>WNFD01005309.1_pt1 | contig 21687 bp, 16 predicted proteins | sample 5400491 | NCBI WGS metagenome assembly WNFD01 (sample SAMN13153343, study PRJNA577476) | soil metagenome | isolation source: 120 cm saprolite under Douglas fir tree site 2 hole 2 replicate 2 | place: USA:California | collected 2015-04-18
GAGGCGGTTATTGGATCTGATTTGGTAGTCGAGCCGTCCGAAGTAACGTATGAAGGGTGAAGACTGCGGAGCGGTGTAAGTGTAGTTGTTTTGAACCAGACCGTTGCTGTTGAGACTACCCGATGTGTTTGGTTTAGGCCAATACGTCTGAGTGGCGGCCGCGACTGGATCGATGCGGGAGCTCGGAATTCTATTGCCATTGTGATATTCATCAGCAAACGACTGACGGATGACACATGGGCATGTGGTCGGTGTTGTCTGGCCAGGATAGGTGTATGTCCCGGTGGGTTGGGTGTACTGGGTCGCTGGATCGTAGATGGTCTGGAACCCTGGCCCTGAGAAATCACCAGCCATGACAGCCGCGGTTGGAACTGTAAAAGACGAGGCGCTCGTGCTTCCGTGTGAAATGATCTTATCGACGTTGAAGTAGAAGAAGAGCTTGTCGTGGAGAATCGGGCCGCCTATGGAACCGCCAAAGTTGTTATAACGGAAGTACTTCTTTGTTGGCCCACTAAAGGCGTAGGGAAGCGCGTTCAGTGCCTCATTCTGAAAATATTCGTATAACGATCCGTGGAAGCGGTTTGTCCCACCTTTACTAATCTGGTTGTATAAGATCCCGCCGATCCCGTACTGCGCAGAGAATGCGGAGGTGCTGACCTGAAGTTCCTGGATCGTCTCCTGGGTGAGGATGTCAGAGTTAGCGCTGGCGGGGAGGGTTGTCTCTGCTCCGTCAGCCAGCACCGTGCTGAACGGCAGATTTCCATTGACTGCGACCGTAATTCCTGGCGCTGTGCTGCCGCCTTGTGCAAGAACGCCCTGCGCGCCGCCGGTAGCCCCAGCGGCTCCTGGAAGGAGAATATTGAATCTGGTCCAGTCCTGTCCCACTTCCGGAAGTGCTGCCAGGGTTTCCGCGGAAAGCGTAACAGTCTGTTCGCCATTCTCAGTTTTCAACAGCGGAACGTCCGTATTGACCACGACCTCCTGCGTTACCGACCCGATCGATAGCTGCGCGTCGACTTTTGTAACTCCGACGATGACGGTAATTGAGGACCGAACCAGAGTGGAAAACCCCTGTTTCGCAAAGGTGAGCTTGTATGTTCCGGCAACAATCGAAGACGTATCGTACACGCCAGCATCATTCGTGACATAGGTTTTCGAGAACCCGGTCTCAATATTCAGAACCGTTACGGTTGCACCCGGCACCGCCGCACCAGTGTGATCGGTCACGGTACCGTTTATGTCACCGGAGTTCGTGTTCTGAGCCCGCAGAACCGGGCTGGCTACCACCAGCGCTAGTGTAATCAGCGAGATCGCCAACCAAAATTTTTTCATCGTATTGCCTCCAAAAGTTACTTCCTGCCACGGGACCTGCACTTAACAAACGTTCTAGGTTAAGCGTTTGTCTTTTAGCTGTCTCGAGATCGGCACCCATTCAAATCCTCCCCATTGAAACCTGTCAAGTGTTTTTTTTCATCCGGAATTGATCGAGGTTCTCCAAAGACAACCGTTTGCCTTATGTAGCCTGCTCCTGTAGCGAAATGCCAAGTAAGGCGAGATTGCACCTGTACCATCAGGAATAACTGGTCTGGGCTACGGCATGGGGCGGCCCTACCTCTTCAGTGGAGTTGTCCTCTGTGGTGTGCAGGACTTACCTCAAAAGTAACGTTCAATTTGCGGTCAGGCATCGCCAACCCACACGCTAAATTGCCCTGTCTCAACATTTGTTCACCCAGCGACGCCCGCCAGGAAGAGGGATCGTCTGCCGCAACAGTGAGTTTTTATATCCTGCGGATTCAGTTAAAAATAGCCATTGCATGGACCACTTCGGCCCTCTTGAGTCGAAGTGAAATGACGCCCGCGAGGTTAGGATGTTAGCTGCCGAAATCGCCGTACTCGGGAATTGGATGATTGCAGCTGTCAGGTACGTCACCCCAACCGCCTCTAGGACAGTCGAAAGCCACCTTAAAAGTTGGTCGGTGTAACCAGAAGCGAACGCCGCCGCACACCGGCAGACACTGCACCTGAGAAAAGTAAACTTTGCCGATTGAAGAGCAGCCTATAACCTTGTCTAATCTTGGCTACGCTGCGCACCACACATACAGGTCAGAGAGGACGCATGCACTCATTCGCACACGAGCGACCGACCCACTCATCTACCTGGCGAGTGTGCTGATCATGATCAGCCTGGCGCTTCTCGCGTCGGCGCTTACCGCAACCCGTGCCGCATCCTCGAACCCGATCGACATCTTGCGCTCAAGTTAGAAACTCACTGACGGAACGAACGACACAGGCTCCGTTATTGACGGAGACGTTTCCCGAGGCATCGGCCACCTTAAGATTTATTAAGCAGATAACAGCACCTCGGATCTGTGCGAGACTTAAGGACCGTGGGGATTACTGAGTGGCCGTTTGGTCCTGAGGCAGTCCGATGGAAACTCCGGAAAAGCAAGTGCAATTATCCCTGTTGCTCGTCGATGACGACAAAGAGTTGTGTGCGATGATGAAGGAGTTTTTTGCCGAGGCTGGCCATCGCCTGGATTGCGAGCACGATGGCCGAAGAGGCCTTGCCTGCGCGGCCAGCGGAACCTATGATCTGGTAATTCTCGATGTCATGCTTCCCGCCATCGATGGCTTCACTGTGCTGCAGCAACTGCGGCTCCGAAAAGACCTCCCCGTAATCATTTTGACCGCACGTGTCCAGCATCATGACAGAATCCTCGGGCTGAATGCGGGAGCGGACGACTACCTTCTAAAGCCTTTCGATCCGGATGAACTCTTAGCGCGGATTCGTGCCGTGTTGCGCCGCACTGATAGTGCGAATTGGAAAGGCAGCAAAGATGTAACTATCGGGGACATCCGAATCAACGCCGCCAAGCGTGAAGTGTGGATTGCAGGTTCGCCGGCGGACCTGACTGAAATGGAATTCGACCTGTTGGAAATGTTGATGCGCTCTGCAGGGCGCGTCGTCTCGCGAGAAGAATTAACTTTGGCTCTATTCGAACGCGCCGCGGGTCCATATGATCGCATCCTCGATGTCCACGTAAGCCGTTTGCGCAAAAAGCTGGAAGGTGGCCGAAGTCTCATTCGCACGATTCGAGGAGTCGGCTATGTCTTTGCGCGAGCGGCTTAGGTTGTTACCTACGAAATCTCTTTATTTCGGCGTCTTTCTTGCGATGGTGGGAACCTTGTCGCTTTCCTTCCTCGTATTTAGACAGATCTCGGTTCGCCTGGAGCGGAAGCATTTTGATCCCGTCTATGACCGCTTGGACGAACTTCAACTGGAGACTGCGAGCAGAACATTGAACAGTGAGGGGCCCAAGGCGCTGGCGGATTATTTGACCGGCCTGGACCGCATCTCTGGCGCACATCATTATTTGCTCGACGCACACGGTATCGATCTCGTGACGGGCAACAGTAGGGCAGCGCTGCTGCCACCTCCTCCATCCACCAAATGGCGCATACGCACCGATGGTCATTCGGTCGCGGCGCAACGATCCGAGGACGGCCAGTATTGGTTCGCAGCGGTGGGCACCCCTGGCCGTCCCCAGCTTTGGACGTTTCTTCCGTATTACTTTCTCGTGATCGGTGCAACGGGCGTTCTGTGCTGGCTCGCCTCTGTTGCCGTGGTGTCGCCGATCCGCAGGATAGCGGCCTCGATTGCGCTCTTCGGACGAGGCAATCTGTCTGTCCGCGTGCATAGCAGACGGCAGGACGAGATTGGACAACTGGGCGGCTCGTTCAATCAAATGGCCGAACGTCTGCAACGAATGATCGTGAGCGAGCGAAGGCTGCTGGCGGACATATCGCATGAACTCAGATCCCCATTGGCGCGGCTGAAGTTCGCCGTCAAACTGGCCAGAACGTCCACGGATTCCGACGCAGCGTTGGATCGTATCGACCGCGATGTGAACCGCATCGCCTCGCTTGTCGCCGGCATCGTGGAAATCACCGTCGTCGAAGGCGACCCTGAGGCCCAGGGCACAGAGATTGTGCGCATCGGAGACGTCGTTGACGAAGTCATTCACGATTCCACCCTGGAAGCTGAAGTTCGGGGTTGTCGTATCGCATTATGCGGTTCGTCCACTGGCGAAATTGTCGGCAATCGGGAACTATTGCGGCGCGCTCTCGAGAACGTCATGCGCAATGCGATTCGCTATTCCCCCGAACAATCAACCGTTGATGTGTCCCTCGTTGAAGATTCGGATGCTGCGAACATTGCAGTTCGCGACTATGGACCAGGCGTTCCCGAAGGCACACTGACAAGAATATTCGATCCATTCTTCCGGGTCGAAGAGGCGCGTGATGCGTTGGGTGGAGGATCGGGGCTAGGTTTGTCGATCGCAAAACGAGCCGTGCATGTGCATCATGGCACGATTACCGCAGAGAATGCATCACCCGGTCTGCGCGTGCAAATTAGCGTGCCGCTTTTCAAAGCAGCCATGCCGGATTGATGATTCTCACTGTCGATCTCGTTCAGTCCGGTCTTAATAATTCTTAACGTTCAGGACATAATTCTTAACGTTCAGGACCAGCTGATCATGGTGTACTTCTCTCAATGCCCCACCCGACAGGGGAAATATGGTGGCGTTGGAGGATACTCGAATGAAACGTTTCTTTAGTTTCGCAATGATGCTCACTCTGCTTACTGCGCCTGCTTTTGCCAGTAAGAATTCTCAAACGGTGAACCTCCCGACGGCGATGAAAGTTGGATCCACAGACGTTACCCCAGGCGATTACAACGTGACGTGGACAGGTTCCGGGCCAGAGGTTCAAGTCACTTTGACGCGAAACAAGAAAGTAGTCGTCACGCTGCCCGCAAAACTGGTCGAGCAAACTAATAAGAATGAGGGATTGGATATGGATAACCGGGGCGGAGTCCAAACTCTGCAGGCAATTCGTCTGAGAAACATGAGTTTGATATTGGAAAGCACACCCTCATCCGGAAGTAAGTAAGAAGGTAGAGCCCAACGCAGAGATTTTCTCGGGTTTTGCATATCCTTCCGTGAGTTTCCCTGAGCGGTGAAGTACCATAAACTCACCGCACCATGAGCACAACCTCCCCCAACCCGGCCCCAGCCGAGTCGATCCCGAAGCCGCCCATCGATCCCGAGCTCCCGGCGCCGCTCTCGATGGGTGACGTCATGCGCATCCCCATGATGCGCCGCCTCTGGTACGCGCAGGTCGTCTCGGTCTTCGGTGACTTCCTCGCGCTCTTCGCCGTCATCAGCATCCTTACCTTCAAGCTCCACGCGACCGCCCAGCAGGTCACCGGCGTCCAGATCGCCTATATGCTGCCCATCGCCATCCTCGGCATTCTGGCTGGAGTCTTCGTCGACCGTTGGCCCCTGAAGCCGACCATGATCTCGAGCGACAGCATCCGCGCTGCCCTGTGCCTTCTGCTCCTCGCCGCCCATCAGATCTGGCACTTCTACGCGATCCTCGCTGCCATCAGCGTGGTCTCGAGCTTCTTCACTCCTGCGCAAGGGGTCGCGATCCGCTCTGCTGTCCCGCTGCACGGTCTCCGCTCCGCAAACGCACTCATGCAGCAGGTCATGTTCGGGATGCGCATCATCGGCCCCGCCATCGCCGCGTTCATGGTCGCCTATCTCGGAGCGGCTAGTTGCTACGTTCTGGACTCCGTTAGCTTCGTAGGCTCCGCCTGTCTCATCGCGTCCGTAGTCTTTCTCAAACCCGGGAAGGCTGCGCCGAACCCAGCAGCACCTGCCGCCGCAAACACCTCGGCCATCGGCAAGATATGGCTCGACATGAAGCAGGGCATCAGCTTCATCGTCCACCATGCCGCTCTGCTCTTTGTGATTCTCGCGATGGCCGCGGGAATGTTCGTCATCGGCTGCTTCGGCCCGCTCATCGCGATCTACGTGCGCGATTCGCTGCACGCCTCCACCAAAATGTTCGGCATCGTCTCGCCGATGATCGGTCTTGGCATGCTGCTCGGCATCAACGGCCTTAATACCTTCGGCAAGAAACTCAGCAACACGCTGCTGGTCTACTCTGGTCTCTGCGGCATCGCGATTGGCCTGGTTATTCTCACGCTGCTTCCCCACATCTGGTCAACGCTGGTGGGGAACTTCATTATTGGCTTTGCCGTTGCAGGCATTATCGTTCCGTCACAGACGCTGTTTCAGCAGGCGACGCCGCCCGAGTTGATGGGACGGGTCGGTTCGACGTTTATGTCCATTATTTTCACCGCGCAGATCTCCGGACTGGTTCTGTCCGGCATCCTCACTCAGCACATCGGGGTGCGGGAGGTCTTCGCTCTCTGTGCCCTGATGCTGGTCGTTCTAATGGCGGTGGGCAAACTCTGGATGGAGCCGAAGAAGGCGACCGCTTAGGTTAGATTTTTTTTTGCGAAAGACTGTGATTTTTTTCTGGCGTGGTGGATCGGGAGAAATGCGTGCTAGACGTGGTGTTTTGACACCACGTTTTTGAGCGCCAAAAATTTTCCAACTTTTTGAGATTTATTTTCAGGCGGCCCGGTTTTTCAGGCCAGAGCGTGGCGAGCGGCTTCGAGGACCATCCCGACCTCGGCCTGACCGTGGGCTATAGAGACAAAAGCGGCTTCGTACTGGCTGGGAGGGAGCCAGACCCCGGCGTCGAGCATGGCGCGGTGGAAGCGTCCGAAGGATACTGTGTCTGAGGTTGCTGCGCTGGCGAAGTCGGTTACCGGCCGATCGGTGAAGAACCAGGTAAACATTGATCCCACGCGGTTTATCGTCATGGGAATGCCGACTTCCTTCGCCACACTGCCCACTCCTTCGGCGATGACCGTGGTGGTCTGCTCGAGGCCCGCGTAAACCTCTTCCTCGTGAGCGATCAAATGGCGCAGTGTGGCGATCCCGGCTGCCACGGCGAGTGGGTTGCCGCTCAGCGTTCCGGCCTGGTAGACGGGACCCAGAGGGGCGAGGAACTCCATCACGTCGGCTCGTCCCCCGAAGGCGCCGCAGGGAAGGCCGCCACCGATGATCTTGCCCAGGGTCGTCAGATCGGGCTTGATGCCGTAGACCTGCTGTGCGCCGCCGAGAGAGAGGCGGAAGCCGGTCATCACCTCGTCGAGAATCAGCAATGCACCGTACTGCGTCGTAATATCCCGCAGGCCCTGCAGGTAGCCGGGAGCAGGTGGGATGGTTCCGGCATTCCCGACGACCGGTTCGACGATGATGCAGGCGATCTCGTCCGGCCTGGCGGCAAAGACGGCGCGTACCGCGTCCAGATCGTTGTAGGGCAGCGCCAGGGTGTGCATGGCGGTCTGGGACGGTACTCCTGCTGAGCCAGGGATGCCCAGAGTCGCCACGCCGCTGCCTGCCTTGACCAGCATGGCGTCGGAGTGGCCGTGGTAACAGCCCTCGAACTTGATGACGAAGTTTCGCCCGGTGAAACCGCGGGCGAGCCGAATCGCGGACATGCAGGCCTCGGTGCCCGAGCTGACGAAGCGGAGCTTTTCGACGGAAGGAAAACAGCGCGTGACCAGCTCGGCAAGGTCAGCCTCGGCGGCGATCGACGCTCCGAAACTCGCGCCCTTTGCGGCAGCAGCTTGAATCGCTTCCACAACCGGCGGAAAAGCGTGTCCGAGAATCATTGGGCCCCAGGAACCGAAGAAGTCCAGATAACGATTGCCATCCGCGTCGAAGAGATACGCGCCCTCGGCATGGGTGACGAACGGGGGATCGCCGCCTACTGCGCGAAAGGCCCGCACGGGCGAGTCGACGCCTCCGGGGAGAAATCGTTCGGCACGAAGCTGCAACTGGCGAGAGCGGGTGAGAACACGGCACATGCTTCAAGTAATAACAGAAGATGTATGGCGCTTTTTCAGAGACATCATTGCGACGCGTGGCCTGAGTGCTAACCCACACAAACAGCAGATCCCTCCACTCCGCTGCGCTCCGGTCGGGATGACAAATTATGTCAATAACTTCAGAGACAGGTCACTAGCAGAGAGAACCAGCCAGGCACTAGTCTTGGTTTCATGCATAGTTTCATGAACAAGGGTCGATGCTTAGGTCTGGTGGGCGGGCTCGGAGTAGGCGCGACCATTCACTACTATCAGAAGCTGGCCAGGGCACATGAGGAACAAGGTCGCACCCTGGACATCGTTATTACCCATGCGGAGACATCCCGCGTCTTCGAGTACGTTGAGGCGGGTGACCGCGATGGATTGGCCGAATACTTACTCGTTTTCATTCGCCGATTGAAGGCTGCCGGGGCCGAGTTCGCAGCCATCCCGGCGATTACACCGCATTACTGTGTCCGGGAACTCATTGCAGCTTCTCCGCTGCCTCTCTTCAATATCTTCGATCCTCTTGCCAAGGAACTTGCGGTTCGAGGTGTTCGGCGGATAGCTGTGTTTGGAACGCGCTACGTTATGGAATCGTCGCTCTACGGATTGGCCGGTGATGTTGAAATCATTCGTCCGACGTCAGACGAGATGGACACCATTCACAACACGTATCTGGAGCTGCTGCAAAAGGGAGCGGGCACGGACGAGCAGCGAAGTAATCTGACGGCGATCGCTCATACTTTGCGGCAGCGAGATGGGGCTGACGCGATCGTTCTGGCAGGAACCGACCTTTCGCTGCTCTTCAACGAAACGAACACGGCGTTCCCTCACCTCGATTGCGCGGCGTTGCATCTTAAGAGAATCCTGCATGGGTTGTTCGATGAGACTCCGCTGAAGGAGGACGCTCGGATCGTGGGCGAGGGCGAAAAAAGCGGGGGTTGAGGCATATCATTGAGACATGACGGAGGTAGAACGCAACGCGATCCGGGGCCGGGCACTGCTGCTCTATGATGGCGTTTGCGCCCTGTGTAATGGCGTAGTCCAGTTCCTGATGAAGCACGACAAGCTGGACAGGTTTCGCTATGCGCCGCTGCAAAGCAGTCTTGGGCGTGAGGTGCTGGCCCGCTTCGATATCCATGCATTTCCGGACGGCGTGATGCTGCTGACGGACGCCCTGACCCCGACGGAACACCTTTATCAGCGGTCCGATGCGGTCGCGGAGGCCCTGCAGCGGCTCAGCCCTCCCAGCGGAATGTGGCGGCTGGCGGGATGGGTCCTGAGGCTGGTGCCGCGGCCTTTGCGCGATTGGGGTTACGGCATCGTTGCCCGCTTTCGCTACCGGCTCTTCGGCCGCTACGATACCTGCCCCATACCGCCGCCAGAGCAGCGCAGCAGACTGCTGGGCGTGTACGAATAACGGATGGGTTATATGCCTGTGATTATCTCCCTGCTAGACTAAACTTCTTCGTTTCAAGCGACATGACATGGAGCACTACCTTGCCGGATGAGACCTCCCCTACGCCCGATTCGACCGCCCCAGAGACGGCGCCCACACCCGACCCTTCGCTCCGTACCGCCGCGGCCCAGAAGAAGACCGCCAGCCTGAAGCAGGCTCCGACCCCCCCGACCTTGAAGGCCGGAGCGTCCCCCGCCGCCAGGAAGGGCATCAGCTACGCTGACGCGGGCGTGGACATCACCTCGGCCGACCGCAGCAAACAACGCATCAAGATGCTGGCGCGCAAGACCTTCAACCGGCAGGTGCTCTCCGAGATCGGCGGCTTCGGCGGCCTGTTTGCGCTGGACCTCGAAAAGTTTCCCAACCCTGTGCTGGTCTCCAGTGCCGACGGCGTGGGGACCAAGCTGAAGGTCGCCTTCGAGCTCGGCATCCACCACACCGTGGGCCAGGACCTGGTAAACCACTGTGTCAACGACATCGCCGTGCAGGGCGCAACGCCACTCTTCTTCCTCGACTATCTCGCGACCGGCAAGCTCGAAGACATGGTCGTCGAGAAGGTGGTGCAGGGCATCAGCGAGGCGTGCCGGGCCAACGGCTGCGCGCTGATCGGCGGCGAGACCGCACAGATGCCCGGCTTCTACGCCGATGGAGAGTACGACCTTGCGGGAACCATCATCGGCGCGGCGAGCCGCGACAAGATCATCACGGGAGAACACATTCAGGTGGGCGATGTGCTGGTCGGATTGCCTTCAAATGGCCTGCACACCAATGGCTACTCGCTGGCGCGGAAGCTGCTCTTTGAGGTCGCCAAGTACGGCCCCGACCATTACGTGAACGAGCTGAAAGACAAGACCGGCGCGGCGCTAATGCGCACGCATCGCAGCTATCTTTCGGTAATAAAGAAGCTGACGGGTGCTGACGTCGTCAGCGGCATGGCGCATATCACCGGCGGCGGGATTACGGAGAATCTGCCGCGCATCCTGCCCAAGGGGATGGGTGCCGTGATCGACCGCGCCTCCTGGACGGTGCCGCCGCTGTTTGAGCATCTGCAACACCTGGGCAACGTGGAGGATGACGAGATGCTGCGGACCTTCAACATGGGCATCGGGCTGATCGCGGTGATTCCCGCGGAGAAGATCAAGAAGGCGAAGGCGATCCTGAACCGCGCGAATGAACGGCACTGCCTGATCGGTCGCGTGGTGCGGGGAGAGCGGAAGGTCAGCTACAACTAGGGTCCTGAATCTAAAATTAGCGACATAATGGCGACACGTAGCATCAGTGCTAACCCACACAAACAGCAGATCCCTCCACTCCGCTGCGCTCCGGTCGGGATGACACATTTATGTCAATCAACTTCAGAGGCAGGATAGTAGGACCACGCAGCAATTGAGAGCACGCTTACTTGTCTGCGTGGTGCTTTTCGTCTTTGTGATTCTTCTCGTCTTTGTGGTGCTTTCCTACTGAGATAGCAAGGTCCTCTCTTACGCTCGGATCGTAGTCCTCGAGCTCGGCGAGCAACGCCGCGTCGGAGAGATCCAGTGGATGGGAGTTTGCCCAGTCGTCCTCGAGCGTCTTTTTGATGCGGTGGATGATGTGCTCGTCGTCGACCTGGATGGCAAGCTCGCGGCGGCTGTCGAAGCTGCCGGGTGCGAGGTTGATGGAGCCGATGATGGCGTGGGAATCGTCGGCCAGGATCAGCTTGGCATGCAGCTTGATGTGCTTCAGTTTGTGAATCTTGACGCCAAGATCCTGGAGGCTGCGCAGGCCGCTGACGCCTTCGACGAGCTTTTCCTTCTTGAGCTTGTGCGGAGGGCGGGCCATGATCTGGATCTTAACACCGCGGGCGTGGGCGCGGATGAGGTGCTCGATGATGGTAGGGTCCTGGTAGCGCTCATTCTGCAGCCACAGGGAATGCTTGCTTGAGTCGATGAGCTTGCCGAGGCGCTGGCGTCCGTTGCCGATGCACCAGATGAGATGGGAATGGTCGCCGGTGTCGAACTTTTTGCGGTCCCAGTCGGCATCGAAGCACTGCGCGACCTCGGCGACCTCGTGCTGATGGGTGGTGACGATGGCGTAGTCGCGCGTCTCGGTCACGTTCTTGGTCTCCCAGTTGAGCGACTGAACGAAGGCGATCTCGTCATCGATGACCATCGACTTTTCGTGCGTCACGTCAAAGGCGGGATTGCTGTCGCTGACGTGAACGCCCGCTTCGGTGAGCCTTTTGCGCGTATCGGCGTTCTCCTTCTCCCCGTCGCGCCGCTCGGGGTTGAGCATGATGCGCACGTCAACGCCACGATGCTGCGCTGCGATGACTGCATCGAGGAGCGAAGGATCGGAGAAGATGAACATCTTGACTCGAATGGATTTCTTAGCCTGCGCGATGGCTTCGAGGAACGGCTTGGCGGTGTCGTCAGGTAGAACGATGATGGAGCGGGACATAATGTTCCTTCGCTGCAGGTTGGGTCCGTTGCGAAATTCGGACCGCCCGTGGGTGGATCCGGTGTTTCTATGAGACCACTTTATCTGAACTGGCGCCGAGCAATGGCCAGAAAGCCAAGGCAGTTGGAGTGTGTCCGTAATGCAGAATCGTACCGGAAGACTCCCAGTCGCCGCGCTCGTAATATTACTAGCGAAGGCGATGAAAATTTGCCTCGCTCAACCTAAGCAAACTGATCCAAAAGCCACGCACGAGCAGACCTGTGTTCTCATAGGAGCATCATCTCCTCTGAAGGATTTCATGAAGATACGGGTCGGGTTTTGGTATTTTCTCGTCGCGCTCACCGTGGCCGGTGGCTCGTTAAGCGCGCAGACGACAGCCGCCTCCACCGCGAAAAGCGCCTCCCGGCATGCGATGGACCGCGACCTCCTCGAGGTCACCATCCCGCAGCTGGAGGAGCTATACCGCACCCACAAGTACACCGTCACGGAGGTGGTGCAGTGGTACATGGCGCGGATTGCCAGGTACAACGGGATCTATCGCGCCGTGCAGACTCTGGACGAGAAGGGTGCTCTCGCAACGGCGGCTCGTGAGGACGCGGAGGCGAAGGCAGGGGGAAGCAGCTTTCGGCGCGGGCCGATGTGGGGCGTTCCGATTGTGATCAAGGCGAACACCAGCATCAAGGGGCTGATCACGACGGACGGATGGAAGGGCTACATGATTCCGGGGCATGAACTGGTCGCACCGAAGGACGCAACCATCGTCGCCAAGCTGCGCGCGGCAGGAGCCGTTATCCTTGGCCATACCAATATGCCGGACTTTGCGGCGAGCGATACCAATCGCAGCACCGCCTACGGGCGCACGGGGAACGCCTATGACGTTCGCTTCAGTCCCGGAGGCTCTTCGGGAGGCACGGTCACCGCCGTTACCGCGAACATGGCTCTGTTTGGCAATGGCACCGATACGGGCAACTCGATCCGGATGCCGTCGGCCACAAGTTCCGTCGTCGGCGTGTTTCCGACGCGCGGGCTGGTGAGTATCGCAGGCATCGCACCGCTGGACTGGCTGCTCGACAACACAGGGCCGATTGCCCGGGATGTGACTGACGCGGTGATTGCGCTCGACGTGATGGCGGGAGAGGATGCGATGGATCCGCGCACAATCGGCTCTGCGGCCAAGGCCCAGCCCGGCCCGTATACGCAATATCTGAAGCCGGACGCCCTGAAGGGCAAACGCTTTGGCGTGCCAGCGTTTGTGCTTACGGGAGCGGGAATTCCGTTCCAGGGTATTCCTTCGTCGGCGACACCGGGCGAGGTGGCGACGCAGACCGCAGACGCGGTTGAGAAGCTACGGCCGGAGACGCGCGAGGCCTTTATGAAAGCGATAGAAGGGCTGCGCGCCGCTGGAGCAACGGTCGTCTTCGACGATTCGATTCTTCCTGACAGCTTCGCCGTAACCGTCGCTCGCGTTGGCACCGTCCCATATGTCCGTGAAGGAACGGAGAAATTTCTGGCGGAGTACGGCCCTGCGCAATACCATTCCGCCGCTGAGTACGAGAAAGCCGTTGGCTCGCCGTTACCGCCTACGATCATCGGCGTCACCGATCCGACGACACTAAAAGGGAGGCGCGCCGTGGCGCAGGCGTTGATCGAGAGCGACCCGCAGGCCGACGCCAACTTCTTTACCCCGCGCGGGAAGGCGCTCGAGGCCTACACTGAGGCGCTGGATCGACTCCATCTCGACGGGCTCGTGTACCCGGCGGCGCAGATGCCTCCGCCCGACGAGACGATGCCGCAGGATGGGCGCATCAGCGGAGGTCCGCACAGCGCTACGGGATGGGTGAACATGATTGGCGTTCCGGCGGTTGTCGTTCCGGGCGGATTCTACCCCGGCGGCCTGCCGTTCGGTCTGGAACTGTCGGCCCGACCGTGGAAAGACGGCGACCTGCTTGGCTGGGCGTATGCGTACGAACAGGCGACAAAGCACCGCAGACCACCCGTGCTGGTCGAACAGGGTCTGCTGCCCAATGCGCGGTGATGGGTTCCGCCTCCTTCGTGGCTAACCACCATGAACCAGATGACGATGAGCCCGGCAACCTCGCCTACAATTAACGAAAGGAAATCCTTCATGCAGCGCCTGGGCATCCTCCTCTCCGGCAGAGGCTCGAACTTTCTTGCCATTGCCAAAGCGATCAGTGAACAACGTCTGCCCGGTGCGGAGATCGCGGTCGTGCTCTCGAACGTCGAAGACGCCCCCGGCCTTGCCGCCGCCCACGCGCTTCAACTGCCGGCGTTCGCCCTTCCTTCCGCGGGCCGCAAGCGCGCCGACCACGATGCGGAGATCATCGCGCGGCTGCACCAGCACAAGATCGATCTTGTCTGCCTGGCCGGCTACATGCGCATCATCTCACCAGCCTTCATTGCGGCCTTCCCTAACCGCATTCTGAACGTCCACCCCTCGCTGCTGCCCGCATTTCCCGGCCTCGACGCGCAGAAGCAGGCGCTTGACTATGGAGCCAAAGTCGCGGGCTGCAGCGTCCACTTCGTCGATGAAGCCGTCGATCACGGCGTGATCATTCTGCAGAAAACGGTGCCGGTCAACGACGACGACACCGTGGAAACCCTCTCGGCGCGAATCCTGGAGCAGGAGCATCTTGCCTATCCTGAGGCGATCGCTCGTGTCCTCGGCGGCCACTACGTCATTCAGGGCCGCCGTTACGTTCGCCGTGACCCGCAAAATGGACAACCATCGGCAATAAACGACAAGTAACTGTTACAGTTACAAATCAGCTTTGCTGCTGACCAAGCGGTCCCTGTGCGCTCGTCGCGTCGCTGAGTTTCACCTTCACGTCCATCTTCCGGCGTCCACGGAAGATCGTCAGTGTCACCTCGTCGTCGGCCTTGTGTGAGTTCATCGCGGCTGCAAGATCCTGCGTATTGGCGATCTCCTGCCCATCCATGGCGATGATCAGATCGCCGCCGCTCATCACCGGCATATTGCCCAGATAACCTGCCCGCTGAGTGCCGCCGTGCAGGCCGGCCTTCTCGGCGGCGCCGCCGGGCAGCACACGCTGGATCAGAACACCATAGTCGGCGGGCAATCCGATCTGTTCTGCAATATCCGGGCCGATGGCCAGGGTCGAAATGTCGAGCGAAGGCCGGCGAATACGGCCGTATTTGGCGAAGTCGGCGATCACGGCTTTCGCTGTATTGATTGGAATCGCAAACCCGATGCCGGACGATTGATCGGCGCCATTATTCGCGATCAGCGTTGTAATCCCGATCACCTCGCCGCGCGAGTTCAGGAGCGGGCCTCCGGAGTTTCCCGGATTCACCGCAGCATCGGTCTGAATCGCGTCCTCAATCGGGCTATTGCCGGGTCCACGAAGCGATCGGATCGCTGAGATGATGCCGCGCGTCATCGTGCCCGACAGCCCGAACGGATTGCCGATCGCATACACCCGCTGGCCGACGGTAAGGCTTGTCGATTCAGAAAGCGTCGCGGGCTGCAGGTCCGGCGCATTGCTGATCTGCAGCAGTGCGAGATCGTGTCCCTTGTCGACCCCAACAACCGTCGCCTTGTATTTGTGCTTGTCGGAGAGCGTGACCTCAACCTTCTGCGCGTTGTCGATGACGTGGTTGTTGGTCAGGATGTGTCCCTGCTTGTCGAGAATGAAGCCGGAGCCTTGACCCTGCTGCGGAACCGGGCCATAAAAAAAATCGAACGCCACCGCCGTCGAAAGGATGTTGACCACGGAAGGCAGCGCCTTTTTATAGACGGCGATGTTCTGCTGCTCCTCGGTGTCGTAGGCCGGAGCAGCATTGGCCTCGGTCAGCTCAAAGCTTCCCATCGGGCCTTCGACCCCTTTGACCGCTGCAGTGCTTGCACCGGATGCAGGTGCAGCAACCGCAGGGGCAGCACGGTGTAGCCAGGGCGCGAACGCACTCGTCGACCCGACGTGCGTCGTCACGTAATAGAAGGCGGAGAGAATAAGGACAACAAGGAGAACGGGACGCAGTTTCATCGTGTGCACGACCTAATCTTTTCAGATAGCAGACGCCGCCTGCCGACAATACGATTGTATCGAGTCATCCGTTCCCTAGTCTGTCGTCGAGCCGTAACCTCTGTTCCATCAACGTTTCCAGAGCACGGCGGATTCTTATTCCGCCGCTGCTTTCAGGATCGGCCAAAGCTGATCCACCTGCCACTCCAACTCAGTCAACGGGCCGCCGTTGGTCAGGACATAGTCGCAGAGGGCGCTCTTTTGCTCGTCTGGAATTTGTTGCGTCAGCCGCAGCCGCGCCTCGGCCTCCAGTTTCTCCCGCCGCTCCGCAGTGAGGGCTTCGCCGGCAGCAGAGCGAGCCACAAACCGCGCTATCTTCACCTCCTCAGGAGCCGTGACAAGAATGATCCGATCGAAACGGTTGTGCCAACGCGCTCGTTTGGTGGCTTGAGAACCACCGTATTTTGTCTCGCCGTGCTTTGTCTCGCCGTGCTTTGTCTCGCCGTATTTTGTCTCAAAGATCAGTGCGGACTCGACCATCACGATCGCTCGTGGATCCTTCAGAAATATTGCTTTGCTCAACGCCGCCTGCCGGGCAATCACGGCCGGATGAACGATCGCATTCAGCTCCTCAACTCGCCCGTCGTTGAACGCAACCTTCGCCAACGCAACACGATCCAGCCGCCCGTCGGGCTGCACGACACCATGGCCAAAGTGATCGACAATTGCCGCGTAAACGGACTGCCCCGGCTCCATCAGTTCGCGCCCGATCGCGTCCGACTGCAGCACACGCGCGCCAAGCGCCGCAAACAACCGCGCGGCGGTCGACTTGCCGCTTCCTAACCCGCCAGTGAGACCAACCCGCAACATGGCGGCTATCGTTTCTCCTGGGATATTTCGCGGAACATTTCGCGGGAGATTCCACGGCGGAGCTTCGCCGCGGTGACCGTATTCTGCATCAGCATAGCAATTGTCAGCGCGCCCACGCCGCCGGGTACAGGGGTGTAGGCCCCGGCACTCGCGAATGCTCCGGGATGAATGTCTCCGACGACGACGGAGCCGCGTTTAGCAAAGGTCGCTGCGCGCTCGGCGTCATTCGGAAAAAACTCCTCGACCTCAGCGGGATCGGTGATGCGATTAATCCCGACATCGATCAGCGTCGCACCCGGCTTCACCATATCTGCTGTTACAAATCCCGGCCGTCCCATGGCGGCCACAAGAATATCGCCGGCTCGTGTGAACTTCGCCAGATCCGCCGTCTTGCTATGGCAGACCGTCACCGTCGCCGAGGCGTTCAGGAGCATCATCGCTGCGGGCTTGCCGACGATGTCCGACCGGCCGACCACCACAGCATTCTGCCCGGCGACCGGCAGTTCGCTGCGCCGCAGAATTTCCATGATTCCCGCCGGAGTACAGGGCGCGAGCCCCGGCTGCCCGCTCTGCAGCCGCCCCACATTCACGGGATGGAACCCATCGACGTCCTTATCCGGTGACACAGCCTCCAGCAACCGCTTCGTGTTGACATGCTTCGGTAGCGGCAGCTGAATCAGAATTCCATCGATGTCGTCGCGCGCATTCAGATTTGCCACCAGTGCCAGCATCTCGCTGGTTGTAACGCTCTCTGGCGGCGTCAGCATCTCGCTGAAGATTTCCAGTTCGCCGCAGGTCTTTATTTTGCTCCGAACGTAGATCTGCGACGCAGGCGCTTCGCCCACCAGAATCACGGCCAACCCGGGAGTAATCCCCCGCGCTGTAAGCGCCTGCACTTCAACCGCCACTTCGGCTTTAATTTCATTAGCAATTGCGATGCCATTTAAAATTCGCGGAGTTATCTTCATCTCCTCCATGGTATCGTGCTCTCTCGCGCAAATCGATTCGCCCCAAGTGATTCGTTAGGATAGAGCCATGAGCGCGCCATCACTGACAGCAGAGGATCTGCGCCGGATCGTCTGCCCCGTCTGCCACCAGTCCCTGCAGCTTGAGGCGGCCGCCATACGGTGCCAGGGCTGCGGACGGCGCTATCCCATCGTGGATGGCATTCCTGTTTTGCTGGCGGATCGCGCCATTTAGTACTTAGTTTTGCGGTGAAACCTGATACGTTGTCTCTGCGTAGATTCTTTAGAGTGAACGAATTGATCCGGAAGAGGAACACATTTCGTTTCTCCATCTGGAGACCTCATAGCGTTTTTTTGCGTCCAATATTTAGCGGGTGCTGCGGCATGTGCACTCCTGGCAGGAGCAACGCAAGATGACAAAGGCTAAATCCGCCCATGTCGAACGATTTGCCGACGCCGATCTCACGGGTCTGCGTGAAGACCTTATGAAGTCGGGCCTCGACTCCTGGCAGGCCGCCGATTTAATCAGCAGCTTCCTCTCCGCTCGCGGCTATGGTGTCTCCACTCAGGACGCTCGCACTGCGGCCTTTCGGATGGAGGCCATCACCTGCTCTCTGCGATGCCTGCAGGAAGAGCTGGAGAAGATTGCGTATGTCATGTAGTGGAGTCTGTGAGCGACGCTCGCGTTGCTGTGTGCCCGCCAGTGCATAATCAATCATGCCGTCCCTATGGACTCCAACCGACTGGCCGCATCGCCTCGCCGAGCTGCAAGCCCCGACCGGCGAACTGAAGGAAGCTCCGCTTCGCCGCGACGTCCGCTCGCTCGGCATGCTTCTCGGCGAGGTTCTCCGCGAGCAGGCCGGCGACTCTCTCTACGACGCCGTCGAAGCCCTTCGCCGTACCGCCATCGCCCGCCGCGAAGCCGAAGCTCCGCAACGCGGAGCCGCGAATGCAGCCTCCGCTACCGCTCACCTCCAGCAGGCGCTCGACCGCGTCCGCACCCTCGATCTTCCTGCTGCCTACCAGCTCACGCGTGCGTTTGGCTTCTACTTCGAGCTCATCAACCTGGCCGAGACCAATCACCGCAAACGCCGCAGGCTCTCCCATCAGCTCAACGAAAACGCTTCATCCACCGGCGCCGTCCAGCGCGGCGATCTGCGCGGCACACTTCGCCGCCTGCGCGAGGCCGGCGTCACCGCTGACGAAGCCTACGCGCTTCTTCGCCGCATCTGCGTGTCTCCCGTCTTCACCGCACACCCCACCGAGGTCGCCCGCCGCAGCGTCATGTTCAAACGCCGCCGCATCTCCGACCTGCTCGAGCAGCTCGACCGCATCCCCGTTCCTGAACCTCAACTCGAAGCCCTTGAGCGCGACCTCATCGCCGAAATCACCGCCCTCTGGCAGACCGACGACGTTCGCAGCGCACGCCCCACCGTCCGCGACGAGATCCGCATGGCCCTCGACTACTACGAATCCAGCCTCTTCGACACCCTCCCCGTCCTCTACGGCGAGGTCGCCTCCGCACTCGCCGCGGAGTACCCAGTCGAAAACGACGGCAATCCCTTCGTCACCCCGCAGGCCACCCGCGAAGCCCTAGCGATGGCCCACTCTGTTCTCCTTCTCCACTACCGTCGGCGGCTGCAAAACATCTTTGAACAGCTCGCGAGTTCCACCCAGCAGGTTCCCGTCTCTGCCGAGCTCATCGCTCTGCTCGAACGCTATCTCAGTCAGCTTCGAACTGCTGGCCAGAACGCCCTCGAAGGGCGATTCCCCCACGAATCCATCCGGCTCCTCATCGCCTGCATCATGATGCGCCTGGGCGCTACACCACAATCTGCCGTTCCTGTTCCCGCCAATCCCGCACTCACCCCCTATACCCGCGCGGCCGATCTCCTCTTCGATCTCACGACCCTTCGTAACTCGCTGGTCGAGCACAGCGGCCACCGTCTCGCAGAGATGCTCATCGACCCGCTGCTGATGGAGGTTCGCACCTACGGGCTGCATCTACAGACACTGGATATTCGCCAACACGCCCGCGTCCACGCCGCCGCCATCGCTGAGATCTCCGCCTGGCAGTCTGCGGCGGCATCCTCTCAATCCCTTGCGCTTCCACCGGCTTTGACCGAGCAGACCGCCGAAGTCCTGGACACCTTCCGAACCATCGCCGAGCTCAAGCAAACCTACTCGCCGGAGTCCATCCGCCAGTACATCATTAGCGGAGCGACCGGCGCTGAGGATGTGCTCCACGTCCTTTGGCTCGCCCGTCTTGGCGGAGTTCGCGTCGAGGCCACACCGCCCGGGGCCAATAGTGAAGATGCCGACCCAGGTCTCCAACCCGTGCCTCTCTTCGAGTCCATCGAAGACCTCCAGAACGCACCCGCCATCATGCGCGAGCTTTGGGCCAGCGAGGCCTACGCGCCGCTTCTCAAATCCTGGAACCGCCAGCAAGAGGTGATGCTCGGCTACTCCGACTCCAACAAGGACGGAGGCATGATCACCAGCACATGGGAGATCTACAAGGCCCACCGCGCGCTCCACGAAGTTGCCCGCGAGTGCAACGTCAATCTGCGGCTCTTCCATGGACGCGGCGGCACCGTAGGGCGCGGCGGCGGCCCCACCCACCGCGCCATCTTCGCCCAGCCAATCGACAGCTTCACCGGCGAACTCCGCATCACCGAACAGGGCGAGGTGCTGAACTGGAAGTACTCGGACGTCATCCTGGCCGAGCGCAATCTGGAGCTGATGATTGCCGCGAGCCTCGATGCGCTCGCCCGCCCCGACGCCGCGCTGCAACGCGATGCCAAGACGCCGCACCTCACCGGCGAGATTCTCCCTGTCTGGGAGGCCGCGCTCGACCAGCTCTCCACCACCTCATATGCCTTCTACCGCAAACACATCGTCGATAACCCCGACACCTTCACCTACTTCGAGCAGGCCACTCCCGTAGCCGAACTCGAACACGCTCGCCTCGGCTCCCGTCCCGCCAAACGCAGCGGCAAAAAGTCCATGGCCGATCTTCGCGCCATCCCCTGGGTCTTCGGCTGGATGCAATCAAGACAGCTCGTCCCCGCCTACTTCGGCGTAGGCCACGCGCTCAACGAATTCATCCAGTCAACCCCCGACGGCCTGCAGCAACTCCAGACCATGACCCGCGAATTCCCGCTCTTCCTCGACATCATTCGCAACGTCGAGATGGCCCTCGCCAAGGCCGACTTCGGCATCGCCCGTCTGTACGCCTCGCTGGTCGAAGACGAAACGCTGCGCAACCGTGTCTTCACGACGCTTGAGACCGAGTTCAACCTCACCCACCGCATGATCCTCGAGATCACGAAACAAAAATCGCTGCTCGAAACGAACCCAGTGCTCAACCGCTCCATCCGCCTGCGCAACCCTTACGTCGATCCCATGTCGCTCATCCAGGTCGAACTCATCCGCCGCAAGCGCACGGCAGCCGCAAACGGCGAACGCGACTCGCCCGAGCTTAACCGCGCCATCTCCGCCACCATCAACGGCATCAGCGCAGGTCTGCGCAACACCGGCTGATACGAGCAACACAGGCTTACGCCAGCGCGTACAGGTACTCCACAAACGAGCCGATCGCCCCATCGAGCCCCTGCACCTTCGGGTTCGTCGACTCGATCAGGTAGTACTCATCCGGAGCGTGCGCTCCGGTCCCATGTCCTAATCCAAAGTGTCCTGCGGGCAGATTCAGCGGCGCGCCCGTAAACACAAACCCCGGCCATGAGCCCGCACTCCGCGGCCAGAGGCCAGGGTCCAGCCCCAGCTTGCGGTACGTCGCCAACTGCGTCTGAATCAATTTGCTCTCTGGGTCGGTCGACGTCGGGTCATAGCCTCCGCTCATATTCACCTCGATGTCGCCAAACCCATGTTTCACAAGGTGAGCCTTCAGCTTCGCCAGCGTATCTTCCGCCGTCATATCCGGCACCAGCCGCATATCGATCTTCGCCACCGCACGATGCGGCAGCACGGTCTTTCCGCCAGGCCCCGTATATCCCGCCACCAGCCCTTCGATGTTGATCGTCGGCTGCGACTCCAGCAGCATCCTCGACTCCACCCATGTCGCATCGTGTACCCAGTGCTCTGCGCCCAGGCTCTTCTTCAGGCCCTCCTCGCTCGTCTTCGTCGCAGAGATTTCGATCA
>WNFD01001784.1_pt1 | contig 21685 bp, 18 predicted proteins | sample 5400491 | NCBI WGS metagenome assembly WNFD01 (sample SAMN13153343, study PRJNA577476) | soil metagenome | isolation source: 120 cm saprolite under Douglas fir tree site 2 hole 2 replicate 2 | place: USA:California | collected 2015-04-18
GCGTCGAGCCAAGTAGCCGGCGGTCGGCTCGTCCGAGGCCCACCAGCCGTAATCAAGAGCACTCATCGTCCGCAGCTCGTCGGCGCCCGGCAGCCCGCCCCACCTTGGGCAGACATCTATGCGTCCGTTCCGATCGCGAAGACCGGAATGAGCATCAGCTGCGCCAGGGACAGCAGCCCCAGTTCCAGCCAGCGCCAGGGGGGCGACGCGGCGGTGCCGCCGCGCGCGCCCGCCGTGGTGGAAGCGGAAGTTGTCATCGAGGGCCTCTCCTATCGGCTGTGTCTTTTTGCCGGGATCACCAGGTTTGTGCGGGCTCGGCGGGCGCGGCGGATACCGGTTGCTGGGCGCCGGCGAGGTCGGCGCGGCGGACCCGGATCGCGGCGATGTTGATGGCCAGGGTGAGCAACGCGATCCCGGCGGCAACCAGGAACCCGCGGCCGAACCCGGTGGCGAGGGCATGGCTGTAGATCGCCGCGGGCAGCGGCCCGCCCGGGTCCACCGGGTGCCCGGCCCGCGCGGCAACGGTTGCGGCGTGGGCGGCCTGGGCGTGGATGCTGTGGGCGACGGCGCTCCAGGCGACGGTGCCGAGCACCGCCAGGCCGATGGAGCCGCCGAGTTGCTGGCCGGTGTTGAGCAGGCTTGAGGCCACCCCGGAGTCGGCTTCGGCGACGCGGTTCAGCGCGACCAGGGACAGCGTGACGAACAGCAGGGCGGTCCCGGCTCCGATGACCAGGGTCGGGCCGAGCACCCCGCTGGTGTAGGTGGAGTGCTCGCTGATCCGGGACAGCCAGTACAGGCCGCCGGTGCTGGCCGCAGAGCCGGCGAGCAGCAGCGGGCGGGCGCCGATCCGGGGCACGAGCTGGGCGGCGGCCCCCGATGCAATGAGGAGGCCTGCGGTGAACGGGAGGTAGGCGACGCCGGTCTTCAGGGCGGAGTATCCCCAGACGGCCTGCATGAACACGGTGAGGAAGAAGAACATGCCGAAGACGAAGATGCCCACCCCGGCAAACGACAGGTAGGCGCCAGTGCGGTTGCGGTCGCGCAGCAGCCGCACCGGCAGCAGGGCGTTGCGGCTGCGGGTCTCGATCACCGCGAACGCGGCGAGCAGTGCCGCGGCGGCGGCGAGCGAGGCGACGACCTTGGCATCACCCCAGTGGGAGACGCCGTCCGGGCTGGTGGCGGCGCTGGACAGGCCGTAGACCAGGGCGGCGATCCCGCCGGTGCCGGTGATCGCGCCGGGCAGGTCGAACCGTCCGCGGCGGCGCGGGGTCTCGGCCAGCACCTGCGGTGCGGCCAGCGCGACCGCGGCGCCGATGGGCACGTTGACGAACAGCACCCACCGCCACGAGGCGTAGGTGGTCAGCAGGCCGCCGCCGAGCAGGCCGATCGCGCCGCCGGCGATGCTCATCGCGGCGTACACGCTCAGCGCCCGGGTGCGCGGCGGGCCCTCGGGGAAGGTGTTGGTGATGAGCGACAGCGCGGCCGGGGCGGTGATCGCGCCGCCGATGCCCTGGACCGCGCGGGCCACGAGCAAAAAGGCCTGGCTAGTCGCGAAGCCGCCGGCGAGGGAGGCGGCGGAGAACAGCAGCAGCCCGGCGATGAACACCTTGCGGCGGCCGAGCAGGTCCCCGGCCCGGCCCCCCAGCAGGAGCAGCCCGCCGAAGGCCAGCGCGTAGGCGTTGACCACCCATTCCAGGCCGGACCCGGAGAAGCCGAGCGCCCGCTGGATGTGCGGGAGGGCGACGTTGACGATGGTCGCGTCCAGCACCACCATCAGCTGCGCGGTGGCGAGGACCAGCAAGGCCAGGCCAGGGTGTTGGCCACCGCCCGCGGTGGTGCCATCGGCTGGTCTGGCGATTCGTGTGGTCTTGGATCGTGTTTCGGACATGACAGTTTCTCCAGCGGTGAGTTTTCGGGTGCTCGCGGTTCTCGGCCGCTCTCGGTTCTCGGCCGCTCTGCCCGCCGGGCGCCTCAGATGGCGGGTGCGGGCTTGGTGAGTGATGCTGCGAGCGGCTCCAGGGCGCGGCGGGCGATCTCGGTGTCACCGTCGACGGTGCTGTGCCGGACGGCGTCGGTCACAGTCGTCTGGCCGGTCATGAGGCTGTAGAGGGTGTCGGTGGCCATGGTGACCATCGCGTCGCCATCCGGTGCCGGCCCGCGGCGGACGGTGAGCTTGCCGGCGTCGGAGCTGAGATAGAAGAACTCCGGTCCTACCCGGAGCTCGCACGTCTGCCCGGCGGGCAGTGCGGTAGGCCGGCCCGCGGCGCCAAACAGTGCCCAGCCGGGCTGAACCGCGTCGTCCTGGGACGGTTCCGGTCCGTAGCGCAGGCCCCAGTCCAGCAGCTCGTTGAGTGCGGGCTGCAGAGCCCGGCCGGCGTCGGTCAGCTCGTACACGGTCACGTCGGTGGGTGCCGGGAGTGTGCGCTGAGTGATGACGCCGGCGGCCTGCAGGTCCTTCAGGCGTCCGGCGAGGACGTTGCTGGGGATGCCCGGCAGGCCTGCGGCGAGGTCGCGGTAACGGCGCGGGCCGAGAGTCAGCTCCCGCACGAGCAGGAGACTCCACCGTTCGCCGACGACGTCCAGGGCTCTGGCGATGGCGCATGCCTGTCCATAGCGCTTCATGAAAGCCACGGTATACTTGCTTTTTACAAGTGTCAACTTCACTTAAGTATTGCGTCGTCGGGCTAGCTGCCGTGGACGCTGAGGAGTGCTCTTGTGAGCGGGCGCGGAAGCGCTCGCGGCGGAGAGGCTGCCCCGTAAAGCTAGTGAGGACGAGCGCGGCTCCGCCATCGGCCGCGGAGCGCTCCGCTAGCTACCGCATCCGATGGCGAGGCTTTGCGTCCCCTTGGCCCGGGCTGGCAATACCTGGCGCACGGCCCGGATCACCGTGCAGGCGGTGTCTCGCCGCCACGAGCCGGTTTTCCCCGTCACCGTAATCGTTACCGCCGCGTCGCATCGGTATCCCGCGACGACTGCCTTCGTTTGTGCGCCCGAACTGGCACCAAAGACGATCCGATACATCAGCGACAAGGGCTCCTCGCAGTGCACTTGCGACGGCGCCACAGAAGGAAGCTGGCTCACCAGTAGCGCGAGGCGGCTCGCCTCCGTTCCGCTGATGCGGACGGTGACGGGGCCAGCAGGAGCGGCGAACGAGACAGACGCAAAGCCAGTGACCTCGGCAGTCGAGCCGTCAAACGGCAAGGATTGCGGCCGGAACGCAGACGATGAGCAGCCGACAACGGAGAGCGAAGCAAGGAGACCTGCTACCACCATCGACGACGGCCGCTTCATGTAACTACGACGAACTGCACCCTGGCCCGGTTGCCATTCCCCTCCATTCTGCCGCGCCGATACGCAAGCTGAGAGCGCGAGTTCATTTCGTTGTCTGAGGGGAAAGTCGTGAAGAACCGGCTCCATCCCGACCTTTTCAGTCTTCGGCGTTCTGGTCTGCTGCCGATGGCATTCCAGCCTGGGCGACTACGTCGCGTAGCTGGTGGCGGGCGGTGACTGCGAGTTTCGGGAATGAGCGGTACAGGTGCGAGTTGACTGTGCGCGAGGACAGGAAAAGCCGGTCGCCGATCTCCCGGTTTGTTGAGATCGCTGCTGGCCAGGTAGCCGATCTGGCGTTGCTGCGGGGTGAGCTCTGCGAGCCCGCCGGGTTCGACGGCGGGGACGCTGACGCCGCATGCTCTCAGCTCAGCTCGGGCGCGCTGACCGATGACCTGGCCTGCCGCCAGCGGAACCATTCCAGCGCGGTGATCAGCATGGGTTTTGCTTCGTTGATCCGGTGGCGGTGACGCAGCCATTCCGCGGTGCACGACCACATGGCCGTCGGCCTCAAGCCGGGCGATCACCCGCGGGACGGTCCGGTCGCTGAGGTTGGCCTTGCGGCCGATCGTGGCCGCAGACGGCAAGCAGCCGGTGCCGGCGTCGCGGGAGCACGTGTCGGCCAGGGCCAGGCGCTCGTTGCCGGATGTCGGCGAGTTCGCCCAGACCCAGTTCATTACCGCGATGCTCATCGTGCCCGCCTCCTGGATATCCGATTCCGGGAGCGGAAATGGGAGCGGCGAACATCGGTCAGGCGCGTCCAGGCACGGTCTGCCGCACCGACCGGAGGCTGCTGAACTGCGCAAACGTTCGTGAAGAGCCTCTTCGTAGCCCTGCTTACTTGGCTGATAAGGACACGTGTGGCCAGCTCGACGGCAGAGGTGACGTCCGCCATCGTTAGCGTCGTGGGTCAGGCAAGATCCGCCACCGGCTGGGCAGGCTACCCCGCGCTGCGGCTGATGACGCTGGCCGAGACCGGCACCCGCGGCCTGCTCGGCGCCGCGCTCCGCTCACGGGCCGATCGGGACGAGACCGCCCTGGCCCGGCGGATGCTGCACCTGCTCGGTCCCGGCATGCTGGTCCTGCTGGACCGGGCCTTCGACAGCAACGCCCGCGCCAGCGGCACCGCGCTGGTGACCGCGATCTCGGCCAGGAACCCGGAGAAAGCCCAAGGCCCCCTGTTCCGTCCGGGGTCACAGGCCAGTAATTGAGCATGGCGGGTTCGGCGAGCGGATCGCCGATCTGCAGCGTAGCTGCCGAGAAACACTTAGTGCCGATTCCGGCCGGCGGCAATGTGTGTGTCATCGGCACGGCCCAGATCATCCTGGAGTGAACGGCAGCCACGACGGCGCTCGCGATGTCTCAGGTGACGACCCTCAGCTGATTACATCTAGCCTCGAAGCTTGGCGGCAGTGTTGCGCAGCACGTCCGCGGCCGCCCCGGGACTTCGGGCAAGTCCCGTCTTGCCGAACGCGCTGACCAGCGCGCGGGAGAACTCGACGTCGGCGGCCCCCGGGTTGGCAAGACATAGTGGCGCGCTGGGGTCGAGCAGCGCAGTCGTCGCGGAGGCGGCCTGCCGCGCCCGGTTGAGCTGCTCGCGGACGTCGGGCGCGGTGACCTCGGATGGCTCCCGGATTCGCCCGCTGCGGTCCACGTCCACGTACAGGCCGCGCTGCTTGAGCCGGTCTGCGTCCTGCGTGAACGCCTGCGCTTTGTCAAGTATCTCGGCGACCTCGCTCACGGGCGTGGTCACAAACCTGGTCGCCACGCCAGGCACGCCGAGCGGCACCGCGGCGATCAGATGGCCCGTTACCAGCTTCATCTGGTGCCACTCGAGCATGCGCCCGACTGGCGCCCGCGCCCTCACCTTCACCGGCATGGCCGCCAGGGTGGTCAGGATGCCGGCCTTGCCTACTTCTTCGACCGCGAGCCCGGCGAGCGAATATGAGCGCGCCTGGCGGCCCGCTCCGGACAGCAGCTCGGCGTCCTCGACGAGGCCGCGCGCATTCCTGGCCGCCGCGACAGCACCCCGGGCGAGCTCGCGCACCGGCGCTTCCTTTACCGCGCCCAGATCCATAGTTCCAACCTAGCCAGCGGCCTCGCGCGGAGATCGTCCGGACCGGGTTGGGTCAGGCCCATGCGTGTCCAAGCCTCGCCGGCCGCCGGGGTCTCGTGACGCGCGAGGCTTGTGCCGGGTGGATATCCCGCTGTCTCATTTGTCGGACATCGCCCGGCATGTGAGCAGCGGACAACTGACGACGTGATTCACGGGAGTGCGGGTGTCTCACGGGCACCTCTGCGGGTTCCAGCGTCTTATGAGACGCCATGGACCGTCAGAACGCTGGTGATCAGCATAGATCGAGCCGACCGGGTGCTGGCGGATGGCGGTCTCCGGCTACCGTCCGGTGGCGGTATTTCGGCGCCGGCGAGCTGCGGGCGGACGAGGCTGCTCAACTCGGCGCCTGCGGGATCGGTGACCGGCGGCCTTGACAGTGGCTCGGGGCCGGTGAATAGGTTCTCTTGCATGCCCGCTGACGCGGTGATGCGCGCCACGCGCCCGGTTACGCAATCCGAGCTGGTGGCCGGCCTGCGGGTTCTGGGCGTGCGGCCCGGGTGCGTGCTGATGGTTCATGTCCGGATGAGCGCCGTCGGCTGGGTGGTCGGTGCCGCGGAGACCGTCGTGCGGGCGCTGCTGGAGGCGCTTGGCCCGGCTGGGACGCTCATCGCGTACGTGGGGTGGAATGACAACACGTGCCGCATGGATGAGTGGCCATCGGAATGGCAGGCCGCCTACCGCTCGGAGCGGCCGCCCTTCGACCGGTCATGCTCGGAGGCTGATCCGCAGATGGGCCGGGTCGCGGAGCGCATTCGCACCTGGCCCGGCGCCAAGGCCAGCGCAAGCCATTACCGGCGGGTGGCGGCGGTCGGGCGGCAGGCGGACTGGGTCACTGGCGACCAGCCGTGGGATCACGCCTTCGGCCCGGGCTCGCCCCTGGCCAAGCTGGTCCAGGCGGACGGGCAGATCCTGATGCTCGGCGCGCCCCTAGACCGCCTGACCATCCTGCACCACGCCGAGTCACTCGTGGACGGTCCGGACAAGTGCCTGGCTAGCCACGTGGTCCCGGTCGGGGACGGCGCCGCGGTGGTGTGGCGCGAAGTTCGTGATCATGACACGTCATCCGCGCGGGGCGCGTTCCCTTATAGGCGCGTGGTCGCAGACCGGGAGCCATTTCAGGTCATCGGCGAGCAGGCGCTGGCGGCAGGGTGCGGCGTCACCGGCCAGGTCGGGCAAGCGCGGTGCCACCTGTTCGCCGCCCCGCTGCTCGTGAACTTCGCCGTGGAATGGCTGACCACGCACTTCGGTGCCCGATGAGCTGAGGCCGCGAACAGATCCGGATCGTCAGCCGCCGCTGTACCGGCCGACCGGCCGCACCGCGAATGCCCGGCGGACCCCACCGATCCGCGGACTGCTTCCACACAGGCCGGCCCTGGCCGGCCCCGCCCGGCATCCCAGCACCCAGAGTGAGCGATCCGAAGATCCCCTGTGACCCGCATCCGCCCTGCCGAATCGGTGTGGGCGTGCCGCTGGCGTGTTTGGCATGGTCGTCGGCTCAGATTCGCCAATTCTGACGCTCCTATTTCTGTCAAGATCCTGGGGCGGTACCGTTGCTGCGACCTCGCAGGTCCTCCGCTGAGTGACCGTGACGAAGCTGGCAACGCGTCAGCCGACTGACGTGAATGTCGCGATGACCTCGTGCAGCGGCTGGAACGCCGACCCGTGCACCTCAGGTCTGCGGGGGAAGTGCTCCAGCCACTACCGCTTTGGCATGTGGTCGCTGAACTGCGATCGCAGCAGCGATGCCCGACTTGCGACATTACGCGACACTCTATATCGTGCCGATATATCAGCTCGATATGTGGACACGTGTGCCGTGTCGGGGATGGTGACAGCCAGGAAGGCAGCGTCATGTCCAGCGCGCAGTTGTATGACACCATCGGAGCCACTTACACCGTGACGCGGCGCACCGAGCCGCGGATCGCCGCAAGGGTCTGGGCCGCGCTCGGCGATGCGCGGACGGTGTTGAATGTGGGGGCTGGCACCGGCTCCTACGAGCCCCCTGACCGCGACGTCATTGCTGTGGAACCGTCGGCGCTCATGCGTGCGCAGCGCCCCGAAGGCGCAGCGCCGTGCGTGGCTGCCACCGCGGAGAGCCTCCCGTTCGAGGACCAGTCCTTCGACGCCGCGATGGCTTTCTCCACGGTTCATCACTGGCAGGACCCGATCGCCGGGTTGCGCGAGATGCGGCGCGTGGCTCGCCGCGTGGTGGTGTTCACGTTCGACGCCAGTGACACCGGATGGCGTCGCCGATTCTGGCTTACTCGCGACTACCTGCCTGAGGTCGCTGACCTTCTCGACGGCTGGCCTTCGCTGACCGAGCTGGCCCGCGCGATCGGAGCCCGCATCGAGCCGGTGCTCATTCCGTGGGACTGTGCTGACGGCTTCTTCGAGGCCTACTGGCGCCGGCCCGAGGCGTACCTGGAAGATCATGTACGTCGCGGAATATCGGTGTGGGCCCGGGTCGGGCCGGACGCCGAGCAGCGGGCAGTGCGCAGTCTCCGTGATGACCTTGTCTCAGGTCGGTGGGCCGAACGCAACCGCGACCTCGCCGCTCTCGACGCGGCAGAGCTTGGCCTCCGCCTCCTTGTCGCCTGAACCGCCACATCTGGGTATAAGTTGCTGCCCGCACCGGCAAGGCAGGCCACCTCGCATCGGTCAAGCGGTCAACTTCAAACACCTCGGCCGCCGAAGAAGAACTGCATCGCGCCTATCGAGCCAAGTTCAGGCGCCTGCCGGAGTATTAGAACAGCTGACCGGTCAGATGACCTGCGGGATCTCCAGCGCATCTTCGCGGCAGCTGAGGCATGGACGCCCAGCCACACTCCCCGCTCGGCAGACCCCCGCGCCCAGAAGCACAGCCGCGGACACGTCATCCACCATGTGGCCCGAGGAGTGCCGTCGGCTGGAACCTAGATTCCTAGGCGCCGGATCGCCGATTCTTTGCCTGCTTGCTCCTGCCTGTGATGTCAGCGTGCACAGCATCTGGGCCAAGCTGAACTTTTCAGCACCCGCACCGAAATCGCAGCCTGGGTCTGCCTGCCAGACCGCCACTTGCGCGAACTAGACGTGGCTTCTCGGAAGCAGGCCATGTCAATCCTGTGGCGAACCGCTGGCCCAACCCTTTAGCGTGGTCGGACTCCTGCGCCACTTCGCTGACCTGCGAGACGGCACCCACGGCGGCGCCGCATCCCGTCAGGACAAGGAACGGCTCTTCGCTGCGGCCGTCGCGCTGCTCGACCCGCACGCACGGCGGCCGCTCGACGAGATCAACACGGACCTGGTGCTCGGCACCGGCGACGTGACCGCCACAGGCGTGCGCCGTGGCCAAGGTGGCGTAGAGGCGATCTGGGCTCTGTCGTGGCCCGAGCAGAGAGCCAGCGTGGCCTTAGTCGCGCCGTAGGCGGCGCCACCGGCCAGGCCGATCTGACCCGCCATGCTGGCGATGCTGCCGCCGCCTCGGGCGGCCATCTTCGGTGCCAGCGCGCCGACCAGGAAGGACGGCGCCTGGACGTTGGCGGCGAACAGCCGGTCGAAGGTCGCCACGTCGAGATCCGCCGTCGGCCCGAACCACGAGAACCCGGCATTGTTGACCAGCACGTCAACCGTGCCCGCCAGGTCGACCAGGTCATTTAGCTGGGCAAGGTCGGTGAGGTCTGCGGCGACGAACCGGGCCTTGCCACCCGCCGCGGTGATGGAGTCGATCACCGCGGAGCCCCGGGCGGCGTCCCGGCCGTGCACGACCACCTCGGCGCCGTGCCGGCCGAGCTTTTCAGCTGCTGCCCGACGGATGCCCGAACTGGCCCCGGTAACCAGTGGCCAGGACTGCTGTAGGCGCCATCGGCGGTGCTCTTTCCGCTGTGCTCATGCTCTGCCGGTGTCGGGATGAGCCTGACCCAGGTCGCGCAGGATGGTCGTGGCTGCCCTGGACCCGGTCTCGATGGCGGTTTCGGTGTAGAAGGTGCCGAGGTAATCACCGGCGAGATGGATACGTGCTGCCGGGCGAGTGAGGGCTGCCTGGATGCGGCCCCTGCCGGGGAAGCAGTATGCGAGGCCGAGCGGCCACCGGCGTACCTGCGCTTCAACCACGAGCCGGGAAGATCCGGGAAAGATCTCCTCCAGGTCGTTGAGATAACGGTCGATGATTTGGCGGTCGTCGAGATCGAGCAGCGCCGCGGCGAGCGCGGCGGGCGAGAAGACCATGAGGCTGCTGCCCGGCTGGCGCGCCTGCTCACGCGCACGGATGACGCTGGTGGTATTCAAGAAGATGTTGAATGCTCGTTTCGGTGTCGCGATCGCGTAGCAGCGGTCCCACGGCTGCGGTCCGCTCTCATTGGTTAGGAATGCGGCGCTGACAACGGAGCCGTAAACCACCTTCCCGAGGGCATCGCGGGTTTCTGGATCCAGGCCGCTGGCCAGCCGGCGGGCAATGGGCGCGGGTGTCGCCAGCACGCAGTGGCTGGCGAGCAGCTCATCTTCGGCTCCTCCGCGGCAATAGCGCACGCGGACGCCGCCGTCGCCCTGGACCACCTCGAGGACCTCGGCACCGAGCATGACACGGGTACCCAGACCGGCAGCGATGGTGTCGGTCAGCGTCGACGATCCGCCGGGGATGTTGCGCGATAGCCCGGATTTGCGATCCCAGACGAGCCGGAAGTACCCGACGCCAGCCCCGGCGGACACCTGGTCCGGGGCGCCCGCCGAGCGCGTCACGGTCGGCCGGAACATGGCGTCGGCATCTGCCGGGAGTCGCCCGGTGAATTGTTCGAAGGTCTGGTCCCCGAGGAAGTCGTAGACACGCTGCTGCAGTTCCCCGGGCGCATCTTCGGGCCGAGCCTGCGCGATTTTGCCGTATCTGCGGACCGCTCGCCGCACCTTGAGCCCGGCTCGCAGCACCGCGGCACGGTCACGCCACGCCATCGGCACCCTGAACGGATAGGTCTCCACCCTCCCGTCAGTGAGCAAGCGCCCATTCATCGCCAAGCCGGCCAGCTCCCCTGGCACCGGCTCGGCATGGACGCCCACTTCCTGCATGAGCCGGCCCGTCGCTGATTCCGGCCCGGCGAAGACGTGGGCACCCCAGTTCAGCCAGTACTTCCCCCGTGCCTCGGAGCAGATCCGGCCGCCTACGCGGGTATCGGCCTCCAGCAGCAAGACATCGCGATGGCGGAGCATCCAGGCGCTGGCGAGCCCAGCGATCCCACCGCCGACAACAACGGCGTCCACCCGCCTTGCACTCATAGCGTCCTCACGTTGACTTGTTCCGCCACGGCCCGCCGCCGCAGCGCTGCTCGGCCTGGAGGTGCCGTACCTTCTAGGCGAGTAGCCTGCGAGCTTCTGTATCGAGGTCGATGTCCGCGGCGGCCATGTTCTCCTCGAGGTGGCGTATCGAGGACGTACCGGGAATCAGCAGCACGTTCGGCCGCAGGCTGAGCAGCCACGCCAGCGCTACCTGGGCGGGCGTGTGACCAAGGCGCGTTGCGGTGCGGATGACTCGCGGATCGCCGAGGACAGGATTGCCCCGGGCGAACGCCGAGCCGAGCGGGAAGAACGGCACGAACGCAATGCCGCGGGCATGGCACTCCTCCAGCACCGGCATCGAGGACTGGTCTGCCAGGTTCATCGGATTCTGCACGCAGGCGATGTCAGTGACGGCGAGCGCGTGCAGCAGATGGTCGCGGGTGATGTTGCTGACGCCGATACCGCCGATGAGGCCGTCGTCCCGGGCTTTCACCATGGCCGCGAGCTGGTCGTCGAACCGCTGGTCCGGCGTGGCGTCATCCATCAGGCGCAAGTTGACCGCCGCAAGCTGGTCGACTGCCAGGGTGCGCAGGTTGTCCTCGATTCCCTGCCTGAGCTCGGCCGGCCGGTCGTACGGCAGCCATCCGCCCGAGTTGTCGCGCCGCGCGCCAACCTTGCTGACCAGGGCGAGACCCTTTGGGTAGGGGTCCAGCGCCGCCGGATCAGCTCATTGGCGACGCCGGGGCCGTAGTACTGGGCAGTATCGATGTGATCGACGCCCAGTTCGGCCGCACGGCGCAGGACCGCGATGGCCGCATCGCGGTCTCGCGGCGGCCCGAACACCCCCGGACCTGGCAGCTGCATCGCGCCGAAACCGATACGCGACACGGTCGCCGCCCCCAGAACATAGCGCTGCGCGCCGGCACTGATCACCACACCACGACCCTTCCAGAGGAGTTCGCCACCGGGATCCATCATCCCGCGATCCCGGGGGCTCCACGCCCGCCATTCGGCGCACGAGCCTGAACCAGGAGCCGGTCACCGGCAGCGACGTCGACGCCAAAAGCCAGATCGCCGACCGCCGACGATGAATGTCTATCGTCCAGTAGGTTTTGCTGGCGCCTAGGGCCACAGATCATTCATTCCGATGCGGGGCTTCGCAGACTGCGGCATTGCTTGGCTTGGCTACATCTGGCTCTTACGCTTCGATCCCGACTGCCATGTTGGTGCTGGCATGCCCGGCGGTGGGGCGAGCGATGCTGGCGCGGTCGTGGTGACGCCCGGGCGCGCCAAGGCGCCGATGGGAGTTGGGCGATCGTCCCGGGCTCGCGCAGTGCGTAGGAACATGCCGTCGCGGATCCGTTCCGACATAGCTTGCACCAGGAAGATGATCAGGTCCATGCAATCCAAGTCCGCGTACAACCTGGGCACCGTTCTGCAGTCGCGGGGTGCTGTGCAGAGGGCCCGCGAGCAGTACGGGCTATTGATGCGGGGGATCCGGAACATTCTCAGGCGGCTGCTTCGCTCTGGGGACCTTGCTGGCAAGCCGAGCTTGGTTCCGCTGACAGCCGGGGCTTGTCAAGCCAGGAGTCGATGCGATTTGGTGGGCGGTTTTGAAATGCTCTTTTGTTAGGAAGCGGGCGAGTTCGCTGAGGTCGTCGCGTCATACTGTGCGCCATGCTCCCCGAACACGTGCCGGACTTGTCGGCATTCAGCGAGTCTGGCCTGTTCTCCGTCTACCGGGCCATCCTGAGCGAGTTGAAGAGCCGGGGCGTGATCCGGACGGAGAACGCTCCGGTCGGCGACTACGCCGAGTACTTGGTGGCGGCCGCGCTCGGCGGCCAGCTGGCGCCCAACTCGGAGAAATCGTGGGAGGACCGAGCTGGTTCAGCCTGCGTCATCAGCGCGCCCACAACTGGTCGATCAGCAGTGACAGACGGGGATCGAATTGAAAGTTACCCACCCGGGGGGAGATCACGACTAGGGACCGCGGGTCGTAGACCGGCACCCAGGGCGCGTCGTCAACGATCTCACGGTCGATCCGCGCCCACAGGGCCTCCGCCGCGTTCGGGGCGCGGGACTGGAGGTCAAGGGCCTGGCTGACCTGCGCGTCGATGACCGGGTCGCAGAACTCCGCGGAGTTCAGGTTCGCCGCGGGGCGGGCCGGGACGAAGGACCGGCAGGTCAGGGTCGGGCCGATCATGTCGGACGGCGCCGGGAAGTCCGTGTACCAGGAGAACCAGCTGACCTGCGTCCGGCGCCGGGAATCGAACACCGTGGCGTTGTACGCGCTTCCGTCACTGATCACCCGCAACGAGGCCCGGTAGCCGAGCCGGTCAAGGAGCGACACCAGGTAGCTGCCGGTTGCCCGCAGCGGTGCGGCCGTGCCGAACGGGCCAGCCACGATGGTGACCTTAGCGCCCCGGGTTCCCGAGGCAGCGACGAGCCGCTCGGCACGGGCCAGGTCGGGCGCTGTCCAGACGCCGCCAGGCCCCGGGTTGAGCGTGTACGGGCAGTACGGCTGGAAGCCGGGCAGGTCGGGAGGGAGGATCTGACAGGTCGGCTGCGTGGTCAGCGGGTCACCGATCATCGCGGCGAGCCTGCTCCTGTCGATCGCGTAGTTGACAGCCTGCCTGGCCGCCCGCACCGTGAAGGGATACACGCGGGTATTCAGCACCAGCCCGATGGTGGCCGATACCGGGCCGATGTGCAGCAGGCTGGGATAGCGCGTGGCGAGTTCGCGGAACCGGACCGAAGGCGACAACAGCACGTCCGCCCGGCCATGCTCGACCGCTGTCACAGCCCGGCCGGGCGGCTGGTCGAGCCGTAGCACGATCCGATCCGGGTAGCCGCGCGGCTGCGCCTGATTCGACCATTGCCTGAACCGCGGGTTGCGCACCAGGACCCAGCGTTGCTGCGGAACGTACGCACTGGTCAGGTACGGCCCGGTGGCCGGAAGGCTGGTCGCCGCGATCGGGTGATCGGGCGTGCCTGGCGCGATGGCGTCGGCGAAGGGGAAGGCCAGCTTATAAAGGAAGTCCGGATCCGGGGCGACCAGATGGAAGGTGACCGTGCCTGCCTTGTCGTCGGCGACGATGCTCTTCGCGAGATCGCATCGGCCCGGTGTGCGCTCACACTGGCGGGCGCCGACGATGCCCAGGTAGTAGAACGCCGGCCCGCCGCCCTTGTTGACGATGAAGACCCGTTCGATGCCGCGGCGGAAATCCTCGGGCCGCACCAGCGCGCCCGTAGAGTACTTGATCCCTCGGCGGACGTGGAATACGTACGTGCGGCCGTCATCGGCCGGAGCCGGCAGGGCCGTGGCGAGGTCGGGCGCGAGCGAATTGCCGGCCGGGCCGCCCGTCCGCCGGTACGTCACCAGGCCGTCGTTGGTGACGCTCAGCAGCTGCCATTGCGTGCGGGCGAACGCGATCGCAGGGTCGGTGGACTCGTCGGCGCGGTCAAGATGGGCGAGCACCGTGAGCGTGCCGCCGCGGTGGGCCGCCTGCGACGGCAGCACCGTCGTGAGCACGTCCCGACCCGCCGCCGCGACAGCGTCCGGTTCGTCGCCGATACGGACGGCTGTCCTGGATCCGGTGCGGGGGTCGAGCCTGACAACCACCCCCGCGGAGCTCTTCGCGATCCACAGGGCGCCCTGTCCATAGGCGACCCCGGACAGGGCGCCGCCCAACCGGATCCGCGTGCCGCGGCCGGTACGCGGGTCGAGGCGCCTCAGCGTGCCGTCGGAGCCGGCGACCCAGACGCTGCCGCCCCCGACGGCCACCCCGGCGGGGTCGTTGCCGGCCGGGAACGATTCGGCGATGCGATCCGCCCGGGGATCGATCCTCAGCAGCCGGCCGGCCGAGGTCGCCGCCCAGATCCCGCCGCTGCCTGACGCGAGTCCGGCCGGGGCGCTGCCGAGCGCGATCGTGGCGCTGACCTGGCCGCTGGCCGCGTCGATCCGGGAGATCGTGCTGTCGGTCACGTTGGCGACCCAGACCGATCCGAATGCCGCCGCGATCGCGGCCGGCCCGTTGCCCACGCGGATGGTCGCCACGACCGCGCCTGACGCGGGGTTGACCTCAGACACGGTGCCGTTGAGCTGGTTCGCAACCCAGACCTCCCCGCCGCCGACGACCACACCCGCCGGACCTGGGCCGACCGGGATGCGGTCAAGCACCCGGCCAGCGACGTCGGCACGCAGCAGCATGTCATCGGGCGTGTCGGTGATCCAGGCCGAGCCGACGCCGTAGGCCACCCCGCCTGGCCGTCCGACGCCTGCCACCACCGCGCCCATGGCCCTGGTGCTGGCGTCGATGACGCCGACCGTGTTCGGGCCGGCGAGCGCGGCGGACCGGCGTCCGCCGCCGGCCAGGCCGACCACAACGGCGAAGGTCACCGCCACGGCCAGGCCCGCGGCCGCGGCGGCCAGCATGAGGCGCCGACGCGGGCCCGCAGCCAGCCAGGCAGACCGGCTAGCGGCGGCTGGCTGCCGGCCCGCCGTCTCGGCCGCTGGCGGGTCGAGCCACGAGGCCTGCTCCAGGATGGCGTGCTCGACTCGCCTCAGCTCGGGACCCGGCTCGATCCCGAACTCCGTGACCAGCGCGCTGCGGGCCGAGTGATAGACGGCCAGCGCGTCTGGCTGCCGCCCTGACCGGTACAGCGCGACCATGAGCTGCGCGGCGAGCCGCTCCCTGAGCGGGCTGGCCTGCACGAGCGTCGAGAGTTCGCCGAGGACGTCCGCGTGCCGGCCGAGCGCCAGCTCAGCCTCCATCCGGTCCTCGGTGGCGGTTGCGCGAAGTTCCTCCAACCGCGTGACTTCGGGCTGGGCGAACTGGTCCTGGCGGACATCGTTGAGCGGCGCGCCCCGCCAGAGAGCCAGGGCCGCGCGCAGGGCGGTGGCCGCGGCGTCCGGCTCTCCGGCCGCGAGCGCCCGCCGGCCCTCAGCGGCGAGCCGCTCGAACCGGCGCGCGTCGATCCGCTCGGGCTCGGTCTGGAGCACGTAAGCGCCGGGCCGAGTCAGCACCACCTGGCAGCCAGCGGCCGACTCGAGCGCCTTCCGCAGCCGCGAGATGTACACGTCCAGCGTGTGCTTCGCGCCAGCGGGCGGGCGATCCCCCCATAGCCGGTCGACGAGCAGGTCACGGGCCACCGGCTCGTTCGCGCTGAGCAGCAGGATCGCGAGCAGCGCCCGCTGCCGCTGCCCCCCGAGGTCGAGGATGCGGCCGTCGGTCGCGGCCTCGATCGGCCCGAGTAGCCGGTAATCGATCAACGCGGCGGTCCCTCTGCCGAAGCTAGCACTGGCCTGACTGTAGCGGCACGCGCGACGCTTCCGGAAGCGGTGGTGTGAGCATGCTGTGACCCTTTGTGAGTTTCCTGTGAGGCCCTCGCCTGACACTTCAGGCATTGACAGCGGTGCCGCACGGGCCGTTGGCAGGTGGGGAGGCAGCATGCACTGGCCAGATGGACGCCGCGGACGCGGCGGCGGCGGCTCAGCCGGACGCCTGACCGTGACGTCGACCCTGGACGGCTTGCCGAACCTGCCCGCGATGATCCGCTGGATCGCCACTTTGAAGGTGCCGTCCGGGGACCAGGTCACCGAGGTCGACTTCCTGATCGACGGCAAGCTGACGTGGATCGGGTACGACTCACCGTACGTCTTCGGCAGCGGCGACGAAGGGCCCTATGAGGGTTATCTCTTCACCACCTGGCTGTCGCCGGGCGCGCACGGCTTCGCCGCCCGCATGCTCGACTCGGCAGGCCGGACCGCGGCCGGCACGGTGACCGCTCAGGTCTCGCCCCCACTGCCGCCGCCCGCCAGGCTGCGCGGCATCTGGACCCGCGTCATGACCGCCCGGGATGTCGCCAGGGCGCGCGTAATGAGCAGACCGCCGCCCCCCGGCCGGTGGAAGCTGGACCACCAGCGCGTTCGGCCACCACAACCTCGGAGGCTCGGACTGCACGCCGGCCGGGTCGTTCGGCAGCTACCGCTGGTCGGTCTCCGGCCACCACCTGACCCTGACACCGGTCCACGAGGGGTGCCCGAACCGGCAGGCCATCTGGGCCGGGACCTGGACCCGGGCCGGGCCGGCATAACCGCCCGGATCCGGCTGTCAAACCCGGTCGCGCGCCGCGCGGCACGACGAATCGACGATGTAGGAGGGTATGGATGAGATCCCGATCACGTGTCCGGCGACCCGTCCGCGGCGGCATCCTGGCCGCGGTGACCGCGACGTGTGCCTTGGCGGCCGGGCTGACGGGCGCGGGGACGGCGGCCGGAGCGACGCGTCCCTCGCCGTTGCTGCCGGCGCCGCCGCACGCCACGCGCTTCGCTCCTCTGACCGGACCCGGCCTGACCGCCCTGCTCCGCGACGGCGCCCATCCGGTCGAGGGCAGCAGCGCGGCCTCGGTCGCGCTCGGCGGTCTTGCCGCCGTGCCTATCGCCAACCCGAAGACCAAGACCATCTACGTCCCGATTCAGAACAGCGACGTCGTCGACGTGATCAACGCGGCGACCTGCAACAGCAGGCGGACGACCGGGTGCCGGGTGGTCGCGAGGGCCAGGGTCGGCATGTTCGGCCCGAAGGGCGGTCCGAGCGCCGCGGCCATCGACGTCCGGACCGACACGGTCTATGTGGTCAACCTCTCGCCGACAGGGAACGGGACCGTGACGGTATTCAGCGGCGCCCGGTGTAATGCGAGGGTCACTGCCGGATGCCGCCACGTGATCGCGACGATCAAGGTCGGGAGGTTCCCGGTCGCCGCGGCGTTCAACCCCAGGACCGGCACGGTCTACGTGGCGAATCTGGGCGGCGGCACCATCTCGGTGATCGACGCCGCCGGGTGCAACGCCGTGACCCGGCGCGCCTGCGGCCGCCCGGCTAGGACCATGAAGGACCCCCGTGACCCGGACTGGCTTGACGTCAACGTGGCGACCGACACGCTCTACGCCGCGAACACCGGCAAGTCAGGAAACGGCGACACCGTGTCCGTCTTCAACGCAGCCACCTGCGACGCCGCCAAGAGCCGGGGCTGCGGGCAGGTCCCGCACACGGTCACGGTCGGCAGCGGCCCGTCCGCCCTGGCGGTTAGCCAGGCAACAGGCGCGGTCTACGTCGCGAACAACAACGACGGCACGACCTCGGTGATCAACGGCGCCAGGTGCAACGCCAGGACCACGGCCGGCTGCGGCCGGAAGCCGGTGACCGTGACGACCGGGCCCGGCACGCAGTTCGTCGCCATCGACCCCGGCGTCCACACCGCGTTCACGATCAGCCAGGGCGACGGCACCCTGTCCGAGATCAACACCCGGACCTGCGACGGGCGGTCCCGGTCGGGCTGCCCGAAGGTCGCGCGGAACGAGCGAGCGACATTCAACCCCAAGCACGGATTCAACCCGAGTGCCTTCGCGCTGATGCCGGGAACCAGCACCGCGTACCTGGCGAACGTGGGAGGAGCGACGATCTTGTCGGTCGTGAGCGTACGGCACTGCAACGCCACGAACTCGACGGGCTGCCGCGTCCTGCCCCCGAGCGTCCCCGACCACGAGTTCGTCATGTCGGCGGACCCGGTCACCGGCACCATCTACGCGGGGAACATCAGCAAGCCGCGGATCGACGTGATCAACGCCGCGACCTGCAACGCCACCCACCTGACCGGCTGCAAGCCGGTCGCGGCGATCCCGATGGCCGATCCGCAGGCCAACATGGGCGCCATCGATCAGGCCACCCACACCCTCTACGCTTCCGACCCGTTCACCGACACCGTCTCGGTCATTAACACCGCCACGTGCAACGCGGCCCACACCGCCGGCTGCGCCACGCCGCCGCCCACCGTTACAGTCGGCCCGGGGCCAAGCTCGCCGGTACTGGACAAGGCGACCAATACCGTCTACGTCCCGGTCGGTACCAAGGCAAACAAGGTTGCCGTCGTCAACGCCGCGACCTGCAACTCCATCCAGACCAGCGGCTGTAGCCAGGTACCCGCCCTCGTCACCGTCGGCCCCGGTACCTTCGTCCTGGCGGTCAGCAATGCGACCAACACGGTTTACGCGCCGGCCACCGGGTTCACCAGCGCCGGCGACCACCACGGTCACACCGTCGCGGTCATCAACGGCGCGGCCTGCAACGGCACAAACCATTCAGGCTGCGGCCACCTTGCCGCCACCGTGCACGTCGGGCTCAACCCGTTCGGGGTCGACGTCAACGACGCGACCCACTCCGTGTACGTGTCGAACAGCGCCAACGGCGACCTGCCCGGCACGGTCTCGATCATCAACGGCGCGACCTGCAACGGCACGCACACCGCAGGCTGCGGGGCGCTTATGCCGACCGTCACGGTCGGCAGGACACCGCTGGAGGTCGCGGTGGACGCCGGAGCGGACAGAATCTACGTGGCCGACGAGGCCAGCGCCGATGTCTCCATCATCAAGGGCGCCCTGTGCAACGCCACGACGACGCGCGGATGCCGCAGCGCGGTCCGCGAGCAGCCCGCGGGCTCCGTGCCTGCTGGCATCACGATCAGCGCCAGCACCTCGACGCTCTACGTGAACCTGATCTTCCCGTTCCCGCACGGCCCGATGGCGCTCATTAAGATCAGGAGCTGACGAGCGGCGTGAGGCCCTGGCCGCGCCAAGCCGGCGCGGCCAGGGCTCCTACACGCGCCGTGTTCGCGCATCGGGACGCGGACGCCGCGCTCGGCGGCGACCTCGCCGGCGCGGTCGTAGCCCGCGTCGACGTGCCGGATCACGCCCGTGCCCGGGTCGTTGGTCAGGACGCGCTCCAGCTTGCTCGCGGCGCCACGGTGATCGCCGACGGCGGCGGCCTGGCCAGCGCCGCGCTCTGCCCGATCGAAGGCGCCGGGCAGATCGCGCGCTATGTGGTCGATCTAGCCGGCCGGCCACCCAGCAACGTGACGTTCCTGGAGCAGACGGTCAACGGCCAGCCCGGTCTGGTGGCCCAGCAAGACGGCGTCACCGTGACGGTGTACGCGTTCGAGTTCGCAGACGACCGGATCACCCACATGTGGGCAATACGCAACCCCGACAAACTCCGGCCCTGGACGGCGTACTGACCCGCGTCTTGCGTGCATCGGGGCCCGCTGCCAGCCGCCGAGGCCTGCATGCAAACACATGCCCGGCACTCAGACCCGCCCTAGCAGGGTCGGCGACGCCAACGCCACCGCCGCGGACCGCCCTCGCGGCGCTGATGCCCCGCCCGGCCGGAGCCGTCCCCGGGCAGCGCCGATGCACCCCGGGCACCGGGCCAGACATGCCAGCGCCCCTTCCAGCCGCTGGTGGCCGAGTCGGCCCGATCACGCGGGCTGCCTCGATGACGCCCCAGCGCAACACCCCAGCTCGCGCCACCTCAGCCACGCCGCGAGGCCGCTGTTCCGGCTGCTGCCTCCACCGGGCTGCTGCGCGGCTCGCCAGGGGCTGGCCCGCAGCCCTGCCGCCAGCCTGCGCCGGCCGACGCAGCCATCCACCTTCGCCGGTGCTCCCCTTGCGCGCGGTGATCCCCTTCCGGACACCACCGGCAATGCCGCCGTCAACCTTCGCCGCACTGTCCTGCCCCGGATACGTCTCATCTCTTATCACCCGCGAGCTGGCCTGCAGTTGCGGTCCGCGGTGGCCGCGCTGCCGCCGCGGAATGTCTGCCCCGAGACGGACCTAACGCGGACAGGAGCGCAACTGCAGATTCCGTCCCAAGGAGCAGCGGGGCGGGGACCGCCTGCGCCAGCCTCAGTTGCTGGCGCCGGGATTCGCCGGCCGTGTCCGGCCCAGATGGCTGTCAGGGCGGTTCCGGCTCGGCGGCGCGGCGCATGGCGTGCAGGTAGGACCTGTTCGCGCGGAGTTGGAGGGCGCGGGTGACCGGGCCGCTGAGCCGGGCGACCCGGTGCCGCGGGCGTGAGAACGCAGTGACGGTGAAGACCAGCCGGCCGCCGTCGCGGGCAACGTGGAAGGCCTCTTCGCCCTGTTCCGGATGCGCGGGTAGGGTGCCGTAGGCGAACCCGTAGTCCTGCGGCTGGTCGGTGACGTAGATGACCCGGCCGGCGCCGGTCGCGTAGCCGACAGGGAGGGGACAACCAAACGAGCGTCAGGCCGGAGGTGACCGGCTTGCTGGGGAAGACCGTGAAGCCGGCGCCTCGCTGGGGCTGCCAGTGCCGCAGCGCGGCCGCCAGCCGCGCGAACGTGCCCTCGTCGAAGGCGCCCAGGTCGATCTGCCACCGGTCGTGCCAGTCCCCGGCGGCATCGTGCCAGCGGTAGCCCCGGCCTCGCCGTAGGTCAGGTCGCAGGCAGCCTGCTCGCGGACGAGATCGTCCAGGGCGCCGGCCGACGACCGAACCAGCGAGAACACCGCTCCATTGTCTGTCCTCCACGGCCAGTAGCCCGGGCAGCTGAAGACCTGACATGGCGCGGCTAACACTGAGCCGCCTTGGCAGGCGAATCGCGACCACGTCTGTTGCGAACTTCGAGCTGACTCAGTCCGGATCGCCGACTCGGCGCGGCTGGGAACCACGCCGACGGCGCGGGCGGCCACATGCAGATCTCCCAGATCGGTGCCAAGCTCGTCGGTGCTGCTGACAATCATCCAGCCACCCATATCGGCGGCGATGCACGCCGGGCCGCGGAGCAGCGCCGATCACGGAGCGTAAGAGGGCGCATCGACCGCCTGGTCGAGTTCGGGTATACGGCCCAGGTCAAGATAGGAACCCTGGCCCAGCTAGCCAGCCTCACGCCAAGCCGGCCCCCGGCGCCACCCGGCCAGCCATCAGGACCAGACCTCAGCCCCGGGCCTCTTCCGGGCCGAAGGAGTCAGCGCCTGCCTGCAGGGCGGATGCCGCAGGCGGCTAGCCTCGGGCCAGCCCACGGTGGGCGCGCCACGTCTGGGTCTGTTCGCCCTCGTCTGGCCCCCTCTCGCCGCGCGCTGCTGCTTCCACCCGCTCGGTCAGCGTGCCGGGGTTGCTGGCAGCGACAAGCGTTCGCTTGCCGCGCACGGCGAC
>WNFD01004487.1_pt1 | contig 21658 bp, 19 predicted proteins | sample 5400491 | NCBI WGS metagenome assembly WNFD01 (sample SAMN13153343, study PRJNA577476) | soil metagenome | isolation source: 120 cm saprolite under Douglas fir tree site 2 hole 2 replicate 2 | place: USA:California | collected 2015-04-18
TCGGACACGAGATATTGACCTCGATGACATCCACGTCCGGCACGTCCACGTCCCGGGTCATCGCCTCGAAGTCGTCGGCGGTCTGGGCCGAGATGCTGCCCACGAGAGGCGGGGTGAAGCGCTTGTAGTCCGGGACCTGGTGCTCAAGAAAATATTCGATGCCCTTGGTGGGCAGGCCGATCGAATTGATCATGCCGCATTCGAGCTCGGCGACGCGGGGCGGCGGATTGCCGATGCGGAATTCGCGCGACACCGTTTTCGCCACCAGGGCGCCAAGCCGGTTGACATCCATCACCTGGGCGAGTTCGGCGGAGAAAGCGCCCGACGCCGGCATGATCGGGTTCTTCAACGTGACGTTCCCGATCTTCACCGTCATGTCTACCATCCGACGGCCTCCTGGAGATCAAACACCGGCCCTTCGATGCACACGCGGCGCAACTCCTTGCGGCCATTGACCTCGAAGGTGCGCACGCAGACGTAGCAGGGCCCGAGCCCGCAGGCCATGACCTGCTCCATCGCAACCTGACCCGGGATGCGGTGCTGCCGGGCGAGCCGCTTCATCAGTTGCATCAGCCGATTGGAGCCGCAGGTGTAGAAGGCGTCGGCGCATTTCGCCGCGATCAGCCCCTCAAGGATTCGCTCGACATTCTCGACATCGCTGGAGCGGTCCGTGTCGAGCACCGGAACCACGGTCCCGACTTTTGCGAACAGATCGTCCCCCATCACGAAGTCGCGGTTGCGCGCCGACAGGATCGCCGTGACGCCGACGCCGTAGCCGGCCGCGAGCTGAGAGATCGGCGCCAAAGTGGCAAGGCCGACGCCGCGCCCCAGCACCACGATGTTGCGCCACGTGGGATCGAGGTGAAAGCCGATGCCGAGCGGGCCGACGATGTTGAGCAGATCGCCTCTCTTCAAAGTCGCGAGCCCCCTGGTGCCGCGCCCGACGCATTTGTAGAGAAACTCGATGCGGCCGCGGGCGCCGTCAATGCGATAGACGCTTTGCGGCCGCCGCAGCCACAGCTCGCCCGCGTCGGGCGAGGGACACAGGAGATTGAAAAACTGGCCCGGTCTGACGGCGAGCGCTTTCGGCGATGCCGCGACGACGAGATGCTTGTACTCGTCATTGACCCAGTCATGGGCGATCACCGGGCACAGGGCCTCCTGCGCCGGAATATCGGCTTCGACCAGAGACGGCTCGCTCTTGCCAACGACGAACGGCGCCGACGCAAAGACTTCTCCCATCGCGTTCGATCTCGCCTTTCTGTCGGAATGGTGCGTGAGGTGAACTATACCCCGGCCGCAGCAAAATCAAGAATTCTGGAGTCCTAGCCGGGCGCAACAGTGGATTCGTGTCGACGTAAGGATGATGTAGGGGCGACCCTTGTGATCGCCCTGCTCCCCCGGCGGACGTATGGGCGGTTTAAGATTGGCCCGATCGCGCCCCGTTGATGCGGTCGCCAGGCGCCCTCACGCGCAAAGGGGCGACCACAAGGGTCGCCCCTACAACGGCAATGTTGGAGTCAATTTGCGCAATGCCTCCATGAACCGAAGCTTGATCGCATGACCGTCGCGAGAAGGCAGCATGCGGGGCGCAGCATCGTTTGAGTGCCTTCGCCACCGCGACGAGATCGATGCCGGCCCGGGTATGGCTCGGCTGCATGCCGGTCTCGCCATAATGCTGGTTGTCGAGCACGACGATGGCGAGATTTACCGGCCGCTTGACCCCGATGGTGGCAAGACTGCCCAATCCCATCAGGGCCTCGCCGTCGCCCGTAAGCACGAGCACCCGAAGCGACGGCTGCGCCAGCGCAAGGCCGAGGCCGATCATGGCGGCGCCTCCCATGGCGCCCCAGAGATAGAAGTTGAGCGGATGATCGCCGCAGGCCGCAACGTCGTAGGTGGGAGACCCGAGCCCGGACACCACAAGCAAGTCCTTGCGGTCGACCAGCAGCTTCTGGACGAACTCACGCCGGTCGAGCATCACTTGGTCCATTCCTTGCGGCCGATCAGCCGTTGCGACAGCACGATGGCGACCTGGAGATCCCCGCCAAACGCCATGTCGCAACCGCCGCCCACGATGTCATCGACGTCGTCCGGTTCGCCCACCCGGTAGGTCAGGAACCCGCAGAGCTTCAGGGTCGCCTCCGTGATCGAGCCCATCGGCACCTGCCAGGGATTGAACTCCGCAAACTCGCCCCGCATGGTAATGAGGACGAGGCAAGGAAAGCCGCAGTTGCGCATCAGCGAGAACATATTGATGCAGTTTCCGACCCCGCTGCTCTGCATCAGCAGCGCCGCGCGCTCGCCGCCGAGCGCAGCGCCGGCCACGAGACCGACGCCTTCCTCTTCGGTTGTCAGTACGACGTCATGGATGTTCGGGTCATTGACGCACAGCTCGATCAGGCGGCTGTGCCCGGCATCCGGCACATAACCCACCTGCCGGATGCCGACCCGCCGGAACTGCGCATAAATTAAGTCCGGCCAATACAACGCGGTTTTCGTCCTGTCGTCCACGGGTTATTGCAGCGGGTCAGGTTCACCCTCATTGGCCGAGATGGTGCTGATGGTTCTCGGATCAACACCCCGTCCCTCAGCAAAGGCGAGATCTTCCATGCGGTGTCCATGAAGCAATCCGGGTAGACCATAGTTTCCTTCGATGCAGCGCGGCTCGGTATATATTCTGTTTTCCTGGTCGTTCTGCCGGATGAAATCCTGCTTGGCGGTCCAGGGCCGTACCCACACCGTCGGATCTTCGACCGTTACGGCATATTCAAGCGCGTCAGGCCCCGTCCGCGTCCACCGCTCGATGACGTGAAGATGCTCGCGCGACCCCTGAAAATCGGTCTTCGCACTGAAATTCGTCACATCGATTACGAGGGTATTGCCCTCCCAGTGGCCCCGCGAGTCGCCGTACCACTGGCGAATACCGGCAGGCAGATGGGGGCTCCCGTCCATGACGATATTGCGCTGCCAGCCCTGGCCCTGACCTACGTCGTAGAACATCGAGATGCCGCCGGGCGTCTGCACGATGCGCCGGAAGCTGATGCGATCTGCGATCGCTCCAAGCGTGCCGATCTCGGGCACCCCACCCATCAGGCAGCGCACCGCCAATGAGGCGTCCTCCGGACCATGATAGCGATTGATGGTCGCGGTGTTGTAGCGCGGAGCAGGCTCCGCGAATCGCGGCGCGGGAGTGGGATCGTACTTGCCCCCGCTACATGGCGACTCTTTATTTTTGCAGGTTTCGGTCGCTTGCAACAGGGCAACGCGAAATTCGCGTTCCGCAGCAGTACTCTTCTGGGCCTCCGGCGTCGGCGGCGGCAGCCGGCCATTGGGCGGATCGACAATCCGCGACGTCCGCAAGCCAGTGCGTTTCTTAGGCGTGAACACGTCATTGTAGGCGCCGGCGACGTCAGCCACGGTCCCGCGCTCCGCGCGCCTCTCGCGACCCTGCATCGACGAGCGCTGTCGATCCAACTCGGCCCGCTCGGCGTCGGTGAAAAATTCTTGGGTCGCATACTTGGGCGAGCGCTGCAGGGGCGTATCGGTTTCGTCGGTCCAAATACCCTGCAGATCGGGTTCGCCCCAGGGCGTCGTCAGCGCCGGAGGCGTGGCCTGAGCCGATGCCCGGGTGATGGACGCCGAAATGACGACGCCGACAGCGGCCCCAGCAATCGCGACCGTTACCGTCGAGCTTGAGAACCTCCCGCGCATGATGGCCTCCTTTTGCGCTGCAGTGTCTTATTGCAATGCTCAGATGAAACCCAAACTGGCGGGATGGTAGCGTTTTTCGTTATACGCCGATAGCGCAATCATGAGGGAGGGCGATGAACATGACGTTGCGGTAGGTGCTTATGGAAAAAGCGACACCAGGTAGACCCTGGCGATTTGACGGTCACCCTCCAACGTCTTGTACTTGACCCTATAGGTAAGCTTGGCTTCTTTGGGTGCTTTGACATCTTTCGCCGTCGCCACCACAGTGCCGCCCGCTACCGGATTCGAGCAATTGTCGCTGCGAGGAACGACCATTGCGGCCTTAATCGTCAGAGTTAGTTCCTCAGGCCCTTCGAGAACTTCAATGACGGGAGTCTCTTTCAGGATTGACCTGCAATTTCTTGTGAAAAAGACGTTCCTCAACTCGACGGTCTCGCCGCTCTTCAAGGAGATCCGCGGCTGCTCTTCTTGTGCGGCCACTCCGGCAGCGCCTACGAAGGCAGCGATGCCAACTCCCAGAATCGCAAGAAGGGCGTTCGGCCGGATGCGCATGTGTTTTCTCCCAAATGTGAAACCTGCGTTCGCGTCATGCACGCCAAGCTGCACACAATCACGGGAACAGTGAAACGTTGTAGACCACGCTCCGTTGACGATCACCTTCCTTCGTCTTGTATTTAATTCGATAGGTGAGTGTGGCCTGCTTCGGTTCGTCAATATCTTTTGCTGTCACAATGACCGTTCCGCCGCGCACCGGCTTGGCGCATTTCTGAGCGCGTGGGAGTACCATTCCTGGCTTGATCGAAAAAGTTAATTCCGGGGGACCTTCGAGAACTTCAATTTCGGGGTTACCCACCACAATCGACGCACAGTTGGAGATCCAGTAAACCAGCCCCAACTCCGCACTTTCACCGCTTTTCAAAGCAATGCGCGTCTGCGCGTGCACCCCAGCGCAGCTGAAGAAGAGTGCGGTGCTGAGACAAAAGCTAAAGACGCTTGTGGGCAACCAGACTCGCATGACAACCTCCCCGATCCCCGGCTGCTTGTCATCGCGTTGCATTGTATTCGCAGCTCCTATGGAAGCAGCGAAATATTATAGACTTGACTGGGCTTCCGATCGCCATCGCGACCGCGGTAGATGATCCGAATCGTGAGCGTCGTGTAGCTGGGGTCTTCTATATCTCCCGCCGTTATCACGAGCGTTCCGCCGGCTACCGGCTTTGGGCATCTCTGAGCGCGCGGTGTGACCATTGCCGCCTTGATCCCAACGGATACTCCTGGCGGACCATCGAGAATTTCGACCTCAGGCGTACTTTTCAGAATAGACCTACAATTCACGACCCAATAGGTCGCCCCCAATTCGGCACTCTCACCGCTTCGTAGTGCTATGGTCGGCGAATTAATGATTGTTTGCGCATATCCTGCGCTCCCCACGGTGCCAGCAATGCCGAGGTGAACGATTGCAAGCACTGTTCTTGCTCCAATCCGCATGGAATCACCCTCCCTTTGGCAGCTTAATCATAACCATTATACACCCTTGCCGTCTGAAGCGTGTGAGATGGCGCACACAAACAATTGCGTCGCCGATCCGAGCGCTGGATTTCGAATCCCGTCGTGTGAGATGTCGGCTCATGGCCATTCACGTCATTTGCCTCAATACCGCATTGCAACAGAAACCTCGGGCAAGCCGCCACTTCCGGGCACCACAAGTCGCACACTTCGGCCCACGCCAGAAACTCAACCGAGGGCCTGAAACCTCACTCCCGCATCGACCGGATCACCGCCTTCGTGAAGACCTGGGTCTTGGCGCTGCCGCCGAGGTCCGCGGTGCGGCTCGCCGGATCCAACATCGCGGCATCGGCGGCTGCCTCGACGCTTGCGGCCGCATGGAGAAACTCGCGAAGCTGGTGTCGCTCGCCAAGCCAACGCAACAGCATTGCGGCGGAAAGCACGAGGCCCGTCGGGTTCGCGGTGCCGCGGCCGGCGATATCGGGCGCCGAGCCATGGCCTGCATTCGCGGCCGCGTGGCACTCGCCCATGTTCAAGGACCCGGCAAGACCGAGACTGCCCGACAGCGCCAGCGCCTCGTTGGAGAGCATGTCGCCGAACATGTTGGTGGTGAGGATGACGTCATGATCTCCCGGCCGCGTATAGAGATCGGCCGCCATGGCGTCGATGTCCATCTCGCGCCATGTCACGCTTGGATGCAGCACGGCCTCGTTCCTGACCTCGTTGAAGAACACGCCATCGGTCACCGGCAGGATATGGCGCTTGCCGACCACCGTGATCCACCCGCGCCGGTGCCGGGCGGCCTCGAACGCCACCTTGGCGATGCGTCGGGATGCCTGGACGGTGATCTTGCGAAACGATAGCGCGCAGTCGGGCGTCGGCATGAACTCGCCCGGCCCTTGGAACAGCGAACGATCGGCATAGAAACCCTCGGTATTTTCCCGCACGATCAGGCAGTCGAGGCCGGGAACCGCACGCGGCAGCGGCGGCCGCGACCGCGCCGGCCGGATATTGGCGTAGAGATCGAACGTCTTGCGGATGGTGCGCGGCACATTGACGCCGCCGTCGCTCTCCGGCGGATAAGCCGAGACGCCGCACGGGCCGAGGATGATGCCGTCCGCAGCGCGCGCCGCCGCCATTACGGCCGGCGGCAGGGTCGTGCCGGTGCGGCGGTGCGCCGCCATGCCGACTTCGACCACGTCAAAACCGAGATCGAGATCGAAACGCCGGTCCGCCGCTTCCAGCACCGCCAGGGTCGCATCCGTAATCTCAGGGCCGATATCGTCTCCGGGAAGCACCGCGATTTTCATTGCCTACATTCCAAAATTGTTTTGCCGCGTTGTGCAAGCAAACGCCCGGCCCGGAATGAAGTCAATCGCACCGTGCCGTCAGCCTCGTCCTGAGGAGCGCGCTCCTGAGCGCTTGTCGAAGGATGCGCGCGTCTCGAAGGACGGCCACGAGCGAGACGGCCGCGCGAAGAGCGCGGCCTCCTCAGGATGAGGTCCGAGGGCTTGATTTCGACCGTTCGATGCGATCGGTTTCATGGAATCGATCCACTCGAGAGTGGCAAATCGTCGGGAAATCCTCCAGGCGCGCGGGACGCCCGCGGTCCCGGGAATTTCACTTCGCGGCCAAAAGCTGCGCCGCCTTTTTGGCTACCTCCGGCGGCGTGCGGTAGATTTCCGCCACCAGCTTCTGCAAATCGTCGCCCGCGACCGGGTTGACCTCCAGTTGCGATTTTTCTGCGTCCGCCATGAAGGCCGGATCCGTCATGGTGGCCGTGAAGGCCTGGCGCAACGCATCGGCGCGTTCTGCCGGGATGCCGGGCGGGGCGAGGAACGGGCGGCCCATGACCTGGCGAGCGAAAATCAGTTTCAGGATCTGGCGGTCCTCGTCGGTCTTGGCGAGATCGATGATGAGCGGAACATCGGGCAGGTCGGGATGCTTCTGCAACGACAGCTGCACCAGGATGTTGAGCTTCTTTTCGGCAATCCAGGAGCCATGTGTCGCCTTCACGCTCGACCACGACCATCCGCAGCGGCCCTGCAACTCGCCGCGTTCCATGGCAAGCACGACGTCGTTGCCGCCCGGATAGCCGCTCACGATTTTCATTTTGGTGCCGAGCACGCCGTTGACCACCTTGGGGAACTGGTCGGTGTCGGCGCTGGCGCCGGTGCCGCCGACCGTCATCTCCTTGGTACGCAGGTCGTCGAATGTGGTGACGCCGGCGCGCCCCTCGAACGACACGCACACGCTGACCTCGTGATTGCCGCTGCCGATCCAGGTGAATTTGGTGGCGTCGAATTGCGCCGCCTGCTGGCCGAGCAGCGGATCGAAGCCGGTGCCCCGCCCGATGATGCCAAACACCGAGCCGTCCTTGGGGCCGATACGATAGAGCCAATTGGCGAGGCGAAGGCTGCCGGCGCCTTCCATGTTCTTCACCACGACCGTGGGATTGCCCGGGATGTGATGGCCGATATGCCGGGCGAGCACACGCGCCCACAGGTCGTAACCGCCGCCGACGCTGTAGCCGATGTAAAGCTCGACGTTCTTGCCTTTGTAGAAATCGGCGACGTTTTGCGCCGGCGCCGCCGCCACCGCTATGGCCAAAACGATCGCGTCGCCGGCGCTTGCCTCGTTGGTCGGGCGGGTGCGGCCGTGACCACACGGGCGAGGAACGCTTGAATGCCGGTTGATATGGCATCGATGGCTTGGCATGCCTTGACCTTGCTGCTGGAGCCGGCACGTCTCGGCATTCTGCTCATCGGGGTTCTCATCGGGCTTGCGATCGGCGTCCTGCCCGGCCTCAACGGCATCGTCGGCATGGCGATGCTGATCCCGTTCACCTACAACATGGACCAGCACACCGCGATGGCGTTGCTGCTCGGCATGGCGGCCGTCATCACGTCGTCGGATTTCATCAGCGCGGTGCTGTTCGGCGTCCCGGGTCATGTGGGCGCTGCAGCGACCGTGATCGACGGCCATGCGATGGCCCGCAACGGCGAGGCCGGGCGCGCATTCGGGGCGGGATTTGCGGCTTCGCTTGCCGGCGGCCTGATCGGCGCCATCGTGCTCGCGCTGAGCATTCCGATCTTGCGCCCGGTGCTGCTCGCGATCGGATCGCCGGAGCTGCTCGCCTTCACGTTGTTCGGATTGTCCATGGTGGCGACGCTGTCGGGCCGCGCGCCGCTGAAAGGACTGACCGTTGCGGGCATCGGCCTGATGATTTCGATGATCGGGTCGCGCTCGGAAAGCGGCACGCTGCGCTGGACCTTCGACACGCTCTACCTTTACGACGGCGTGCCGCTGGTGCCGGCGATGCTCGGGCTGTTCGCCATGCCGGAACTGTGCGAACTCGCTGTCGCGCGCAAGAAGATCGCGGGCGATCACGCCTCGAACATCAATCTCTCCAACCAGTGGCAAGGCGTACGGGATGTCGGCCGGCACTGGTGGCTGGTGGTGCGGTGCAGCATCCTCGGCACCGGGCTCGGCGCCATCCCGGGCATCGGCTCCGCCGTGATCGACTGGATCGCCTATGGGTATGCCCAACGCACCGAAAAAAATCCCGAGACCTTCGGCAGCGGCGATGTCCGTGGCGTGATCGCGCCGGAAAGCTCCAACAATGCCAAGGAGGGTGGCCATCTGGTGCCGACCATTGCGTTCGGGGTTCCTGCAGGAGCCTCGATGGCGATCCTGCTCGGCGCCTTTCTGATGCACGGATTAACGCCCGGCCCGGAGATGCTGACTAAGCAGCTCGATGTGACCTACACGATCGTATGGAGCCTCACGCTTGCCCATATCATCGGTGCGGTGATCTGCCTGTTCGCCTGCCCCTGGCTTGCCCGGGTCTCCACGGTAAGGCCGGAGATCCTGCTGCCGATCGTGCTGTCGCTCGTGTTCGTCGCCGCCTATGAGGGTTCGCACGATTGGGGCGACCTTTACTCGCTGATGACCTTCGGCGTGCTTGGCTGGATCATGAAGCGGCTCGCCTGGCCGCGCCCGCCCCTGGTCGTCGGCCTGGTGATCGGCGCTATTTTCGAGCGCTATCTCTACATCTCGACGTCGCTGTACGGCATTGGCTGGCTGTGGCATGCATCGTTCACAATCGGTGTCTTTGGCATGTCCATTCCGATTTCAGTGGTACTCATTGTCCTGATTCTCGTCGCCTGGGCGCTCTATCGTCCGCTGTCCGAAATCATGAGGAGCATCATTGCCGAGTTGCGTCACGTCGGCTCGCGCCCGTTCCGGATTTCGGCATCGGCGGCGTTCACGGTCGCCATCATCCTGTTCATCGGCGCCGCCATCCTCCTGTCGACCAACTGGCCGGCCGTCGCAAAGCCGGTGCCGCTCACCGCCTGCGGCATGGCGCTGACCGCCGCGGCGCTCAATCTCGTCAACGAACTGTTCGGAAAGGAACAAACCATCCGCGGCAACGTGGATGGCGGCGTTGCGGCCGTCGGACACGGCCCGATCGCGGACAAGGATTACGGCATGTCGGGAGCGACGATCCGCCGTCAGGCCACCATCTATTTCGTCTGGCTGGCCGGCCTCATGGCGCTCGTGGCCGCGGTCGGCTTCATCCCGGCGATTGCGATTTTCATTTTTGCATATATGCATTTGGGCTTCAAGGAATCGCCCGCAAGCGCGGCCGTCTATGCGGTGGCCACCGCATGGCTGTGCTGGGGCTTGTTCCACAAGCTGCTGGCGGTGGCATGGCCGCAATCGCTGCTGGGCGATTTTTTCCCGGCATTGCGCGCAACGCTGGGTTTCATCTGATCGACGAGGGAAAAGGAGACAGGATGACGGGCCTTTATGAGCAATCCCCCGGACAGGGCCACAATCGTCCGCCGGTCGAAGACAAGGAGGGGAAATGGGAGCGCTGGTCGAAAAAGCGCACGTTCGTGCGCGAACTCGCCGGCACCTACAGCGACGTCTACAAGGTCCTGCTCGAGCAGCCGCGGGTGTATTCATCGCGCAACCACCCCTGGAAAGGGGGGCCGGCGCTGTACGGCAAGCACGTCGTGAGCCCGCAGGCCGCCAACGTGGTGCAGTCGATCGAGACTCACATCGAATGCTATGCGCCCGGCGCCTACGGCCAGAAGCACGGGCACCTCAACAGCGCCGTATTCTATGTGCTCAAGGGCCGCGGCCACGACGTCCACGACGGCCGCCGCATCGACTGGAAAGCGGGCGACGTGATGATCGTGGAATGCGCGAGCGTGCACCAGCATTTCAACGACGACCCCGACAATGAGGCGATCCTCCTCGTGTTCAAGGCAAAGCCGCTGTTCCTGTTCATGCACCTGCTGTTCCAGAAGATCGTGTCCTACCCGCCCAACGAAGCGGCGCCCGGCCACGAGGATTTCCGCCCGCCGAAGGATTTGTGATGCCAGCGTCATGCCCGCGCTTGTCGCGGGCATCCACGTCTTTCTAGCAGGCTTTCAGCTAAAAGACGTGGATGGCCGGGACAAGCCTGGTCAAGCCCGGCCATGACTCCTATTTGAAAATGAACGCAAACCGCGGGTGGCGGCACTAACTTTCGTGCATTTTGAAATTTCCAGGCTGCCGACGGCATTCCCCCTCCCTACCCTCCCCGCCAGCGGGGGAGGGTAGGGAGGGGGAATGCAGCAGGCGCGGCTCGCATCGGCCGAATTGGAGGAAATCAGTTATGACAGACTGGGGCGGCTCACCGCGGAACATCAATCTCAATCTACCCACCGACTATCTGTTTAAGCCCACGGCGAAATTCGTGGACTGGCTGGAGCGCAACACCACCTCGCTGCGCATGTTGACAGAGGATCAGATCATCCAAAGGGCACGCGCAGCTTTGGGACCCGACCTGGCGCGACTGAACAACGGCGATCTCGCCGCCCAGATTCGCGAGTGGGCCAAATCCCATGGTTTCGTGGTGGCGGGCAGCGGCGGGTCCGCTCCGATACGCGCCGGCGACCCCGAGGTGGTGGATCGCTTGAAGAAACTCTTCGCGTCCATCCCGACTGAGGTGAAGTGGCTCTACGCCGGCGGCGACAGCGTCGCGATCAACATGTCGGGCTTCACCGCGACTGTCAATTCAGGACAGACACGATCCACCCTTTCGCTCGGCTGGAACGAAACTCTCCAATTCAAAACTCAAACTTCAGGTATGACGTTTGCTGCTTCGATTGGACCGCAGAACTGGAGTTTGACCTTCACGATGGGCCGCATGGCGCCGAACATCTCCGATCTCGAGTCGATCTTCAAGAAAGGCGAGGCCGCGATGCGTGGGGTCTTGTCGAATCTCGACAAGGTCGACTTCCGCGATCCGGGCAAAACGAAGACTCAGTTCTCTCCTTACCTCGACCCGATCAAAAGCGCCATCGACGCGGCTTCCAAGACAGCGGCGACGCGCCCTGGAGACGTGAGCTTCGGCGCTTGGGTGCAGGGAGGCGTTCCCGGAGCGCCGGGCGCCGGTAGCGTGAGCGGCGGGGTGGGGTTGACGGTCCTGTTTTGATGGCAACGAGGAACAGCAGATGAGCAAAATTCTCGATGAACGCGATTTCGCCCACGTGGGCAGCAAGACCGCAAGCCTGCGCGTCGAGGACATCGCTGCATCGCAGGAATTCCGCAAGATGTACGAGACGTTGCCCAACGTCGTCAGCGCCGACGAGATGCCCTGGGAGCGCTCGCCGGACGGGCTCATCAAGCACCTGGTTCATCACAAGATGAACACGCGGGAGCGCTGCGTCGAGGCCTATATGCAGTTCCTGAAACCCGGTGAGCGCTCCGGCAAGCACCGCCACATGTGGGAGGAAGTGCTGTTCTGCGTCGAGGGCTCCGGCTACGACCTGCACTGGGACCTGAATTTCGACTGCCTCGATGCCTTCGAATGGCAGTGGGCGAACGAGCCGAAGAAATTCACGTGGGAACGGGGCGACTTCATCTACGTGCCGCCGTTCACCATTCACCAGCATTACAACGACCATGCGACGTCGGAGGCGCGGTTGATCGTGATCTCCAACCGCATGGTCAAGGAAATGGGCTTCGACTGGTTCGACCAGATCGAGAATGCGCCGGGGTTCTAAGCCTTGTCGTCGTCATACGGGCTCAAGTCCTGGCTCGCCAATGGAAGCGGCGCAAGGCTTAGGGGGCGTTCTCGCTGCACGACAAGACCAATCAGGCGACGTACGGGTCCATTCCTTTCGTCACACATCTGTCACATTTCGAAGCGAAAGCGGCCAACTTGTCGCCGTGGCCTTTTCGCAACACCGCGACCTTTTCTCATTTGGCCCGCGTTCGAGATCGCCCAACCGATTGAGTTGGTTTCATTTTTCATTATCTACGTTTCGGTTGGTCCGACTTCCGACTCAGTTAACACGAAATTTAGACGCAATTTCCGAACATACGTGACCTACTTGGGCAAGTTGGCGTGAATCTGAAAATTTGCATTTGTTAGTTTGGTTTTGATGGGGGGCCAGCATGAAGTTGACGAGAGTACTCGGCCGGAGTGTGTTCGCTTTTTTGTTCGGTTATGCGATTTTTGGCAGCGTTGAGGTTGCTCAGGCGCAGGCAATCTGCGGTTGTGATTCAAATCACTTCAGTATTGGACGTGGACTCTGCTGTCCCAAAGGTACTAGCCCTGATGGTAACACGTGCTTCGGGGACGAGTCTTCCACCCCCGCGACTCCTGAGGTCTGCAGGGCTGCAACTCCTCAGATCGGCCAAATAGCCGCCGCCCAGCAGCAGCTCTCCTTCTCCACCGTTGCTGGTGTGCTCCGCACGAGGCGCGATCAGCTGCAGGGACCGCTCGGATCGAATCCCACCTCTCCGCTCATGGGATATTCCACGTTCAATCTTGACGAGAGCTTTCGCCTGTTAGGCTATGCACCGGGCGCCGACAGGAATCCAATCTACGGCGCCGACAAGAATCCGCTCTACAAGGCTCCTCCGGCGCCCCCGATGGCCGCCGGTCCCACATGGGCAACCTGGGTCGAGGGAGTCGGCGACTGGGAAAAACGAAGCGCGCTGAATGCAAATGATATCGGGCGCACCCAGGACACATACGGCATCCATGCAGGCCTGGATGCGACTTGGAAAAACGCTTGGCTACCCGGCGATTTCGTCGTGGCCGGCTTGGTGACCAATTGGACATCGAGCCGCATCAGTTTGTCCGGCAGTCCCGCAACGCTGCGATTGGAAGGACCGGGCGTCGGGCTTTACTCGATGTATATCAACGGCCCGTGGTCGGCAGACCTTGTCGGGAAGCTGGATTTCTTGACCCTCAAGGAAGACTTCGCCGGCCTTGCGCCCAATGGCTCCATTGGGGTGACGAATGCGGGCATCAGCGGAAATGTGCAGTACAAGAATAAGTTTGGGGCGAGCTTTCTCGAACCCACCATGGGCTTCAGCTTTACGCGCACCATGTTCGGCGACAATGCGGCTCTGATGAGCCTCCAGGATGGGTCCACGCTGCGGCTGCAGGCCGGCGCGCGGTTCGGCACAGCGTTTACTGCCAATGGCATCAGCTTCGAACCCACTCTGGCGCTGCTCGCCTACAGCAACGTGATCGCGGATGGAACGAGTGTCGCGACCGTGCCGGTCGCGGTGCCGGTCACGCCCACCGACCAGGGCCTCGTCCGAGGGGAGGTCGATCCGGAGTTGAACCTGGATTTCAACAACGGCTACACGGCCTACGTCAGGGGATCGGTTCGGTTCGGCAGCGAGTTGGTCGGGGGTTCCGCCAAGGTAGGGCTGCGGAAGCAGTTTTGAGCTGATCAAGGCCCTGCGACCGGGATAAATCCTGTCGCTGGCTTAGTGGCCCCTGGTCCCGCCTGTCAGAATAGGGTGGGTAAAGGCGCGCTCTTCGCGCCGTGCCCCACCCCCTCCCTACCCTCCCCCGCTTGGTGGGGGAGGGTAGGAGGGGCAACGGGGTAGCACGCGGAGCGTGTCACCGCCGGCCCCGTCGGCTTTGCCCGCCCTACTCAGAGCGCACCCGGCATAATCCGGCGGCGAGCATTAAGAATGCTTTGGCCTTGGTGGTAAAATAAGAATATCATATTCGCGTCTTATTGAAAAAATGAACGCGAACCGACGGTGGCGGTACTAACTCTCATGCCTTTGAAGTTTCCCGGCCGCCGGCGACCTGTCGCGGCCAGGCGACGAACCTCGGGACGATGTCAGTCATGCTAAAGCGCCACTTGCCGTCTTTGTTGTTGCCGGTCCTGATTGCTGCCGTGCTTGCGTTGTCGGTTCGGGCCGATGCGCAAACACGGATCGCACTTGTCATTGGAAACAGCGCCTACCAGAAGGTGGCGAACCTCGCGAATCCCGCTCATGACGCCCAGGACGTCTCCGAATCCCTGAAGCGGCTAGGATTCACCGTCAATACAGTCACCGACGCCGATTTCGATGGGTTTCGACGCGCGCTGCGGGATTTCGGTCGAATGGCGCCGAATGCCGACATGGCGGTTTTTTATTTTGCCGGTCATGGCGTCGAGATCGACGGCAACAATTGGTTGTTGCCGACGGATGCAGAGCTCAAGAGCGACGTCGATACCCGTACCGAGGCGATCGGTCTGCGGTCTGCCATAGACGCCGTAGCCGCGGCCAAGACCTTAGGCTTGGTGATATTGGACGCGTGCCGGAATAATCCATTTTCCACCATGAGGAGAGCCGCCACGCGAAGCGTGCAGATGCTCGGCCTTGCGCCCGTGGCGCCGGCCGACAACGTGCTCGTCGCCTATGCGGCGCGGGACGGCACCGTGGCCGCCGATGGAGCCGGGCGCAACAGCCCTTACGCCGCTGCGCTCCTTAAGCACATCGAGACGCCCGGGCTCGAGGTCGATTTCCTGTTCAGGAACGTTCGCGACGATGTGATGGCCGCGACGAAGAACGAACAGCAGCCGTTCGTCTACGGATCGCTCTCGAGCACCGAGATCTATTTCAAGGCGGCGCCGGTGCGCCCGGCCACCGCTGGCGACGCAACGCCGCCACCCGACGCGGGGGAAATTGCGTGGTCGTTTCTCCGTGCAACCAATGATGTCTCGACCCTGACCCGGTTTGTCGACCGCTTTCCCGAGAGCTCCCGCGTCTCCGACGCCAAGGTGCGAATCGCGTCGCTTGCCACGGCGCCCGCGCCGGGCGCGACCGACGTCCCGTTGCCGCCCCCCGGCCAAGTTGTGGCGTTTGCCGACACCGAATTTGCGCAGGCGGAAAAAGCCGTCGCGCGACGGTTCGTGCGCGACACTCCTGCCGTCGAGCAGGCTTGGGACGTCATCAAGGAGACCAAAGATCATACGGTGATACGTCATTTCGTCGATCGGTTTCCGAGTAAGCAGCGGCGCGTTGTCGCCGACACCCGTTTGGCCGCTCTCGGGCAGAAGCCGATCACCGTTCACGTCGCAGCCCCGCAGCTTTTGGATGTAGATGCAGACGTCTTCGCCATGGCGACGGCCGACCCTGATGTCCTTGAATGCTTCCGACGCGGCGACCAGACCGCCGACGCGTGTCAGAGGGCAGTCCAGCGGTTCCCGGACATCGGGCACTTCGCCGAGGACATCCGTTTCACCCTTGGCTTCTGTCAGGCGATGGGAAATCCGGGCGGATGCGTGCCCACCGTCAAGACCGCGTGGAATTTTCCCAGCGCGAATTCAAGCGGCGGTGCGTCCACCGGCGGTGGAGCTAGCGGCGGTGGCGCCGGGACTGGCGGCGGTGGAACTGGCGGTGGCGGGACTGGCGGCGGTGCCGGAACCGGCGGTGGCGGTGGAACCGGCGGTGGCGGCGGAAAGGAACGCAAGGGCCACGGCCATGGCCAGCCAGCAGTTGCCAAAGGCGTCATTGGCAAGGGGGTCGCTGCAATCTCCGGCTCTGACGGCAGCAACCAGCACCACCATTATGGCAGCGGAGTAGGAAAGTATCACCCCTCTGAAGCTTTGAAGCTTCAGCAAGGCGGCGGCGCGAACCCCTCCACGGCAGACGTCAAAGTGACAGGCATCAAGGCCACAGGCCTCAAGGTCACAGGTGTCACAACCGGCATCAAGACGCCGACGATTACCACCCCTGCGGTGAAGACGCCGGACGTGAAGGTCAATGTGAGGGTCCCCACTCCCAACATCAGGGTTCCCACCATTGCGATCCACTGATCCAAGGGGCTCGGCGTGGAGATCGGGCGATGGACAGCGACGGTGACATCCGCTTCAACGGGAGCCGGATTGGCATGTCACGGCGATTGGCGATTTGCACGGCCAACCGGAAGGCGACGGCGCGTACGCTGTGGGCGACGACACTAGCGTTGGCTTTGGCAGCGTTTTCCGGTGTATGGGACGGCTGCGCGTATGCACAAAATCGCGTTGCGCTCATCGTCGGCAACGGCAACTACCAGAATGTGCCGCCGCTCCCCACCACGTCGAACGATGCCGGGGACATCGCACAATCGTTCGAACGTTTAGGATTCGCGACCACCAAGCTGTTCAACGCGTCATATGACGATTTTCGGCGGGCGATTCGAAAGTTCAACGAACTCACGCAAAATGCCGACATCGCGGTCGTTTATTTCGGCGGACACGGGCTCGAAACGGGCGGCGAGAACTGGTTGCTTCCAGTCGATGCAGATTTGCGCACCGATCTTGACATTGCCCAGGAGGCGATCGGCCTGAACGGCCTCATGCAGTCGGTCGGCCGCGTCGCCGTTCTCGGCATGGTCATCGTCGATGCCAGTCGCAACAATCCGTTCGCGGCACGAATGCAGCGCACCGGTCAAACCCGCTCCGTCGACCGCGGGCTGGCCAGAGTCGAGCCGACTCAGAACGTGCTTGTCGCCTACGCGTCGAAGGACGGCACCACGAACGAAGACCGAGGCGGTCGTAACAGTCCTTATGCGGCTGCGCTGTTGAAGTATTTGGAATCGCCAGGTCTCGACATCAATTTCATGTTCAGGAAGGTTCGTGACGACGTGCTGTCGCACACGAATCGAAGGCAACAGCCGTTTGTGTACGGATCGCTGCCAAACAAGCCGATCTACCTTAAGGAGCGCTCGATTTCGCTTCCGCCGGTCGAGGTCAAGAACGAAGTCCTGCCGGCCGACGAGACGATCTGGTCGACCATCAAGGATTCGACGGACAAGAGCCTGTTCCTCGATTTCCTGAATAAGTTTCCTTCCAGCGTCCACGCTAAAGAAGCAGGCGCAAAGCTGAAATCTCTTGACACGACGCTCGTTGTCGCGTCACGCCAAACCAATCCGCTATCGAACGACACTGGCAACGCGATAGCTGACTGTGATCGCCTTGCCGCGTCGCCTCTTGATAGCGGGCGACCGAAGGACAGCGCAGGGGTCGAGTTAAGCAAAATCCCGGTTGTTGCGGCCGAGCGTGCCTGCGACGAAGCGATGCGGCGCTCTCCTGAGGTGGCGAGATTTCCGTTTCAGGCGGCCAGAGTCGCAATTGCGCGAGCTAACTACCCGGCGGCCCGCGACCTTTATGAGAAGGCGAGCGCGCTCGGCAGTTCGCTTGCCATGTATAGTCTTGGGTTGCTCTATGCCGAAGGGAAGACCGTACCGTTGGACTACACCGAGGCGCGCCGATGGTACACGAAAGCGGTCGCGCTAAACTCCGCCTTTGCCATGCCCGAGCTTGCGGCGCTCTACGAGAATGGACTTGGAGGTCCCCAAGACCCTGCGGAAGCATTACGTCTCTATCGGGCAGCCGCCACCGCGGGCGACCGGGTGAGCATGACCAAGGTCGGGAATTTCTACGAAGCCGGGTTCGGCGTTCGGCAAGACTATGCCGAAGCGATACGTTGGTACAAAAAAAGTGCCGATCGGGGAGACGCGGGCGCCATGAGGCAATTAGGCAAGTTATACGAGAGCGGGCGGGGCGTTGCCAAAAACGCAGCCGAGTCCCGGCAGTGGAGCGCAAAGGCAGCGAAACGCGAAGCCAGTTCTTCCCGATGAGCGCGCAGTGGCGAAACCTGGCAACCACATCGATGGTCCCGCGGAAGCCGGTCGTGGTTTCTAAAAAGAGTCCGAAGAGTCCGAATCGCCGTCTTTGCTGTTAGCTATGATAAATCTCGGGACCGACGGTGCTTGATACATGTGCGGTTCTCGTCTCATCGGGAGCCGTACCCCAAATGAACCCAATCGCCCGCTGGATCGAACGGATCGTCTTCAGCAGCCGCTGGCTGGTGGTACCGTTCTTGTTCGGGCTGATCGTCGGCCTCGCCGCCCTGATCTTCAAATTTGGCGTGAAGCTCGTCGAATTCGCGCTGCACGTCCAAGCCGCTGACTCAACTGAGACTATCACCGGCCTGCTCGGCCTCGTTGATCTCACGCTCACCGCCAATCTGGTCGTGATCGTCATCTGTTCAAGCTACGAGAACTTCGTGGCGCCGATCGACTACGCCGAACACCCGAACTGGCCGCCCGGTCTGGTCCGCATCGGATTCGCGGGCCTCAAGCAGAAGCTGCTCGGCTCCATCGTCGCGATCGCGGCGGTCAATGTCCTGGAATGGTTTGCCGACATCGATCGGCAGGCCGACAGCGTGAAGCTCGGCTGGGTGGTGGCGATCCTGCTCACGTTCGCGGTCGCCATGCTGCTTCTCGCCATCGCAGATCGTGTCAGCAGCGAGGGCAGCGAGCATTAGGCTGGTCGCCGGCTATCGGCGCCGCCGACCCGCGCGGCTTACATCGGAAAAGGCCCCGGTCACATCATTCGCCGTCACGGCAATATGGCGAATGCCCGCGCCGGAAAGCCGAGGCCGTCCTTGACCTTCGGCCACATCACCACGATGAGCGCACCTTTGGCCGGCACTTGATCGAGGTTCGCCATGACCTCGATCTGGAAATGGCCCTGCTGCAACATGTAGGTCTCCGACTCCATCTTTTCGGTCGTGTCGGTGTCCATGGACTCATGACCGATCGCCGTCACGCCGCGCTTCTCGACCAGGAACTTGACGGCTTCCAGCGACCAGGCCGGGAATTCGCTGCGTTTGAAGCGCTCCGGATTGGTATCCCAGTCCTTGTACATGTCGGTGCGCAGCGCCGCGAAAGCGCCTTTGGGGACGCGCCCGTGCGCTTTCTCCCAGGCTATAAGGTCGGCGACCGAGAAAGCGTGATTCGGGTCCTTGGCGAGAAAACGCGTGTCGTCGAGCACCACCAGCGGCAGAATCATCTGCTTCACCGGGATCTTATCCATGGTTACGCCGTTCTCTGCAAAATGCGCGGGCGGATCCACGTGAGTACCGTACTGGCCGACCATTTCGTAGAAGGTGGTGCGGAAGCCGTCCTTCGGGATGGTATAGGGCTCGCGCGTCTTGGGATCGGCCGCCGGCGTCATCCTGGCCTGGCCGAAGCCCGACCAAACCGGCGTGTCGGGCGCGAAACTGTGGGTCAGGTCGACGAACCCCTTTCCCGCGATCGTGCGGTAGGCGCGATCGAGATCGCTGGCGGCGCGCACGCTCGAGCTCAAACCGATATCGACGGCGGCAGCGACAAGAAGCATGACGAAGCGGACGGATATCGCACGAGGCGACTTGGCATGAGGCATCGGCGCAGCTCCCCTTCTAGCCGATAGGAAACGACCGCTCCTTTTATACCCTCCTCCGCTTGCGGGGGAGGGTAAGATCGCCGCGGCCGCTGCGACCGCCCGCGGGCTGGCTTCGTTTTACAAATCTCGTGCTATACGCATCGCTGCGCCATCGTTCACCCATAGCACCATGCACCACTTCGCCTATCGCGCCGGCGTGCTTCACGCCGAAGATGTCCCTCTCGACCGCATTGCGGCCGAGGTCGGCACGCCGTTCTACTGCTATTCCACCGCTACCCTGACGCGGCACTACAAGGTGTTCGCCGGCGCCTTCGCGGACGTGCGCGCGCTCGTCTGCTACGCCATGAAGGCGAATTCCAACCAGGCGGTGATCGCAACGCTGGCAAGGCTCGGCGCCGGCGCCGACGTGGTGTCGGGAGGGGAATTGGCGCGGGCTCTCGCGGCGGGCGTTGCGCCGGACAAGATCATGTTCTCCGGCATCGGCAAGACCGAAGGCGAGCTTGCCGCCGCCGTCGACGCCGGCATCCTGTGCGTGAACGTTGAATCCGAACCCGAGCTCGAACTGCTCTCCGCGATCGCGGCGAGCAGGGGCCGCCGTACCGCGATCTCGCTGCGGGTCAATCCGGATGTGGACGCCAGAACGCATGCCAAGATCGCGACCGGCAAATCCGAAAACAAGTTCGGCATTCCGATCAGCGGTGCCCGCGCGATCTATGCGCATGCGGCCAAACTGCCGGGCGTGCGGGTCGCGGGCGTCGACATGCATATCGGCAGCCAGATCACGCAGCTGCAACCCTTCGATGATGCCTTTGTGCTGCTGTCCGATTTCGTGCGCACGCTGCGCGCCGACGGGCATGAGATTGAACACGTCGATCTCGGCGGCGGCCTCGGCATTCCGTATCGCCACGACAACGAGCCGCCGCCGGACCCGGCCGCCTATGCGCAGGTGGTCAAGCGCGCCACGCGTGCGCTCGATTGCATTCTTATTTTTGAGCCGGGCCGCCTGATTGTGGGCAATGCCGGCATCATGGCGACACGTGTCCTGTACGTTAAGCGCAACCGGGCAGACCCTTCGACCAAGACCTTCATCATCGTCGATGCCGCCATGAACGATCTCATCCGGCCGACCCTCTATGAAGCCCATCACGATATCATCCCGGTCAAGGAGCCGATGGCCGGCGCTTGGCGCACCGTCGCCGACGTGGTCGGGCCGGTCTGCGAATCCGGCGATTTCCTCGCGCTCGACCGCGAATTGGTCGAGCCCGCGCCGGGTGATCTCCTGGCCGTGATGACGGCCGGCGCCTACGGGGCCGTGCAGGCCGGAACCTACAATACGCGGCCGCTGATCCCGGAAGTTATGGTAAGGGGCGACCGTTTTGCCGTCGTGCGGCCCCGCATCGAAGTCGCAGAGCTCATTAGCCGCGATCGCATACCGGACTGGGAGTGAGCCGTAACCGTCCGTCAGGCCACGACTTTACGCGTTGCCGGTGCGATTCTGCTGCGCGTTTCCCGATAAATTGGCCGGAACTTTGCACGTAGCTGTGCTATATTTCTTTTTATTGGCGTTGTTCTGTGTGAGGATACTCGCCAGTTTTAGAAGAGATCTGGGAGACGTCGTGTGACCGAGGCCAGCAACGTGAACGATGCGTCGCGCCTGCCGGATGCAGGCGATAACCTGGAGCGGGCGCTGCGCCGGGCGCGATGGACCGGCTTCTGGGAGCGGCTATGGCCGCCGCTTGCGACGCTCGCCACCGCAGTCGGAATTTTCCTTGCCGTCTCATGGCTCGGGCTGTGGCTGTGGCTGCCGCCGATCGGACGGGCTATCGCGCTGTGCGGATTCGCGGTGCTGACAGCAGCCGCGTGCGTGCCGTTCATTCGTGTGCGGTTTCCCTCTCGCTATGACGGGCTGCGCCGACTCGACCGCA
>WNFD01001787.1_pt1 | contig 21646 bp, 12 predicted proteins | sample 5400491 | NCBI WGS metagenome assembly WNFD01 (sample SAMN13153343, study PRJNA577476) | soil metagenome | isolation source: 120 cm saprolite under Douglas fir tree site 2 hole 2 replicate 2 | place: USA:California | collected 2015-04-18
GATGTGCTACACGATACAGGTCATACTCGTTTTCTCACACCTGCGGACGTTCGATCTGAAAACCAGCAGTTGAGCGGCACCTTCACGGGCATCGGTATCTACCTGCGCCAGGACCCGACGACGAAACAGCTCATCATTACCTCTACCATCCCTGGTGCGCCCGCGGAAAAAGCCGGTTTTAAGCGTGGAGACATCCTGCTGGCAGTCGATGGTCACAGCGTCGTCGGCAAAGACATAGATGCCGTCAGCTCCCTTATTCAAGGAAAATCAGGCACCAGTGTGTCCATTACTGTGCGGCGTCCCTCGACCCAGCAGACGCTGGTCATTAAAGTGGTACGGGAGCAAATCACGGTGCCAAATGTCATCTTGCACTATATCTCCGAGGACCACATCGCACATATTCAAATCGTTCAATTCGCCAGCGGCGTGTCTGACCAGCTCAAAACAACCCTGAACCAGGCGCAAAAATTGGGAGCCACAGGCATCATTCTCGACCTGCGTGATGACCCCGGCGGCTATCTCCAGGAAGCAGTCGATACGGCCAGCGAATTCATTGCCCATGGGAACGTCCTGTTGGAGCAGGACAGCAAGGGGCAGCGTACTCCCTACCCGGTAAACGGAGATGCTGTCAACACAAGCATCCCCATCGTCGTGCTAGTCAATAACAATACTGCCAGCGCAGCCGAAATAGTCTCGGGCGCGCTGCAGGATGACAACCGGGGCATCATCATGGGCGAGAAGACGTTCGGTACAGGGACCGTACTTGAGGAATTCTCTCTCTCCGACGGCTCGGCCATTCTCCTCGGTACCCGCGAATGGCTGACTCCCAAAGGGCATTTCATACGCAATCTCGGCATCTCTCCCAATATCCAGGTGGTGCTGAATGCAAAAATTGCTCCTATCACGCCGGAGGATGAGAATGCAGGACACCTGGCAGAGCAACAAATTCTGAAAAGTGGTGATACACAGGTGGTAGCAGCAATTCGCTACCTGGAGACGCATAAAACCACGTCAACAGGCTCGTCGCAGGGCAGCCTTGTGCAGGCGCAGCCCACGGCGGAGAACCAGTTGGCGCTCGAATTTTCCCTCTTCCCCGCCGCGGCTTGAATCAATGTGTAGGGGTCCGATGCATCGGGAACCATAGACGTCACATCGAGATGCGTAGGCGCGCAATTCATTGCGCCAGGGGGTAGAGTGGAAAACGCTTGATGGCCTCTCACCGGCCCCCGCGCGATAAATCGCGCAACTACGCCCCATGGTACTCCGGGCCACGCGGGGAGTATGTCGTTGGCTACACGCCCTCACCGGGCCCCCCGCGCGATTAATCGCGGTCCCACGATGAATCGGGGACCTACGCCCTCATAGTACTCTGTTCTCTTGATGCCTATAGGGCACGATACGTCGGGAGCCCACGACGCCAAACAACATTCAACACGCGGACATCGCTGCCTGGTAATACTTGCTTGTTGGAACATGCCCCAGCAGGGGAGCGATAAAGCGCGTGGCGGCGACTACCTTTTCCAGGTCCACGCCCGTGTGGATGCCCATCCCATGCAGCATATAAAGCAGGTCTTCGGTCGCCAGGTTGCCCGCGGCGCCGGGCGCATAGGGGCAGCCTCCCAATCCGCCCGCCGAGGAGTCGACAATACTGATCCCCAACTGGAGCGCCATCAGCACGTTGGCGAGCGCCGTACCGCGCGTATCGTGGAAGTGAACCGCCAGGCGTTCGACAGGAATCGCGCCCTCGGTCAGCAGCAGACCAAGCACATCTACAACCTGGTTGGGCGTCGCTACACCTATGGTATCGCCAAGCGAAAGCTCGCCAATGCCCATCTCCAGCAGCGCCTGCCCTACCGAGAGCACCTGTCGTGGCGCCACGGCTCCTTCATAAGGACAGCCAAAGACAGTCGAGATGTAACCTCGTACGGTCACTCCTTCCTGCCGTGCCAGCGCGACTACGGGACGAAAGTTTACCAGGCTCTCCGCGATGGTGGCGTTGATGTTATGGCGCGTAAAACTTTCGCTGGCAGCCGTAAACACGGCGATAGCGCGCACCCCGGCGGCCAGCGCACGCTCCATCCCTTTGAGGTTGGGAACCAGCACGGGATACTGGACTCCACCATCTTGCGACAGGCCAGCCATGACCGCGCCCGCATCACTCAACTGGGGAATGGCTCGTGGGCTGACAAAGGAAGTAGCTTCGATGACGGCGAGGCCGGACCCGGCAAGAAGGCGAATAAAGGCTATCTTCTGTTCGGTGGGGATCAGCGCTTTCTCATTCTGCAAGCCATCGCGCGGGCCTACCTCAACGACGCGCACTGTGCCGGGTAAAGCAGGAAGTTGCGAGCTCATGGCTTACGCCTCCCTGGCCCTGTAACGCGAAGGCTGCTCCGGCCTGGCCCTATCCTCTTCCTGGTTTAGATCGTCTTTGCGCGGCTCTGGTGGAGGCAGGAGCAATGGGCCGAAGCTTTTCTCAGCCTGCTCGTCCGGCTTATCATGATGCACTGGCTTCCGTTCCACCCGCACCTTGGTGATCCTGCGCCCGCGTGTGCTAAGGACTGTGAACTTCAGGTCTTCAAAGGTGATGGTATCGTTCACGTTGGGAATCTTATCGAGCAGGGCATACATGAGACCGCCCAGCGTCTCGTAGTCCTCGTCATCCAGTTCTGTACCCATCACGTCATTGAATTCATCGATACTGATCTTGGCATCGAAGATATACTCATCATCGCTGATGCGCTCATACAGCTTCTCTTCACGGTCGAACTCGTCCTGGATGTCGCCGACAATCTCTTCGACCAGGTCTTCGATCGTCACCAGCCCGGCCACTGAGCCGTACTCGTCAACGACGATCACCATATGCACACGCTTCTGGCGAATCTCGCGCAGCAGGTCATCCAGCTTCTTCGTCTCCGGCACGAAGTACGCCGGTCGTACCAGGTCGCGTATGGTCACGGTATTATGTCCCTCGCGTAACTGCTTGAGCATATCCTTCGTATAGAGTACCCCGATAATATTATCGATGTTCTCCTCGTAGACAGGGATGCGCGAAAACCCCCCTTGCAGCGCCAGGTCTACCGCCTCATCGACGGTCGCATCGCTTTCGAGGGTCACCATATCGATGCGCGGGATCATCACCTCGCGCACCGTCGTATCGGCGAACTCGAAGATGCTGTGGATCATCTCCGTCTCTTCCTCTTCGAGCACACCTTCCTCTTCGCCGACGGTCACCAGCAGGCGCAGCTCTTCCTCTGTCACAAACGGGCCACGATGCTTCACCTGTCCCCCCAGCAGGCGTACCAGGAAGGTGGTAATCACCCCCAGCGACCACACAACTGGGCGCAAAAGCCAGGCAGCGCCCTGTACAGGTTTCACCATGGCACGAGCCACGCGCATTGGATTCTGCAGCGCGGCCGTCTTCGGGGTAATCTCGCAGAAAATCAACACGACCAGGGAGGTGACAATCGAGGAGATAAGTTCGCCAAGGGTAGAGGAGATGCGCAGAGCCAGCACGGTTGCCATACTGGAAGCAACGATCACTGCCACACTGTTAACGACCAGGATGGTCGAGAGGAAGGTGTTTGGCTGGGCGAGCAAGCGCTCGAGCTCGAGCGCTTTTTTATCGCCTTCTCCCGCCAGGTTCCTGAGTTTAATGCGGCTGACAGAGGTAAGCGCCGTCTCTGTAGCCGAAGCCACTGCGGTCAAGATCAGGCTGATAATTAATATTGTGAGTTGTAGCCAGGCTTGTGCATCGAATTGAAAAGCGGCTGTGGCACGGGCAACCGCGAAGGTCGCCCCCATAGCTAGGCCAGGGCCGTCCATAGTGGCCTCACTCCTTTTTATTATCCTCTGCCATAGAGTTCTCCGCAATTTGAACCTTACGTAGTACATGCGCCGGAACACCTACCACCAGCACACCCGCCGGAACATCTTTGTTTACTACCGCGCCAGCGCCGGTGATGGCGCCATCGCCCACCTCTACAGGAGCGATCAACATCGTGTCACAGCCGATAAACGCTCCCTTACCGATGATTGTTCTGTGCTTCAGCTTTCCGTCATAATTAACGGTAACGACGCCCGCGCCGATATTTACATGCTCACCTACGGTGGCATCACCAACAAAGCCAAAATGGTTCATCTCTGTTTTTGAACCTAAAGTTGACCTGGCGATCTCTACAAAGTTACCTATACCAACACCATGTGCCAGGTGAGAACTATTACGACAACGGCTCCACGGACCAAAACGCACATCATCTTCAAGAGTTGACTCTTCGACAATCGAATTGCGTACGATACAGCGGTCGCCGATGACTGACTGCTCGATCGTAGTTTCTGGTCCGATACGACATTCTGAGCCTATACGGCTCTTGCCTGTAATCATTGTACCAGGCAGAATAACTGTATCAACGCCGATGGTAACCCCTTCATCAATGTAGGTGGTAGCAGGATCGATAATAGTCACTCCTGCATACATGTGGCGCTCAAGTATGCGTCGGCGCAGCACTTGCTCGGTAGCGGCTAGCTCCACCCGGTCGTTGACGCCTATACTTTCCTCAACCGTTCCACTGACCGTTGCGATTTCAAGCCCCTGAGAACTTGCTACATGAATCAGGTCAGTGAGATAATACTCGCCATTTGCATGCTGTGGAAGCCCTTGCAATGCTGTCCAGAGCCAACTACGATCAAAACAGTACACTCCCGAGTTGATCTCCCTACCACGTTTCTGTTCCTCATTCGCACGTTCCTTCTCGACTATCTCATGAACCCGCCCAGCTGCATCACGTAGTACCACACGACCGAATTCGGAAGGGCGCTCCATAATCGCAGTAAAGAAGGTGACCGTTGCTCGTTGTCTAAAATGCTCGATCAGCACACGAGCTAAGGTCTCACGGGTAACAAGTGGGTTATCACCATAGCAGACGAGCACGGCTTGCGGAAGCGGGTCAAGTGCATCAACGACCTCTTGTGCGGCGAGGACAGCATGACCAGTACCCAGTTGTTCTTCCTGCAAGACATAGAGGTAACGTTTACCGACCTTAGCCTCAATCTGTGCTGCTTCATGCCCAAGCACGACAATCGGTCGATGGGTGGTGGTCGTTGTCGCCAGTGGAGTAAACACAGAGGAGGATGGTATGGCTTCGACCGCTTTCAATACATGCACCAGTAACGGCACCCCTGCTAAAGGGTGAAGCACCTTAGGCAGTGCCGAACGCATCCGAGTACCCTTGCCTGCCGCAAGCACCACGGTCGCATATGTGTCCATCGTTGACGCTAAAAACCCTTTTCTCGCTACTTGAGGTTCAAGGGGGATTCGCTAGTAACCACCTCGTTTCAGCCTGGACTTCGATACCCATCGCTTATTCCAGAGCTTACCAGGACAACGCCTGTGACGGTCACACGAAAAGTAGCTGGCTCGGGTGCCAGGATTCGAACCTGGGAATAGCAGATCCAAAGTCTGCCGCCTTACCGCTTGGCCACACCCGAATGCTGCACAAGAGATACGCAACGAACTTACTGCACCGAGCGGGCACAGCCTCATGTATCACACGAATGTATGGTACATGATGCTACCATCTTTGTCAACAGCATATTCTGAGATACACTCATAAACCAAAAAGACGAACCTGCTGGTCTATTGGGAAGAACATAGTAGTAAGTGCTGACAGTGCTCATGAGATAGCTTTGCTTCGCATCAGGAATCACTTATGCGTGAATATCAGTCCGTCCAGATTGACCTCTGCGCGAATATTACATACAATATTGGATAGTCACTTTCATCTCACATAACTCTTTGTTTGAGGGAGACCAGATCAATGCCTATTCGTAAAGCTGTGCTGCCCGTAGCTGGATTGGGGACGAGAATGCTGCCAGCCAGCAAAGTAATCCCAAAAGAGATGCTGCCACTCGTCGATAAACCGATATTGCAATACATTGTCGAAGAGGCAGTTACCGCTGGAGTCGAAGAAATTGTCTTCGTGATCAGCCGTACTAAGCGTAGCATTGAAGATCACTTTGACGTGTTTCCCGAATTAGAGATGGTACTAGAACAGAAAGGGAAAGTGAATGAGTTAGAGGAATTACGTCGCATGCAGACTATGGCGATCTATACATCCGTCCTCCAAACCGAACCTCGTGGCTTGGGTCACGCCATCTTGTGTGCAAAAGAACTGGTCGGCAATGAGCCATTTATTGTCATGCTTGGTGATGACTTGATTGCACCAGAAACACCTTGTCTGCCAAGTATGATAAAAATACATGAACAATATGGAAGTTCGGTTCTCTGTCTATTTCCTTCACTACCCGAGATGATTCCTTCTTATGGAATCGTCGCTGTTGAAGAAATTGGACCAGATATAGCAAGGGTGACACACATCGTGGAGAAACCTTCCCTGGAAGATGCTCCTTCCAATCTCGCAGTAGCTGGTCGTTATATCCTGACGCCAGATATTTTTAAGTTACTAGAGGGGATACCTCCAGGTAAAGGTGGAGAAATTCAGGAAGCTGATGCTATTGAGATGCAGGCGCAGTCTGGTCATTGCTATGGTTTACTCTTCACTGGGCTACGCTATGACACAGGCAATCCCTTGGGATTATTAACAACCTCTCTGGCCTATGGACTGAAGCGCCCCGATATTGCTCCTGCACTACGTGAGTATATGCGACAAATATTGAGTAAAAAGTAGTAATCTATACATTACATGACCGTATTTTGTGTCAACAGAATTTGAATAAAAATGGAGAACAGTAATTTAGCATTAGGCATGGGATCAAAAAATTGATACATGCTGAACTTGTAATCAAGCCGAGATTCGTGTAAAATTGCAGCTGAAGTTATAACTTGCTCTCAAATACAATTTTTTCATGTGTCTTGCGTGTAATTACCCCTTTCATAGGAAAATAAAGCGCTATAATTAACCCGAGAAACGGGTCTTTTTTCATGAGAGGGTTTTGAGGGTCGTTTTCTTGGTGAGGCATTGGCTAATCTCATTTCAAGCGTATTGGTAGAAAGACTTGTACATCAGGTTAGTTAGGATACTCGTATGAATGACATACATAGTATATTTTTAAATCTGATTTCTAATTTTATATGGATGCCCATTAGTGCCCTTCTAGGTGCTATTGTGCTAGGGGTACTGTATTATGTTCGAGTAAGGTTGCCTAAAAGACGATTATGGAGGCTCACAAAACCTACTGGTCTTGTCGTTTGTGCATCGAACGTTGCAACAAGAGATACGGGTGTATATTATCGTCCAGATACTGGAATAGGTGAGATGCGCTCATTAGCACTAGCAGTTAAATCGCTTAATAAGGCATATGTACGGGAGTTAGACATAAAAAATATTTTACTATCAACTGACCATTTGCAAGAGCGATTAGAAAACGACTTGCTTCTCATAGGTGGCCCAGAGCATAATAAAGTTACTGCTAGGTTCCTGAAGTTTGTAAGTGACAAACAACCGATACGACAAACTTCAGATACGATTATTTGGAGACATAAGAAAATGGCCGGTAAATGGCTTGAGGACGATGTTCTTGAATATACCAGCAAGAGCGAGGACAAAAGTATTATACAAGATTATGGTATTGTAATACGAATGCAGAGTCCTTTTACAACCGAAAAACGCACAGTTATCCTTCTATCAGGAATCCATACCTATGGCACGATTGCTGCGGCAAAATATTTTACAGAAGACATGCAGAAGGGATTGCGTTGGCTGTTCAGACTTAGAAAGCCTAACCTTGCTGCCCTTGTCAGTACTCAGATAATCGATGACTATACTACTAATATTGAGCTGGTGCAGTGTGAATTATGGTAATGAGTAAATATATTTCATGTAGGTCCTGGGCAAGGTAATGGTTTTTGCCTGCCTTCACGCGGCCTCTGCGCCATGATGCCACCTGACCGCCCCATTATCTGCCCGTAACGCATACACCGAACCATCGGCCGTCCCAACATACACTGTTGTCCCATCCAGCACGGGCGCATTGTACACGGACTGGCCCATACTGTGGCGCCAGAGCAGGGAACCATCACGCGCGCGCAGCGCATACACTACATCATTACTATCCTGGCTGTATGCGCTGGCATAGATGATCCCGTTGGCGAGTACGGCAGCAGAAGGAGAGGTATTCTTATCATCGTAGTGCCAGAGCACCGAGCCGGTCGCGCTTTGCAGCGCATAGATATGGCCCGTACTGCTATTGGGCGTTGAGGAGTCCATCACGCTGGCATAGATGACCCCCTCCTCGACTGAAAACCAGCCCGCGAAGCCATTTTTCCCATTATTCATCGTGAAGTGCCAGAGTATAGCCCCGTCACTGGCCCGTATCGCATACAGAGCCGATACACCCTCTTTGTGTGGGATCGTTTGCGCGGCTGGCGCAGCCTGGAAATTCCCCCACAAGAAAGAGCCAATGGTCAGCGCCTGTGGCATGAGACCAGGACCAGACGTGCTGGCAGTCGGTGCGGACATTTTTGTTGTAGTGACGTAGAGCACGCCGTTGAGAGCCTGTACTTGCTCCCACAGCGTTCCGAGATTGCCGCCGCCAAGAGTGCGCTGCCAGAGCTGGCGGCCATCACCGCTACGTAGGGCAGTGAGCGTGCCATCCTGCGCAGTGACGTAGGCCACTCCATCGATCACTGTTGTCTCGTTCAGGGAAGCGTTTGCTGTGTAGTGCCAGAGGAGTCTTCCATCACTTGCGCGCAGGGCATAGACATTCCCTGGCTGCTCATTATGCGCTTTGACATAGAGCACTCCATCAACCAACTGGGGCGAGAGGAAACCAAAATTGTTGTCATTATACCGCCAGAGCAGGGTACCATTACCTGCTCGCAGCGCGAGTACCTCGCCCCCTTGCGTACCTACATAGACCACGCCGTTGGCTACCACTGGCGTAGATATCCCACCATTACTGGTATGGTGCCAGAGCTGGGCGCCATCACTCGCGCGCAGCGCATAGAGGGTAGCCGTGATATCGGTCGATGCAGTCACATAGACCACCCCACCGGCCACCACCGGCTGATCTCCCACTCCTCCATCTATGCTGGAGCGCCAGAGCAAGGTTCCATCGGTGCTGCGCAGGGCATATACAGCCTTATCGGCTCCGGCATAGGCGACGCCACCTACTATCGTAATAGCCACAACCTGCGAAGAGTTCGTCGATGAACTCGCAGAGGTGGCTGTCGGGCTGGGCTGAGAGGCCGGTTGATTCTGTGCAGGTGCTGTGCCAGGCCCTGGCTGAGAGGCTGGTCGACTACGGAATAGTATGGCGCTGAAGATCACGGCCAGCACCAGCAGCACTATTCCTCCTGTGGCAAGGAAGCGCAAGGCAAAAGGTCGATGGGAGCGCTTTGGCTCGCTCGTCACCGGGATGGCGCCTGGCACAGGCGCCATCTGTTGCTCTTCTTGTAGTGGTAGATCGGTTATCTCGACCGTCGAATCATCCTGTGAAGGCTTCTGCTCAATGTCATGCATATAGCATCTCCGTTTCTTGCTCAGTAGTACCTCTATTGGCTTTTCTTGTAGTATGAGGCATGTAGCTGAAATGAAACTGAAATGCGCCTGAATTAGGATGCCATGCCGAATCTTGTGTAACGGCACATTTCGGAAAAGCTATGAAGCTAGGTCTGGACTGGGTTTAGCGTCTTCTCATTGTACATCGTGACACAACAATCGTTATGGCGTCCAGGCCGACCAGTAGAAGCGTTATCAAGGCGTATGTTCGCGAAAAAAGCAGCCTGGTGAGCAGGTATATACTCAGGAGAAAAAGCGTGCTCCTCTCGTGCAGTCATGGAGTGACCAGGTAGGAGGTGATGTCGATGAAGGAACCACCTTCCTTCGCGTTGGCGATGCCTGGCTGGAGCTGGAGCGTATGCCTGCCTGCAGTCGGCCAGCGCCAGGCGAACAGCACGGTGTTCGGGATGCTGATGCCCGGGCTCGATTTGTTCTGCCAGATCCCGGTCGTGTCGATGGTCTCCGTCCCGTCGATGAAGACACGGGCGTGACCGGCCTGGCAGCAGTGCTCCCCCAGCGTGCCGATCAGCGCGATGCCCGTTCCCGTGAAGGTAATCGACGCAGGCAGCAAGGCCGTGGTGATCGAGCTGGGGTAGCTGGTGGCAGTCGCCCAGGCCGTGGTCGTCGTGGGGGTTCCGGTCGGATCGAGTTCGGCTGCGGCGACGGCGAGCGCATACCCGCCGTTGGACTGCCAGATGCTGCTCGTGCCCACCTGCGGCGGGCCATCGAAGAAGCGGCTATAGGCCCCATCGGGCTTCAGCGCTGACGCGGCGGCCGAGGCAGCCGCCAGGAGCCACGTCCAGGCGAAGGTCTGGTGCTCGTCGGCCGCCACCTCGTACATCGCCTCGATGAGTGGTTCGGCGATGTCATTCTCGGCCTGCAGATCGGCAAAGACGCCGGTAGCATCCGACAGGTAGTCGACCACCGCCTGAGCTGTGGCGAGCGCCTCGGTGCGATAGGTCTGCTCGCCACTATAGTGGGCGAGCCGCAAGCCGTTGTCAATCATGTTCCCGTTGACCGAGGCAAAGAAGCGGCCCGGCACCTGGAGACAGCTCGTGCCGTAGTCGAAGACGTAGACGGTGTACAAGGGCAGGGTCGGATCAAGGAAAGCGTGGCGAACCGCGGCATAGGCGACCCTGGCCTTGTCGAGATAAGCAACATCCCTGGTGAAGCCATAGAGCAGCAGCGCGGCCTTGATGTAATTCGACGCGGTCTCCAGGGTCTTCAACTGGGTTGCTCCGCCGCCCGGCTGCTGGTAGGGGATGCTGGGGCAAGCGCCGCCCAGGTAGACGGAAGGGTCGGCGCCATCGACGACGGTGAACGCAGCTTGTTCCTTGAATAGGATGGCCGGATTCGCGAGGCCGGTCGCTTCGTATTCACGGCCCAGCGCGACCGAATCCCAGAGTGGCGCATCGCTCCAAGACGTACACCCGCGGAGGGTCTGGCACGGGGATTGCCAGGTCCGCGCTGTCCCTGCCAGGGTGGCAAGGTAAGACACTACACTCGGGTCGTGCTGATGGATGTGCCAGCGGAGGAAGAGCGTGTAGGTCAGCGAGTCAGCGCCCCAGTCGATGTTTCCGGCACCGCACCCGGACGTGCAGCTTTTCCATCGCCCATTGGTATAGAAATCAGTGATCAGACTCGTGATCGCCTGCTTGCCATAGTCCGCGTAGGTCGAGGCAGCGTGGGCAGCTCGGGGAGATTGGCGCAGAGCACCTGTGATGCTGGTCGAGATGACCAGCAGGAACAGGATCAAGAGCAGCAGACGCAAGGCGCGTCGCTGGTGTTGCACCACAGTACTGCATCCTTTCTAGTGTTCACGCTCTGTATGGTTAGTTTCACAAAGACGTGAGGCCGTCTCCCTCCCGCAGTGCTTCGTGTACAGGAGGCCCTGCAAGCTATTACCGCTTCTAGAGAAAATAAACCGCTAGCTTGTGAGATGTAGTATACCCTATCGGTAGCAGGCAGGAAAAGCCAGTCCTATTTATATGAAAACAGTACACCCGTGCTGTTCAAGTCGTTGCAGCCACTCCGGGAGAGAAGATAACTTGTTCCATCGCACATCTAATTTTTCAAGATGCGTGAGGTCTCCGATACTTGCGGGGAGCGAAACCAACCTGTTAGCTCTCACATCGAGAAACATAAGACTTCTCAGGTTGCCAAGTGACTCTGGGAGAGCCGTCAAGTGATTATTTCTCAAGTCGAGGTGTGTAAGACGTGTCAGATTGGCAAGTGACCTGGGCAGAGCCGTCAACCTGTTATCAGATATACGTAACTCTTTGAGATTCTTCAGATGACCTATAGACTCGGGAAGAGAAGATAACTTGTTGTTCATTACATGCAATTCTTTCAGGTTTGTCAGATTGCCGAGTGACTCAGGCAGAACTGTCAACTCATTATTGTATACTCTCAGTTCTTTGAGGTTGGTGAGGTTTCCAATGTTCTCGGGCAAAGCCGTCAAGTGATTATCAGTTACATTAAGGTACGCCAGATTGCTCAGATTCTCAAACAGTGACTCAGGAAGAGCCGTCAATCGATTATTGCTTATATAGAGAAAAAAAGTGAGATTGCTCAGTTTGCCGAGTGACTCGGGTAAGGCCGTCAACTCATTATGACCCAGATCCAATGTATGAAGACCTGTCAGATTGCCAATACTCTCGGACAGAGAAGAAAGCTGGTTTTCTGCTACATTTAATGATTGGAGGTGGATCAACTGCCATAACGACTCGGGGAGAGAAATCAACTGGTTTCTGCCTGCGCTGATATCTTTGAGGCGTGTTAACTGGCCGATACTCGCGGGGAGAGAAGCCAACTGGTTGCCGTATACACGTAATGTTTCGAGGTTCGTGAGCTGGCATAGAGTCGCGGGAAGAGCGGTCAACTGGTTCCTATCTGCATGCATTTCTTCAAGATGAAGTAAGTTTCCGAGCGACTCGGGGAGAGCCATCAACTGGTTTTCATCTACATACAATTTTTTAAGATGAAGTAAGTTTCCAAGCGACTCGGGGAGGGCTGTCAACTGATTACCGGTCACATCTAAGTGTTGAAGATGAGTTAACTGACCGAGTGACTCGGGAAGCGAAGTCAGCGCGCAGTAGCGAACTGATAGAGCAACAACAGCATCATTCCCTTCTAAAAACGTCCGCTGTATCCATTCATTGGCAGGCTGCGATGGGTGGTAGCGTACAACCTGCTCTTCTTGCGTGGGTGGTTCAAAGAGGGTGGCAACCTGTGCGAAATCTTCGTCGCGCACATCATAGCGCGCGCCTGTGGCCCTGTTTTGCAGCCAACGTTGTCTTGCTTCCGCCTCAGAAACATCCAGGTAGATGACCAGGGCGCGTGCTCCCTGCTTGACCGCCAGGGCTCGCAGGGAATCACGCTGCGCTTTTGTGAAGTTCGTGGCGTCGAAAAGAACGGATCGCCCTGCCGCCAGAAAAGCGTCGAGCTGCCTGTATGCTTCCGCGTAGGTCCTGTCCCATTCTTCTGGCGAAATCGCTTCTCCGTGCAGGCCAACGCCTCTTGCCGTATTGATAGCATCTAGCTCGACCAGGGCAATGCCGAGTTGCCGTTCCAACGCTCTGGCAAGGGTTGTTTTGCCTGCGAAGGGCAATCCACACAGGATATAAAGACATGGTTCGTTCAAGATCAGCCCTGGCCCAGGACGCGATAGGCGAAGCGGAGCATCCATTCCTGAAATTGGATAGACTGCTCAACCTGAGCGAACGAGCCGAGGTGCCCGGAGTCGAACCAGCGCACGTCGATATCTTTGCCGATGGCTTTCATCCTCTGCTCGTACATCTCAATTGGCCGTGCCGGAGTGCGTGTATCGTTGCGCCCCTGGATGATCAGCACCGGGGCACTGACGCGCTCGGCGTAGGTAATGGGCGAACTGGCTGCGTACTGTTCCGGTTTCTCCTCCGGCGTCCCTTCGAAGAGCGCCCGTTGATATCCCCGCAGCGTATCCGCCGAGTCCTCGTACTGCACCGCCCAGTCGGCGATCGCAATACCTGCCATGCCGCCTGCCCACAGCTCAGGTCGTTTGCCCAGCCCCAGCAGCGTCAGGTAGCCGCCATAGGACCAGCCGGTGAGCAGAATGGCATCGGGGCGGGCTATACCCTGCTCGATCAACCAGTCGCGCGCCGCCGCCATATCGTCCACTTCCCAGTGGCCCAGGTCACCCCAGATCTTGCGCTCGAACGCGCGTCCAAAGGTGGTTGAACCGCGATAGTTGATGGTGAGGAAGGCAAAGTCGGCATCCAACCAGGCCTGGCTCCCGGCAGAAAACGTCTCGGTCTCGACGGCCGTGGGACCGCCGTGCATCTCCAGGATGGTAGGGAATGGTCCCGGTCCCGCGGGGACGGCCAGCCAGCCCTGGATCATCTGGTCATCGGATGATGCGAAGCTGACGGACCGCCAGCGGTGACTCGCCGGCACCTCACCCGCCTTCAAAACTGTGCGTGTCTGTACTCCTGTTTCCCCATCGAGCGCGATTACCTGGGAGGGATGTGTAGAGTCCGACCATTGAGCGAAGATCTCACCCTCCGGCCCAAAGTATGTCCCGGCAAAGGTAAAAAACGAGCCGCCGGGGTGGTGTAGGCCTTTGAGCGCTTTGTTCGCAACGTCGTAGATATACAACTGCTGGACTGCCTCGGCGAACTGGCAGAGCAAGACACGCTTCCCATCAGGCGACCAGTCGAGGGGCTGGACCTCGCCTTGCAGGCCGTCAAGCTCCAATTCGGTGCGCTCTCCCGTGAGCGGGTTCCAGATGAAGGGCCGCTTGACACCTGTATGGTCGGTTGTCGCCAGCATGCGAAAGTCACCGGCCACAGGGGAGAAGGCGCCTGGTTCAAAACTACCACCCTGGTCATCCCACAACTCTCCAACCTGCTGGCTACCGGCCGTTTCCAGTGCCAGCAGACTGCTCTGCAAGGTGCCGGAGCGTTCTGTGGAACCCAGCACCATCACCTCACCGCTATGCGAGAGGACAGGCCCCATGACAAGGCTGGAGGTGTGGTATACCTGTCGTGGCGCGTCAACTTGCCCGCCGGGTCCTATGTCCATGAGGTAGACGTCGAAGCCCTGCGCGGTCGCCGCGGTGAACGCGAGCAGGTTTCCGGAGCGGCTGATAGCCAGGCCAAACGACGAGTAGAGCGGCAGGCGCGGCGTGACATCTTCCGCCGCGCCTCCCTCGAATGGGACCCGCACATAATGTCCAATCTCGTTGCCCTGCTTATCTTCGTGGTAGTACACGTAGCGTCCATCCGGCGAGAGAACGCCGAATATTTTACCATCGGCCTGGTGCGTCAACTGCTGCAATTCGCCTGTGGGAACGTGCCACGCATACAGTTGAATAACGCCAGATTTGTTGCTTGCCGCCAGGCCGCGTGCCGGTGCAGCCTTTGCGAGCTGCGTCCATAAAATCGTGGGAGCCCGAAAACGCTGCTTCCACGGCGCGTTTTCATCAAAACTGAGTTTTTTAAGCATGGTTATCCTTATCCTTGTAATGCAGTCCACATGATGCCTGGAATCTTCCATAGCGATGGTGACGCCTCCAGCATGGTGAGCTTCGGGAAGAGCTTGCGCGCCGTGTTGCCGTGGGTCACGAACCATGGCGGCGTCGGCATGATGCGGAAGGGCGCGCGTAGCACGGTCTTCTGTGGGCGGTCGAACATCAACGTATTGTGTACCACGCCCGTACCTGACTGGATATCATAGATATCGTGGCCGGGGAAGGCGCCCCAGGTCGATGTACACAGGGCGTAGCCCGCCGCTGCCCAGCAGTTAACGGCAACTGTGCCGTAGCGCAGGTTTGCGATGGCGCGGTCTACTGCCGCAGCTGCCGCCGGATCCTTGAGCGATGCCGGGTGAACGAGGAGGGTGGCGTTAAGCGTGCCCCAGAGGTGCTCATTGGCGAAGGCAACGGCACGATCCAGGTACTCGGCCACGCCTGTCCCGTCGATATTCGTCTCCGCGAAGAGGCCGCAGAAGGCTTCGGTGGTGAAGCATACATCGTCTTCGTTGTGCGGGTCAACGCCTGTGACTAGCGTCCAGGGAAGCTGCCCCCCGGCGGCCGTACCAAACTGCTCGGCGTCTGGATGCGCCGCGACAAAGCTCTGCTGGCGCTCCTGCGCGCCTGGGTAGTAGGCTGCGCGCGGGGGTACCCTGGATAAGACATGGCGTACTTCTCGCAGCAGTTGATCGCGCTGCGCCCACGCCGAGTGCTGGATGATCACCCGCGTGGCATTACAATTGAAGCCGGCGTTGTTGGTAAGCATAGTCACGAGGTGTTCGGCATGGTACGCGATATCGCCTTCGCTCCAGGGACCGGGTACCACGATCACCGGGCTAACATTGCCCAGTTCGGCCGTGACGCGCCTGGTCAGTAGTGGTTGGTGCTCCGCCTTGCGCGCCGCGCCCTCGGAACCCGGGCCGAAAACGATCGCTTCAAATGTCTTGTCCGAACCCGTAATATGAATTTCGTCAATGCCCGCGTGGTTGCAGAGGTAGGCGCCTTCTGTCGCTCCACCGTAGACCACGCGCAGGAATCCAGGTTCGATTAGTGCGCGGAAGCTCTCTTCGATCAGGGGACCCAGGTACGCGTTCACCGGGTTGGCCTTGAACAGAACGACCTGGTCTTCCACGAACAACTTGTACAATATGTCCATGGGGCCGATGCTCGCGACGTTTCCTGCTCCCAGTACTAGCGCGACCTTGCCTGCGTGCTGTTTGTCCGTGTAGACAACAGCCTGCGCCCTGGGCAGCTTCTCTACGGTCACGCCTGGCTCCATCCAGATCTCTGCGGTAATGCCAAAGAAAAAGAGGCGGTCATATATCGACTGCGGGAATACCTGCGCGACTACCTGGCCGTCGGGCCGTGTAGTAACAGGGCCTGGAATGCGAGGTTGCCCGTGAGCTTCGATGTCGACAAGCGCCTGCCGCAGTTGGCTCAGGTTCCTGATTACTGGCCACGCGCCCGCGGCCCATTCTTCGCCCGAGGCAGGAGCACCGGGCGCAATTCCCTTGGCCTGGAGACAGGCGTCGACCCAGCGCTGGGCAATGGCTGCAAAAACTTTGATCAGTTCATCTACTATCGCAACACGTTTGCTGATGGGCAGTTTCACCCATTCATCTTTATGTGCTTGCAGTGTCTCTATGGCGCTATCCATCGCGTCCTGGCTGGACGGCGGCATACTTCCTGTAACCGTGGGAAACTGGGGGGAACCGCTTTGAGTAGCAATGGACATGGTTCATACCTCCATGAAAATGTGAGAGCATTCTAAGGGGTTTTATTTTGTCGATGCACCGCTAGAGGAATTCTACACGACGCACGGCACGATTACAAGGGATGTTCCGAGTGAGCTTGACCAATTGTTCGCAAACCCGTATACTGCCACATTAGAAAACACGCTCCATGGAGAAGTCGAGGTAGAGTAACTATGCAGCCTTCAGACACCATTGAGTTACCTCAATTCACAAAGTTATCAACCTTCGCGCTACACCTGGCACAGGCATGTACCTCCTGGCGAGCGCCACGGTCGGGCGAAGACTTCTTCGCCTATTTCGCTCGCAGAGCAACTGGAGATGAACTGGGCTTGCGCGCTACGCTCATCCGTGAACATATTCTACCTGTGTTTAACTATACGCTCGCACAAATCGAGTTTGAAAGCCAGGAACGCTTCGACCTCACACTATGGGGCCAGCACCAGCAGGAGCGACGTCGCATAGCCATTATAGAAACAAAAAGTTCAGCAACGCGGAATTTAGCGCTCACCACGCGCGGGCGAGAAACACCCGTTGAGCAGCTCGAACGCTACATCACACAGGCTGGACTTTACCTGGGCGTCCTCACCAATGGCGATGAGTGGCACCTCTTTGATTTTGCGGCAGGCAGCGAACCGTTGGCATCCTTCAGCTTGTTAGACCTGGTAACACTCTTGCAAAATGCTTCTACCTCAGAGCAGGTTGAACAAAGATTAGAACGCGAACCACTCCTGCGACAGGCGCTGGCAATCACGCTCTACTACCTCGATGCTAAACGTTGGGAACAAAGCGACATCTTTCGCCAGCATCTGGCAAACAATGTCTACCACCGCGTCGACTCTCTTCGTGAGCCAGAACATGTAGAAATATTGGTTCATCAGATTAAGCAGGTACTGGGCTCCTTGCGTGATACTATTCACGCTCAGTTCGGCCTTTTACAGGAACGTTACAATGACTACCAGCGGCAATGGGCCTACACCGGCGCTCAGGATAAACGTCCATTCACAGAAACATTACAGGCAGCTATAGAGAAAATGGGTCAGTTTGGGTCGGCATTGCGTTTCATGGACACAGATGGTCAACTGCGCGCCGTAATTATTGGATTGCTCTCGGAGCTGGTCGCGCAATACCTCATAGATGGCGACATCTCAGCATTTGAGAGTGAGTACCTGCAACGGACCTCGGAGTTACTCAGTAAAAATCAGATCAGTCAAACCTCCCTGGAAGGAAAGAAATCGGCACGCTCGACTCGTATCAAGCCACCGACCGAAGGTCTGAGTAATTTAAAAGAGCTGCTTCAGAACCATTACGCCCATGTACAAGTCCTCAACGAGGAATACACTCTGAGTAAAAAGACTATCGAGGCATATTACGCCTGGAAGGCAAGTGTACGTGGTGTCTTCGGCAATCCACAGGATGAATTCTGCTTGCAGACCGCCTATATTCATTTTGTGCGTCTCTTTTTTGTGCGCGTCTGCGAAGATCATGGTTTAATTCCTCGCCGCATCTCTGACGGCCCATTCGCACGCTACGAAGAATATAGAACTGAGTTACTTTCCGGCATCAAGGATACCTACCTGAGACTGCTCGAGGAGACCTACCAGCGTGCGCGCACGGTTTATCATAACTTCTTTGGCCGCCAGGAACTCTATGACTGGTTCGTACTCGATGAGTACACCATTCTGGCGTTATTTGATCTCCTCAACCGCTACGACTTTCAAGGGCTGAGTTCTGATGTGCTGGGCCGGGTCTACAACGAGGGATACATTGAAACCAAAGAGCGCAGCGAGCGAGGACAGTTCTATACACCGCCGCAAATCGTGGACTACATGCTCAATGCACTTGATATCCCTAAGCGGGACGAGCAAGACAGGGACAAAGCTCGTGGCTTTCTGGAGAAGACCGTTGGCGATATCTCCTGTGGCAGCGGCACGTTTTTGGTAGCCGCTGCCTCGCGTAAAAGCGCTATTTTACAACAGCTACTTGCCGCCCAGGAGGTGGATTCAGAGTACGCTCTTCAAGTATTGACGGATACGTTCTTAGGTTTCGACCTCAATCCCTTCGCCTGTTACCTGGCCGAGATCAACCTGCTCATCCAATGTCTGCCCTTCTTGCTCGATGCACAGGGACGGCTGTGTCGCAGTATTGATCGCTTTCACATCTACTGTACAGACTCCCTTGAGCCCACTTATGCTGAACAGACTCGCGCCATCTTTGACGAGATGGCGACTGATCGTGTCGTACCGCGTCCACGCCGCCCGCGAGGACAGGTAATCTCAGACGAAGAACGCCGTATTATCGGCATCAAGGAGACCAAAGGTTTACCTCCGGAGTTGACACAGCTCGGCGTCGGACAACAGGGCTTAGATTATCTCCTGGGCAATCCGCCTTATGTCAGCGCAGGTGAGAGTGCGGATAATTTACGCTATCGCAACGAGGTTTGGGGCTACGGTATCTATCACTTGCTATACCAGCGCTGGGACCTCTTTGTGCCCTTCTTCGAGCGCAACTTACAGTTTCTGCGACCAGAAACGGGGCGACTCGGGCTCATTGTCTCCTATGCTATTGAGACCGAGGGGTATGCCGAAAGGCTGCGACAATTGCTCACCGGCCAGTACCGCATTTCGCAGGTTGACTTCTTCCCCGGCCTGCGCCTCTTCCAGGATGCTGCCATCGAGAATACTATCGTACTCGTTGAGAATCATTCGCCCGATGAAGAACATGAGGTGATACGGCATAAGCACCTGCGTACCGATTGCACAGGCTATGAGGCATTGCCTCCTGTGCTACAGTTGGGTTCTAACGGACAGGTCTTCCGCTGGCGCTACGACCCCATTCTGGATAAAAGTCTGGCCAGTGGTACTATACCACTTTGTGCCATCGTATATGTTGGTACCGGCATTGAGGCACAGAGCAAAGAAGCCTTCGATCCTGTAATTGAGGGGAGACGGCAGAAACTCTTCACACTTGATGATGTTTTTCTGCCCCCTTCTGCTAAAGCGAAACATACTGCTGAATATGTCGATGAAGGAGTACTCGGAGATGATGTCGATAGTTATTATTTGCGGCGTAAACGCTACATAGCTTATGAAAAATTTAGACCACAAATGCGCCGTCCCAGGCACACAGCGCTCTTCCGTACACCCGAGAAGTTGCTCCTGGGAGAGACATCAGGTGGATACTATGATCGTACCGGGCTCTTCGCCAATCACAGTGTGCAGGTTGTTGTGCCCTGGAAGGCGCTGGAAGAAACAGGAGCTACTGAAGAGAAGGGCATAAAGACCGTCCTGCGCGAGTCGAGGCAAATTGCAGGCGCTGTCAACGGTCTCTCGGCTGTCTCCGCGCTGTTCGATCTGCGCTACTTGTTGGGCATCATCAATAGTCGCTTTATACGTCACTACATCGCCGCCAACCTGTTCGAGGGCACAAGAGAAGGACGTGTTTACCCCGATATATGGAAACGCCTCCCCATCAAAGTTACCTCTGTCGAGCGTCAACAGCAAATAGCAGCATTAGTCGATACTGTTCAGGCACAATACCAGCACCTAGCTGCGCTACCAACACTTACATCCTTAGCAGCAGATCCCACTATTCGTTACCGCGATGTCCAGGGTTACCTCGCACAGGGTATACTCCACTTCTCCGGTAATATTCAAAACACCATCGGCGAGAAACCAATGCTCCGAGAAGACCGTCTTATCCTGCGTCGTCAGCCCCTGGCGTACCTGGAAGCGCCAACATCACCCGCACTCTTGCAATACATCGAACTCTACCTGACGCAGTTGCACCCCGAATTGCAGGGCTGGACATGGGCGGAGGTACGCAAGCGCATCCAGGTACCGGCCACTCTCGATGCAGTAAAAGCCTTCGTAGCATCGATAGATGCAGTTAAAACACAAGGTGAGCAGATTCGTACTACTATCAACACACTTCTGGCAGAAATCGAGGAGCTAATAGAGGCAACTTATAGCGAGCCAGCAGACCTCGACAAGATGACGATCATCAACAAGGTGACGACATACGGGGAGAACAAAGGGTTGTTCTAGCTTGACGCTCCCTCTCACACGGTGCTATGCTGCGAGCATGTTGAGAGGATCACAGACAGCGTTGTCGAGAGGAACACATATGAGCATCATCGAAACTCACATAGATCGCGACAGCTCCACATTTCAAGAGAACGCGCGCTACTTCCAGGAACTGCTCGAGCAGCTTGACCAGCGCATCAAACAGGTGCAGCAGGGCGGAGGTGAAAAGGCCATCGCCAGGCATCGCCAGCGCAATAAGCTGCTTGCCCGCGAGCGCATCCAACTGCTCTGCGACCCCGATACGCCCTTCCTGGAACTTAGCCCACTTGCGGCGTGGGATATGTACGAGAACGAGGCGCCAGCAGCTGGTATCGTCACCGGTATCGGCGTGGTCGAGGGACAGGAATGTGTGATCGTCGCCAATGACGCTACCGTCAAAGGCGGCACCTACTATCCCATCACCGTCAAAAAACACCTGCGCGCCCAGGAAATCGCCGAGCAGAACCACCTGCCCTGCATCTATCTTGTTGACTCAGGAGGGGCATTCCTCCCTCTCCAGGCTGACGTCTTTCCCGACCGCGAGCATTTCGGGCGTATCTTCTACAACCAGGCGCGCATGTCGAGCAAGCGCATCCCGCAGATTGCCGCCGTAATGGGCTCCTGTACCGCCGGTGGGGCCTACGTTCCCGCCATGAGCGATGAGACGGTCATTGTGCGCGGCAATGGCACCATCTTCCTGGCGGGTCCACCGCTGGTCAAAGCTGCGACAGGCGAAGAGGTCAGCGCGGAAGACCTGGGCGGAGCCGACGTGCACTGCCGTATCTCCGGCGTCACCGATCACTACGC
>WNFD01001789.1_pt1 | contig 21645 bp, 17 predicted proteins | sample 5400491 | NCBI WGS metagenome assembly WNFD01 (sample SAMN13153343, study PRJNA577476) | soil metagenome | isolation source: 120 cm saprolite under Douglas fir tree site 2 hole 2 replicate 2 | place: USA:California | collected 2015-04-18
CAAGCGGTTGCAGACGAAGCTGAACGCGGTGAAAGCCGAGCTTCAGCGACGCATGCACGAACCCATCCCCGAGCAAGGCAAGTGGCTGCGGGCGGTTGTGGGTGGACACTTTCGCTACTACGGAGTGCCCATGAACCAACCGGCGCTGGCGCTTTTTCGATTTCGAGTCGGCTGGTATTGGCATCGCTCGCTGTCGCGACGGAGCCAGAACGGCCGTGTTCTCTGGGATCGCATGCGGCGCCTCATTACTCGCTGGCTGCCTGTGCCTTCTGTCTGTCATCCCTATCCTCTGCGGCGTCCGGGCGTTGTTACCTAAGGCAAGAGCCGGATGATCCGTGGAGGGGGTCACGAGCAATCGCGATCCCTACTCCGACTGAGTTAGGGCTAGGTTGGTTAGTTCACTGGTCAGGTGCAGAAGGTTCTCCCAAACTTGCGGGCCCACCTGACGGCGCAAGCGGGATTGGACCTTCTCCCATATCGGCAGAGCGCGGTTGAGTTTTCTCTCTCCACCCTTGGCCAGGCTCAGTAGACGTTCTCGACGGTCCCGGCCGCGGCGTTCTGCGACCCAGCCTTGGCGGCGCATGATTTCCAAAGTTCGAGTCAGGGTGGTGCTGTCCATCGCCAGCATTGCGCCGAGTTGCCCCTGAGACACCTCTCCAGCACGCGAGAGCACTTGCAAGATGGTGAACTGGGTAGATCGCAGTCCGAGCGGACGAAGCGCCTCTTCATAATGTTGTGTCAGCGCCCGAGAGGTGCGGCGGAGGCTGCCGCACATACATCCCAGGTCTGGCAAGAGTAATTGGTTCATATCACAATAGATGTATATACATCTAGTTTGGGATGCAAGAAATTTGTGGATCAGACGAGTGGATCAGAACAAAGGGTGGAATCGTGGCAGTGGGGTTTACTGCAAGCTCTGCAAATAAGCGATCAGCGCGTCCAATTCTTCCGGCTTCAAATCCACTGGGGGCATGCCGCCGGCGGTCATGGCGGGGGTGGGGTGCTGCAAGAGCGATGCGATTTTCGCGGCGTCGTACTTCTTTCCTACTCCAATAAGTTTTGGACCGATACCTCCGCCGACGCCGGCCTCGCCATGGCAGGCATTGCAGCCCTGAGCAGCAAACAGGTTTTGACCTTGTGCGACTGCGGGATTGACCGGAGCGGCGGCTCCGGCGGCGACTACTACCTCAGGCTGGAAAGGCTCTTTCATGAACTCTTCTTCCTGCTGCCGCTGTTTCTGGAGCTGCGCGGCCACTCCGGGATTGTTCATATCCTCGCGATGGCTTTGCAGTCCGAAAAATCCCAGGGCGAGGAACACTGCGGTGAACATCCCGACGCTGAAGGGACGCTTCCACGGACGCCGTTCCAGGCGGCGATCGAAGAACGGCAATCCGACAAGCAAGACTCCGAGAATGCTTGGGATGACGAGAATCCCTAAGACGGCGGTTGAAGGTGTCCAATACTTCAAATATTGAAAGACGGGAATGTAATACCACTCGGGGCGGGGCAGGAAAACCGTGTCCGAGGGGTCCGCTGCGGGGCCGATTGGCGTGGGCAGCTTCCAGGCAAAGAGGCCGAGCGCGACGATAATCAGCAACGCGAAACCCATGTCCATGACCAGTTGCTTGGGGTAAAAGGTCTCGGTAGGAAGATTGGGATGGATGGGATCGGCGGTGGCCGGGCCTGCCGCTCCGGCCTTGCGGAACAAATAAATATGCTGCGCCACAAAAAGAAAGATGAGGGCGGGAATCAGAAATACGTGCAACACGAAAAAGCGGGAGAGAGTGAGCGTGCCCATTTCGGTGCCGCCACGGAGCAGGCGTTTGAGTGCATTGCCGACGAAGGGAACCTCGCTAAAAATGTTGGTGCCCACGGTGGTCGCGAAGTAAGCTTTCTGGTCCCAGGGCAAAAGGTATCCGGTGAAGGCCATGCCCAACATGAGCGCGAGCAGGATACATCCCACCACCCACAGCAGTTCGCGGCGGCCTTTGTACGAGCCGTATACGAAGGTCTGAATCAGATGCAGCAGGAGCACGATTACGATTGCGCTCGAGCCATAGGCATGAATACTGCGCAGGAAGGATCCAGCCGAAACTTCTTTGGTGATGTAGGAAACCGTGGTGTGCGCGTGGTCGGCGGAAGGGACGTAGTACATCGCGAGAAACACGCCGGTGATGACTTGCGAGATGAAAAGAAAAAGCAGCCCGGAGCCGAAGACGTAAGCTAGTTTCGCGCCGCCCGGGATGGGTTCGTCGAGCGCATGATGCAGCAGGGAATTGAGTCCGGTGCGGGCCTCGTTCCAGCGAACCAGCCGGGAGACGACGCTTTCGCCGCGCGCGGTCTTTGGAATTGGAAGCGGACCTGGATTTGGACCTTTATCCATAGGCGTTAGGCGACCACTTCCTTGTTCGGAATCAGCGGGCGGAAGAACTCGTACTGGATCTTAACCACGCCGTCTTCCACTTTCATCGGCACCGTATCCATGTTGCGCGGCGGAGGCCCACTGACCAGCTTGCCGATGGGATCGAAGGTTCCATTGTGGCAGGGGCAGATGAATTCGTTCTTTGCCTCAACCCAGGGCAAACTGCAGCCAAGATGAGGGCACACGGCGGAGAGCACGGCGATCTGGCCCGAGGAATCGCGGACCACGTAAACCGGCTTCTGCGACACGGTCCGGCGCCAGCCATCGAGTTGCTCGATCTGCACCAGTTTCTTCACGGGAGCAGTGAGAGACTGGAACTCGTCCACGCTGCCTACATCGGACCAGGATTTTTGCGTTGTGTTGGCGAGCACCGGGTGCAGGACGAATTTCACAACCGGAAGCGCCAGCAGTGCTCCGACTCCGGCCGCGCCAGCCGCCAGCAAGCCAGCCAAGAACGAGCGCCGCGGAGGGTTGGCTAGATCTTCGGAGTCAGGTTTTGTGGGATGCGCTGGCTTGGAAGATATATTTGACGTTGACATCAATTCGGAGCCTTTGCGACGGCATCAATATACATGAGATTGCTTCTGAGAATTTGTGATTTGAATCACATCGTCTGGCTTTTTGTATGACTCAGCGAACCCGAAAGCATGCCGCGCGGATTTCTGGCTCAAACTCTTGATGATATAGACTCTCAACTTGTTTCAGTGAGTGGGCGCGGCAGAGGCTCGTTTTCCATGGAGCACGCTTACATCTGTGATGCGATTCGCACGCCGTTTGGGCGATACGGCGGAGCGCTGTCGTCGGTGCGAACCGATGATCTGGCCGCGCTTCCCCTTAAAGCCTTGGTGGAGCGTAATCCGAAAGTGGATTGGGGCGCGCTCGACGACGTGATTTACGGATGCGCCAATCAGGCGGGCGAGGACAATCGCAACGTGGCCCGTATGGCCCTGCTGCTTGCCGGTCTGCCGAAGGAAGCGCCGGGCGCGACCGTGAACCGGCTGTGCGGATCGAGCCTGGAAGCCATCTCGGTGGCGGCGAGGGCGATCAAATCCGGCGAGGCTGATTTGGTGATTGCCGGCGGCGTGGAGAGCATGTCGCGTGCGCCGTTCGTGATGGGAAAGTCCGAGGCGGCATTCTCGCGGTCGGCGAAGATCGAAGACACGACCATCGGATGGCGCTTGGTTAATCCGCTGATGAAGGCGAAATACGGGACCGACTCGATGCCGGAGACCGCGGAAAATGTAGCCGACGAATGGCACATTTTGCGTGAAGATCAGGATGCATTCGCTCTGCGGAGCCAGCAGCGTGCCGCTGAAGCGATGCGAACCGGCCGATTGGCGGAAGAAATCGTGCCGGTGATGGTTCCCGGAAAGAAAGGCGATCTGCAAAAGGTCTCACAGGACGAACAGCCGCGTCCGGATACAACGTTCGAGGCGCTGGCCAAACTGAAACCGATCGTGAAGCCGAATGGCACGGTCACAGCGGGAAATGCCTCTGGAGTAAACGACGGCGCGTGTGCGATGGTGGTGGCTTCCGAAGTGGCTGCTTCAAAATACGGCCTCACGCCGCGGGCGCGCGTGGTCACTTCAGGAGCCACCGGGGTCTTGCCGCGGGTGATGGGAATCGGACCGGTTCCGGCGGCGCGCAAGGTTTTAGCCAAGGCCAGTCTCAAGCTCTCCGCGATGGACGTGATCGAACTGAACGAAGCTTTTGCCGCGCAGGCCCTCGCGGTGCTGCGCGATTTGGGTCTGCCTGACAATGCCGAGCATGTGAACCCCAACGGCGGGGCGATCGCTATCGGACATCCCCTGGGCGCGAGCGGCGCGCGGCTGGTTACGACTGCTGTCAACCAGTTGAAGCGAACCGGCGGACGGTACGCGCTGTGTACGATGTGCATCGGCGTCGGGCAAGGGATGGCGGTGATTCTTGAAGGGATCTAGACGTTTCTTGGCAAAGTCGAGTTCACTTGAATAACAATCCTGGCCAAGTCGTGCTGCCGAATTCCAGACAAAGCGTGGCCGTCTCGGCGAGCGCTCTCAAAAAAGTCGGCCTCTTTTCCTTCGTCTTCGTGATGTACTCCTACAACACTGCCGGCCCCTTCGGGCTGGAAGATCAGGTACGCACATCGGGGCCGGGGATGGCGCTGATCTATCAGCTCTTCATTCCGTTTTTCTGGTGCATCCCGATTTCGCTGGTCGCAGCTGAACTCACTACAGCTATGCCGGTCGAAGGCGGCTTCTACCGCTGGACCCGCGAAGCCTTCGGAGATTTCTGGGGATTTCTTGCTGGATGGTGGAACTGGTGCGCTTCGTTTCTCCTCGGCGGCGCTTATGCGGTCCTATTCACCGATAACATCGGTCACTACATGCCCTGGCTGACGCCGTTGCAACACTACCTGATTTCAGTCGCGGTGATCGCGGTCATCATTTATGTGAACCTGCGAGGCATCCGGTTGGTCGGTACAGTCGCCACCGTGCTTGAGTTTTCTATTCTGGCCGTGGTCCTCGTGATGTGCATCGTGAGCGTCAGAATGTGGCACCACAATCCATTCCTGCCGTTTGTTCCGCCGCACCAACCCGTGTTCCAGGTTTTCGGCGTGGGCTTCGCGCTGGGACTGTGGCTGTATGCGGGATACGAGCAAATTTCATCCGTGGCGGAAGAAGTGGAAAATCCGCAGAGAAGCTATCCTCGTGCTCTGGCCTGGGTGGTTCCGCTCTCGATCGCAACCTACGTTTTGCCGACCGCGTGTGTGCTGGCCTCGGTTGGAAAGTGGGAGCAGTGGCACGACGGATTTTTCTCAGAAGCGGCCGGAATCATCGGTGGGCCATGGCTCGGGGCTGCCATGACCCTGGCTGCCGCGTTCACCGCGCTTTCCATCTTGAACAGCACCGTCCTGAGCACGACTCGGATGCCGTTTGCAATGGCCGAGGACGGCTACTTATCTCCCGCGCTCGCCAAAACGCATTCCAGGTTTGGTACGCCGTGGCTGGCCATCTTGCTCTCGGCAGCGATGTACTGCCTGGTCGCGTGGCACAGTTTGTCGCAGTTGATTTCGGTTTACATCTGGCTTCGGATCGCCACTTCCATTTTGACCGTGCTCTCCGCCTGGCAACTCCGCCGCAAGCGTCCGGACCTGCAACGGACATTCCGAATTCCGTGGGGAAACACAGGGTTGGCCTATGCGGTGATCGCTCCGCTTCTGATAAGCGCAATCGCGATGATTGTGCCATGGTTCTCGCAGGCCCCAGGCGACAGGTTTGCAGTCAGGTGGGGGCCGGTCGCGTTGCTGCTGGGTCCGCTGGCGTATCTTCTATTCCGGCGTAAGAAGGATGCCTAGCTAATTCAGTCTTGGCTGATCCCGTCTTAACTGATCCAATCCAGGACTTTGTAGTAAGCGCCTGCGAAGGGCAGAAACCACGGCGTGCCGTTGTAGAGTCCGAGCGGCGCGCCGGGGAAGGGAATCGAGGCGTAAGGAATCTCGTCGCTGCTGCCGCAGATTTTCTCCGCCATCTTCGCTCCCAGATACGTTGCCATAGCCACTCCGTGGCCTGCGTAGCCAAGCGCGTAGTGGACGCCGTCGAGTTGTCCAGCGTGCGGCATGGTATCGAAGCAGAAGTCCACAGTGCCACCCCAGGCAAACGCGATCTTTGTATCCCGCAACTGCGGATAGACTTCAATCATCCCGCGGCGCAAGATTTCAGCGCTGCGGCGAATCGTGTCCTTGGTCTCCGGGAAAAATGCCGCCCGCCCGCCGAACAGTATGCGATTGTCGGGTGTGAGGCGATAGTAATAAAGGTAGTGTTTGGAATCGTAGATCATGCGATTGCGCGGGCTGAGTTCTTTGGCCAACGATTCCGGCAACTGTTCGGTCGCGATAATGTAGGAGCCAATCGGAATAATTTTCTTACGCAGGACGGGCGTTGCGGAAGATGTGTAACCGCTAGTGGCCACAAGAACCTCACGCGCAGAGATATTCCCGCGTGAAGTCTTGATTTCGAATCCCCCCGCCGCGCTTTGCGAGTTTTGTGAGATCTGCTGAACCCTGGCGTTCTCATAAATAAACGCCCCTGCTTTGAGGGCGGAACTGGCCAGGCCAGAAACGTAGCGCGCCGGATTCACTCCGGCACTGGTTTCGTCAACCATGCCTCCAAAATAAATGGCAGAGCCGATCTCGGCGGGTAACTCGCGCCGCGGGATGATCCGCAGCTTATGACTGAATTCCTTGGCGATGACCTCCACCGAGCGCGCGTAAGAATCGAAGTGCGATTGTTTGCAGGCGACTTCGAGATGTCCGCTACGCGAAAAATCGCATGTGATATTTTCTTCGCGGACAATCTGTTCGACCAGATCAATCGAGGCCAGCGAATCCGCATACATGCAGCGGGTCAGGTCCATGCCGTAACGCTTAGCGAGAGTCCCAACGTCCAGCTTCATTCCCGTAAGCACCATGCCGCCGTTACGGGAACTGGCACCCCATCCGATGGTGTTCGCCTCAAGGACCGCAACTTGGGTGCCGCGCTTGGTTAGCGTTCGGGCGGCAGAAAGGCCCGTAAAACCCGCACCTATGACCACAACATCGGCGCGCGCGGGAAGTTCTCCCACGGTGCCACTGGGCATGGACGCGGTCGTCAGCCAATAGTTCGATTCTTGGAAGTTAGTCGCCATGACGCGGTTCATAAGCTACTTCCGGCCAATGAGCACAGCCTCTCCGCTGCGAGTTCGGGGGTGATGTCCCGTTGCGGCGTGCCCAGTAGTTCGAATCCCACCATAAATTTGCGAACAGTGGCCGAACGTAGCAATGGCGGATAAAAATGCGCATGAAAATGCCACTCCGGGTGCTCGCTGCCGTCGCAAGGAGACTGATGAAATCCCATGGAGTAGGGAAAAGGAACTCCGAACACTCGGTCGTAGGTGGCGACGATCTGCTTCAAAATCGCGCTAAGCTGCACGACTTCTTGAGTGCTGAATTCCGCAAATGACGCCATGTGCCGCTGGCTGCACAGCAGCACTTCAAACGGCCAGACCGCCCAGAAAGGGACCACAGCGACAAAGCCATCGTTGCTACAGACGATGCGAGTTGCCTGACTTTGTTCCAACCCGACGTAGTCGCACAGCAGGCAGCTTCGATGTTTCTCGCGATACTTGTGCTGCCTATCGAGTTCTCGCGACGGCGCCTCAGGGATGGAGGCCGTTGCCCAGATTTGGCAATGGGGGTGAGGATTGCTGGCGCCCATGATCTCGCCGCGGTTCTCGAAAATCTGTACATGGCTGATTCCCGGGACCGAAGCCAGCTCCGCGAATTGAGAGGTCCAGGTCCGGACGACCTCTTCAATCTCCGGCACTCCCATGCTGGAAAGTGTCAAATCGTGGCGCGGAGAAAAGCAAATCACGCGGCAGATGCCCGGCTCGCCCTCGGCGACCAGCAAGCCCTTGTCTTGAACGTCGAGCCTTGTGCGAGGCGCCGCTTTCGTCAGCGCAGCGAAATCATTTTCGAACACAAACGTGGACGTGTATTGCGGGTTTCGAACCCCGCCAGCGCGCTGATTGCCCGGACAGAGATAGCAGGTCGGATCATACTGAGGCCGCTCAGTCGGCGGCACCTTCTCCACCGCGCCTTGCCACGGACGCTGCGTCCGATGCGGCGACACCAGTACCCACTCTCCAGTGAGCGCATTGCGCCGTCGGTGCGATTGTTCGTTAAGCTTCAATTCCAACTTGCTTCACCCTGCAAATCTTGTGCTAGTCGCCGCTGGTTGCGCCGAAAAAACATTGACCTGTCGCCCAAGTGGACTTTATGTTCTCTCACAACCTTTGTCTCATTACAATAGCGTGACTCGCCGTGAGGCTGCAGAAACGATCTTCAGGAGAGCGCGCTGAGCTTCGATTTTACGGAGTGCTGAATTGGCAAAGATGACTGTCGCTGAGTTAGCCGAGCGGTTTCAAAAGGAATTCACCGCCGTGCCGCGGATATTCAGCGCACCCGGCCGCGTGAACCTGATTGGCGAGCACACCGACTACAACGAAGGATTCGTGCTGCCCACGGCCATCGGGTTCTACACTCGAATTGCGATTTCTCCGCGCAGTGATCAAAAGTTGGTTCTCCGCTCAAACGAGTTCCCCGAGAAATTCGACTTCGATGTGACCAGTCTCCCTCAGCACAAGTTAGGCGCCTGGTGCGACTACGTGTTGGGGGTGGCGCAGGCCCTGATCCAAACAGGGTGCAGCTTTGCCGGGGCCAACGGGCTAGTTCACGGAGAAGTGCCGATCGGCTCTGGCCTGAGCTCATCCGCCGCGCTGGAAGTCGCCAGCGCTCTCGCGCTACTGAGCTTGAGCGAGGGAACGATGCCCCTGAAGCGCGTCGCAAAACTCTGTCAGAGTGCAGAAAACAATTTTGTAGGCGCGCGGGTCGGCATCATGGACCAATTTGTGTCCTGCTTCGGAAAAGAAAATCACGCGCTTATGCTTGATTGCCGCTCGCTCGATTGCGAACTCGTGCCGGTTCCGGAGAAAGTGAAATTCGTGATCTGCAACACCATGGTGAAGCACCAGCTTTCTGGCGGTGAATATAACCGCCGCCGCGAGGAATGCGAACGGGGAGTCAAAATCCTCTCTCAGTTTTACCCCGGCATCATGGCCTTGCGCGATGTTTCCACCGACCAGCTCGCGGTCCATGCATCTTCGATTCCTCCAGTGATCTACAAACGCTGCCAGCATGTGATCGAAGAAAACGCTCGGGTGGTGGAAACAGTCCGTTCTTTCCGGGCCGGAGACCTGACTCGGGTCGGAAACCTGATGCAGGCTTCCCACCGCAGCCTCCGTGATCTCTACGAAGTCAGTTGCCGCGAACTGGACATCATGGCGGAGTCGGCGCAAGGACTTCCCGGATTCTATGGTGGCCGCATGACCGGCGGTGGTTTTGGCGGATGCACGGTGAATCTTGTGGAGTCAGTTCACACGGAATCCTTCGTCCAGCAAATTTCCAAACGCTACCGCCAGAAGACGGACATTTCTCCCGATGTGTACATCTGTTCGCCTGCCGACGGCGCTGGAGCGGCGCTAAATCTGCAGCCCGAATGACTCGCCCGCTTCACCCGCGACAGCCATATCTAAATCGAATTAGACCGACCTATACATTTACAAAACCTTATCAATGAGTGATAATGCAGCGGTTCACGGCGCATCACGGAAGCTCCTTCGACGTTTCCGGCCGGGAGGCAACGCATCCTAAATAGGAGGTAGCGAGAATGAGACTCGCTGTTCTCGTGCTTGCACTTATGACCATCGTGGCAGGGGTCCAAGGCCAGGTAACCAAGCAGTCTTTTGGCAAGATGCCGGACGGCACCCCCGTTGATATCTATACCCTGAAAGACGGCGCTGTCGAGGCGCGAGTCATTACTTACGGTGGCATCGTTCAGTCCTTGAACGTTCCCGACAAGAGCGGCAAATCTGCCGATGTCGTCCTCGGTTTCGATACTCTGAACGAATATGTAAATGGCAACAAGGCCTATTTCGGTGCCATCATCGGTCGCTACGCCAACCGCATCGCGGGCGGAAAATTCGAGCTCGATGGCAAGACGTTCTCCACACCGTTAAATGACGGACCCGATAAGGATCATCCCGTAAATACTCTTCACGGCGGGCTCAAAGGCTTCGACAAGGTGGTCTGGACAGGCAAAGAAATTCCCCACGGAGTCCAGTTGACCTATGTAAGTCACGACGGCGAAGAGGGGTTCCCCGGCACGCTGACGGCCGTTGTGCGTTATACCCTGGTGGGCAAGAACCTGAAAATCGACTATTCCACTACCACCGACAAAGACACAGTGGTGAATCTCACGAATCATTCCTACTTCAACCTGGCCGGGGTGGGGAATGGCGACATTTTGAAAAATGAATTAAAGGTGAACGCCAGTCGCTACACTCCCGCGGATGCAGCTGCGATTCCGACCGGCGAGCTGGCATCAGTGGCCGGGACGCCCTTCGATTTCCGCAAACCCACTGCGGTGGGCGCGCGCATTAACGACGACAATGATCAGTTGAAGAAGGGCCACGGCTACGATCACAATTTCGTACTCGACAGCAATGCCCGGATGTCTGCGCATGAGCCAGGCGCAATCGCGGCCGAGGTTTACGAGCCGACGAGCGGACGCGTGGTTGACGTTATCACCGATCAGCCCGGCGTGCAGTTTTACACGGGTAATTTTCTTGATGGAAGCATCACCGGAAAGGGTGGCAAGGTTTACGGAAAGCGCGCCGCGCTATGCCTGGAGACCCAGCATTTCCCAGATTCGCCGAATCATTCCAAATTTCCGACCACCGAGTTGAAGCCGGGAGCCAAGTATCACACGGTGACCATCTACCGATTTTCGGCCCGCTAGATCGGGTTAGCACTGAAGATTCACGATACCGTTCCGGAAAGCCGCGTACTTCCAGCATTTCTGATCATGGGGAACAGCCGAAGCACTTCCAATCGAAGCGTATCCAGCGTTGCGCTGGCTCAATTGCGCATGGAAGTTCTCGAAGCCAATCTGGAGTTGGTTCGCCGCGGGCTGGTGCTTTACACCTTCGGCAATGCCAGTGGAATCCTGCGGGAGGAAGGTCTGGTGGTGATCAAGCCGAGCGGCGTTCCCTACGAGAAAATGAAGCCCGAACACCTAGTGGTCACAGACCTGGAAGGCAAGATTCTTGAAGGTGACTTGCGTCCGTCTTCAGATCTACCGACGCATCTCGTACTTTATAAGGCGTTCACCGAAATAGGCGGCGTGGTTCACACCCACTCCGAGTATGCAACTGCCTGGGCACAAGCCCGCCACGAAATCCCATGTTTCGGCACCACACACGCCGACTACTTCCACGGCCCGGTGCCGGTTACTGAACCCATCCCCGACCACGAGATTGCAGGTGAATACGAGGAGAACACGGGGACCGCAATCCTGCGGGCGTTTCGCGACCGCAGTCCGGTCGCGCTGCCGGGAGTGCTGGTTGCGAACCACGGTCCTTTTGCCTGGGGCAAAGATGTGCCAGCGGCAGCCCACAATGCAGTGATTCTGGAAGCCATCGCCCGCATGGCGTATTTCACTTCAACGCTGAATCAGCAAGCTGGTCCGATTGGAAGCGCGCTCCACGACCGGCACTATCTGCGCAAGCACGGCAGCAATGCTTATTACGGTCAAGCAAAGGAAGGGAAATGAGACCACTCTTCGCGATGTTCGTGACAGAACACCTGGTGCATCTCTCGGCAGTGGATTACGCGATTATCGTCTTCTATTTCGGTTTGGTATTGGCCATCGGCTGGTATTTGAAAGGGAAGGCGAATACCGGCGAAGACTTCTTCATGGCCGGGCGTGAGATGACGGCATGGGTTGCGGGTCTGAGTTTTCTTTCTGCGAATCTGGGCGCGCTGGAGCTGATGGGATGGGCAGGATCAGCCTATCAGTATGGCATTATGGCCACCCATTGGTACTGGATTGGAGCCATTCCGGCAATGTTGTTTCTCGCGCTGGTGATGATGCCGTTCTACTACATTTCGAAGACCCACTCTGTTCCTGGCTACTTGAAATTGCGATTTGGAGAGCCCGCGCGCGCAGTTTCCGCAGTCTCATTTGCATTCATGACCGTGTTGATGAGCGGCGTCAACATGTTTGCCATGGCCAAGGTGATGCAGATTGTGCTGGGGTGGCCGCTGTCGGTCAGCATCTGGATCTCATCGCTCACGGTTGCGATTTACGTCGCGCTGGGCGGACTGCGGTCAGCAATCTTCAACGAAGTACTGCAGTTCTTCCTGATCTGGGCCGGAGCGCTGCTGGTTCCGATCCTTGGTTTGTACGAAGCGGGGGGTTGGGGCAACCTCAAGATTCAAATTGCGCAGCGGGCATCGGAGCAGTACGTCCACCTCTGGTCTGGCTTGGGCCACTTCAGCACCAATCCGATGGGTATTCATTGGACAGGTATCGTATTTGGTTTGGGTGCTGTTCTCTCGATGGGCTACTGGACCACAGATTTTCTGGTGGTGCAGCGCATCCTCGCCGCCAAAGACATTCGCAGCGCGGAGATGGCGCCCATCATCGGGGCCGGATTCAAGATGATGGTTCCGCTCATCGTGATTCTCCCTGGGCTGCTCGGTCTGGCAGTTCTGCCCATGAAGCTGGTCCCGGAGTCGATGGCCGTGAACGGCGCACACAGCTACAACGACGTTCTTCCATTGATGCTGGCTCGCTACTGCGGCCCGGGACTGCTCGGGCTAGGCATCACCGCGCTGATCGCCGGGTTCATGTCCGGCATGGCGGGCAACGTAAGCGCATTCACGACGGTATGGACGTATGACATCTACCGCCCTCTGATCAACAGCAAGGGGAGCGATCACCACTATGTGACCATGGGGCGCTGGACAACAGTGCTGGGGGTGGGGATCAGCATTGGTACAGCTTACCTGGTCATGCACTCGGCCAGCATCATGGATTACGTGCAGGCGCTGTTCAGTTTCTTTATCGCGCCTCTGTTCGGGACGGTAATTCTGGGAATGTTGTGGAAGCGGGCAACTGGGGCGGGCGGATTCTGGGGCCTGCTGTGCGGAACGCTCTCTTCAATCAGCATGTGGGCATGGGTGTATCACGATCCGTCGGCCTTGCGTTACGTGGCGCTCTCGGCGGATGCCAAGGTCATGGCACAGGATATGTACCAGGCACTGTGGTCTTTTATTGTGTGCGTGACCGTCACCGTCGTGGTGAGCTACGCAACCAAGCCCAAGCCTCATGCCGAGTTGGCGGGTCTGGTCTATGGGGAGACCGAAATTCCTTCGGTGGGTGACGTGCCGTTCTACGAGAAGCCGCTTTTCTGGGCAGGCGTAGTGGTCGCAGGTTTCGTGATTTTGAACATCATCTTCTGGTAGGTCGGAGAAGCGAGAATGATTTCGATTTGGTTCTTTATCGGGTTTTCGCTCTTGGTGGATGGCGCGCTCATTCTGGCTGCGGGAATATATCAACTGCTCAATCCGCCTGCTGAAATTCACATCCAGCTCTATAACCTGCACGCCAACGTTTGGTGGGGCGCGATCTTGTTTGTGTTGGGCTTGGTTTACTGTGTGTATTTCCGGCCGCGCGGCAGTCACAGCGCGTAGTTACGCAAGAAGAGTAATGGGGACTTATGTCAGTCAAAAAAATGACCATGGGAGTGATCGTAGGCAACCGGGGATTCTTCCCGGACCATTTGGCCAAGAGCGGGCGCGAAGAAATCTTGCGGGTGCTTGAGGCGGCGGACATTGATGTGGTGGCGCTTACTCCAGAAGAAAGCAAGTATGGGGCCGTGGAAACTCGGGAAGAATCACGGCGCTGCGCCGACTTGTTCAAGAAAAATCGCGAGCGGATTGACGGCGTCATCGTGACCCTTCCGAATTTCGGCGAAGAGCGCGCTATTGCCGACACCCTGCGCCTCGCCGATCTGCGCGTTCCGGTGCTGATTCAGGCCACGCCCGACGATCGCACCAAGATGACGATTGCCTTCCGCCGCGACAGTTTCTGCGGCAAGATGTCGGCATGCAACAACCTGCGGCAATATGGGATTCCTTATTCCATCACCACGCTCCACACTGAGAGTCTCGACTCGGCCGAGTTTGCCACAGACTTGCAATGGTTCGCCGGCGTTTGCCGGGTGGTGAATGGATTCCGCAACCTGCGAGTCGGAGCCATCGGCGCTCGGCCTGCCGCGTTCAACACCGTCCGCTACAGCGAGAAGATTCTCGAAGCCAATGGGATTTCGATAGAGACGTTCGACCTCTCCGAAGTTCTGGGCCGCATTGAGCGAATGAAGGACACTAACGACCTGGCCCAGGCCAAGTTGGCCTCAATCAAGAAATATGTGGACTCAAAAGACGTCCCGGCGACGGCTTTAATGAAGATGGCGAAGCTCGGTGCGGTGATTGATCAGTGGATGGCTGCCACGGAAGTAGCCATCAGCGCGGTGCAATGCTGGACTTCGCTGGAAGAAAATTTTGGCGTCGTGCCCTGCACGGTCATGAGCATGATGAGCGAGCATCTGTTCTCCAGCGCCTGCGAAGTGGATATTGCCGGCGTGCTCGGCATGCACGCTCTGCAATTGGCATCAGGGACGCCTTCCGCCCTGCTGGATTGGAACAACAACTACGGCACTGACCCCAATAAGGCTGTCTGCTTCCACTGTGCCAATCTTCCCAAACATTTCTTCCGTTCGTTCAAGATGGATTTCCAGGAGATCATCGCCGGCACCGTCGGCAAGGAAAACACTTACGGTACGGTCGTGGGACTGATCAAGCCAGAGAAGATGAGCTTTGCGCGTTTCTCGACCGACGATACGGCCGGCAAGATGCGAGGTTACGTTGGCGAAGGCCGGTTCACCGATGACCCGCTGAATACTTTCGGCGGCGCAGGCGTGGTTGAAATTCCGAAAATGCAGAAGCTGCTTCACTACATCTGCGAAAACGGTTTCGAGCACCACGTTGCGGCGAATCTCTCCAGCGTAGGCTCGGCCGTGCACGAAGCTGCGACCCGGTATCTGGGCTGGGACATGTATTGGCACGAACCTCCGGACGGAGTTAACTGATGGCGGTGGTCGCCGGAGTGGACTTCGGCACTCTCAGCGTCCGCGTCTCGATTGTGGACAGCGAGCGCGGGATGCTGGCCTCGTCGGTTTCTGAATATCCTCTGCATCGCAAACGCGAAGATCCTGAATACGCCACCCAATCGCATGATGACCACATGCGGGCGCTGGCCGCCGCCACTCGCGACGCAGTCAAGCAGGCGGGAATTTCCGGCGACGAGATCGAAGCCATCGCGCTCGACACCACCGGCTCTTCCGTCATTCCTGTTGGGAAGGATCTTCAGCCGCTGGGCGAATACTATCTGTGGTGCGATCACCGCGCCAAGGGCGAAGCTGAAGAGATTACCGCCGCGGCGCACCGGGAAAAACTTGAAGCAATCGAGTGGTGCGGAGGCGTCTACTCGTCAGAGTGGGGATTCTCTAAGCTGCTGCACTGGCTGCGTCGCAACCCCGGGAAGCGCGGAGATTTTGCTTCCGCGTTCGAGCATTGCGATATGGTTGCCGCCACTCTTTGCGGTATTACAGATCGCAAAAAAGTAAAGCGCAGCATCTGCGCCATGGGCCACAAGTGGATGTGGAACGGAAAGCTCGGAGGCCTGCCGCCGGAAGAATTCCTGGTCAAGGTTGATCCGCTGCTCGCTGGCGTGCGCGAAAAACTCGACGGCGAGTACGCCACCTCGGAGAAGATCGCCGGAACGCTGTGTGCTTTCTGGGCGGAGAAACTCGGTCTGAAAGCCGACATCCCGATTCCCGTTGGAGCCTTCGATGCCCACTGGGACGCCATCGGAGCAGGCTGCCGCACCGACGACATGGTGAACGTCGTCGGCACTTCGACCTGCATCATCGGAATCACGCCTTCGCCGAATCTGGTGCCCGGCGTCTGCGGCGTGGTGCAGGGAAGCGTGCATCCGCAACGAACCGGAATCGAAGCCGGACTCTCGGCGGTCGGCGACATCTTCAATGCCATCGCTGCTCGTGCGGGCACCGATGTCGCGTCGCTGAGCAAGGGATTGGAAAGTTATCACGCCGGACAAACTGGACTGTTGCGAATGACCTGGGACAACGGCGATCGTACGATCCTGGTGAATCCCAATCTCCGTGGCATCACTCTGGGGTGGAACCTCCAGAGCACCACGCAAGACGAACTGTTCGCGGCGATTGAGGGAACGGCACTCCATACGCGTGTTATTTTCGACCAGATGGAAAGTAACGGCGTCCGGGTGCAGCGCGTAATCAATGCTGGCGGCATTCCGCAAAAGAACGAAGTTCTGAATCGCGTGTACGCCAATGTGCTGGGTCGCCCGGTGCTGGTTCCAACCCAGAGCGTGACCAGCCTGGGCTCTGCGATCTTTGCGTTTCTGGCTGCCGGAACTTTCAAGACCATCGAAGAAGCGCAAGACAAGATTTGCCCGCCGCACCGCGTGTTTGAGCCGGACCGCGCCGAGCAGCGCGTATATGAAGAACTCTACCGCCTGTTCAGCCGCCTGTATTTCGCATTCGGGCAAAACGCCGGAGACATGGGAGACGTACTTCCGGCGCTGATACGAATCTCCGAGACTCGCCACAAGGCGTAGCTTCGCTTTGCGAAGCTCGCGAAGATACACTACTTTAGCTTGGCTTCGTAAACAGCTCGGGCTCGCAAGAGAATATCGAGGACAGCAGTTTTCTCCGCTGTGGTATTCCAGTTTGTGTTTGCTTCGGTGGAGCTCACCATCCGATCAATCCAGGCCAGAAAGTATTGGGCATCCTCCGGGGATTTCAGGTCAGAGCCCACGACGCGCACGTAAATCGGGCTGGTGGTCGCATAAGGAAAAGCATCCAGCACCGGCATTTCCGGCCCATCACTTAAAGTACGCAACAGGCACCAACCGCTACTGGTCAGCGGAATGGATCCCTCAACTGTTGCGCTCTCGCGAGTCGGATCAAGTTTCAATTCACGCAAGGTCTTGCCGTTGCAAACTACCTGCAAGTGGTCCACCGCGACGAAGGAGCGCAGCCATGCGGTGAACTTGATATCTTGCTCACCCGCCGGGAGTCGCAATTCATCACCTGGAATTTTCCCACCCAGCGTAAACCCAAGTAGCGGGCCGTTGGTTGCAAAGGTGTGGCCGTGCTTCAGTGAATCCAACCACGGTGGGTGGGCGATCTTGCCATCCGGCACTCGCACGTAAACCCGGTTCAAGCCCACGGGACCGCGCAATGAAGCAAGGTTCGCCATCGCGTCGGTCCCAGCTGCGGCCGGCAAATGAAAGCCGAGATTCAGCAGGCGGTACCAGACCGAGGTTGTCGCAAGATGGTCGCTGAAACCGAGGACCTCGATGTAATCCACTTTGCCCAGGGCCACGTCAACCGGAAGTGCATGCCTCAGATTGGGATTGTCTCGAGGGTCGGGAGTCTCGTCATACGGGTGCACATAACCGGCCAGCGCGTGTTGTTCATGAGCAAGGTCTATCACGTTTGTGTTTGCAGGAAACGCGCTCGCCGCCGAGGTGTTCGAGTACCCGGCATACGCTGGAAGGAGAAAATGATCTTCCAGGTTTAGCAGCCCGACATGCCCCCAATAGCTGGTGTGAAACTCCTGTCCGTGAAAAAGCAATGTAGTTGCAGTGGATGCAGGATCGGCACCCGGCCGGAAGTAGGCAATGTCTGGAATTCGCTGCTCCTTGTTGACGATCAGGTTTTCGACAATGGATAGGTTCTCCGATTCCGCCTGCTGAATCATGTGCTGCGGAGTATTGCGGTATGCGCCGCCGTAGTTCATGTGGACATGAACGTCTCCACTCACCCAGCGAAAACCGGGGTCGCGCGGAATGTCCAGCCTGCGCAGATGCAGCGCAAGCTTTACTTCCTCGCCCGCTTTGGCCTCGATTGCTTTCTCCTCCACGCGATATTCGAAGCCTTTCATTACTTGCACGGTAACTCGTCCGGCCGGGACCGTAAGTACGTCACTGCCTCTGCTCTCGAAGTAGTGCGCCTCAAAGCGCTGAACGCCGCGCACGAAACTGTCGTCCGCCTGCATCCATGCGTTATCCGGACCGTAGGCGCGGCCATCTCCGCCTGTCACAGAAATACGAGCGGGCGTGATGTGGCCTTGAGGATCCAGTGCGGTAATAGCGATTCGAGCGGTTGGCTGCAAATATTGTCTGTTTCTTACCACGACCGGTGTCTGTTTGCCACCCGGCAAATCAAGAAGCCACAGAGACGTGTTCCCGGTGCGATTGGAAATGAACGCAATTCGCTTGCCGTCCGGCGACCACCGGGGATTGATGTTGTCGTAATCTCCATAGGTCAACTGGAAGGCGTCCCCGCCGTCGGCGGGCATAGTCCAGAGCTGGTGCCACTGCTGGCCCAGGTATGACGCGTACACGATGCGCTGGCCCTCGGGAGAAAACTCCGGCCTCGCTTTCCAGTTAGTCTCCTCGTAGTGGATTTCGTGTGCGGGCGCGCCGGATGCGGCCTTCATGCGCCAAAAGCCACCGGTGCCGTAGAGGTGTCCGCGGTTCGAAACGTACAGGATCTCGCTTCCGTCCCGAGACCAGGTTGGGCTGATCTCAGTATCAAACTCGCTGTAGTAGTAGCGGGGAAGCGGGCTCTTGTCCTCGCCCGTCACGCGGTGAACATTGGAGAGCTCGCCATCTGCGAAATCACCGCTGAAAATATGGAAACGTTTATTGTAAGAAGTGGAGACAAAGACAATCCGTTTTCCGTCTGGCGAAAACCGAGGATCAACGTTGACTGCGCCTCCCGAAGTGAGCTGGTGAGTGCGCATGCTCTGAAGATCAAGCGCCCGCAGTTCCATGGCATCTCCAGCGTAAGACACATATACGATCCACCGGCCATCCGGTGAACAGTCGGGCTGATAGTCGTACCCGGCGCCGGCGGTGAGTTGTCGCGCGGTTTCGGTGCCGATTGGTTGCCGCCAAAGCGATCCGGCCATCGAAAACACCAGAGTATGCGAATCCGGCATCCAGGCCGTGGAACTGGGCCCGGTCGTGGGCTGGGGCAAATACATTTCGCGATAATAGTAGGGCTCAGGCAGGTCAATCTGTCCCAGGACCGGCTCACGTTTCGCGCCGCTCTGCCCTTGCGCCCAGGCAGGCTGCAGAAAGAGAAAGCTTCCGATCAGCCCCAAGGCGCATGACGCTGACCACGCAGTTCCCCGGATTGACAAGATGGGTTTCAAGTTCTTGCTGGATATGCCGCAAGCATCACTGCTGGCCCGCAGTAAGCGTTTTTAAGAAGCGATAGCAAAAATCGAGCCCGCGGTAGAACGATTCCACTCCAACTCTCTCATCGCGACCGTGCTCGCGATCATCGTCTCGATCGACGGCCACTCCTGCAACCTCGTAGGTCGGCATTCCGGCCGCGCTGGTGTAGGTCCCATCCGATGCCCCTCGAGCCATGGTCGGAATCACCGGAGTGCCTGGCCACATCTCGCCCGCAACTTTCTCCACTGCGCTCAGCACATCCTGACGCAGTGGTTGGGGAGCAAACACCGGATTTGTGGGCACGGTGTCGGAGACCGTAAACGTATCACTCACGTAATGCACCGCAATTGCCGGATCACCTAACACCCGCACCAGCGTGTCTCGCATTTCCTGTTTGGTATGTCCGGGAAGCAGCCGGCAATTCACGATGGCTTCGGCGCGCTGCGGCAGCGCATTGTTCGCGTGGCCGGCACTCGCTCGAGTTGCCACACAGGTCGTGTGCAGCATGGCATTGTCGTTTACGTCATGAGAGAGACGCGCTGCTGCGGCCTGGTCCGGTGGGTTCTTCAGGATCGCCTTCATGTCTGCGGAGCGCTGCCCGGTTTCCACTTTCGCCATTCGCTCGTAGTACGCGCGGGTGACATCGTTCAGCTCAACCGGGAATTGGTATTGCTGCAAACGCGCCAGTCCGTTCACCAGTTCATAGATGGCGTTCCCCGGTGTGGGCAGGGAACTGTGCCCGCCAGCGTCGGTCACAACCAGTTGGTAATCGGAATACGTCTTTTCGGCAGCCTCAACTTCGACAACGACTGCCTTGCCTTGCTCAGTCCAGACCGTCAGCTCGTCGGGGTTTAACACAAATTCCGCATCAATAAGGTCGCGATGGTTTTGCAGCAGCCAATTCACTCCGTTTGACTTCCCGCCTTCCTCGTCGGCAGTCAGGGCGAGAATGATGTCGCGATCCGGAACGAAACTTTCCTGCTTCAGCTTGATCAAGGTGGTCACCATGATCGCGTCTGCGTCTTTCATATCTTGCGTACCGCGCCCGTAAAAGAAACCATCTTTTTCGACGAATTGGAACGGGTCCGTGGTCCAATCGTCACGTCGAGCTTCCACGACATCGAGATGGCCGATCAGCAACAGCGGTTTATGCTTGCCCGAACCGTGCAGCCGCACCACCATATTTTTCTTTCGGTCGTTGGGGCCGATGACCTGAACGTCACCTTCGGGAAATCCGGCTTGGCGGAAGCGCTGCGCCATTGCCTCGGCAGCCATGGTCACGTTCCCCACAGAGTCCGTCGTGTTGATCTCGATAAGTTGCTTGAAGATATCGTGGGCGAGTTGCTTTGATGCTTTGTCCATCTGCGCATTGGAGTTCGGTGCCAGCAGCACCGCAAAGAGCAGCGACAGTAAGCGATTCAAGTATTTCCCCCCGGTTCGTGAACATACAGCTATATCAGAAACAACTGCGAGACGCGCATGCAACTTAACCGACCATGAATCCGACTTCTGCGATCTGTAATGTCACCTAAGCCAGTCCTCCAGCTCCACTCCCTTCGCGGTTTTTTCGTCGCGATATTTCACAATCACGGGCGTGTAGAGCGAGATGCCCCATGCCGCAGCGTGTCCCTTGTTCACGGCGCGTGATCCGGGCACGACCACCGCGCCTTCGGGGACTTCGAGCGGCTTTTCGTCGGTTGCGCGATAAACCTCGCCACGCTCCAGATCATAAAGCGGAGTCGAGCCAGTGAGAATAGTCCCAGCGCCGAGTACAGCGCGTGACCGAACCAACGTGCCTTCATAGACTCCGCAGTTCCCTCCGACCAGCACGTCGTCTTCGATGATCACTGGAGCGGCGTTCACCGGTTCCAGCACGCCTCCGATCTGCGCGGCAGCGCTCAAGTGCACGCGTTTGCCGATCTGTGCGCAGGAACCAACCAGGGCGTGGGAGTCAATCATGGTGCCTTCATCCACGTAGGCGCCGGCGTTGATGAACATCGGCGGCATGCAGATGACTGAGGGAGCAACATAAGCGCCCAGCCTCGCCGAAGACCCTCCGGGGACGACGCGCACGCGATCAGCGACGGTGAACTTGCGGGCAGGGAAGGTGTCCTTATCTACGAATGATAGGCACTCGCCCCTTCCCATCTGCGTGAGCTCACCGAGACGAAAGCCGAGCAGGATGCCTTGTTTTACCCAGACGTTTACTCTCCAGGCGCCGTTGATTTTCTCCGCTGCACGGATTTCGCCGCGGGTGAGGGCATCGCGGAATTGAAGGAAGGTGGTGCGGGCGTCGGGAGGCAGATTAGTTGATGAAGAGAGGTGCTCGATTTCGGATTGAAGGCTTGGCATGGGAAACAGAGAGTATAAAGCATGGGGAGAATGCCTCTCGATGATCTGGGACTCGAGGGGTTATAAGGGGTCCTTCGACTGCACATCCGATTCGCA
>WNFD01006411.1_pt1 | contig 21626 bp, 18 predicted proteins | sample 5400491 | NCBI WGS metagenome assembly WNFD01 (sample SAMN13153343, study PRJNA577476) | soil metagenome | isolation source: 120 cm saprolite under Douglas fir tree site 2 hole 2 replicate 2 | place: USA:California | collected 2015-04-18
GAACAAGCTGCTCAGTATAGCACCCATGCTGGGACGAGTGGCGTGCAGGTAGCGTTTGATGCCCCTGACCATCTCCCACAGTTGCCCGCAGCGGTCGAGGTCGCCGCCTACCGCATCGCCCAGGAAGCCCTTGCCAACGTCGTACGCCACGCGCAAGCCCGCACCTGCCGCCTCCGCCTCTGGCTCGACGATGCGCTGCACCTGGAAATCACCGACGATGGCATCGGTCTGCCTGAAGAACACCGCGCAGGCGTGGGGCTGCTTTCGATGCGCGAGCGCGCCGAGGAACTCGGTGGGTCGTGCATGATCAAACCTGCTGTTCCCAGCGGCACCCGAGTCTCTGCCCGGCTCCCCTTACCGGAGGACTTTCTTACAGACCACCTGAGCGAAGCCCGCTCCTTCCATTCCTTGCCGTCTGATGACGCGCAGCGTAGCCGCGACAGCGGCGTTTCAGACGGTCTATCAAGAAGCCGCGAGAGCGGCGTTGGTGGTCGGAATACAGAGGTCGACAGCGGCGTTTCAGACGGTCTATCAAGAAGCCGCGAGAGCAGCGTTGGTGACCTGCATACAAAGGAGTAAGATGATGGATCCACTGCGCGTGCTCATCGCCGACGATCACCCCCTCTTCCGCAACGGCATGCGTGCCTTGCTGTCCTCGGTTCCAGATATGGAGGTCGCGGGCATAGCCACCAACGGAGACGAGGTCATCTCCCTGGCTGCCTCCCTCCAGCCGGACGTGATCTTGATGGACCTGCAGATGCCCGGCATCGGCGGCATCGAGGCCACGCGGCACATCCTTCACACCAGCCCACACATTCGCGTTCTGGTGGTCACCATGTTCGAAGATGACCATTCGGTCTTCGCCGCCCTGCGCGCCGGGGCCCGCGGCTACATCCTCAAGGACGCCGACGAGGACGAGATCCTGCGCGCCATCCATGCTGCAGGCCGTGGCGAAGCCATCTTCAGCCCGGCCATTGCCCAGCGCCTGATCGACTTCTTCGCCGCTCCTCGCCCGCTCATCCTGCCGCAGCTCTTTCCCGAACTCACCGACCGCGAACGCGAGATCCTGGCGTTGATCGCCCAGGGCTACAGCAATAGCGACATCGCCCGCCGCCTGACTCTAAGCCTGAAAACCGTCGCCAACCACGTCTCCAACATCTTCAGCAAATTGCAGGTTGCTGACCGGGCACAAGCCATCATTCGGGCACGGGAAGCTGGCTTCGATCAACTTTGATACCCACGGATTGCACGACGAGGTTGCAGAAAGCCAGCCAGGTCTCTCAGGCTCACCGGCGCAATCTCCAACAACAATCCCCCAAACAGGGGATGAATCGATCACACGCGAGAGGGACCCCGATCCAAAGGGCATAACTTCTAGCGGCTCTCTGGTTTTGGCCGCTTAAACACCCACACACTCACGATCTGGCCTCCTTTTCTTGTGGTGTACTCAATACTTACGAGTTCCCATGCCTCCTCTCCCAGCTCGTTCGCCAGCACATGCATGGAAAGAGACCTTTTGGCAGCGTTTACACCTTCCCAAAAAGGCAAACATAAAGTATTCTTAAAGAGATTTCAACGGTGTTGAAAAGAAGATGAGGATATGTTAAAATGTATGCATGGAGCATACATATTCACCAAAACAGTTCGGGAAGCTGATTGGAAAGTCAGTCAATACCTTGCAGAAATGGGATCGCCAAGGCATCCTGCATGCCTTCCGCAGCCCCACGAATCGCCGATACTACACGCATGAACAATATTTGCAGTATCGTGGTTTGATCTCCTCCGAGCAAGGCAAAGTGATTGCGTATGCTCGCGTGTCCTCCCCTTCGCAAAAGAAAGACCTCGCTACCCAGAAAGAAGCGCTTCGCGCCTACTGCCTTGAACATCACATCAAAGTGGATCAGTGGATAGAAGATATCGGTTCTGCGCTTAATTACAAACGAAAAGGATTCAATGAGGTCGTTGAGCAAATCGAACTGGGTCAGGTTCGTCGCCTGATCATCGCCTACCAAGACCGCTTTATCCGCTTCGGCTACGACTGGTTTGAGCACTTTTGCGAACGTCATGGAACCGATATTACGGTCATTAATGGCGAAGCATTCTCACCAGAAGAAGAACTGGTGAGGGATTTGATAGCCATTGTCACGGTTTTTTCTGCCCGACTTCATGGCCTGCGTTCCCACAAAAACGTCATTCGAGCGGCTGTTTTGCGAAAGGATGTGAAGGATGATCAAAGCGCACAAGATCCGACTGAATCCTACACCTGAGCAAGTCAACTACTTTGCCAGGGCTGCAGGAACTGCCCGCTTCGTGTGGAACTGGGCACTTGCGGAGTGGAATCGACAGTATGAAGCAGGCGAGAAACCGACTGCATTGAAACTCAAGAAGCGGTTCAATGAGATCAGGAGGGAACAATTCCCCTGGACTTGGGAGGTGACGAAAAACGCCTCAGACCAGCCCTTTCTCGATCTGGGAAAGGCGTATACTGCGTTCTTTGAAGGACTGAAGAACGGGAAAAAGAAAGGTCGGCCCAAGTTCAAAAGCAAAAAACGCTCTCGCGCCTCGTTCTATCTTGCCAATGATCAATTCGAGCTGGGTGATCATCGTATCTGGATACCCAAACTTGGATGGGTGAATATGGCGGAGAGCCTTCGCTTCAACGGGAAGGTAACAGGGACACGGATCACCAAAACCGCCGATTGGTGGTTTGCAAGCATTACCGTCGAACTGGAAGACGCGCAACCCGATCCACCGCACCCACGTACTCACGCTGTAGGCATCGATGTGGGCCTCAACCGATTGGCAACCTTGAGCACAGGAGAGGAATACGAGAACCAAGCATTCCTCAAAACGGCGCTGGGCAAGCTGCGTCAGGCCAACAAACGCCTCCATCGACGTGTCAAAGGATCAAAGAACCGTGAGAAAGCCCGCCGCCAGGTCGCTCGACTGCACTATCAGATCACCTGCATGAGAGATGATGTGCTCCACAAGTTGACTACACGACTCGCCACCTGCTACGGGATCATAGGCATTGAAGACCTCAACATCAAAGGACTGCTCAAGAACAGGCGCTTATCCCGCTCGTTCTCTGATGCTGCTCTGGGCAAACTTTTGAACCTCTTGACGAGCAAGGTGCAACAGCGCGGTGGGCAGGCAATCCTGGTGGGGCGTTTCTTTCCATCGAGTAAGACCTGCCATTGTTGTGGGTGGAAATGGGAAGCGATGGGGCTCTCTGACCGCATCTTTATTTGCCAGAACCCCACGTGTGCCTACGCTGGATTCTCGCAGGATCGTGACCACAACGCGGCCTTGAACATCTTGTACGAAGCCCTTCGCTTGATCGGGCTGGTTGATCAAGCCGTCAACGGTATTGGCTCAGACGAGGACGCAAACTTGGCTGTGGACGCGGGGTAAGACCAAAAAGGCAATCGCCTTCAGGCTCCTACGGATGAAGCAGCAACAACGAAAGATGTGGTAAAACTGTGCTTGCATATGTTTTATTACATTAATTGGAGCAGAACAAGTACATCTGGATATTTCAAGTAGAAAGGATCTCACATATGGCAACTCCAGCTGGCGTTCATTCCAACGAGGCGCTTGCCACGTCTTCCACCAGACCCCTTATTCGGAGAACCTCCTTCGAGTATGCGTTCCTCCCGGCAACGCTCTGGTTTATTGCAGGATCGTATGCCGATGCGTGGGCACATGGTCATGTTGCCCGCCTGGAGACGTTCTTCACGCCCTGGCACGCCATCCTCTATTCCGGCTATCTGGTGACGGCAGGGGTGATGCTCGGAACGGTCCTGCTCAACCGCCTCCGCGGAGCAACCTGGGCGGCTGCCATTCCCCAGGGCTATGAACTCTCGTTGCTTGGCGTGATTGGCTTTTTCTTTGGAGGTATCGGCGATCTGACCTGGCATACACTCTTTGGCATTGAGCAGAACATCGATGCCCTCTTCAGCCCGACCCACCTCTTTCTGATGATCTGTTTCGGATTGATTGTCATTGGTCCCTATCGCGCCCGGTACCGGAGCAAAGAGCAGCCTGCCACCCTGGCCGAGCATCTCTTGCTCGCCCTTGCCTGCTCCTGGTTCCTGGTCACGCTGAGCAATTTCACCCAGGTCACCAGTCCTTTCCTCATCTTCTGGCCCCAGGTCGCCCCCTCAGGGCAGATCCTGGCGCAGGCGGTCCAACCCGGGGTGTTCTGGCCCCAAAGCCTCAAGACCGTCCAGGATATTCTCCAACTCCAGGCGGTTGAAGGCTACCTGCTCCAGGTCGTGCTCTTTACCGGGTTCGCGCTCTACACAATCCGTCGTTTTCGCCTGACCTTCGGGTTCTTCACCATCGTGCAGACCGTCGTGGCCTTACCCTTGAGCTTTCTAGGCAATCACCCGGTGGTGATCCTGATTGGCTTGCTGGCAGGGCTGCTCATTGATGGAGCCTATGCGTTCATTCGGCCCTCCATGACGCATCCCACCCGCTTCCGCCTCTTTGCGGCGGCCTCAGCCGCTGCGTTGTATGTGGTGTATATGCTCTCTCTGCAACTCATGGGGGGCATCACCTGGAGCATTCATATGGCGGCAGGTTCTGTCTTCGTCACTGCCATGGTCGGCTGGTTGCTCTCGTATCTCGTGCTCCCGGCACAGACGCCTGAGCCAGTAGAACTGCCAGAGTGAACTGATCCTCAAAACTTCCGCCTCTGGAGGCTCCTGGCTGTTGCCGTGGAGAGGAAATAAGTCATTGACTCTTTCCTGTCTGCACTTTCAGGTCAGTATCGGGACGGCACTGTTCCTGGGTTGGTTGCTAGTTCTTACGCACTCCACAGACGGCCCAGGCACGAGCAATGAGATGAAGCGACCCAGAAGCCTCAATGGGAAGTGTTGCCCGAAGATGTTCTCGCAGGGCAACTCGTCGCTCTTCCGAAAGCGACATGGCATAGCCAGGAGCTGGCCCCTGCCCACCCAGAAATGGGGACCAGTAATCGTCGAAATTGCGGAAGACGGTGGGCACGTCGATTGCGCGGACTTCTATCTTTTCTAGCTGGGCCATCTGAAACAACTGGCGCAGGGGTTCTGGTTGACAGAGAGGGAAGCGCACCCCTTCATCGAACGCACGTGCTGTAGGATCAAGCGTCACGGCGGCATCCCAAAAGGAGCGTATCAGTTGCATCTGACCTGCGTAATCCCACACGTAGGCTGCAACGATTCCGCCTGTTCGCACTACCCGGACCATCTCGCTGAGCGCCTGACCGGGGTGAGGAACAAAATTGAGCACGAGTCCAGAGACAACGGCATCATAGGCAGATGAGGAGACAGGGAGCGCTTGTGCCTCCCCCAGGAGGAAATTTGCGCGTGCGTCTTGGACCTGCTGATGGGCAAGCTCAAGATATCCTTCCGAAGGGTCTACTCCCAGGACCGACTGGGGTGCTGCGAGTTCAAGGACAGTCAGACTGAGCGCTCCTGTCCCACATCCAACATCTAACCAGCAAGCCTGTAGTGGCACGGCAAGCCACCGCAGAAATTCGCGGGCAACCAGCCGGCTCCAACGGCCCACATACGGTTCGTAGGCGACCCCACTGGCCCACGTGTCTTTTCGTTCAGGCGCTCTCATAAGCCTTCTGACCTGGCCTGATCGATGTTCTGCTCATTAGTCATGTCTTTTCCTCCTCGCCTCTTCATTCACAGAGGATTTTGTCTGCCCACTCTACCAGCGCAATGAGGGTGGCAGGCGTGGCGAAGCTGGCATGTTTGTTGGCCAGATCGGCTTCAAGGACCCCACGGGCCCGCGAACAAGCCGTTCAGACGTGGATGTTGGTGCCCAGTTCAATGGTTTTCGTCAGCGTTTCTGCCAGCGGGGGCCATCCGACAGGGACGACGGCCTCTGCAACACAGCTGCGCATCAGTCCGACAGCCTCCCCAAGCAAGAAGATTTGCACCTCGTGCCCGGCTTCCGCGAAGGCATTGGCATGCAGAAAGGGGAACGCCGCCTTGGTAGGGTCGTCGGACCCCCACGCACTTTTGATGAGGACTCGGCTCATCGTTTTCTCCTTTGTCGTTCCGTTAGGACCGCCTGACTGCTGGCGGAAGACCTCAGCGCATCATACGAGTCGATGCAATGGTGATTCTATTGAGTCATGTTACTTGTCGCATTACCATGGTTGCTATTGACATAGTATTGGAAAACAAGATTGTGTGCAGTCTCTAACGCAGTAGCAATTGAGCCGAGCAGTACGCTATCGTCCCCTAGCTTTGAGGCAACGACGCGCGGCCTCAACGGGGTGAGTTGCTTTAGTCTACGCTCTAGTGGTGGGATCAACATTTCACCACGTTTGCCGATACCTCCACCCAGCACAATCAGTTCTGGATCTAAAACAGCAGTGATGGCCGCAATTGCCAGCGCCAGGCGCTGTCCCTCCTGCTCGACCACCGCAAGCGCCTTCCTATCGCCCTGTTGTGCCGCGTCAAAGATCTCCTTCGGCGACAGAGATGCGGGCAAGCCTAGCTCCTGCGCCTGGCGCACTATACCCCCCGCAGAAGCCGCCTCTTCAAACATGCCTAAATAGCTCTCACTGATGTTCCCGGATTCCTCTACAACTTCATCCCAACCGAACGGTAAGAACCCGATCTCACCTGCCGCGCCGCGTGTCCCCCGGTAGAGCGCGCCGTTGATCACAATACCCATGCCTACCCCTGTACCTACCCAGATATACACAAATGTACCCGCACTGGAACCCCAGCCGAGTGAACGCTCACCTAGCGCGGCAAGGTTCGCATCATTTTCTAATGAAAGACTCAGACCAAAAGCGGCCTGCAACTCTGCCAGCAAGCCGTGCCGCCCCCACTCGGGCAGATTCGACGCGAAAAGCACGCGCTTACTCTGCGCATCGAAAACCCCAGGTGTGCCGATGACCGCGTGTACTACCTGTGACCAGGACAGGCCTGCATCCGCGACAACATCACGTGCCAGGTGACTGATCAATGTGACGAGCGCGGATGCGCTCTGAGCATCGCTTGGCTTATCATTGCGCGCCATAATTTGACCGGCCAGGTTCGCTACCGCGCCACGTATCCAGCCGCGACCGACATCGACGCCAACCACATAACCAGCATCGGGATTTGGCTCATACAGGATAGCTATACGCCCACCCTTGCTCGATATCGACTGCCCCATGGCCCGCACAAGACGCGCATCCTCAAGATTGGCGAGTGCCTGCGACACAGTTGGCTTGGAAAGCCTGGTCGCACGCGCGAGCTGGGCGCGCGACGTCGGTTTATGACGGCGTAAGTACTCCAACAAAGTTCGCTCATTGAGCGCTCGCAACATCGATGGAGTTCCCGGCTGATACTCGTGGCGCAAATCGCTATCAGTCGTTGACATCCACTAACTCCTTTACGGTAACGCCTGCTCGCTTTTCATCACATTGTAAACTATCTTAATCAGGTTGTAAAAGGACGGAGGGCAAGCAGGAAAAAGACCCGCAAAAATATTGACAAAGCGAAGTTAGGAAACTATACTAACTTTAAGACGTGATGTTCACACGCGACCCAATTTAGTCACCTGTCTTATTCAGACAGCTACAAAACAAGGAGGTATGCCGTGAGTTCTTCAAGCTTAAACAGTGAGACAAATGGAACCCCCAAAGGAACAGCTCAAAGTGGAGCAGCAGATCAAACGAAAATTGGCTTTGTACGTAGTATTGGCTTGCCAACAGCGGTAGCCATCAACATGACCCAGATGGTCGGCATAGGACCGTTCATCACCATCCCCCTCATGGTCGCGGCCTTTGGTGGCCCACAGGCGATCATCGGTTGGATCGTTGGAGCGATACTGGCCCTGTCAGACGGGTTGGTCTGGGCCGAACTTGGAGCAGCCATGCCTGGAGCGGGAGGTACCTATATCTATCTCCGTGAGGCTTTCCAGTACACTACTGGACGCTTAATGCCGTTCATATTTAGCTGGACCGCGGTCCTGTTTATTCCTCTTATCATGTCCACCGGTGTCATAGGTTTGGTATCATACCTCGGCTATCTCTGGCCGAACATGAGCCAGCTGGAAATCTATCTCGTCTCGCTCGTGGTTGTTGCAGTGGTTCTGTTCGCTCTCTACCGCCGCATCGAGTCGATCGGTATCCTCACCAACGTCTTGTTTGGCATCATGCTGATCTCAATCGGCGCTGTGATTGTCGCATCTCTCACCCATTTTAACCCGGCCCTGGCTTTCACCTATCCATCCAATGCCTTCACCCTGGACGGTCGCTTTTTTGCTGGACTGGGCGCTGGCCTGCTCATCGGCATTTATGATTACCTGGGTTATAATACGACAGCGTACATGGGAGCTGAGATGCGCAATCCTGGTCGCGTCATCCCCAGGTCTATTTTCATCGCTGTCTTTGGTGTCATGGTCCTCTACCTGGCTCTCAACATTGGGGTACTGGGAGTAGTTCCCTGGCAGAAAGTTGCGTCGTCAACGTCAATTGCTTCACTGGTCCTGGAGCAGATCTGGGGTAAAGGCGTCGCAAGCGTTGTGACGGTCCTTATTCTCGTCACTGCGTTTGCTTCGGTTTTTGCGGGACTCCTTGGTGGCTCTCGTGTGCCATATAATGCGGCTCGTGATGGCGTCTTCCTGCGACAGTTTGGCCGATTGCACCCACGCTATCACTTCCCTCACATTGCTTTGATCGTGATGTGTGTGATCACCGCTATTGGTTCCTTCTTCAATCTCTCGACTGTCATTTCCATGCTCATTGCGGTTATTGTGCTCCTTCAAGGCATCGGACAGGTGGCAGCGTTGATAGTGTTACGCCGTAGGCAGCCCAACCTGAAACGTCCCTACCGCATGCTGCTCTACCCGCTCCCCGCTATTATCGCGATCATTGGCTGGGTTTATGTGTACTACGCGTCCGGCCTGCTGCCCATCTTGCTCTCACTTGCCTGGGTCGCTGCTGGCGTTGTCGCATACCTCCTCTGGGCACGTTTCGTCGAACATACCTGGCCCTTTGGTCCCAAGGAAATTAAGGAGGAATACGTGGAACAGCCTGTCGAGGAAGAAGTGCCAGCCTGACCGCGGCTCAGATAGAAGATGAACCCAATATGAAGGATGACTCGCACGATGCAAGTGCCAACGACTTTGTAGTCGCCATTGATTTCGGCGGCACCAAGGTCGCCGTAGCAACCGCCAATACGACGGGCAGCATTCTGCAGCAGGCGCGGATCGACACCAATGCTTCCCAGGGCGCTCAACAGATCCTTGAGAGAACGACCATCGCCGCGCAAGCGCTGATTGAACGAACCCTGGCAGAAATGGGAGGACACTGTGTCGCGGTCGGAGTGGCAACCCCCGGCATCGTGTACGACCATGGCGTATTGCTGTCACCCAATATTCCAGGCTGGGAACACGTGTCATTGCGTGAAACGATGCGCGCAAACCTGCACATTCCAACGGTAGTGGCAGAAAACGACGTGAAGGCCGCGGCGATGGCCGAGGTTCTTTGGGGAGCACTCAAAGGGGCTGACCCGGCGGTCTTCATCAGTCTTGGCACGGGTATTGCCGCGGCCGTCGTAATTGGAGGGCGAGTCGTCACCGGAGCCCATGGCGCCTCCGGAGAAATTGGCTATAATCTGCGCAGCGTCTTGGATACCTCAGGCGCTGCGCACGGGCGAGCGCCACTGGAGGAGGCTATCGGTGGGCGTTTCATAGGAGAACGGGCCAGCCTCCTTCTAGGCGAATCGCTTAGTGCTGCCGCTGTATTTGCTCATCCAGACATACGTGCCCGTTTCCTTGTGGATGAAACGCTCGCCGAATTGGCGACCCACGTCGCCAATCTCGCTATCCTCATTGATCCAGCACGCATAGCCGTAGGCGGAGGACTGATGCGTTCAGGCGATGTGATTTTACGCGCACTCTCATTTCGCCTGGAATACGCAGTTCCCTTCCCACCAGAGATTGTCCCCGCCAGATACTTGAATGATGCATCACTCCAGGGCGCGATTGCCCTGGCATGTGCTTCACTCTCCCCATCACAACGCTAGCCCTCATCTGTGGTAAAATGACTCTCTGATTGAAGAGTTGCGGACCATATGATCGAACATCGACGGAATCGCGCGAATGTGGCCTTCCTGCCGCCTTCCCATCCCGCTCCACAACCGTGTACATTAAGTCGGTCCCTTTTGCAACGGCTAAACGGAGACCGTGCCTTTGATCAAGTCCGCTGCCTTCTCGGCAATCATGATCGTTGGGGCATTGGTATTGCCACCTATCACGGTTGGCATGATCGAGGCATCGATCACACGCAGACCTTCGACGCCTCGTACCCGCAGGTGTGCATCCACCACGGCCATGGAATCGTTGCCCATCTTGCACGTGCCAACAGGATGGTAGATTGTTTCCACGTACTCGCGGATATACTCGGCAATTTCCTCGTCACTCTGCACCTGCGGACCAGGGTGCGTCTCTCCATCACGAAAGGGAGCAAAGGCCCGGGCTTCACCCAACTTCCGTGCCATCTTGACGCCTTCCACCAGGACCTGCATATCGCTCTCTTCAGCAAAGTAGTTCGGCTGAATGAGAGGGGCTTGGGTGGGCTCAGTCGAGCGCAAGGCAATATACCCACGACTCTGCGGATGCAGCAAGCATAGCATGATCGTGTAGCCATCCCCTTGTGGGACAATGAAACCATGTTTCAGATAGTACGTCGGCATGAAATGATATTGGATGTCGGGCAGGGGCAGGTTGGCTTGCGTGCGGACGAAGGCCCCAGCCTCCCCTCCATTCGAGGTCAGTGGCCCCCTTTTGTTGTCTAAGAAATCTTGCAGATGCTCTGGCGTCTGCGCCCGTGCCAACGAGATGGGTTGCGTGCAAGCATACAGAACGACAATCGCTGGATGATCTTGCAAATTCTGTCCTACTCCTGGCAGATCAGCGACGACCGGGAGACCCAGCGCTTTCAGGTGCTCGGCAGGTCCGATCCCAGAAAGCAGCAGCAGTTGGGGAGAGTTGATGGCCCCACCAGAGAGAAGCACTTCCTTGTTGACCTTGACCTGCTGCTCCTCGCCATTCTGGACATACGCGACGCCGGCTGCTCGTGTCCCCTCGAAGATGACGTTGGTGACGAGCGTATGCGTTTGCAAGGTGAAATTGGGGCGACCCAGGATGGGATGAACGTAGCCAACCGCAGCACTATGGCGTAGTCCCTGCCTTTGCGTCACCTGGTAAAAGCTCACGCCATCCTGCTCAGAGCCATTGAAGTCGTCCACCAGCGCAAGGCCTGCTTCTACCCCTGCTTCAACGAAAGCGCGTGAGAGGGGGTTGCGTGTGCGGTGGTCTGCCACATTGAGAGGTCCGCCAGTCCCGTGATATACTGACGCTCCCCGCTCCTCATGCTCGGACTTCTTGAAGTAAGGCAGTACATCCGAGTAACTCCATCCTTCGTTGCCCAACGCTCTCCAATGATCATAATCGCGGCGATTCCCACGAATATAGACCATCGCGTTGATCGAACTGGAGCCGCCCAGAACCTTTCTACGAGGCCAATACAAGCGACGGTTGTGAAGATGTGGCTGTTCCGCCGTCTCATAGGCCCAGTCGAGCGGAGTTTTGAATAAAGCGGAGAATGCCAGCGGAATGTGGATTTCTTGTGCCTCGTCCGGCCCTCCCGCTTCGAGCAGAAGGACGGTGGTTGTAGGGTCTTCGGTTAAGCGGTTGGCCAACACACAACCCGCGGACCCAGCTCCGGCAATAACATAGTCGTACATAGATTCCTCCTCTGGAAAGAGCTAGTTGACATATGTCGTTCTCCCTTGGTCTTCCTGGGCAATGCTCGTCAATCGCGGATGACGGCTTTGGTGCGCATCAGGAACTCTCCGAGGTACCCATCGTGCGGGATGCCTGACTCCATCCAGTACGTCGGGTGGTTGCCGATATAGAGGTTCTTGATCGTAGCATCCGCAAGCAGTTCGTCCAGCAGTTTTTCGTCCTTTGTCACTGCCGTGAGCACCAGGGTATGCTTCAATGGCATAATCCCGGCCTCACGCGTCCACGGAGCAACCCACACACATGGGAAGGCCAGTTCGATGTTTGCCTGTTCCGCAAAGGGATCATCCAGTTGGTGCACGGCGGGTCGCAGTACCGCGCTGCCATCCCCCAGTTCATCTACGACTCCGTCGCCGCCCAGGTGGGCCCGGGTCCCGGCAGCTTTGGCTAGCAGGTAGCGCTCGATCTGCCGTGCTGCCTCCAGGGAATAGGCAGTGAGCATTGCCCCCTCGTCCTCCGGTGGCAGGCTTGGAATCGCTGCGAGCCGCTCGGCGATGGCCTCGGCGACCGGCGTCGGATCACCCTCCACAAACACCGCTGTGGTGTTGACACAGGCCGTCCCACCCTCATGGCTGATCGAGGCAACGATCATGTCGAGGAAGGAGTGCCAATCCGAGTCCGCAGTAACCAGGATCTTCGACCGACCAGGCCCGTTCGGCAGCACTGTCGGATCCGCCGCATACCTATCGATGACCTCCTGCCCCCCGTAGACCATACTCAGATCGGCCTGGCGCAAGATCTCCCCGGCGGTGTCCTGGTCGGTAGGCAGCAGGACCACCTGATCGTCGCCGAACCCGCAAGCCCGTAGCGCGTTAACCAGTCGATACGGAGTGAGTGGTTCCCGCCGCGAGGGCCGGATGGCCACCCGGTAGCCCAGAGCAAGGGGCTCCAGCCATGTACTGTGTACGCCAGGCTGGTTGCCAGGCGCGTGCACCGCCAGGACATTCCCGCGCCGGATCCAGACCGCCGTGCCTTCACGGGCCAGCGGGTCCCGCCAGTCGTTCACCGCTCCGCTGGGCCGGGCCTGCTGCGCGCTCCAGTACGCCTCGGCAGCTCGGTGGGCAATACCCTCCATGGCCCCGCGCACGATAGGCAGCGGCGTGCCAGACATGCGGCTCACCGTATACTGGTACGCGGCGGCGGACATGCCGTCGATCTCTCCCGTTGCGAACAGCTTCCCGGCCCTGGCGAGCGCGGTCAGGCGATCCTCCAGGGGGAGCGTCTGCGCTTTATGCAGTGCGGCCATGGCCCGCGTGACGAACAGCCTTGGCACCAGGCTCAACTCGGCCAGCGGGTGGCCCGCGACATCCGCGATAGCCAGCCGGTTCTGCGACCGGTACGCCCCGTTAGGCCCCAGCGCATCGACAAAGAGCAGTTGACTGATCACACTCATCAGTACACCCCCTCGATAACGGCTTCGTTGCCGAACTGCGTGACGGGAGACACGTCGGCCACCGAGTCGCCCACCTGACCCGCCTGCGGTTCGATCCGGGTGGCCAGGTCGCGCTCCAGGTTGTTGGGGAGCAGCATGTTCTTGCTGACGTGGTTCATCACGACCTGGCCTCGCTTGCCGTAGTCCACCGTGTGGCCGAGGGCCGGGTCGACCACGGAAAAGGTGATGAAGGGCGAGGGGGGATCGTAGATGCAGGCATCGTCGCGCGTGTGACCCACGCGCTCGGGGATGGCACCCAGGATCATCGTGCTTCCATATGCCCCCACGAGTTTCACGCTGGGAAAGACCTCGGTCCGCAACAGGTGGCGGGTGTCGGCATCCATGTGCGTTCCGGCCCACAGGATCCCCTTCACCTTCTGGTTGATCAGTTCCACCAGGTCGTCGTGTTGGGCGATGCGCTCCAGCAGAGGTGGCGTGGTCATGAGGACGCCGATGTCCTGGCTGTGGAGCAGGAACGCGGCTTGCTCGACGAGGTGCTCGGCGTAAGCGTCGGCCTCCTCGATTTTGCCAGCGGCGATGCGTTTCTTGACCCAGCGCGGGTCCATGTCAATCGTGAACGCGAGGCCACCGCGCGAGATGGCCAGCCACCTGGTGCACACGCTGACCAGGTGAGGCCCTCCCGGGACGAGGGCAAGCCAGTTCATGTTGTGCGGGAACTCGTGTGCGTCGAGTTGCGTGTTCATCCACGCTCCCCATTTGTCCACCCAGTCACGCAGTGCAACCACGTGCTTGGGCGTGCCGGTTGTGCCACCGCTTTCGGAGATGTCAACGACATTGGGGTGCGACCCGTATCCTCTGGGGATGAGGTCTTCCGCCCGCACGTCGCGCAGTTCGTCGACGATATTGGGGAAGAGCGCCAGATCCTCGATGCGTTTGATGTCTTTGCGCGGGTCAAAGGGGAGCAACTTTGCCCGCTTCAGCCAGTACGTCGAACCGGTCTCCGGATTGAAATGCCACTCCATGGCGGCCTGAAGAAACTCCTGGGGGTCTACCCTGGCATCAAGTGGAAGATCCAGGAGGGATGGTGATGGGATCATATGAGACTACCTCCTTCCCTGGCCGAGGTGATCGACCAGGTGATTAGAATGGTTCACTTTGACAAACGGTGAAAAACGTTCTAAGGTTCATGCAGGAACCTGTTCTGAGGATACCTGAGATCGTTGGCAAGGGCTATGGGTTTATTGCGCACTTGTTGAGCGCTGCTTGCGCCATTGTTGCGTGTTTCTTGCTCACCAGTGTGCGTGGGAAGTGGTGAACGAAGATGAACCTTGAACGCTTTCGCGAGAAAGTACGCTACTACCGCCCTCTGACCGAGAGGACACAGGAAGACCTGGCCAACACGATTGGCCTGAGCCCGTATGTCCTGAGCCACAAACTGCATGGGACACGCAACGCACGCTTGACCCACCGCGAGGTCCAAGCCATCGTCAAAACGTTGGTCGAGTGGGGAGCGATGACCAGGCAAGCGGAAGCACGTGAACTCCTGGAGCTGATGGAGTGTCCAGATTTTCTCCCTGACGAGTGGAACGCCCCCCCGTTCAAGTGGCTCGAGGCCACCACGAGCACGCGCAGTGTTCCACCGGGTACCACTGCAAGCCCAGACATTGAGCATGCCGTCCCTGTGCGACCAGGCAGGGCAACACGGCCTCTCGCCTTTGAGAGCAGCCAGGAGGCGATGGCCTTCCCACCTCTGCGCAGGGACTGGGGAGAGGCCATCGACGTCAGCGCGTTTTACGGGCGTGAGAGAGAACTGGTCGAGTTAGAGCAGTGGATTGTCGATGAGCGTTGTCGCCTGGTCGCCCTGCTGAGTCAAGGTGGGTATGGCAAGACCACGCTCTCGGTCAAGCTGACCCAACAGATCGAGCGCCATTTCGATTTTGTGATCTGGCGCTCGCTGCAACATGCCCCCCCGCTGGAGCGCTTGTTGGCCGAGTACCTCATGTTCCTCTCTGAGCAGCACCAGACTGACCTTCCCGAGAGCGCGGGTGAGCGTATGACGCTCCTGCTTGCGTACCTGCGCCACGCTCGTTGCCTTCTCGCGCTGGATAATGTCGAAACGATCTTACAAGCACGCAACCGCGCAGGGACGTATCGAGCAGGGTATGAAGGGTATGGCCAGTTCTTCCAATGGGTAGGCCAGACCGCTCACCGCAGCTGCCTGCTGCTGACCAGCCGCGAGCAACCCAAGGAAGTGGCTCCGCTGGAAGGGAGCCACGCACCCGTCCGGACCATGACCTTGGCTGGTTTAGAGCAGGGGGCTTGCCGGCAACTGCTCCAGGGCAGCAATCTGCCTGGGACAGAGGTGGAATATAGGAGCCTGGCTGAGCGCTGCGCGGGCAATCCCTTGGCGCTGAAGTTGGTCGCTGCCACGATTCGCGATCTCTTCGGTGGGAATATCACAGAGTTCCTCAGCCAGGGAATCATCCTGTTTGGGGACATGCGCGGTGTACTCGACCAGCAGTTTGAGCATCTCTCAGCCATCGAACAAGCCATCCTCTGCTGGCTCGCTCTCGCACGGGAACCGCTTGCGCTAGGAGACCTGGTCTCCGAGAGCATCTCCCCTCTCCCGGGCAAGGAGCTCCTGGAGGCGCTCGGGGCGCTCAGGCGGCGTTGCCTACTGGAAAGAGGGGGAGCAGGAGCGGTGTTTACGCTTCATCCAGTGGTGATGGAGTATGTGGGGGAGCGCCTGGTGGAGCAGGTGGCCCAGGAGATCACGACAGGCACCTTGGACCTGTTGCTCAGCCATTGTCTGATGAAGGCACAGACCAAAGAGTACGTGCGGCACGCTCAGGCCGAGCTCATGCTGAAACCTGTGCTCGCCAGGCTGCTCACGCTGCTCAAAAGCGAGCAGATCATCGAGCAGCGGCTGCTGCACGCACTGGCAACAGTAAGAAGCAGATCGTGGGAGGAACAGGGATATGGCGGTGGAAATGTGATCAACTTGCTGTATCAACTGAGAGGGACGTTACGAGAGTACGATTTCTCCAAACTTCGCATTCGGCAAGCCTATTTTGCGAGAGTAGAGCTCCAGGAGGCGAATTTTGTTGAGTCACGTTTTGAGCAGTCCGTCTTTAGCGAAACGTTCAGTGCTATTTACTCCGTGGCCTTCAGCCCCGATGGTCAGTTCTTAGCAGTAGGGAGTGCGAATGGGGAGGTAGGAGTGTGGCAGGTGGCCCGTTGGAAGCAAATCATGACCCTCAGTGGTCACCTCGGCTGGGTCTGGTCCGTGACCTTTAGTCCTGATGGGGCTCGTCTGGCCAGCGGCGGTGACGACGGAACGGTCGAGCTATGGGAGGTGAGTTCAGGACAGTGCCTCACCACGCTGCAAGGGCACACCGATTGGATCCGGTCCGTGGCTTTTAGCCCCGATGGGGCTCGCCTGGCAAGCGGCAGTCAGGACGGAACGGTCAAGTTATGGGAGGTGAGCACAGGGCAGTGCCTCACGACGTTACAGAGCTATACAGGCCGGGTCTGGTCCGTGGCTTTTAGCCCCGATGGGGCTCGCCTTGCCAGTAGCAGTGAGGACGGAACGGTCAAGCTCTGGCAGGTGAACACAGGGCAGTGCCTCGCCACGCTGCAGGGCCATACAGGCCGGGTCTGGTCTGTGGCTTTTAGCCCCGATGGGGCTCGCCTGGCAAGCGGCAGTGACGACGGAACGGTCAAGCTGTGGGAGGTGAGTTCAGGACAGTGCCTCACGACGTTGCAAGAGCACACCGATTGGATCCGGTCCGTGGCTTTTAGCCCCGATGGGGCTCGCCTTGCCAGTAGCAGTGAGGACGGAACGGTCAAGCTCTGGCAGGTGAACACAGGGCAGTGCCTCGCCACGCTGCAGGGCCATACAGGCCGGGTTTGGTCTGTGGCTTTTAGCCCCGATGGGGCTCGCCTTGCCAGTAGCAGTGACGACGGAACAGTCAGGCTGTGGGAGGTGAGTACGGGGCAATGCCTCGCCACGTTGCAGGGGCATGTTATGTGGAGCACGTCGGCGTCCTTCAGCCCCGACCGCTCTCGTTTCGCAACAGGGAGTCACGACGGGACAGTGAAGCTGTGGGAGGTGAGCACAGGAAAGTGCCTCCAGACGCTGCGGGGTCACACCAACTGGGTGGGAAGAGTCGCCTTCAGCCTTGATGGCACCCTCCTCGCCAGTAGCAGTCACGATCGGACGGTGAGGGTGTGGGAGGTAAGCACAGGAACGTGCCTGAAGACGCTACAAGGACATACGGATTGGGTCCGGTCGGTGACGTTCAGCCCTGATGGTTCTCGCATGGCCAGTGGGAGCTACGATACGACGGTGAGGACATGGGAGGTGAGCACGGGCAAGTGCCTGCAGACGCTGCGGGGTCACACCAACTGGATGGGATTCGTTGCCTTTCATCCTGATGGGACGCTCCTCGCGAGTGGCAGTGATGATCGGACGGTGCGGGTGTGGGAAGTGAGCACAGGGAAGTGCCTCAAGATCCTGCAAGGGCACACTGGTTTGGTCCAGTCAGTGGCTTTCAGCCCCGATGGTACCGTGCTTGCCAGCGGCAGTGATGATCGGACGGTGAGGGTGTGGGAAGTGAGCACGGGGAAGTGCCTCAAGATCCTGCAAGGGCACACTGGTTTGGTAGAGTCGGTCACCTTCAGCCCTGATGGCGCCACGCTTGCCAGTGGTGGGCATGACGGAACGGTGAGGGTGTGGGACGTGAGCAGCGCAGCGTGCCTCAAAACGTTACACCGTCATCCTGGCCGGATATGGGCAGTGGTCTTTAGCCCCGATGGGAGTATGGTGATGAGCGGAAGTGAGGACAGAACAATTATCTGCTGGAGTGTGCGGACAGGCGAGTGCGTGAACATGGTGAGAAACAGGCTCTACGAAGGGATGAACATCACCGGTATTACTGGCTTGACCGATGCCCAAAAAGCGACGCTCAGAGCGTTGGGGGCGGTAGAGGGTTCTGTTGCGCGTCAGAAAAACACTGAGAAACCTTGATGGACATTCTAGCCAAGCACGTCTTCTAACCGATCGATTTGATCGAGGTCTGCCAGAGCGGGCCAACAAATCAACTCATCGGTGCCGATGTCGGCAAAGGCCTTTCTCATTTCTTTGATGGCCTTAGCTGTGACTGGCATCGACTGGACTACCATCGGGCCCCACTCAGCTCCATAATAGTGATGAATGTAGTTCTCTCCGCGCGTTTGCGCCTCTGGTCCCAGGGCATAATAGAAGCCGGCAACCAGGCGCGGCTTCCCCACTCGGCCAGCAGCATTCCACACCTTTTCAGCTGCTCGGAAACTCTGGTTCGCCACCTGAAGTCCTCCCGCGCCAGCAATGAAGCCGTTCCCCCAGTGTCCGAGACGGTGAAGCGCGGTCGGCGCGAAAGCTCCGATGAGGATTTCAGGCCCGCCAGCTTGCGCAGGAGCGGGGCCAATGGCGCCCACTTCAGCGCTGAAAGGCTGGCCAGACCAGATGCGCTGCATGGTCGCCAATTGTTCATCGAACACTTTTCCTCTCGTATGGAACGGGACGGATGCAGCTTGAAAGTCATCTTCGCGGATGCCAACCCCCAGACCCAGCGTCAGGCGTCCTCCCGAAAGCGCGTCCAGGCTGGCGACTTGTTTGGCCAACACGGCTGCACTGTGGAGAGGCGCGAGCAAAATGGTCGTCATCAAGCGGATCCGATGGGTGGCACCTGCCGCTGCCGCAAGGGCAATGAGTGGATCATAGTTGTCATACACCAGGCGGTCGATGAGGCCCAGGCTTGAGAACGGTCCACCATCTGCTTTCTTCGCCCACTCGATCAGCTGGTTGCCCCCAACCCCAGGAATATTCGCTGGTAAACCAATGCCAATCTGCATTTCGTTGATACTCATCCTCTTCTCCTCTTGGAAGCATACAGCCCACGGGATGCGCAACGAGCTGTACCTTCGGCTGAAGTGGCTTCACAGGGCCGTTCAATTCTCTCGCTTTTTTCTGACCCCTGGTCAGAACTAGCTCTGTGAGAGCAGTTCTTCACTCCAAGGCCCAGCTCATGCACCCCGCTCTCACTGATCCTAGTGTAAGGAGGAAACGTCATGAAAGCGTCATGAACAGCGCCACATAGTGACCAGGCCTCAGGTTGAGGATCGTCTCTTGCTGACCGTGAGGCGAAATTCCGCCTGGACCGCCCGCAAAGTCCAGCGCCGAGAAGAGATACGGTGCGGCCGATGCCCCTCGTTTGGCAGCCGCCAGCACCTGGGCGGCAGTGACACCCGGTTTGATCCGTCCAAAGGAAGCCTGGTGCGGTTGTGATCCCGCATTGATGAGCTTCATGACGGTGAGTCTGGCCGGAATGGTCGTCAGCATCGCGAAGGAATAATCGTAGGTGGTGACGGTGATCACCGGAAGCTTCGCGATGTTCACGCCTGAAGCCGTCGGGCTAGCGTCAGTGACCCGGGTGGGAGTGGCGCTCGTCCCACTGGCCTTGCTGTACGCGGCGATCAGTGCAGCGAGCAAGGCCGCCAGGACGAGCACGAGCATGGGCCTCCATGCCCGAAAGGGGACTGGCGTGAGAGAGCAGGCTGTCCGCTTTACGTGTTGGCTCATCATTTTTCCTTTTTTATAGTGCATGTGCTCCCTGGCCGTGTTTCTGGTTTTTTCAACACAGCCATCAAACTTTCGCGCTTTTTGCAACACGGCCCCAGCAAGAGTGGGTTGTACCGCATGGCAGCTATTGACGTCGATCTACAACGCGAACCGCTTTCCCCTCACTGCGAGGCAAGGTACCAGGGACGAACAGACGTACATCAAAGTGTATGCCCATTGCTTCATGTAAGGCTGTAGCGACCTTGTGGTTGAGCCTTTTTACCTCTTCGTGGACTTCCCATCTCTCAATGCCACCAACGAGCACAGCCCCTCCCAGCCGCTCCTCAAATTCCCTGTTGGCCTCAGCTTCAACCGCGACTTCATCTAACGTCCCCTTACGCTCCAGGACGACCTGATAGTGGGGAGCTAATTCGGATATACCCAGCAGCACGCGTTCAATCTCGCTCGGAAAGACATTGACCCCGCGGACAATAAGCATGTCGTCCATGCGCGCTTTAATCTGGCTCATGCGAACCAGGGTGCGCTCGCAGACACACCGCTCAGGGATCAAAGTGCATAGATCGCCGGTACGATAGCGCAGCAGAGGCAAGGCCTCTTTGGTGATGGTGGTGAAAACAAGCTCACCTTCCTGGCCATAGGGAAGCGGCTCACCGGTGTCGGGATCAACGATTTCGGGGAAGAAGTGATCTTCAAAGATGTGCAGCGTGCGCATTCTTCCAGCGCTGCTTTGTGCCTCCTGGGTGCATTCCATCGCCACCCCCGGCCCCATGACCTCACTGAGCCCGTAAATATCCAGGGCCTGGATGCCCAGGCCTTTCTCAACCTGGGTACGCATTTCTTCCGTCCAGGGCTCGGCGCCAAAGATGCCGCGTTTGAGGTACAGGTCCTTCGGTCCCAGCCCCATCTTGGTCAAGGTCTCGGCAATCGTCAAGGCATAAGAAGGCGTACAGGTGAGCGTGGTCACCTGCAGGTCACGCAGGAGCGTGATCTGGCGCTGGGTGTTGCCGCTGGAAACTGGGACCACCGTGGTGCCCAGGTACTCAGCACCATAATGCACGCCCAACCCGCCGGTAAACAGGCCATACCCATAGGCGTTCTGGACCACCTCCCCGGGGCGTACTCCTGCACAGACGAACCCTCGGTCCACGACCTCGCCCCAGGTATCAATATCATTGCGGGTATAGGCGACAATCTTGGGCTTGCCCTTGGTGCCCGACGAGCCATGAATGCGAATCACCTGCTCTCTAGGCACCGCCAACAGACCCAGCGGGTAGTTATCGAGCAGATCATGCCGTGTGGTGAAGGGAAGTCGGCTGAGATCGTCTAGACTTCTTATCGCCTCAGGCTTGATCTGTCGTTCATCGAGCGCTTTACGGTAGAAAGGCACCCGCTCGTACACCCGTTGCACCGTGGCTTGCAGACGCTTGAGTTGCAAGCCACGCCGCTCCTGGACAGGCATATAGTCACGCCTGGCAACTTCCTCATTCCATGTCATGAAAACTCCAATCTCACGTGACAAAGTGTAAAAAAACGGCCTGAGCTTCCCTCAGGAACCTCTCCTGCTAGTGAGCATAACGAATATGCTTTGGAAGGTCCAGCGTTTCGTTGAGCATTTCTTGCGCCATTTTTGCATCATTTTTGACCATTTTAATGCTGATCCTTTCAAGTGGAGGTCACGAACGAAAATGCAGGTGGACCACTTCCGCGAGCAAGTACGCTTCTACTGTCATCTGCTGGATAAAACACAGCAAGACCTGGCCAAAGCGATTGGCCTGGCCCCTTCTGTGCTGAGCCATAAACTGC
>WNFD01001794.1_pt1 | contig 21616 bp, 25 predicted proteins | sample 5400491 | NCBI WGS metagenome assembly WNFD01 (sample SAMN13153343, study PRJNA577476) | soil metagenome | isolation source: 120 cm saprolite under Douglas fir tree site 2 hole 2 replicate 2 | place: USA:California | collected 2015-04-18
GGGTGTCTCCGCTGTAACCTGCGCGGGGTCTCGGGCCTCGGCGTGGACACGTTATCTATAGCGGTGTCTCCGCCGTCACCGCTGTGACGAGCCCGGTTGGTTCTTGGTTTTGTCCATCCTTCGGCTTGCTCGACCACTTGCGCTGATCTCCGCTTACAAATGGCACCGCTGCTCGTGCCACAGGGCACGGCGTGCTTTCGTTGGTGGCGGCCTGGCCCGCCTGTGGACCCACGTCTCCAACTACGTACGGTAGGTGCTCGCGCCCGAGTTGCGACAGATGTTCGTACGTCCGCGTCAGTGCACTCCCCTGAGATCCTCGCCGGGCCCGCCGCTAGCCCCCAGAGCCTCCCACTCTGACTCGCTCCGCGCGGGCTCGGCCATGTGCGCATCTCTACGTGATCTCGAATCGTCACGCTCGGTCGTACTGGACAGATGTGAGAACGAAGAGGCTCAAGATCATGATGACCAGAGTCAAGGACGAGATCAAAGCGGCCAAGATCAACTAGACCAAGATCAAGCATGGGAATAGCAGGTAGAAGGGCCGAGAGAAGATCTTGAGATCGACGCGGAAATGGGCGGGTCTTGCGTGAGCAATGCAAGCACAATCCGAATTTGACCAGCTACGCTCACGAGCATGTCCAACCCGATGCCAGCGGAGCCGATGCCTGATCTCGCCTACTACTATCCCGCCCCGTACTGGTGGATGGACGAGGGAGACCAGCTCAAGAACCTCCTGCTTTTCTTCGACGGTATCGCCATCCTATTGCCGCGATACATGCATGGCCGCGAAACCGCCGCCGATCCTGTCCTAGCCGGTCCGCTGCTAGACAGGGGCCTACTGACGATTCTTGAGCCAGAGACTTTCGTCGACCAGGAGGTCACGGAGCCACTCCTTTCGGCCGTCACAGAGCTGATCACCAGCGGTGCGTTCGACGGGCTGGACCATTCTGTCTACTACCAGGAGCTGTCCAGATCGCGGATGGGCTGGGATGCGGACATCGACCTGAGCAAGATGATCATCGATGAGCTAGAAGCTCGCGGCCTAGCGCGTCAAAGTGAGGACGGAGTGTCAGTCCCGCTCCATCCCGTCGTCCGGGCTACCTTCCTCGTGCTTCTTTTCACAGCTCGCCCGTGGCGCTGGTCGCCGAGCTGGGCTCGGGCTGCACCCGGCTACGACGTATCCCGATGCGGTGGAAGATCTCCTTAGGGTGATGTCGCTCCCTGGGAGCCCGTCCCGTGGTCACCTTGTCACGCTTGATTTTGAGACGGCAGGAGTCAACCTGGCGTCAGTTCCGCTCGACGACATCCTCGGCTTCCGGGAGGATCACGGGGAGGCATATCGCGCCTACGCGCGCAACGTCCGACGGCAGGTCAACGAACTCGGAGCGATGGAGCCCGAGGAACGAGAAACGGTTCTGCTCGATCGCCGCGAAGAACTAACTGATCTGGCGTCAGATCTCCGCAAGACCGCGCGACATTTTTGGCCGAAGCAGTTGGGAGCCTTTACCCTGGCCGCCGCTGGTGCGAGCTGGGTGGCGCAACATGGCCACGATCCTATCGGCGCGACCCTGATGGCGGCCGCTGCTGCCGCAGCGCTGGTAGGGGCGGTACCTGAACAGCCAGTTACGGCCTACTCGTACGTATTCTCGGCGAAGCGAGAGCTTCGAATCCCGAGCGGCTAGCAGGTGTCGCTGATAGGACGTGCCAAATAGGAACTCCATCACGCGGCCTCGATGTCGAGGTCGAGCGGGCGCTCGGCCACCGACGTCGTTGGTGTGGAGGGCCTCGTTGTCGATGCCGGATTCGGCGCAGAGCATGGCGCAGGCGATCTGGGCGACCACCTTCTCGCGTGCGCACTGGTCTCTGCCGATGTGCTTCGCCAGTGCTCATCAGCGAAGTGTCTCACCGACACCGTGAGCGCTGACAGCCGCAAGCTTTTGCGGGCAGTATCCGATTCGGGCCTGCCGGTGGGATCCTGAAGCGTCGCTTCGGTGCGAGGGAGATGGCGCGATGATGGAGCCTGTCGAGAATCTGCTCCGCGAGGTGCTCCGGATCGGAGATGAGCGCGGCGTGACGCAGATCCGCGCCAGGCATCTGCCGGACGCCGTCATGGCTGACCTAATGCAGCAGACGCACGCATACGCGCTGGCTCATGCGGCGAAGGCCGATCTGCATGGCTGGCTGATATTCCGCGAAGGCATTGAGCCTTGGTGGCGCGAGGAAGGCGGGCTGACGAAAGGCGAGTTCAGCCGGGTCTTTCACTTGCGAACTGATGTTGTTAAAAGGCTCACGATGCAAGGCCTAGCCTCCCGGCATCATCCCCGGTCTACGTTGCTGTACGTCCGTCGTGCGATCGACTGAACGCTCGCCTGATCGTCGACGCGACATTAGGAGTAGATCCGGCATGCCCGACCTCGAAAGCTGCCGCCAATAATGCGATGCCACTTGCCGGAAGGTAGCCATCGCCGACTATCACCTTCAGCAACTGCGTGAGCATGTCGCTCGGCTTGATGCGCCCGTAGATTAGGCGGCACCACCGCCGACTCCAATTCAGGCCCACTTCGAAGGACTGCTCTACGCGTTCGTCGCGGCGACGGACCAGGCGGCAGAGGCGATCAAGGCGGGCATTGGGCTCCCAGCGAGTCGCACAGGCCTGCGGGGCACCCTTCAAGCAATGGAGTCCTCACCCATTCAGCAGCAACTAATCCGGTGGTACACCAATCCGATCGTCGCTGACATCCGCGAGGTCCGTCGGCTCGCTACGCACCACCACTATCTGAAGAAACCAGCCCGGCCGCACGTCCTGGAAGTGCAGAAGCCTGGCAACCGGAAGCCCTATCCAGGCTCGCGAGAGCTGGCGTCGTATGGAGAGGCTGCCGCTGGACATCTCCATCGATTCGATGGATTGCTCGCCATCATCGAGGACCTGCTGCAGGCCTGACGGGAGAGCCAACGGCTAACCGGTCCGTGACGCAGTCAACGAATGTGCAGGGCCTCGTTGTCGATGCCGGATCAGCCGATGTTGCACGCCCTCACAACCTGGGGCTGCTTGGCCACGATTCGGGAGCCGGGCTTCCAAGAGCCGCCAGCCGCCACCTTGCCCGGCATCGGCCCGAACTCGCTCCGCGCGGCCACGTAACCCACCGTCACCGGGCCACCTCGTGGCCAGGAGTTCGCATCTTGACTAGACAGATGGAATTCGCATCTGCCACATGGAAAGGCAGGCAGGGGCAGCTAAGAGAGCCGGGACCAGGACCGTCAAGACCAGCCAGCTCCGGGTGGGCGACATCGTCGGCGAGCACGGTATGCGGGTCCGCATCGAGGCCGTCAACGAGTACCCCGGCACCAACTCGGACCTGCCGGTCTACTCGTGCCCCGGCACGGTCCTGAACGTCGCGGAGGTCCGCGAGGCGGGCATCGTGCCGATGTACTTCCTCCGGTGCGACGTCCACCCCGGCGGCGCGTGCTGGCACATCCAGGGAAACGACTTGGCCACCTGGACCGTGGAGGCCTGAGCAGTGGCAGTCGCTATTACCTACCAGAGCGGCCCGCGCAGGAGCGACCTCCGCACGGTCATCGTGGAGGACGTGCGGCACTCGGTGGTCCTGCTCCCGCAGGGCTCCCTCGCTGTAGTCCACGCCAAGCTCCTGCACGGTACCGCCTGCCGCTGCCAGTTCTGGAACGAGGTGCTGGGCACGACGGGGGATGACTTCGTGATCCCAGCAGCTCAAGTGGTCGCGCAGCGGCCGATGCAGATCGCGGTGAAAGCGAGGCACCACACTCCCTGACCGGTCCGTCCACTGCCGGCACGACAATCAGGCTCGTCACGGCGGGCCGGTCAGGCCTCCCTGGAGGCATGACTATGACAGTGCTACAAGAAGAGGACTGGGAGCGTCACCGTCTCTGGCGCGAGGACCGCGACCGCCGCTTCGCCGTGCGGGTGGCCAAGCAGGACCGCCTGCACGCCCTTGACCCCGAGCGCTACTCCCTGCTGGTGCCGGTGGACGATGACGAGTTCCCCGACGAGAGCTTCACCGCAGGGTGGGCCGATGAAGAGCCCGACGAGCCCGAGCCCGGCTACGCCAACTGGGACGGCGACTGCCCGGACGCGGCCAACAGCCAGGCCAGTGACCTTGATGACGACGATACTGACGGCTGGCTGCCGCGCATCGTGTACGAGCCGTGGGCACTCAGCGGTGACCTGCCAGAGCCGGAAGAAGTGCTGAGCAGGTACCCAGACCTGGCCGGCAGCCCGAGGTGGGCGATCTACCTGATCGGGCCTGATGACGGCGACATCAACGCGAGCGAGACGGGCCTCACGCTGGCCGAGGCGCACGAGCGCGAACGATCGATCGTGCATCCTCGAGTAGACGACATCCAAGAGCCTGGGCGCTTTTGACGTAGCTATTCAGCCTGAGCCGTTGCCGGGCGGTTGATCGCGGCGATGCTTTGGGTGGTCACGCGGAGCCGGCATAGCGTGTCGCGTTGACTACGGAGCGCCGGCTGTGATCTCTAGTGGTTTGTGCCCGATGCGCTGTCTGCCCCTGATGAGGTAGCCGCGCTCCGCGCCGCCAACGGGCGGCTGCGCGCGGTGATCGAGGCCAAGGACGCGATGCTGGCCGCGAGGGACACCCAGATCGCGGCGCTGGCCGGGCAGGTGGAGGCGCTGGCCGCGCGGGTGGCTGAGCTAGAGCGGCGGCTGGGCAAGGACTCCTCCACCTCATCGCGGCCGCCATCGTCGGACAGCCCCTATGCCAGGAAGCCAAAGGACCGGTCGCTGCGGCAGCGCAGCGGGCGCAAGCCCGGCAAGCAGCCCGGCGCGCAGTCGTCCACGCTGCGGCAGGTCGCCGATCCCGGCAAGACGGTGGTCTGCGCTCCGGAGCGCTGCGGGTGCTGCGGGGAGGATCTGGCCTGCGCGGTAATCACCGGCGTGCAGAAGCTGCAGGAGTTCGATATCACCCCGCCTCCGCCGCCGATGGTGACCGAGTACCAGGTGCAGGCACGCGAATGCGGGCGGTGCGGAGCGGTCACCGCCGGGCCGCCGCCCCCGGGCGTCACCGGCCGGGCGCAGTACGGCCCGGAGGTGCATGCCCAGGCCGCGAACCTGGCCAGCGCCCACCACCTCCCGGTCGCCCGGGCCGCCCAGCTGCTGGGCGAGGTGACCGGCCTGCCCGTGTCGGCCGGGTGGATGGCGGGGGTGCGGCACAAGGCAGCGGTCAGGTGCGAGCCGTTCATGGACCACGTGCGCGCCCTGCTGCGGCAGGCCGGCGTGCTGTACGCCGACGAGACCCCGGCCCGCGCTGCCGGGCACCTGGGATACGTCCACGTCGCCTGCACCGGGTACCTCACCGCCATGCACACCGGGGGCCGGTCCGCCGCCGACATCGACGCCGGCGGCGTGCTCCCCGGCTACACGGGCACCATCGTCCGCGACGGCTACGCCGGGTACGACCACCTGGCTGACGCGCTGCACGCATGGTGCGCGGCTCACAACCTGCGTGATCTCCGTGACCTGTACACCTTCGACCCCGCCGGGCAGGTCTGGGCGCGGTCCATGGCCGACCTGCTCATCTGCGCCAACGCCGCCGCGACCGCCGCCCGCGCCGCTGGCCAGCCCCGGCTCCCCGATGAACAGCTGGCCGAGATCAGCGCCTGGTACCGCGGCGCCGTCGCCAAGGGCATCACCGACAACCAGGCAAAGCGCGCGAAGATCGGCCAGGACGGGCTGCGGCTCGCCCGCCGGTTCCGCGACCACCAGGACATGATCCTGAGGTTCACCACAGACCTCGCCGTCGGCTTCACTTCCAACCAGGCCGAGCGCGACGTCCGCCCCGTCAAGGTCCAGCAGCGCACCTCAGGCGGCTGCTGGCGCACCCTCGACGGCCTCGCCGACTTCGCGATCGTCCAGTCCTACCTGTCCACCGCCGCCAAATGGGGCATCACCAAGCTCGACGCACTGCGGCAGCTCTTCATAACCGGCCCCTGGATACCACCCGCGACCGCGCCGCCATAACGCCACTCGGGCTGAATAGCTACCTTTTGACGTGCGCACCACGGCTGCGTGTGAGCCCTCGATGATCTCAGTTGCCAAGCGAGCCGATAATGCTTCACAATGACCATTCCTGCACCATTCCGAGCAAGCGGGGGTGCGCATGCACGACATGGGGGGAAGCCCGCTCGGCGACGTCCAAGGGGCGCTCCAGCACCGGCCGCAGAAACACATAAAGGGCATTGCCGTACTGGCGGTCGCCGCCCTGGGAATAGCGGTCGCCGGGTGCGGGGCGGGTCATCAGACGCCGTCCGCAGGTGCCACGGTCACCATAACCATCTCGCCGCACGCCACACCGGCAGCGAGTCCACAGGCGGAATCCGCGACTGCCAATGAGCGGATGCTCGTAGACGGGCTTGCCGCGTCGATCCCGGTCATACCAGCCAGGGTGATCGCTGGACCGCTGATGCGCGCCTACGCCTGGTTCCAGCACGCTTACGGCGCTGCTCTGGGTGCGGCGGGACAGCCCGAATCCAGCGGGACCGTCACCCCGATAACTGGCGGGTTCAAAACTTGTTACCCGGCCACCGGCAGCAACGGGCCGAGCTGCGAGGATTTTACCCAGTTCACCCCCAATCAGGCTGGGCAAGTGACAGGCATGGCAGTGCATGGACAGCCGGTCGCTGGGAGGATCGCCACCGCTCCGCCCGCCACCTCAGACGGGCTGACGATCGGCGGTGTCGTTGCCTACCGGCTCACCGGCCAGAACGTGGTCGTGGTTGCGTTCAAGCTCACCGACAGCAGCTACCGGCCCAGGAACACGAGCCCGTCGCTGCTTGCCAGCCTCAACGGTGCCTCCGATGACGTGAGCCAGGACGCGCTGCCTGCGTTCCTCGCGCCAGGGGACAACCTGTATGCGGCAGCTGGCTTTGATGTCACCCAATTCACCGGGCTGTTCTGCCTGCAGCCGAACGACGGGTTCGGCGAGCATCTGCCCTGCACCACGCTGAAGAAAGTCTGATCTAGCGCCGGTCGCCTGCTGCCTGGTGGTGGGCTATGGCCCCTGAACGTCGTCCAGCATGACCCCGCTCACACCTTCAGCTAACACTCACGCCGCGCCAGTGCTCAACCCACAGTTGCGCGTGCTTATCACCGGCCGCCGCAAGACGCCGGTACTCGGCCATCCTGATGTGCCACCGCGCGAGCCTACGCTGGCAGTCCTCGTCGCCACCTTCGGCCCCAACACGGATCACTTCAACGTCGCACTGCCGCGCCAGCCAAGCCTCGAGCCCTGGCCTAATACGGCCGCCCGGTGTGTAGAGCACTTCGCGCAATTTCTCAGGCGAAGCCCCCCATCGGACCGAGTCGGCGAGCACCTGCAGACAGTAGAAGTCGCCCGCTTGTGCGCGTCGCCAAAGCTCGGCCGGATCGCTGTCTTCGAGCCAGCGCGCGAGCCAGAGGCTGGCCAAGTCCTCGCCCGCGTCGGCCAACGGGCGGATCAAGTCGGCGGCGTCCGCATAGCTGCCGTGCTCGGCCAGCAGGCGGGCGAGCGCGCGCCTGGCGTGATCGTCGTCACTACCGGCTCTGGTTCGTAGCTGATCCATTTCATCGGCTGCAGCCAGCTGGTATGCCTCCCACCAGCGGATGGCGTCTGGATCTGAGTCGGGATGGTCGATGACCTCCACCTGGTTCACAGCCATAACGGTATCCTGGCGCGCCGGGACCGCCGCGAGGAAGCGGCGGCGCTGCTGCGCGCTGCAGCAGCGGCAGCTGGCACACCCGCACTGGTCCTGTTTTCGGGACACAAGGCGGGCGGACCCCCGATGCCGCCGTTCACAAGCACTAGGTGCACCGGACTGCACGTTACGGTAATTCATATGCAGGCCCCCGCATCGGTCCTCGGCGGAACGGTAGAGGCCATCTGGAGTCCAAACATCCAGGTGGGCAAGCCAATAGAAACCCGGCCGATGGCCGGAGCCGTGGTCGAAGCGCTGCACGAGGGTAACGCCGTAGCGGCCACTACCACAGATGAGGCTGGCCGCTACGAGCTAAGAGTCCAGCCCGGCACCTACCTGATCCGCGTGAAAGACAACCGCAGGTCCTTCCCAGGGGAAACGGTGACCATCTCTACAGGTGAGACGCTAACCGTCGACTTCCTCCTCGACATTGGAATCCGATGTCATCAGGGTCACCAGCCCGCCAGGTGCCCGCTGCGTACCCGATGCCGATGGGTCAATCGGTAAGAAGAATGGGCGACCAACTGAGTGACGTTCACGGGAGCTCCATGGGACGGAGATCCCAACACGATGGCCGGCGGACTCGAGGCGTTCCTCGACGCCGTCGAGAAGCAGACGTCCGACACCAGGTTCAACGACCCCGCGTACCTCGCGGCCAAGTACATCGTGTACATCGCGACCCAGACGACGAGCGACAAGGACAAGCCGCGCGCGTTCACCGGGGTTGCCCCGGCCATGCCGACTGACACTGACCTCGGCCAGTGCTTCACCTACGCCGTGGTCTGCGACATCAAGGCCTGGCCGCCGGTCCGCCCGGAGTTTCGCAAGATCAGCTAGTCGGCGCCTGCCGGGGCCGTCGTCGTGTTGTCGGCGGCGGCCTTCTGCTGTTCCCGGCGCAGCCAGTTGTGAACGGTCCGTGGGTGCACGCCCATCGCTTCCGCGATCTTGGCCTTGGCCACTCCCTCGGCGTGGAGGCGGAGGAGCTTCTGGAGCATGTCGTCGGTCATCTTCGCCCGCGCTCCACGATGGTCCGAGCACGTAGTTGATCCGGGCTCGGCACGCCTCGTACAGGGCGCCTTGGCGCACCTGTGGGGACCGTGGCCGCGAACATCGTGACGGTGCTGATCGTGGCAGCCGCGGCGTCACGTTCCGCGGCACGCGGGCGTATATGAGCGCTGCCTGTATGGCCGCATACCCCGGAAAGAGCATCCGCTTCTAATGGGTTTGCCGGCTTGGGTTTGGCAGGTCGGTTCCGGTAGCGGCTGGCGGGTGAGCACTCTTCGCTTATGGTCTGCCGCAGACGGCGCGCGCGTTAGGTCGGCGATCTTGCCCGATGAGCGCGCCTATGCCCACCGCCGTGGGATCCTGTGGCCGTGACTGCGCAACAGGGTCTGAGGGCTGTAGCGGCGTCGGCGGCGCGCGTGGCCTCGATCGTGAAGCACAGATCAGAACCGGGCTTCGCGCTCCTACTTCAGTTGGCTGATCGGCACTTCAGCGATCCGGGCTTTGAGGATGCGCTAACAGAGAGCCTGCGCGGCGAGGCGACGCTGATCGAGCTCTGGGTGACCTGGAGCGCAGATCAGCGCTGGACTCCGAGCGCTTATGTGGAAGGAACGGAGGCCGGATAGTTCGACGGCCAGAGGCGGCATGTACGGGTCCATTCTGACGGCGCTGCGGCGGTGGCTGACTTCATCCATCGGATGGCGGCGTGGTTGTCCAGGCGAGAGGTGCTCAAAGCCGACGGATAGCCGTTTGGAGTCGCACGCACATGCCGCTCTTGGCGCGGAGGCTCGTCCCGACGATCGAGCCGATGAGCGGTTGTTTGGTTACAGGCTGAATCGGCCTAGAACGTCGTCGACCTCCGCGTCATCCGCTCGCCATGGCCGACGTGTCTCGGCGAGCTTCACCAGACCGAGAACCGCGACGGGGTCTTCCGCGGCGAATCGGGTGTTGCCAGCTCTCGCGACGATCAGGTCGGCCTCCTGCGTGACGGTGAAGCCGTTGGCCTCCAACGCCAGAATCGCGGGAACAACGGTGTTGGCGGCAGCTATGAGGTCGACCCCGTCCGTTCGCACGAACCGCGAGGGGACGCGGATCCCGGCTGCTGGGCAGCCTCCGGCCGAGCACTCCACATCAGGGTCGCCCCGATGCTCGAACTCGAAGTGGAAGCACACATAGTGCATCTGCTCGAAGACGTCATAATCCTCGGCGTTCGCTTGGACTGGCAGACCGCAGCGTCTACAGACGGGAAATCCCTCGGTACTAGCGTCACTACCGCGAGCCACCGCGCCATGCTAATGCACCCTGTGACGATCTCCAATCGCACGCATCTGCCGTTGCGACACGAGGTCGCACCTTGCGAGTGTGCAGGCCTGCCGCCTCAGCTCTGCCCCGCCGCGCCGGGGCAGGGATCACGCGGCGGCTGACGTCGGTGCTTCCGCCGGCAGGACTGCTGCGCCGGCACGCCGTCATCTCGCTGGTCGGCTCCATCGGGACCGGCCTGTTCCTGGCGGCCGGGAAGCTGTTCTTCACCCGCGTGGCCGGCCTGCCCGCCGGGCTGGTCGGGCTGGGCCTTTCCCTCGCTGGCCTGGCCGCGATGCTCGCCGCTATACCGCTCGGGTCACTCCGGGACAAGCTCGGGCATCGCCATGTCTGGGTCATCCTGACCGCGCTGCAGGCGCTCACGTACGCGTGCTACCCACTGGTGCACTCCTTCCTGGCGTTCGTCGCGGCGGTCACCGTCGCCGCGGCCAGCCAGCCCGGGACCGCGCCGATCCGTAGTGCCTACCTGTCGCGGGCCGCCGGCCCGGATCAGCGAGTCCGGGCCAGCGCCTACAACCAGGCGGTATTCAACGCCGGGTTCGCGGTCGGGGCCGCCGGCGCCGGAGTGGCGCTTGAGATCGGAAGCCGGGACGCCGGATTGGCTCAACACACGAGCGGAAGCAGTCAACCATCATGCGGACACTCGTGGCCAGGCCGTAACCCTTCCCGAACTGTGGCGAAGCAGGTCCGGATGGGTCGCCCGGACGATCTTCGCCCATGCGTTCGGCGCCGGCGAAGAAAACACGGGCAGACCAGGCACTGTTAGACGCAAGCTGCCGCGCGCACAACAGATCAGGATCCTCGTGCGTGTACTACCTAGAAGATCCGCAGAGCGGAGGCGCGGTGACCTTCGATGAGTTCGTGAACCGGCACTTGCCTGCGGTGTTGCACTTCGCCGCCGTCCTGACTGGGGATCGCACAAGCAGCGAGGACATTGTCCAGGAAGTCTTGATCCGCGCTCATGCCAGGTGGAGCAGAATCAGCGCGCTGGATCGACCGGAGTTCTACGTCCGCAAGATGGTTCTGAACGAGTTCCGGTCCGCACGGCGCCGCTCGCGGCGCCTTGTTCCGGCTGGAAGCGCAACCGACGTGGACGACCGGGTTGTGCCGGATCATGCCATCGGCCACGCAGACCGGGCTGTCCTGCTCACCGAGATAGCGAAGTTGCCCGCTCAGCAGCGCGCCGTTGTTGTCCTGCGGTACTACGAAGGGCTCGCGGACGCTGATATCGCGGACCTGCTCAACCTGGCGCCGGGAACTGTTCGCGGTTACGCGTCGCGGGCGCTGGCCGCCCTCCGCATCGAGTCCGTCAATGAGGCTGGCTCGCAGGTTCGAAGTGCCGGCAGTGAAAGGGCGGACCATGAGAACCGAAGATGACCTGATAGCCGCGCTCGCGACCTTGGAGTCGCAGGCGCCCGATGCCGATGAGGTAATGGCAGCTGTCCGGCGACGTCTCGCAAATGGCCACCGGAGTCGACTCGCCAACCTCATCGCTACCCGCGCTAACACCCTGTGCATCCGGAGAGCCGCGCGATGGCGCCCATTTCGGGAAGGCTCTGGCAAGACCCGGCTGATCGCCCCTCTGGCTGCGGCCGCCGCAGTCGCAGCGATCGCGTTGGCCGCGGCGCTGGTCGCTCCAGGAACACAATCGACCCATCGGGCGGGCCCGTCAGCGCTCGGACCCAGGCTTTATCCGGTTCCGACATCATCTTGGCGGCCAGGCGACCCGTCGCTGAGTGCCCTGACATTCGGAACTCTCGCCGGGGGAAAGTACCGCGGTCACTGGTGCCCATGGCTCATCGCTCGCCCTGGTTCACGGCCAGCGCCTATCGTGTGGCCCGCTGGCTTCCGCGCACAGCGTCATCCGCTTGAGTTGCTGGACTCTCACGGTACGGTCGTGGCACGTGGCGGCGAGGAAATTCAACTTGGTGGCGGCTCTGGGCCTGCAGATCATCGAATTTGCATGCTTGGCCACAAGGAGGCCTTTTACGCGATGGGATATCCGACCCGGCGGCATTGACTCAACGGATTGCGGGGCGGGGCCTCGGGCCAGTCCCACTCGATGATCCGCTCGAAGAACTGGCGGACGGTCCGCATCCGCTGCCGACGCGTCTCCGCGCTGATCACCTGGCCAGCCGCCAGGCGCTTGGCGGCCAGCCGCACCTTGTAGTCCTCGATGTCATCACGGCCGATCTGGGCGATGGCCGTGATCTGTGTCTGGGTGACCAACCAGCGGGCGAACTGGCGCAGCGCGCTCTCGGCCGCCTCGACGCTCCGCGGCGCCAGGAACGTGCCGAGCTGCCGCAAGTACCGGTGGATCGTCATCACCGCCTGCGGCGCGGCAGCCTGGAGCTGCGCCCACTCGGCCTCAGCGGTAGCGCCGGCCACCGCCTGGCCTGCCGCCAGCTCCCTGGCGGGCAACGCGCTCACGAGGCGGTCACCTCCTGCACCGCCAGCACCGCCGCCACTGCGTCCTCGTCGGTGTCGATCAGCTCCGCCGCCCGGCGGTACTGGTCGGCCAGCCAGTCGTTGGCCAGGTGCAGGTAGACCCGGGTCGACTCGATGCTGCGGTGCCCGGCCTGCGCCTGCACCGCCTCCAGCGCCATACCCGCCTCCCGCAGCCGGGTCAGGCACGTGTGCCGCAACTGATGGCATGTCGCATGCTCAAGTCCGGCGCGCCGCCGGGCGCCGGCCAGGATCTCATCCAGTCCCTCCGCCGACAGCGGCAGGCCCCGCCGCGGACCCTTGAGCACCACGAACACCCGGTCCGTGGCCGCCCCGGCAGGCAAGGCTGGCCCCTGGACCGCTACCGTGGCCCTGTGAGCAGCCAGCGAATGCCCGGTGGGGTGGTGCACAAGCTTCCCGCAGACCTGCGCTAGGCGCTAATCGCCAACCGGAGGGCACTCGATGCTTCGAAGGACATCACGCCTCTGGCCCGAAAATAGTTCATCCGCTGGGTCAAGGATGCCAGGCAGGAGGTGACCCGAGAACGCCGCATCCGCCGGACCCCCTATCTGCGCATGGCTGAACAGGGCCGCAGGCCCGTGCTCGAAGACACGCGCCCGCCGGCCGGCCGGCGGGCCGGTCGCCCACGTCATCCCCATCGGCGCGCTGGCCCGTTACGACCGGCCCGCCCCGGCACTGGGCGGCTACGACCAGCTACTCACCAGGAGCACCACCACAGTGCCGAGCACCCGATGACCGTGTCCGACACTGCTGCCCTGGCCGCGATCGGTGCTGCCGCCCGCGAGCTCAAGCTGCCGACCGTCCGACGGAACCTGCGCGGCACGCCCTGGCTCACGATGGTGATCGCTGAAGGGCCTGCCGAAGTCGTCGCGCCGCCGGAGGTGCCCGCGGATGTCCGGGCCGCTGCCACGGGCGACTGGGTCAGCGCCTGGATCTGCCTGACGGCCGCGCGCCTGCTGTCCTACGCAGACGAAAGCACCGTGCCCTCGCGATCGTGAACCGCCGATATGGTTGGCGGTTCGGCTTCTCTTGATGGTCGTCCTCACGGCTTCGAACAGGCATTCTGGGCGTGCGGCAATGCCGGGCGTGGCCGATGAGCGGCCGGCTACCTACTGGCTTAGCCGGCCGGGTTCTTCGTGGGCCAGTCGATGATCGGCCGGGATGGCGATCCGCAGCGCTGCTAGCCGACGCGGTACGCGATCACGCTCAGGCCGGCCCGGCCGCTCACCACAGCGGCGCCGATTGGCACTGCTACAGCCAGCCGAACTGCGCCGCGTTCCGCGACCGACAGGGCGACCACGCCGACAAGGAACGCGACCATGCAGGCCAACGCTGCGGCCCGCTGGCCGGATGGCGCCCACTCCTCCCAGGCCTGATTCCAGGCGCCCGGTTCCGGCACATGTTGCCACTGCCAGGCAGCGCGTGCGCCCGATCATGGGCAGTTGGCAGCCACCACACGCAGCGTCGCGCCGCAGGCCATTCTGGACGCCGACTGACCGCTGGAGACGAACGATCCGAAATGCCGCAGTCGGGACATTGCAGCGCCGATGGCGTAACTTGGTTCGCGTGCCATGGCTCCGGGGCGCATCGTCGCCTGAGGACGAGTTCGAGAGCGAGGTCATCGCGCTGGTGCGCGGACTCCTCGGGCTGAAAGCCAAGCGGCTTGACGACTTCGCCCTGCGGATCGAGCGGCCGGACGGCGCGCCGATCACGATGAACCTTCAGAACATTTACGTAGAGGTGCAGCGGCTCGACGGCGACGCGCGAGCCGGGCGGCTGCGCCGGGCCGTGCTCGCGATGGTGCCCCAGCCTCGCCCGGCTACCTGGCGCGACGCGGCGCCGCTGCTGATGCCCGCCGTCCGCACCGCGAGCTGGGCGAACGCGATGATCACCACTGCGGGGGCCCGGGCTCCAGCGGCGGTCCCGTTCGGCAGGCCGCTAGTTCCCTTCGTCAAGGTACTGTGCGCGATCGACTCCGAGCACTCGATGACCTTCGCGACCGACGCTGACCTCGCCGCGTGGGGCGTGCCCGACGATGAGGCGCTGCGAACCGCGTCGGCCAACCTGGCGCGGATGCCCTGCCAGGTGCGCCGCAGCGGGCCGACGGCCCTGGTCCTTGGCCCGGACGGCTACGTCTCGTCGTGGCTCGCGGCGCCCGCCGCGCTGGCCAGGGTCGCCGCGGACATCGGCGGCAGCGTGGTCGCGGTGGCCGCGACCCGCGATCAGCTCATCCTCATCGACGCCGGGCACCCCGATGCCGCTGTCCGGATGCTCGAACCAACGCTGGAGCACTACCAGACGGCTGCCCGGCAGCTGTCGCCCGTGCCGTACCTCGCCAGCGAGTCAGGAATCGAGCCGTGGGAGCCGCCGGCCGACCACCCGGCCCGGCCGATCGTCGACAAGACCGCCCGACACCTGGCCGCCGTCGAATACGGCCAGCAGAAGGCCATGCTCGACTACGTTCTCCTGAACGCAGGCGAGGACGTCTACGTTGCCACGCACACGGTCATGCAACGGCCAGACGGGTCTTTCTGGTCCTGGGCGCCATGGGTCAAGCAGGTGACCAGCGGCCTGCTCCCCCGAGCGGACGTGATCGCCTTCGGCGACAACGATCAGCCTTACGCCCAGTTCACCGTCACGTGGGAAGACGCATTCCGCCTCGCAGGCCACGCCCTGCAGGAGGAGGCCGATTACGATCCGCCGCGCTGGCGTCATCGCGGCTGGCCGGACGACGACACACTGGCATTGCTCAGGGCAAATGCCGTGCCGCTCCCGCCGCCCGGCTGATCCCGCGTGCTGGGCTGTGTCTTTATCAGGTCACAGCTCGGCGACTTCCGGCATCGCTCCTTAGCTACGACTTTCCTGGCCGATCGGCTGCATCCATTGCTGCAGTGACGTGCCTGGGGCTCACGGTTCACAGTTCGTGACTCCGTGAGCAGCCGCAGGCGGTCAAGTCGAGGCTGGTCTGCATGCCGCGACGAGCCTCTGCAGCCGTCGAAATATCCGCCGATCGGCGCGGCTTCCGGCCGCGGTTCGAGCCTTGTGCTGACGCGCATGACCGGTCGATGGCCGCACAAGCTGGGGGCTTGCCGCCGAGGCGGCCGCTATCGTCACGGCCCGGCCGGTCGTCCACTTCGACTCCGTCCGGGAGGACGTGGTGGAGCTGCTGGCGGCCGGCGAGCAGGTGCTGGATGTCCAGCCCAAGCTTGGCGCCCGGGTCCGGCTGCCGTCGTCCGGGACCTCGAACAAGAACGACCCGAATGACACCCGGTCGGTCGCGGTGGCCGTACGCGCGTCCGGGACGACGCTGACCGAGGTCTTCGGCGTCGGCCCGGTGATCGCCGCCGCCGTCATCGGCGACGTCGCCGACATCTCCCGGTTCCCGACCGCGGACCGGTTCGCGTCCTACAACGGCACCGCGCCGATCGAGGTGTCGTCCGGCAGCCGGAAGATCTACCGGCTGTCCATGCGCGGCAACCGGCGCCTCAACCATGCCATTCACATGGCCGCCGTGACCCAGATCGCGCACAAGCACAGCGATGGTCACGCCTACTACCAGCGGAAACTAGCTGAGGGTAAGACGCCCAGCGAAGCCCGCCGCGCTCTTAAGCGCAGGATCAGCAACGCCATCTACGCCCGCCTGCAAGCCGACGCCCACCGCGCGGCAACCCTGGCAGAAAGGGCCCGGGAGGGCAACCGGGGAACGACTCTGCATCCAGCGCGGCCAGCTCACACCCCGAGCGCCGGCTCTTCGGGCAAGCCACTCCCGAGCCCGCCACCACGCTACGTCCGACCGCACGGCCCAGCACCAAGAAACCATTCCACGACATCACCACGAGTCACTTGACAAACAAAAGGGACTCGTTCGGTGCGCACATTCGTGGCCAAAGTGAAATCGCCGAGATGAATCCGAACTGGCCGATCTGTGCGTGCTCTACCCAACTGAGAACTGCCGGGCCCAGAACAGCGGGCGTGGAGGAGCAGCTGAGCTTGCGGCTGTTGAAGCCGGCAGCGTCAGCAGCCGCCGTGACCGGCCGGACGCCTGGCCCGCGGACAGGACCGACGTGTTCCGCGCCGGACCCAGACCGGGATGCGGCCGTGACGGCGCCGCAACGGCGTCAGCCCGGCGTAGCGCGTCCGCCTCCTGCAGGGCGGACACCAAGAAACCCGGTGACGAGCCGGACGCTCGCCGGGTCGGCGCGCCGGTCCGCGCGCCAGATCCTGGCCGATCCGGCGGTGTCCAGCTCACGGCTGAAGCCGCTTGGCATCATCAGCTGCACGTGCGCGCCCGCTATGTCCAGGCCCTGCGGAACAGTCACGCTGAGCGCCCGCGAGGGTCCACGGTTACCTGCACGCCGACGGGGCCACCAGGCGCCATGATCTATCGGGGCGCCTGGTGGAATTGGGGGCAACCGTGGGGTCGCTCGCCTGGTCAACCTACGTCGCCGCATCCAAGCCAGTCGTGGCCGAACACCTGGCGCCGGGTGAGACGCGGGAGATGTGGTCACCGACCAGCTCCACGTTGATCTATGGAGACCGCGACGCGGTCCTGGTCGACGCGTTGCTGACCATGGACGAGGGCCGGGCCCTGGCGGACTGGGTCGCGGCAAGCGGCAGGAACCTGACGACCATCTACATCACGCATGGCCACGGCGACCACTTCTTCGGTGCTTCCCCCGTGCTGGAGCGCTTTCCCGTGGCGCGCATGGTGGCGACGCCGAGCGTCGTGGCCCGGATGCGCGAGCAGGTCCGCGACCGGTGGCTCGATGGTTCCTGGCGCAAGCGTTTCCCCGGCCAGATCGCCGAACGCCCGGCCATCGCCGAGCCGCTGGCGGGGCACACGATCGACCTCGAGGGCGAGCAACTGGTGGCGGTCGAGCTCGGTCATAGCGATACCGACGATACGACCGCGCTTCACGTACCCTCGCTCGGTCTGGTCGCCGCCGGTGACGCGGTCTACAACGACGTCAACCTCTACCTCTCCGAGGCGGGGCACGGCGGCATCGAGGGATGGTTCGGCGCCCTGGACAGCATCACGTCGCTGCAGCCGTCCACGGTGATCGCCGGTCATAAACGTGACGGCGCCGAAGACAGTCAGGACAACATCGAGAAGACCTGCCGCTACCTGCAGGACTTCGATTCCGCGGTGCAGCGCACAAACAGCGCCGAGGACTTGTATGACGCGATGATCGAGTGCTACCCGGACCGGATTAACCGAGCAGTGGTCTGGAACTCCGCTCACGGGATCAAAGGCTGACTACAGCCTCGCTGGCAGCCCGGACCGGCTCCAGCTAGGCGCCGCCCGGGTGTTTGTAACCGCTTGAATTCGTGCCAGGTGCCGGCAGCTGCTCGCACTCAGAACCGGGCCATCTGCGGGCCGCAGCCATCCTAGAAAGCGCCCTCATCAACCGCACCGAGTCGGCCCGCAATCTGGCAAGACAGTGGGCGCTGCGAATGCTCACTAACGGTGAAGCCAGCTCACACCACGGGCCCGATGCCTGTCGTCGCGGGAACCGCACGGCCGACCAGTCCGGTCAGCACACGCCGGCCCCGAAACGACTCCCTTATCGCGTCGATCGCGTGCGGGCACCGGACTCAAATGACCGGCTGGGGCAACGTCGTGAGAGCAGTCATCCCCAAGGTCTTCCCGACGTTCCGATTGACACGGGGATTGGTGGCATACTCAATTCGTGGAGCCCGCGCCGCGCAACGCCGTCGTCCTCGCACGGCTTTCTGACCTGCGTGACGATGACGAGCGCGGCGTCGACGGCCAGGTCGCCGATGGCCATGACTATGCCCGGCGGATCGGCTGCGGCATCGGCCCGCGGCTGAGCCACATCGCATTCGCCCAGGTCGCTGTGCGGACAGCGGGCATCAGCAGCGGCGCCGCGTCGTGCCACGAAGCCGGGCGAGGCAGGGCACCATCGCGAGCACGGCCCGGCGCAGCGCTCGGCTCGCGCGTCGCCGTCGAGCAGCTGCGCCTCCAGTAAATGTTCTGCAGGTTCATCGTGACGGGCGGGCCGTCCCGACGCTCGATCAGCAGGGCGAAGTCGTCAAGCTTCTTGGCCTTCAGCCCGAGGACTCCGCGATGACCCGGCCTGCGCCACCGGGCGCGCGCTACGCGGCTCAGCTCGCCGGGCGCGGGCTGACAGATCGCCAGCGGTGACCGTCATAGACGTACGCGTAGCAAAGGCTGACCGCGATGACGTAGGTCGGCGACGCAGCGCTGATGCTCGATGATGCTGGGTTGCACCCTGGGTGGTGCGGACGCGGCAGCGGTTGCACACACCAGCCGCTGCCCTGGTGAGAGTACAAGATCTCAGGATTGTCATTGTGTAGCTTGCCGAGCGCCCAGGCGTCCCCGCCCGCCATTGCGACCCCGGTCAGGCTCGAGAACCCGGTGGGGACGACGTACCTTCGCCAGGTGCTGCCGTCGAAGTACGCCGAGAAAGGCCGGGGCGGAGGGCCGACAGGGGCGCTGCTCCCCGAGTTGTCGACTCCCTCGCCGTAGACGACCCAGGCATGCCCCGGCGATGAGGCGACCGACATCCCGCTCGGAACTGAACCGGATCGGGACAGGCTGGCCGGCGGCGCGTACGACCTGGACCAGGTCATGCCGTCCCAGTGGAGCAGCCTGGGCTTGACGGGTACGGGCCGGGACACCACCCAGGCGTCCGAGCGCCCCGAGATGCTCAGCGACGTCAACCCGTCGGACGCTGACCCGGCGACCCCTGCCGGCGCCGGGACCTGATGCCACGACGTTCCGTCCCACCGCGCGGCCACTACCCCTTCGAACCGGCCGTGCCGGTCGCGGGCGCCGCCGACGAGCCACGCCTCGGCGGAGCCGTCACTGGCCAGGGCCCAGACGTACACGTTCTTCAGGAACGCCTGGTGCACCTGGCGGACCACGCCGTCGGACATCCGGGCCAGGAACGGCCTGTCGCTGGTAAAGTCCGCGCCGGGCTGGTCATACCCCCACAACCAGGCCACATTGCCGGACACTGCCGACACGCCATCCAGCTGAAACTCCGGTGCGAACGTGACGGCCTTGGCCCAGTACAGGCCGCTGAAGTGCACCAGGTAGAAGACCAACCCCTGGGCCGGCATGACGAACTGCCCGAGCGCCCACGCCTGCCGCGTGCCCGGCGCCGCCGACACGCTCATCAGCTGCGGCGGCCGCCCACCGGCCGCAGCCGTACCCGGCGCGGAACTGCACACCCCGCCAGCGACCGTGCCCGGGGAACCATGCGCGCATCCCGCGCCCCCCGGCAACACCAGAACAGCCAGGCATGCTGCCCACCGGGCACGTCGTCCCCGGGCTGCCAAGCCCATGTCGTCCTCGCTCCGTCGGCACCGCGCGTTCGGATGCTACCGGCCTTAGGCCAGAGCAGCCACTAGTCCCGGCCGCTGCGGAGTTACCTTCGCAGCAGCGGCCCGGCCAGGAGCCAAGGCCGGCAGTGCCGGCTCCCTTCAAGGCACGATGACCCCGCCGGGGGCGCGGCTCCCTCCTAGCCTGGCGCGGGCACTCCCTGATCACGTGGCGCCGATGGATTTCGCGACCCGCATGACACATTCTCAGCCAAAAGAGAGGGCAGGCGCGGGTACTGCCTGATCATGTGGTGCTGATGGACCTCGTGACCTGCAAGCCCGGCCCCCACGGCCCATACATCGTGCGCGGACACCGCAGCCACGCCCTTGAAATTCGCCCCGGCCAGGAAGGGAGGCCGCCGGGGCAGCAGTCCCGGCACCGGCCGCGGCCGAAACCGCCAACGGCATGGCAGCCACCGCTGCCAGGCGCACGCCGGTCAGCACCCGGACGCGACACAGACCAGTATTCAGCGCCCATGCCAGACACCCTCCCGCCGGAACGCATGAGAACGCAACAGCTATTAGCCCGGAGCGGCCAGCCACCTCCATGCAGGAGCATCTGATCGTGGCCCGCAGAATGACCGTTCGGTGTTTTCTGCCGTCTGCCTGGCGTGCCGAAATCGGCGTCCATTTCTACCCTCGTCGCGCGTGATAACCCTCCGTGATGGCTATCTGCCTGCTTGCGTGACAATAAGGCTCGATCTGTGTGTCAGTTGGTCAATCTCGACTGGAGCTGTGAGCAGCCATAACAGATATTCTTGAGCGTCTTCAAGAGCCCTTGCTTTGCCGCGTTCGCTATCCGGCCTGGCACCGGAGCGGCATTGCCAGGCGGGAATCGAGACGGCATCGGGGTGATGGGCGTCGGTTGCCGGGTGCGGCTGCCGTCTCGGGCTGCGCAGAGCTTGCCTTGGTCGGTGACGGGATCTGCTGGTGCAGGCGCGCTCGATCGCCTTGAGCCTTCGACGGCGATGCGGATGTTCTCAGGCTGCGCCGACCTGGGGTTGGCCGGTGTGGGACATGAACCCGAACTTGGCGGCGAGCACGACCTGGTCACGGCGACCCTTGACGGCACGGCCGATGAGTTCCTCGTTGGTGTATGGGCCCCACGCCTGGGCGGTGTCGATCGGGGTGACGCCGAGGTCGACCGATGCCGACGAGCAGACTGACCCGTTAGCTTCCATGGGACGGGCTGACCAGGCCGGTGTCGTAGGCGGCGATGACGAGCTGGGCGCGGTCGCGCGCATCGAGTTTCATGAGCAGGCGGCCGACGTGGGTCTTAGCGGTGGAGAGGCTGACGTGCAGCTGGGACGCGATCTCGGTGTTGGACAGGCCGAGCCCGATCAGGGTCAGGACTTCGCGCTCCCGTTCGGTTATCGCCTCCAACACGGCCGCCGGGCGCTGCCGGGCGCCGGGGCGCCGGGTGAACTCGGCGATGAGCCGCCGGGTGATGCCAGGGGCGAGCAGGGCGTCGCCGGCCGCGACGACCCGGATCGCGGTCAGCAGGTCGGTCGGCGGGGTGTCCTTGAGCAGGAAGCCGCTGGCGCCAGCGCGCAGCGCGGCGAAGACATACTCGTCGAGGTCGAAGGTGGTCAGGATCAGCACGCGCACGGCCGAGGTGTCCGGGGCGGCGGTGATCTGCCTGGTCGCCTCGATTCCGTCCATGCCCGGCATCTGGATATCCATCAAGATGAGGTCGGGTTTCTCGCGCCGGGCGAGTTCGACGGCCTCGGTGCCG
>WNFD01006380.1_pt1 | contig 21616 bp, 24 predicted proteins | sample 5400491 | NCBI WGS metagenome assembly WNFD01 (sample SAMN13153343, study PRJNA577476) | soil metagenome | isolation source: 120 cm saprolite under Douglas fir tree site 2 hole 2 replicate 2 | place: USA:California | collected 2015-04-18
GCCGCCGCCGGTAGAGGCGCTGCTCGACGTGGTCGGGCTTCGAGCGCTGGCCCGGCGGCTCCACGCCGAGCGTGTCGAGACCGGCGGGGGCCGGGCGCTCGTGACGTTCGCCCCATCGACGCCGGTAACGCCCGAACGGATCCTGGCCGCCATCGGCCGGGCCGGAAGCGGAGTACGCATGCGGAAGGAATTCATGTTGGAGGCACCTGTTCCCACCGGCCCCTGGCCGGCGGTACGAGATGCGCTCCGGGCTCTCCTGGAATCTCTCGCGTGAGCGGCACGCCGCGGCTCGTCCTGGCGATGGCGATCGCTCTCGCGCTGTCCGGCTGCGCTGCTCCCTCGTGGATGCCGATCGTGGGTAAGGCCAAGGCGCCCGAGGCTCCGCCGCCCGCGCCGCCTCCCAGCGAGTTCCGCGCTCCGATCCTGTCGCGGCCCGCGCCGCCCACGGACGGCGAGTCGGTAGTGGACCGTGTCATCTGCGTGGTCAACAGCGATGCCGTCACGCTGTACGAGCTGGATGAGGCGGAGGCCTACACCCTCTATGAGAACAAGCAGCAGCCGCTCGCCGGCGAGGAGCGCGTGGCCTTCCGCGAAAAGGTGCTGGCCGGCATCATCGAGAAGCGACTCCAGCTCCAGCAGGCCGAGCGCGAGAAGATCACGGTGGAAGACGCGGAGATGAAGGCGGAGGTCGACGAGATTCAGAAGAAGCTGGGCGCCAAGACCGATGCCGAGTTCGAGTCGATGGTCAAGGCCCAGGGCCTGAGCGTGGAAGGCGTCAAGAAGCGGCTCCGCGAGCAGCTGCTGGTGGAGCGCATCAAGCGCCGCAAGGTCAACCTCCGCATCTCGGTGACCGAGGAGGACATCGACCAGTACCTCAACGCCAATCGCGAAAAGCTCGAAACGGGCCTGTCCTTCGAGGCCAGGCATATCCTCTTCCTGCCCACCGCCGGGGCGGGGGAGGACGGCTGGCAGGCGGCGAGGCGGCGGGCGGAGGACGTGTACACTCGCGTCATGGGCGGGGAAGACTTCGGCGAGCTGGCGCGGGACTTCTCCGACGATTCGGCCACCGCCAAGAACGGCGGCCGCCTCGGGATTCTCAAGCGGGGGGAGCTGGCGCCCGACATCGAGAAGGCCATCCTCCGGCTCTCGCCCGGTGAGCATTCGCCGCCGTTCCGCTCCGAGGTGGGGTACCACCTGTTCGAGCTCGATTCCAAGGAAACGCTGGCGGGTGAACAGCTCGCCCAGGCCCGCAACCAGATACGGGACATCCTCTACAAGCAGAAGTACGACGTCCGGCTCAACGAGTGGCTGGTGGAGATCCGCAGCAAGGCCATCATCGAGATGCGCCTCTGATAGCGGCAAGCTCCGAAAATTCGTTTGACATCTCCCGAGAGGCTGTGGGAGATTGACCGTAGCCGTCGAGTTCAGTACCCCGTACACATTCAGCCCCCCGGAGATCGCCATCTCGCAGCCTAGTCCGAAACGGCCCTCGCCGAAGTCGTCCGACGCCACCGATGAGGCCTTGTCCGAGCCGCGTGGGGCAGGAGGCAACCGGATGAATCTGTCCGAGCTGAAGGATAAGACCATCACGGAGCTCAACACCGTCGCCAAGGACCTCGGCGTCCAGGGATTCAGCGGGCTCAGGAAGCAGGAGCTGATCTTCAAGATCCTCCAGGGCCAGGCGGAGCGCGACGGGCTCATCTTCGCCGAGGGCGTTCTCGAGGTGCTCCCCGACGGCTTCGGCTTCCTCCGCGCGCCGGACTACAATTACCTGCCGGGTCCGGACGATATCTACGTCTCGCCGTCCCAGATCCGTCGCTTCGACCTGCGAACGGGCGACACGATCTCGGGCCAGGTGCGGCCGCCCAAGGACACCGAGCGGTACTTCGCGCTGCTGAAGGTCGAGGCGATCAACTTCGAGACGCCCGAGCAATCGCGCGACAAGACCATCTTCGACAACCTCACGCCGCTCTACCCGATGGAGCGGCTCAGGCTCGAGCACGAATCGGAGAACCTGACCACGCGGGTCATGGACCTGCTCTGCCCGATCGGCAAGGGGCAGCGCGGTCTCATCGTGGCGGCGCCGCGCACCGGCAAGACCATGTTGCTCCAGAATCTGGCCAACGCCATCGCCAAGAACCACCCCGAGGTGTACCTGATCGTGCTGCTGATCGACGAGCGGCCCGAAGAGGTCACCGACATGCAGCGCTCGGTCAAGGGCGAGGTCATTTCCTCCACCTTCGACGAGCCGCCCCAGCGGCACGTGCAGGTGGCCGACATGGTCATCGAGAAGGCCAAGCGCCTCGTCGAGCACAAGCGAGACGTCGTCATTCTCCTGGATTCGATCACCCGGTTCGCCCGGGCCCATAACGCCGTCATCCCGTCGTCGGGCAAGGTGCTTTCGGGCGGTCTCGACGCCAACGCGCTGCAGCGGCCGCGGCGCTTCTTCGCCGCCGCGCGGAACGTCGAGGAGGGCGGCTCGCTCACGATCATGGCCACGGCCCTCGTGGACACGGGCTCGCGGATGGACGACGTGATCTTCGAAGAGTTCAAGGGCACCGGCAACATGGAGGTGCACCTGGACCGGCGTCTCATGGACAAGCGGGTCTTTCCGACCATCAACATCGAGCAGACGGGCACCCGCAAGGAGGAGCTGCTCCTCGAGAAGGACGAGCTCCAGAAGGTGTGGCTGCTCCGTAAGGCGCTCACCCAGCTGAACCCGGTCGAGGCCATGGAGCTGCTGCTCGACAAGGTCAAGCTCACCAAGACCAACAAGGACTTCCTGAGCGCGATGAGTCAGATGGGGTAGGCGACCGGAGCCGGGCCGCCCGCCGGAAGTGCCGGATTTCTTGCGTTTTGCCGCCTTCACTGGTATCCTCTGAGCTTCATTCGCCCTTATCCAGTCGCCCTTTATCCAGGAGGTGGGCCGTGAAGGCTGGCATTCATCCCGACTACGTCGACACTACGATTACGTGCAACTGTGGAGAGGTCATTCACACCCGGTCCACCCAGCCGCAGATCCGGGTCGAGGTGTGTTCCAAGTGCCACCCCTTCTTCACCGGGAAGCAGAAGTTCCTGGACACGGCCGGTCGCGTCGAGCGCTTCCAGCGGAAGTACAAGAGGAAGCCGATCGCGGAGGGGTAGGGCACAGGCCGGCCGCGCGCCGCGCCACGCAGTCAGCGTCCCGAAGCGTTTCCTGTTCCCGTCTCCGTGCGCGGCGGCGTCATTGTCCGCCCAGCTCCCCGTGAGGGCGCGCCATGTTTGACAAGCTCCGCCAGATCGAGGAGCGGTATCGCGAGCTGACCCGCGCGATGGCCGACCCCGCCGTTACCGGCCAGCCGGCCGTCTATGCCAAGACCGCCAAGGCCGCCTCGGAGCTGTCGGAAGTGGTCCATAAATTCGAGGAGTACAAGCATCTCCTGGGGCGCCTCGAAGAGGCCCGCCACATGGCCGCCGAGGACGCGGACCGCGAGATGCGCGAGATGGCCCAGGCCGAGGTGGACGAGCTCGCCGCCCGCCAAGTCAAGCTCGAAGACGAGCTGCGCGCCCTGATCCTTCCCAAGGATCCCAACGACGACAAGAACGTCTTCGTGGAGATCCGTGCCGGCGCCGGCGGGGACGAGGCAGGGCTCTTCGCCGCCGACCTCGCGCGGATGTACACGAAGTACTCGGAGCGCCAGAAATGGAAGGTCGAGGTGATGGACAGCCACCCGACCGGCGTGGGCGGCTTCAAGGAGATCGTGCTGTTCATCCAGGGCCGCGGCGCCTGGAGCCGGCTCAAGTTCGAGCGCGGCGTGCACCGCGTCCAGCGGGTGCCGCAGACCGAGTCGAGCGGCCGCATCCACACCTCCACCGTGACCGTCGCCGTGCTGCCCGAGGCCGAGGACGTGGACATCAAGGTCGAGGAGAAGGACATCCGGGTGGACGTGTACCGGTCGTCGGGGCCGGGCGGCCAGGGCGTCAACACGACGGACTCCGCCGTGCGGCTCACCCACGTTCCCACCGGGCTCGTCGTCACCTGCCAGGACGAGCGCTCCCAGATCAAGAACCGGGCGAAGGCGCTCCGGGTGCTCAAGGCGCGGCTGCTCGAGCGCGCGCAAGAGGAGCAGGCCGCCGCGATCGCCGCCGACCGGCGCAGCCAGGTCGGCACGGGCGAGCGCAGCGAGCGCATCCGCACCTACAACTTTCCCCAGGGCCGCGTCTCGGATCACCGCATCAACCTCACGCTCCACCGCTTGCCCACCGTCCTCGAGGGCGATCTCGACGAGATCGTGGACGCGCTCAGCGCAGAGGATCAGCGGCAGAAGCTCGGGGCCGCCTCGTGACGATCACCGCGGCGTCGCTCCTCGCCGAGGGCATCCGGCGCCTGACCCTCGCCGGACTCGAGTGCGCCCGCCAGGACGCTCTGCACCTCATGGCGTCCACGCTCGAGACCGACCGCCTCGCGGTTTACGTCGAGCCACACCGCAGCGTGGACGAGCGCGCGGCCGCCCGCTTCATGGCCCTCGTGGATCGGCGCGCGGGGCACGAGCCCGTCCAGCACATCCTGGGTTTCGAAGAGTTCCGGGGTCTCAAAATCTCGGTGACGCCAGATGTGCTGATCCCGCGTCCCGAAACCGAAGGCCTGGTGGAGCGCGCGCTGGAGCTTCTCGCCGAGTGCCCCCGGGCGCTCGTGGCCGACATCGGCACGGGCAGCGGCGCCATCGCCTGCGCTCTCGCCGCCTCCCGCCCGGATCTGGAAGTCCTCGCGGTGGATCAGTCCCTCGGCGCGCTGGCCGTGGCTTCCGAGAACGTGCGCGCGCTCGGCTTGGCCTCGCGCGTGAGACTGCTCGCCGGCGATCTCCTGGATCCCCTGGCTTCCCTCGATGGCAGCCTCGACATGGTCATCGCCAACCCGCCGTATTGCCCCAGTGGCGTCATTCCCACCCTGCCCGCCGAGGTCGAGCGCTTCGAGCCGCGCCTGGCGCTCGACGGCGGCCCCGATGGCATGCGCGTGCTGCGCCGGATCATCGCCGAGGCACCGCGCTTCCTCCGTCCGGGGGCGTGGCTCCTGATGGAGATCGGCGAGGAGCAGGCCGGGCCGCTGGCCTCGCTGATGGCCGCCGAGGGCTTCTCGCGCATTGGCGCGCGCCGCGACCTGCGCGATGTGGAACGCTACATCGAGGGCTCCTGGGTCGAGGCGACCGCATCGGCTCCGCTCACGGGGACGGCCGCACAGAGGACGGACGGCTGATGGCGACCCGCCTCGTCATCGAGGGTGGCAGCCCGCTCCGAGGCGAAGTCGAGGTGAGCGCCGCCAAGAACGCGGCCCTGCCCGCCATGGCCGCAAGCCTCCTGACGGCCCAGCCGCTGATGCTCGAAAACGTCCCCGCGCTGGCCGACGTGGTGACCATGCGCAGGCTCCTCGAGCGGCTGGGCGCCAAGACATCCGCGGAGGCCGGTGGCGCCACGCGCCTGCAGGTGGCGCGCGTCGCGAGCCACGAGGCGCCGTACGAGCTCGTGTCCACCATGCGCGCCTCGGTGGTCGTGCTCGGGCCGCTGCTGGCGCGCACCGGGGTGGCGCGCGTCGCCCTGCCCGGCGGCTGCGCCATCGGCGGGCGCGGGGGGCGTCCCATCGACCAGCACCTGAAGGGCCTGGCCAGGCTCGGCGCCGACATCGTCATCGAGAACGGATACGTCGAGGCCCGGGCGAGCAGACTCAAGGGCGCGCGGATCACGACCGACCTCGTCACGGTCACCGGCACCGAGAACCTCATGATGGCGGCTGCGCTTGGGGAGGGCGTGACCGTGCTGGAGAACGCGGCGCGCGAGCCCGAAGTGGCCGACCTCGCCCGATTGCTCTGCGCCATGGGAGCGCGCATCGAGGGCGCAGGCACCGAGCGCATCGAGATCGAGGGCGTGCCCGAGCTGGGCGGAGCCCGGCACCGCATCATCCCCGACAGGATCGAAGCGGGCACTCTCCTCGTCGCCGGAGCGATCAGCGGCGGGGACGTCACGGTCACCGGCGCCGCGCCGCGTCACATGACCGCGACCCTGGCGAAGCTCGAAGAGTGCGGGGCGGCCTTGACCGTCGACGGCGACAGGATCCGCTGCGTCGGGCCGGCCCGGCCGCAGGCGACCGATATCATCACGAGCCCGTTCCCGGGTTTTCCGACCGACATGCAGGGTCAGATGATGGCGCTCCTCGGGCTGGCCGGCGGGGGCCCCGCCGGAGGGCTCAGCAAGATCACGGAGACGATCTTCGAGAACCGGTTCATGCACGCGGCCGAGCTGTGCCGCATGGGCGCGCGGATCGAGACAGAAGGCGCCACCGCCGTGGTGCGCGGCGTCGCCGCCTACCAGGGCGCTCAGGTCATGGCGACCGACTTGCGGGCTTCCGCCTCGCTCGTGCTGGCCGGGCTCGCGGCGCGGGGCATTACCGTGGTCTCTCGCGTCTACCACCTGGATCGCGGCTATGAGGCACTGGAGAAGAAGCTCCAGTCGCTCGGCGCCCGCATCCGGAGGGTGGCATGAAATTCGAGCTGAAGCGCGGCCGACGAGCCGCAGGCGAGGAGCGCGATGAGGCGAGGGCTGAATAGATGCCGGCGCCGCTGACCCTCGCGCTGCCCAAGGGCCGCCTGCTCGACCCCGCGCTCCAGCTGCTCTCCGCCATGGGCATCGAAGGGCTCACGGCCGACACGCGCCGCCTCCTGCTCACCGACGCGGCGCGCGACCTGCGCTTCATCTTCCTCAAGCCCGCCGACATCCCCACCTACGTCGAGTACGGCGCCGCGGATCTCGGCATCGTGGGCAAGGACATCCTCGCCGAGCAACAGCCCGACGTCTATGAGCCGGTCGACCTCGGATTCGGCTTTTGCCGGCTGGTCGTGGCGGAGCCGCGCGAGCTCTGGGAGCGCGACGATCCGACCAAGTGGTCCTGGGTCCGGGTGGCGACCAAGTACCCGTCGCTGACCGAGCGGTACTTCTCCGAGCGCGGCATTCAAGTCGAGATGATCCGGCTCGACGGCTCGATCGAGCTGGCGCCCCTGGTGGGTCTCGCCGAGCGTATCGTCGACCTGGTGCAGTCGGGCGAGACGCTCCGGGCCAACGGCCTCGTGGAGGTCGCGGAGATCATGACCTCCACCGCGCGCCTCATCGTGAACCGCGCCTCGCTGAAGACCGCCCACGCCCGCGTGAGCGCCCTGATCGCCGGGATGCGGCAAGAGGTTGGGACCAAATGATCCGGCGCATGGACACGGCGGAGCTGGGCGCCGCGGGAGTGGCGAGGGCGCTCGACCGACCGCCGTCCGCGGTCGACCCGGAGATCCACCGGCGTGTCGGGGAGATCGTGGACGCCGTGCGCGACAAGGGCGACGTGGCGCTGCTGGAATTCACTGAGCGCTTCGACCGCGTGCGGATGACGGCGGGAGAGCTCGCGGTGACGCCGTCGGAGCTGGATGCGGCGGAGCGGGCGGTGGGCGAGACGACCATGCGGGCGCTTCGCTACGCCGCGGGGCGCATCGAGCGCTTCCATTGGGAGACGGCACCGCGCTCCTGGCGGATGACCGACGCCTTGGGCTCGCGGCTGGGTCAGGAAGTCCGGCCGATCGACCGCGTGGCGGTGTACGTCCCCGGCGGGCGCGCGGCCTATCCGTCCACGGTGCTCATGACCGTCATACCCGCGCGAGTGGCCGGCGTGAGGGAGATCGTGCTCGTCTCCCCGCCCTCGGCCGACAAGTCGCTGAACGCCGCCGTGCTCGCCGCTGCCAGAGTGGCGGGGGTGACGGAGGCGTACCGGGTCGGCGGCGCGCAGGCAGTGGCGGCGCTGGCCTACGGCACCGAGACGATCCGCCGCGTTGACAAGATCGTGGGGCCCGGCAACTTGTACGTCGCGCTCGCCAAGAGCCGGGTCTTCGGCGACGTGGGCATCGACATGATGGCGGGACCGAGCGAGGTGGTGGTGGTGGCGGACGAGAGCGCCGACGCGGCCTCCGTGGCGGCGGACCTCCTCGCCCAGGCCGAGCACGATCCGATGGCCCGCGCCGTGCTCCTGACGCCTTCCCGCGCGCTGATCGACGGGGTCGCGCTCGAGGCGGAGCGGCGGCTCGGCGCGCTGCCGAGATGCGAGATCGCCGGCGCGGCGCTTCGCTCCCACGGCGCCCTCGTGCTGACACACACCCTCGAGGAGGCGGTGGAGGTCGCGAACCTGCTCGCTCCGGAGCACCTCGAGCTCCAGGTCGAGGAGCCCGAGGCGCTGCTCCCGCTGGTGCGGAGCGCGGGCGCCGTCTTTCTCGGTCGCTTCACCCCCGAGGTCGTCGGCGACTATGTCGCCGGCCCCAACCACGTGCTGCCGACGGGAGGCACGGCGCGCTTCGCCTCGGCGCTCGGCACCGAGGACTTCGTGAAGCGCATGAGCGTCATCCAGTACGCGGAGGCAGGGCTGAGGGAAGCGGGCCCGCACCTGGCGGAGCTGGCGCGGGTGGAAGGGCTCGACGGCCACGGGGCAGCGGCGGCGGTGCGCATCGAGGGCATGGGAGGCCAGACATGACGGCAGCGACGGCGAGCGGGGAGCCCCAGGTACCGCGCCAGGGGCGGGTGGAGCGCAAGACCAAGGAGACGCAGATCGTGCTGCAGGTTGGGCTGGACGGCACGGGCGCCTCCAAGGTCGAGACCGGCATCCCATTCTTCAGCCACATGCTCGAGGCCTGGGCCAAGCACGGGCTCATGGACCTGACGGTGGACGCGCACGGCGACCTCGAGGTGGATCTCCACCACACGGTCGAGGACGTCGGCATCTGTCTCGGCAAGGCGTTCCGGGAGGCGCTGGGCGACCGGACGGGCATCGTGCGCTACGGTGCCTCCTTCCTGCCCATGGACGAGGCGCTCCTGCACGCGGCCGTGGACATCTCCGGCCGGCCCTATCTGGTGTTCAACGTGCCCGTGAGACGAACGCGGATCTCGAACTTCGACCTCGACCTGCTCGAGGACTTCTTCCGTGCCTTCGCCTTCAACGCCGAGATCACGCTGCACGTCAATATGCACTACGGCCAGAACCTGCACCACATCGCCGAGGCCGCGTTCAAGGCTGTCGGCCGGGCGCTCGCCGAAGCGACCCGGCTCAACCCACGCATCGCCGGAGTCCTTTCGACGAAGGGGAGCTTGTAAGTCACGTGATCGCGGTTATCGATTACGGAAGGGGGAACCTGGGCAGCGTCGAGAAGGCGCTGGGGCGCCTCGGCATGCGCGCGGTGGTGACCCAGGACCCGCGCGTGATCGGAGACGCCCGCGCTCTTGTCCTGCCCGGCGATGGCGCTTTCCACGACGCCATGGGCAATCTCCAGTCGCTGGGCCTCCTCGACCCTCTCCGCGCCGCGCTCGACGACGGGCGGCCCTTCCTCGGGATCTGCCTCGGGTACCAGCTCCTCTTCACCGAGAGCGAGGAGTTCGGTCAGGGCAAGGGGCTCGACGTCATTCCCGGTGTCGTTCGCCGCTTCCCCTCCGGGCTCAAGGTGCCGCACATGGGGTGGAACCAGGTCGAGCACCAAGGCGATCTCGCGATCTTCGACGGGATCCCGAGCGGCGCCGACTTCTACTTCGTGCATTCGTACTACCCCGCGGCGTCCGACGCGTCGCTCCAGACAGCGACCTGCACCTACGGCGTCACCTTCCCGGCCGCCGTCGGCAAGGGCGCCCTCTTCGCGACGCAGTTCCATCCGGAGAAGAGCCAGCGCTGGGGCCTTCGCCTCCTCGAGAATTTCGCCGCCTTCGTGCGGGACGGGCGCGCGTGATGTTCGAGCCGAGACGCGCCTACGAGCCGAAGGCGTGGCAGCTCGAGCTGAAGGGCGAAGCCGTGAGGCGAGGGCTGAATGAACTTTAAAGTCATTCCCGCCGTTGACCTCAAGGGCGGCCGCTGCGTCCGCCTGCTCCAGGGCAAGGCCTCCGCCGAGACCGTGTTTTCCGACGATCCCGTCGCCATGGCTGAGCGCTGGGCGGCCGAGGGCGCGCCGCGCCTGCACGTCGTGGATCTCGAACCGTCTCGATTCCCGTCGAAGCCGGGGGCGGCCTCCGGACGCCGGAGCACGTCGAAGCCGTCCTCGAGGCGGGCGCGCGTTGGGCGATCATCGGCACGCGCGCAGCGCTCGACCCCGCCTTTCTCGGCCTAGCGTGCAGGCGGTTCGAAGACCGCATCATCGTGGGTGTAGATGCTGCCGACGGCCGCGTGGCGGTGGACGGCTGGACGCGCGTGCTCGAGTACCAGGCGGTAGAGCTCGCGCGCGACGCGGCTGCCGCGGGCGCCTGTACCGTCATCTACACGGACATCGCGCGGGACGGCACTCAGGGAGGGCCCAACATGTCGAGTACCGAGGCTGTCGCCCGGGCCGCCGGTATCCCGGTCTTCGCCTCGGGCGGCGTGGGCTCGCTCGAGGACATCCGGCAACTGGCCGCCCTCGCCGGCGTCGAAGGCGTGATCGTGGGCCGCGCGCTCTACACGGGCGCGGTGAGCCTGCGGGCGGCGCTCGCGGAGGCCCGCTAGTCCATGCTCTGCAAGCGCATGATCCCGTGCCTCGACGTCCACGGCGGCCGCGTCGTCAAGGGCGTCCGCTTCGTGAACCTCCGCGACGCGGGTGATCCGGTCGAGGCGGCGCTGGCCTACGACGCCCAGGGGGCGGACGAGCTCGTCTTTCTCGACATCACCGCGTCCCACGAGGAGCGGGCCATCATGCTCGACGTGGTTCGCCGGACCGCCGAGGGCATCTACATGCCGCTCACCGTCGGCGGCGGCATCCGGAGCATCGAGGACATCCGCATGCTCCTGCGGGCGGGCGCCGACAAGGTCTCGCTCAATACCGCCGCGCTCGAGCGGCCCGGCTTGATCCGAGAGGCCGCGCAGCGCTTCGGAAGCCAGTGCATCGTGGTGGCGATCGACGCCAAGCGTGAGCCAGGGATGCCGCTCCGCTGGGGCGTCTACACTCACGGCGGCCGCCGGTCTGCGGGGCGGGACGCCGTCCAGTGGGCGCGCGAGGTCGAGGCGCTGGGCGCGGGCGAGATCCTCCTGACCAGCATGGACCGCGACGGTACCGGCGATGGCTACGACCTCGAGCTGACCCGCGCCGTCTCCGAGGCGGCCTCCGTGCCGGTCATCGCCTCAGGCGGGGCGGGCACGCTCGAGCACCTGCGCCAGGGCGTCGTGGACGGCAAGGCCGACGCCGTGCTGGTGGCCTCCATGTTCCACTTCGGCCGCCACACCATCACCGAAGCCAAGGGCTACCTGCGCGAGCGAGGCGTCGCGGTGAGGATAGAGGCGTGAGCGTGCTCGACGAGCTCAAGTGGGGCGGCGACGGGCTCATCCCCGCCGTCGTCCAGGAGACCGAGACGGGCGAGGTGCTCATGGTGGCGTGGATGGACCGCGAGGCGCTGGCGAAGACCCTCGAGACCGGACTTGGCCACTACTGGTCGCGATCGCGCCGGGAGCTCTGGCGCAAGGGCGCGACCTCCGGTCACATCCAGCACGTGGACGGGGTCTACGCCGACTGCGACCGCGACACGCTGCTGGTCCAGGCCCATCAGGAAGGCGTCGCCTGTCACACGGGGGCGCGGACGTGTTTCTTCACGCGTCTCGGAGGCGATATGGCGCCGCAGTCCTCCGGCGCAGGCCCCGCCATGCTGGAGGTGCTGGAGCGGGTTCTCCAGTCGCGCAAGGTCGAGCGGCCCGCGGGGTCGTATACCGCGGGGCTCTTCGTGCGCGGAGAAGCTCAGATCTGCCGGAAGATCGGCGAAGAAGCGACCGAGGTCGTAACAGCGGCGCTCGGCGGCGAGGGTGACGAGCGCGTGGTGTCAGAGATCGCGGATCTCTGGTTCCACAGCATGGTGCTGCTCGCCTCGCGGGGTATCCCGCTCCGCCAGGTGTTCGAAGAGCTGGCACGGCGCCACGGCGAGAAGGGCAAGCCGTGAAGGCGACGGGCCCGCTTCTCGTTGCCGTCCTCCTCACCGGCTGCAGCTCGAGCCGAGTCGAAAACGGCATCTTCTACTCCCCGAAGGGCTACCAGCTGCGCCTTCCCGGCGACGGCTGGGCGGTCCTCCCCGGCGGCGCGGCCGAGCTGGAGCTCCAGCGGAAGAATCCGGACGGCGGCATGCTGGCCGACGCCACGTGTGACGGCAAGACCACCAGCCGGCCGCTCGCCGTGCTGACGCGGCATCTCACCTTCGGGCTCGGCCACCGCGAAACGGTCGAGACCGTCCAGAACGAGGTGGGCGGGCGGCAGGCCGAGCGTACCCTCGTGCGCGGCACGATCGACGGGAGAGAGGTGGCGGTGGAAGCCGTCGTCCTGAAGGACAAGCGCTGCGTCTACGACTTCGTGTACGTGGCGCCCGTCGATGCCTTCGAGGCGGGACGCGGCGACTTCCAGGCTTTCGTGGAGAGCTTCGGGGGAGCGACGCGATGACCGCGACGGAGTACATCAAGACGCATGGGCGGGAGACCGTCGCCTGGTATGGCGGGCTCGGCCTGCTCACGATGCGCGTGGGGCGCAACCTGACTCTGCCGCCGTCCTATTTCTGGCTCGTCGCGCGCGAGATCGACATCATGGGCGTCCGCTCGCTGACGGTGGCGCTGAGCGCCGCGGTCTTCACGGGCATGGTGCTGGCGCTGCAGAGCGCGGTCAACATGGCACGGTTCGGCACGGAAAATTACGTCGGCCCGGTGGTGGCCGTCTCGATCCTGAGGGAGCTGGGACCCGTGCTCACGGCGATCCTGGTCGGGGGCAAGGTCGCCTCCGGGATCACCGCCGAGCTCGGCTCCATGAAGGTGACGGAGCAGATCGACGCGCTCCGCGCGCTCGGCGTCAACTACCTCAAGAAGCTGGTCGTCCCGCGGCTCCTCGCCGCCCTCGTGGTGTTCCCCGTGCTGGTCATCCTCACCGATGGCGTCGGCCTGCTGGGGGGGATGGTCGTCATGGTGTTCGAGCGGAACCTCGACACGTTTCTTTACTGGAACACGATCGCCTACTGGGTCGTGATCAAGGACTTCCTGAGCGGCATCGCCAAGGGCATGGTGTTCGGGGCGCTGGTCACGCTGATCGGCTGCTACAACGGGCTGGCCACGGAAGGCGGTACCGAGGGCCTCGGGCGTGCCACCACCGCCACGGTGGTGCAGGCGGCCATGGCGGTGATCATCTCGGACTTTTTCCTCACCAAGCTCCTCTTGTTCCTCTTCTGGTGAGTCGAGCCATGGCCACGCCGCCGCTCGTCGAGCTCCGCGATGTGCGCAAAGCCTACGACCAGAACGAGGTCCTGCGCGGCGTCAGCCTCGCCTTGCCGAAGAGCACGATCCTGGCCGTCATGGGCGGCAGCGGCGCGGGCAAGACCGTGCTGCTCCGCATCGTTGACGGTCTGGTCCGCCCTACTTCTGGCGAGGTGAGCCTGTTTGGCACCCGCATCGACCGGCTGGGTGAGGAGGCCATGCTGCCGCTGCGCCGCCGCGCCGGCTTCGTCTTCCAGAGCGCGGCGCTCTTCGACTCGCTCTCGGCGTTCGAGAACGTGGCGTACCCGCTCCGCGAGCACACCAACCTGTCGCTCGGCGAGATCACCGACCGCGTGCACCGCTTCCTGTCGCTGGTGGGCCTGCCCGGCGTGGACGACCTGTTTCCCGCGGAGCTGTCGGGCGGGATGAAAAAGCGCGTGGGAATCGCGCGGGCCCTGGTGACCGAGCCCGAGGTGGTCTTCTTCGACGAGCCCACGGCCGGGCTCGACCCGACCAATGCCCGGCTCGTGGCCGAGCTCATCGCGGAGCTGCGCAAGGGCGTGTGCGACACGGCCATCGTGGTCACCCACGACATCGAATTCGCCGAGATGGTGTCCGACCAGATGGCGATCCTCCACCAGGGGCGCTTCGCGGAGGTGGGAACGCCGGCCGCGGTTCGCGCCTCGGCGAATCCGGACGTGCGGCGCTTCCTGGCCGGCGAGCTCAGGGAGAGCTGACCCGTGCCTGACGGTCGCCGGCTCGTTCTGCAGATGCGGATCGGGGCCTTCATCCTGATCGGGCTGGTGGTGTTCCTCGCCATCATCTACCTGCTCGGCGCCCAGGCGAGGTACTTCGAGCGCAAGTACGCTCTCACGGCCGAGTTCACCGAAGTGGGTGGACTGATCGAAGGGGCGACGGTACGGCTGGCCGGCGTGCAGATCGGCCGGGTCACGAAGGTCGAGCTTCCGCCTGAGCCCGGGGGCAAGGTGCAGGTGACCCTCACATTGGCCCGCCGCTTCGCCGACCGGGTCCGGCGGAACTCCGAGGCCCGCATCGTCACGCAAGGCCTGCTCGGTGACAAGCTGGTGGAAATCACGATCGGGTCCGCCGACGCGCCTCCGCTCAAGCCCGGCGACACCATCGCGACCCGCAACCCCTTCGAGATGCAGGAGATGTTCTCCGCAGGCGCAGAGACGCTGGCACAGGTCAATCAGCTGGCGGTGACCCTTCGGAAAACCATGGACCGCGTGGACCGGATGACGGATGAGGTCGAGAAGGGCAAGGGCTGGCTCCATGTGCTGATCTACGAGGAGCCCGAGAGCCTGCGGCGGCTCAACGCCCTGCTGACCTCGACGCAGCAGCTGCTGGCGCAGGCCCAGAACGACGAGAGCGCGGTCGGCGTCCTGCTCTCGCGGGACAGCGGGAAGTCGGTGCGCTCGCTGCTGGCCGCCATGGATGCGTTCGGGCGGGCCGCCCAGAAGCCGGACGCGGGCGAAGGGCTGCTGCCCACGCTCCTGTACGACCCGCAGTACAAGGACGTGGCGCGGGATCTCCAGGTGGTGACGCGCAACTTCAGGGACGTGTCCGAGAAACTCGCCCACGGCCAGGGCCTGCTGGGCGGCCTCCTCAAGGACGACGGAGACGCGACCCTCGGCCAGGCGGCCGCCGACTTCCGGGTCGCGATGGCGAACCTGCGGGTGGTCACGGATCGTCTCAAGACGGGCGAGGGCACGATGGGCGCCCTGCTCGCGGATCCCACCGTGTACGAGAATCTGGTCCAGTTCCTCGAGGGCGCGCGGCGCAGCTTCCTGCTCCGTTCCCTCATCCGCTCGACCATCCCGCCCGGGGGCGCGGATGAAAAGAGCAAGGCGGCAGCCCCGGCCGCGGGGAGCGAGAAGAAATAATGGCGAGGGAACGCGCGGTCTATCGCTGCCAAACTTGCGGCTTCGCCGCGTCGAAGGCCGGCACGTGCCCGGACTGCGCGCGCACCGGCACCTACGTGGCGCTCGTCGAGGAGCGGGCGGTGCCGTCGCGCTCGGAGCGGCCCAAGCTTGCCGCCGGCGCCCGACCCGTGCGCATCGGCGACATCGCGGTGACGGCGGGGGAGCGCATCACCACCGGCATCGGCGAGCTCGATCGCGTGCTGGGGGGCGGTGTCGTTCCGGGCTCGCTGGTGCTGATCGGCGGCGATCCCGGCATCGGCAAGTCTACCCTCCTGCTCCAGGCGAGCCGCAGCCTGGCGGAGCGCGCGGATCCCCTCCTCTACGTCTCGGGCGAGGAGTCGGCGGCCCAGGTCAAGCTGCGCGCGGACCGGCTCGGCATCGCGCCGCGCGGCCTCTACTTCCTCGCGGAGACGGATCTCCAGGTGATCGAAGCTCACGCGGCGGAGCTCAAGCCCCGCGCGCTCGTGGTGGACTCCATCCAGACCATGTTCCTGCCCGGGCTCGAGTCGGCGCCCGGCAGCGTGAGCCAGGTCAGGGAATGCGCCGCGCGCCTCATGCTCTGGTCCAAGGGGCGCGGCACGGCCACTTTCCTGGTGGGGCACGTCACCAAGGATGGCGCGATCGCGGGACCCCGCGTCCTCGAGCACCTGGTGGACACCGTGCTCTATTTCGAGGGAGAGCAGCACCACTCGCACCGCGTGCTGCGCGCCGTCAAGAACCGCTTCGGCTCGACCAACGAGATCGGCGTCTTCGAGATGGGTGAGAAGGGCCTCGCCGAGGTCACCAATCCGTCCGGCTTCTTCCTGGCCGAGCGGCCCCGGGGCGCCGCGGGATCCGTGATCGTCTCGAGCCTGGAGGGCAGCCGGCCGCTCCTCCTCGAGCTCCAGGCGCTGGTGACACCGGCCAACTTCGGCACGCCCCGTCGCACCGTGCTCGGCGCCGACTACAACCGGGTCTGCCTGCTATTGGCGGTGCTCGAGAAGCGGGTCGGGTTTCCGCTGCAGAGCCAGGACGTCTTCGTCAACGTGGCGGGCGGCGGCCGCGTCACCGAGCCGGCGGCGGATCTGGGCGTGGTGGTGGCGGCGGCCTCGAGCTATCTCGATCGCCCCGTGCGGGGCGACACGGTGATCATGGGCGAAGTCGGCCTGGCCGGAGAGGTGCGCGCGGTGTCGGGGCTCGCGGCGCGGCTCAAGGAGGCGGCGGCCCTGGGCTTCACGGCGGCGGTGGTGCCGCAGAACAATCTCGCGGGTCACAATCTGGCGCGTGGCACGACGCATCCACTTGATGTCCAGGGAGTGGCAACGGTGGACGAAGCGGTCAAGGCGCTATTGGAGCACTGAGAGGCGACCATGATGGGCATCATCATCGTGCGGGTATTCATGCTGGCGGCGGCCACCGGGGCCGGAATGGCTTTCGGCCCGCCGCTCGGCATTCACGCGACCAATTGGTGGCTCGGCGGCGCCGGCTTCCTCTTCGGGGTGCTGGCCGTGCTCCTCGAGTGGCAGGCGCGGAAGATCCCGGTGGACCGGATCTTCTGGGGCTCCATGGGCGGCATCCTGGGGCTTGGACTCGGGCTCGGGCTGGGGACGGCCATGGGCGCCGTCTCCCCCGACGCGGGGCCGCTCGGGCGCGGGCTCTTCGGCCTGCTCTTCGCCTACCTGGGCGCCTCGGTCGCGCTCGCCAAGCGGGATGAGCTCGAGGACATGTCGGCCAAGCTCTTTCCCAAGACTGCCGCGCGCCGAGAGGGGTTCAAGATTCTCGACACCTCCGTGATCATCGACGGCCGCGTCGTGGATCTCTGCGAGGTGGGCTTCCTCGACGGCACGCTGATCGTCCCGCAGTTCGTCCTCAGGGAGCTCCAGCAGATCGCCGACTCCCCCGATGCGCTCAAGCGCAACCGGGGCAAGCGGGGATTCGACGTGCTACAGCGCCTGCAGCGGGTGCCAGGCACGAAGGTCCGGATCGAGGACCAGGACTTTCCGCACGTGCGCGAGGTGGACCGGAAGCTGATCGAGCTGGGCAAGGTGATGGGCGCCAAGGTCGTCACCAACGACTACAACCTCAACAAGGTCGCGGAGCTGTCGGGCGTGTCGGTGCTCAACGTGAACGAGCTGGCGAACGCGCTCAAGCCGGTCGTGCTGCCCGGCGAGGTCGTGCACGTCCAGGTGGTCAAGGAGGGCAAGGAAGTCGGCCAGGGCGTCGCCTACCTCGACGACGGGACGATGGTGGTGGTGGACCATGGCAAGCGACTCATCGGCCAGCAGGTCAGCGCCACCGTCACCTCGGTGCTCCAGACCACGGCCGGCCGCATGATCTTCGCCCGTTTAAAGGACGAAGAGGGAGTGGCCAGGTGAGTGGCCAGATGAAGGCTGCCGTCGCGGTGGTGCCGGCAGGAGGGGTGGGCGTGCGCATGGGTGGCGGCCGGCCCAAGCAATACCTCACGCTCGGGGGAGCGCCCATTCTCGTCCACACCCTGCGCGCGCTCGCTCGCTGCCGCTCGCTCGCCGGTCTCGTCGTGGCGGCGCCGGCCGACCGCGTCGAAGCGACGCGCGCCCTCCTCGCCCGCTTCCGCGTCCCGAGGGTGCTGGCCGTGATCGCCGGAGGAGAAGAGCGGCAGGACTCGGTGAGGCTCGGTCTCGAGGCCGTGCCCCCGGAGGCGACATGGGTGGTGGTGCATGACGCGGTGAGGCCGTTCATCACCCCCGAGATCGTCGAGCGGGTGCTGGCCGCGGCGCGGGTTCCCGGCGCCGCCACCTGCGGCCGGCCTGTGCGTGAGACCGTCAAGCGCGTGCGGGACAGGGTGGTCGAGACCACGCTCCCCCGCGACGGGCTCTGGCTGACCCAGACGCCGCAGGCCTTCCGGCGGGCGCTCCTCGCCGAGGCGCACGACAAGGCCACGCGCGATGGCTATCGCGCGACCGACGACGCCATGCTGGTAGAGAGGCTGGGCGGGCGCGTCGCCATGGTCGAAGGATTGTCCCAGAACCTCAAGATCACGACGCCCGACGACCTCAAAGTGGCGCGGGCGTGGATCGGAGGCGGGCGCAGGGCATGAGCTCCACGCGGAGCGGTCTCGGCTTCGATCTCCACCCGCTGGTGGACGGGCGCCCCCTGGTGCTGGGCGGCGTGGCCGTGCCGCACGAGCGGGGACTCGGCGGCCATTCCGACGCAGATGTCCTGACCCATGCCGTCTGCGAAGCGTTGCTGGGTGCGCTGGCCATGGGCGATCTCGGCCGCATGTTCCCGGACACGGATCCGCGCTGGAAGGGCGTGTCGAGCCTGACCCTTCTCGAGGGCGTCCTGGACGCGCTGCGCGCGCGGCGCGCGACGCTCGTGAACGTGGACGCCACGCTGATCTGCCAGACGCCCCGGCTCGCCTCGCACCTGCCCGCCATGGCCGCGCGCCTGGCGCAATGCCTCGGCGTCGAGACCGATCGCGTGAGCGTCAAGGCGAAGAGTCCCGAGCATCTCGGGCATCTTGGCCGCGGCGAAGGCATAGCCGCCATGGCGGTCGTGAGCGTCGAGGTGCCCTGATGGCGCTCCGTATCTTCAATACCCTCACGCGGCGGAAGGAGGACTTCGTCCCGCTCGTCCCGGGTGAGGTGGGGATGTACGTCTGCGGGGTGACGGTGTACGACCTCTGCCACATCGGCCATGCCCGGAGCGCCATCGTCTTCGACGTGATCCGGCGCTACTTGCGTTTCAGGGGCTATCGCGTCACCTTCATAAAGAACTACACGGACGTGGACGACAGGATCATCCGCAAGGCCAACGAGGAAGGTGTGACTGCCCAGGTGATCTCGGAGCGCTACATCGCGGAGTATCAGACCGACATGGCCTCGATCGGCGTCCAGCCGGCCGACGTGGAGCCCAAGGCCACCGAGCACATCCCGCAGATGGTGGAGCTGATCGGCCGGCTCATCCGGCGCGGGGTCGCCTACGAGCTGGACGGCGACGTCTACTTCGAGGTCCGCCGCTTTCCGCACTACGGCAAGCTCTCCGGCAAGAATCTCGACGAGCTCGAATCGGGCGCCCGAGTGGACGTGGACGAGCGCAAGCGTGATCCGCTCGACTTCGCGCTGTGGAAGGCGTCCAAGCCGGGCGAGCCCTCGTGGCCCTCTCCCTGGGGCCCCGGTCGCCCCGGCTGGCACATCGAGTGCTCCGCCATGTCCATGCAGTATCTCGGCGAAACCTTCGATCTGCACGGAGGCGGCGAGGATCTCATCTTTCCGCACCACGAGAACGAAATTGCCCAGTCCGAAGGCGCGACGGGCAGGCCCTTCGTGCGCTGCTGGGCGCACAACGGCTTCGTCAACCTGAACGCCGAAAAGATGTCGAAGTCGCTGGGCAATACGCTGTGGATCAGGGACATGGTGCGCCGGCACGATCCCGAGGCACTGCGGCTGTACTTCCTGGGCACGCACTACCGGCACCCGCTCGAATTCGCCGACGAGCGCGTTGCGGAGTCGACGAAGGCCCTGGGGCGACTGCGCGCGCTCGTGGTCGAGGCCGACCGCATCGCGGCCAAGGGCACGCCCGCGCCCGGGCCCGACGGTGGGCTCTTCGACGAGATCGCGGGGCACCGGGCGCGCTTCGAGGCCGCTATGGACGACGACTTCAATACGCCCCAGGCCCTGGGCGTGCTCTTCGACCTGGCGCGGCTGCTCCAGGGCGCGCGCGCGCAGATCGCCGAGAGGCGCCTCGCCGCAGGGGTCTTCCTCATGGGCGTGGGCGAGTTGGTGACGCTCGCGCGGACGCTCGGACTGCTCGAGCCGGGCGGCCGGGTAGAGCGGCCGGTGGATCCGCAGTTGAAGGCCAAGGTCGAGTCGCTCCTGTACCTCCGCGAGCAGGCGCGAAAGCAGCGCGATTTCGCCGAGGCCGATCGGCTCCGGAACGAGCTGACCGCGATGGGCGTCACGCTCAAGGATTCGCGCGACGGCGCCACCACCTGGACGCTCGGCTCATGAGTGCAGACGAAGCCGAGGACACCCCTCTCTGCGGGCGCAACCCCGTGCTCGAGCTCCTGCGGGCCCAGAGCCGTCGGGTGGAGGAAGTTGCCATTCTCGCCGAGGGTCGCGGTCCCGCGCTCCAGGAACTGCTGGGCCTGGCCAGGCGTCTCGGCGTCAAGGTCTCGTACCGGACTCGCGACCAGCTGACGGCCATCGCAGGCAGCCCGCACCATCAAGGCGTGGTTGCGCGGGTCGCGGGCGCGTCCTACGCGGCTCTCGATGAGCTCCTGGCCATCCCCGGGCAGCGCGGGGAGCCGGCCTTCTTCCTGGCGCTGGACCAGATTCAGGATCCTCGCAACCTGGGAGCCGTCCTGCGCTCCGCCGAGGCGACGGGGGCGCACGGGGCCATTGTGCCCAAGCACCACGCCGCCGGGGTTACCGCTGCCGCGGCCAAATCCGCCATGGGAGCGGTGGAGTACCTGCCGGTCGCCCGCGAGACGAATCTTGTGCAGGTGATCGAATTGCTGAAGAAGGACGGTATTTGGGTGGTCGGCGCGGTGGTCAAGGGAGGTCAGGCCCCCTGGGAGGTCGATCTTTCCGGCCCTATCTGCCTGGTCCTGGGAGGCGAGGGGCCCGGCGTGAGGCCCCTCGTGGCCAAGAGTTGCGACTTCCTCACCAGCATTCCCATGCGGGGCAAGATCGGCTCGCTCAACGTGTCTGCGGCGGCGGCCATTCTCTGCTACGAAGTGGAGCGCCAGAGGCTTGCGAAACAAGCAAAATTGTCTTGACTTGTGAGCGCATCGAAACTAATGTGAGGGTTTGTGACTGCTGGCGTAGCTCAGGGGTAGAGCAACTGCCTTGTAAGCAGTGGGTCGGGGGTTCAAATCCTCCCGCCAGCGCCAGACATTTCAAGGGGTTACACTCTGAAGAACCAGCGGGGAGATACCCAAGTGGCCAAAGGGGGCAGACTGTAAATCTGCTGGCGAACGCCTTCGGAGGTTCAAATCCTCCTCTCCCCACCATTCCCTGGGGCGAAGGATTTCGCACCGAACGGACGCGCGGGAATAGCTCAGCGGTAGAGCGCCAGCCTTCCAAGCTGGGGGTCGCGGGTTCGAATCCCGTTTCCCGCTCCACTTGGGCTCCGGTATTCGGGATGACGGCATTTGGGGCAACGGCGAGGAACATGATCCAGGCCCATGTAGCTCAGTTGGCAGAGCACGCCCTTGGTAAGGGCGAGGTCTCCGGTTCAAGCCCGGACATGGGCTCCATCACTCTGACAGACCGGCAGGCGGACTGAGGAGGCGAGCGAGGAATGGCCAAGGCGAAGTTTGATCGGTCGAAGCCGCACGTGAACATAGGGACGATAGGGCACATCGATCACGGGAAGACGACGTTGACGAGTGCGATCACGAAGGTGCTGCACACGAAGTACAGCGGGGTGGCGGTGCGGGACTTTGGGACGATCGACAATGCGCCGGAGGAGCGGGAGCGGGGGATCACGATCG
>WNFD01006519.1_pt1 | contig 21616 bp, 20 predicted proteins | sample 5400491 | NCBI WGS metagenome assembly WNFD01 (sample SAMN13153343, study PRJNA577476) | soil metagenome | isolation source: 120 cm saprolite under Douglas fir tree site 2 hole 2 replicate 2 | place: USA:California | collected 2015-04-18
CGTCGCCAGCCGCTACTTGACCGCGCCGCTCCCGCCGGGGTCTCGCAGCCGAATGCGCCGGCTCGCGCGGTTGGGAATTTCTGCACCCAATGCGGCAAGACGACCGGTTCGGCGCGCAACTTCTGTGCGAATTGCGGCGCCGCGTTCGAAGCGGAAGGTCCATCGCCCACGCATGAAAATGCAAAGTTCGGTTGAGCCTTCCCTAATAAGCGCAGTATCATCCCTCTTGTGATACGTCGCCTGTATGTTCATAACTTCCGGTGCCTGGAAAACTTCGAGTTGCCAATCTCGCACCACTCGTCCGCCCTGCTCATTGGGAAAAACGGTGCAGGCAAGACAACGGTTGGGCTCGCGCTGGAAATCCTGCAGAGGATCGCTCGAGGTACGAACCGGGTAGGCGAACTCGTGAAGCCGAAGGACCTCGCTCGGGGACGCACAGACGCGCCTATGCGATTCGAAATCGAGGTCGAGCTGAACAAAAAGGTCTACTCGTATGGAATCGCCTTTGAGTCTCCACGGGGGTTCAAAGAACTGCGTGTACTCGACGAGAAGCTCACCGTCGCCGGGAAGTCCATCTACAAGCGGCAAAACGCGCAAGTGTCTCTTGCGAAAACGACTGGGCAGGGGGAGGCGAAATTCCTTATTGACTGGCACTTGGTGGCTCTGCCGATAGTTCAGGAACAATCGGCGAAGGATCCTTTGTCCATTTTCAAGCAGTGGCTCGGTCGGATGCTAATCCTTCGGCCGATGCCCAGTGTAATTTCAGGAGACTCCACACAAGAGACGCTGCAGCCGAATCTTCAGGTCACAGACTTTGCCGCGTGGTTTTCAGGTCTAGTGAGTTCTGCACCAGCCGCTTATTCCAAAATCGACGAGTATCTCAAGCAAGTGATGCCCGACCTGAAGGACATCCAAAATCCTGTGAGTGGTCCGGGTTCTAAAAGTCTTATCGTCCAGTTTTCCAACGACCAGGAAAGCCTGAAGCTTCCCTTCGAAGATCTGTCGGACGGCGAGAAGTGCTTCATGATATGCGCCCTGGTGCTTGCCGCGAAAAACGCCTACGAGGCGGTGTTTTGTTTCTGGGATGAACCGGACAATTATCTCGCACTCTCCGAGGTTGGGCAGTTTGTCTTGGCTCTCCGCAAAGCATTCCAATCTGGCGGCCAGTTCATCGCGACCTCGCACCATCCAGAAGCGATTAACAGCTTCTCCAAAGAGAACACGCTCATTCTATACCGGAAGAGCCACCTTGAACCCACGGTCGTCCGCCCGCTCAGCGAAATCCAGATCAGCGGGGACCTTGTCAGCGCGCTGGTTCGTGGCGATGTAGAACCGTGAGCCCCAACAAGCATCGGCCACACGTCTTGGTGCTTCCCGAAGACCGACGGCGAACGAAATACTGGCTCGTCTGGCTAACCTCAAAACTGACCCACTACCCGCCATGGAATGGGTGTTATAGTGGCTTGGCGGCTCTGGTAATCAAATTTGGCGTGGTTGTGTGGGAAGAGACCAGGCACAATCCAAGCATATGCCGTGTGAGGGTTGAGGTGACGGAATGAAAGACTCCCGCCTGGCGCGTGCGTGGCGAAGAGAGCTATCGTGAGATGAGTTCCCTGCCGATTGAGGCGCGCAGCGTCCATAAAGCCTTCGGGCTTACCCCGGTCCTGCGCGGGGTCAGCCTCAAGGTCGATCAAGGCGAAGGCGCGATCGTCGTCGGGCACAATGGCAGCGGCAAGTCGACCCTCGTGCGGATTCTAGCCGGGTTGTCATCGGTTTCGGCCGGCGAGGCACTATTGTTCGGTCAGCCGGCACGCAAGCTTCCACCGGGCAATCGTCGCCGCGTTGGCCTCGTCACGCATCAGAGTTTCCTCTACCCGAAGCTTACCGCGCGCGAAAACCTGGAATTTTACTCGGAGCTGTATGGGCTCGACGATCGCGCGATCAATGTCAGCGGGTGGCTGGAGCGTATCGGGCTGGCAAAGGTGGCTGATGAACGCGTAAGCACGTTTTCACGGGGAATGGAACAGCGGCTAACGCTCGCCCGCGCCACCATCACCACTCCCGACATACTACTTATGGATGAACCTTTCGCTGCGCTTGACGCTGACGGGGTTGCGCTGGCGCTCGGCCTGATTGAACAGGCTTTGGGCCGCGGATGCGCTATCGTTATTACCGCGCACGAACCATTTCAAATCGGGCGAATGACCTTCACCAGATACGCTCTTGTGCGCGGGCGCCTGCACCCCGCCCCTGGTGATTCGAAGACCGAAGCGGCGGCCGAAGGAGCGGCCGCCTTCTGAGAAGAGGAGACAGATGGAGAGCACTGCAAGGGTTTCCTGACTCGTCTCGACAAAGGGAGTTAGGCAATAAAAATCCAACGGGCAGGGGCAGATCTATTTCCCTCCTTGCTTGTCTCAGACTGTGTCCGCCGTCATCTAGCGGGTGTTGAAGTAAAGGTTACCAATGGCATTTGCTGCAAGCGGGGCTTCAACACCCTGCGTGAAAGCTGGCTTCCTCCCTTTAGTTCTCTCCCGCTGGCGGGCGAGACTACAGAGGGGGAAGCAGGCTGTGAAGACTCTTTCAATAGCCTGCTGGTGAAAAGTGTCACCGTTCACAGCAATATTACGCAAAGACCTGCGGCTTGAGCTCCGAAGTGGAGAAAGTACCATTACGCTGGTGTTCCTCTCGTTGCTCATCCTGATCGTGCTGACGTTTGCGCTCAACGCGGTTGGGGGCGACGCGGTCACTGCGGCCGGCGCGCTGTGGGTCGCGATGATCTTTGCCGGGATGCTGGGCGCCACACGCGCTCTCATCGGGGAATGGGAGAACGGCTGTATTCGGGGCTTGCTGCTCAGTCCGGCCGAGCGCGCGGCGATTTATTGGGCGAAGCTGCTCGCCTCGTTCGTGTTTATGGCACTGGCGGAATTCGCCGCGATGGTACTGATGGTACTGTTTTTCAATCTCGATTTCGGTCTCCGGCTGCTCCGGCTGGCGCCGGTCCTCGCGATGGGTGCTTTGGGCTTTGCAGCTCTGGCGACGCTGCTGGCCGCAATCCAGGTGCGGCTCCGCGCGGGCGACCTGCTGCTGCCGCTGCTGACCGTTCCGGTGTTCGTGCCGGCTTTGATTGCCGGGGTTAAAGCAAGCAATGCTGCGCTGGCCGGTTTGCCATTTGACGCTTTCGCGCAATGGCTCAAAATCCTCGCCGCCAGTGATATCCTGTTTTTGGCGGCAGGCTATTTGTTGTTCGAACACGTAATCAGTGAAGACTAACTGCCAGCTCCGGATTCTCTCTCCTGAAGTGAGAAGGGTCGGCGGAGAGGTCGATGGGCACTAAGGCAGCATCCTGGCTCGGAGTTGTAACACTGGTCACGATGACGATGGCCATCTTCATGGTCTTCGCCTACGTCCCAACTGAAGTTGAGCAGGGAATCGTCCAGCGCATTTTTTATTTTCACGTGCCCTGCGCCTGGGTGGCATTCGCCGCCTTTGCGTTGGTGGCAATTTCGGGCATGTTTTATCTGTGGCTCGGCCACCAGATATGGGATGATCTTGGTTATGCCGCGGCTGAAGTGGGGATGCTGTTCTGCACGCTGGTGCTGATAACCGGTTCGATTTGGGCGAAGCCGATCTGGGGGACGTGGTGGACTTGGGATTCGCGCCTGACGACGACGCTGGTCCTGTGGTTGCTGTATGCCGGTTATCTGATGCTGCGGGTAATGGGCGACGAGGCTCCGCAAGTTGGCCGCCTCGCCGCCGTGGTGGGTATCGTCGCGGCCGCCGACGTTCCGGTCATCATCGTCTCTGTACGGCTATGGCGGACGATCCATCCGGCGGTGATAGTGACTCGCCAGGGCAGCCATGGGCTGGAAGATCCGCGCATGATTGCAACCCTGCTGGTCTCGATGGTGGCATTCACCGCGCTGTGCGGATGGCTGCTGATGCTCCGCTTTGCGACGCTGCGGACCGCGGCACGTATCGCCAACCTTGGCCGCCAATTGGCACTGGCAGAGGCGGAACTGGCTGACCGAAGCGCACAGGCGCGAATGTCATCCTGAAAGGGAGGGCACTTGGCGAAACGCAGTGGAGCCGGTGAGCCAAGACCGGCGAATGCGGTCGAACCCCTGGTGAGCCGCAGCCCCGAGCGAAGGCGAGGGGGAAGCCGAAGGGAAACGAGCCCGCGAGGCGCGCACCTACAAAGGGGTTGCGCGGGGCGATTTTATGGAGAATTTGAGCTATTTGTTTGCCGCCTACTCGATAATCTTCGCGGCCATTTTCTTGTACGTGATGTTTCTATGGCGGCGGCAAGCGCGGCTCGACAACCAACTACGCCGGCTCGAAGCTCAACTGCGCGAAGTGCAGGAAGACCTGGCGGGAAACGGGCCGAAGCCTCTGCCTGCGACATCGCGCTCAGCTTCGTAAGTGGTTACCTCTCCCATTCGAGATTGCCGCTTTCACCAAAACGTCTTAAGTCATTCTCGCGCGTGGCTGCTGCGCGAAGAATTCAGATGTTTGCCTTGCGCTGTCTCGAACTCCCTTACCATTCTTCTCCCTCCTTTGCTGCCTTCTCGGACGATCCCGGGAAGCGGCAGTTTTCAATCGGAATGAATTAGTCTAATTCATTCTAGTGTCCTGAGTCTGAAATGGGCTTACAAAATCCAGCGGATCAGCAATTAGTTTCAGCGGAAAGCCTGCCGGTTCAAACAGGTTGTCGCGCAAGTCAGAGCTATCGCTGCTTCCGCTTCGCGTTGATTCCTCGACTTCCCCTTCGGCTCCGCTCAGGGCTTCGGCTCACCGGAATGACAAACAGGGGGCGCTCCTTTTATGTCATCCTGAGCGCCAGCGCACTATGCGCAACGAAGTGGAGCCGGTGAGCCGAGGCCCAGCGAATGCGGCCGAAGCCCTGAGCGGAGTCGAAGGGAAACGAGTCGGCGAGGTGCGCATAGGAGGTAGGATCAACGCGAAGCGGAAGCAGCGACGATGCGCGGAGCGCAGATGGTCAATTTGAACGCTAGTAACTGTAAGCCGGAAAGGAGATAGCAAATGTCAGTAAATTGGAGAAGCGCAGCTTCCGGCTGGAGCACCCTGATACCCCACAACTGTTTCAACGAACTACTGTCTACTCAGAACAGAGGACAGGCTCGTTTTTCCTCTCGTCTTCTCTGGCTTCTCACTGCTCACTCCTCGGGTCGCTCTTCTATACAATGCCAATTAAGATGTTGAATATAGGCTCCCAAATTGCGGCGCCAAAGTGGCTGGCTGATCGCGCGGCCGCTGGCCTTATGGCCGAGGCAAGCAGAGCCGCGACATATAGCAGGCTGCGGAAAAAAGGCCTTCCGCACCCTGCTTTCCCTCTCTGTAATCTCTCCCAGAGGGGGAAAACTAAACACTAGCGGAGCCGAGAGGCGGAGCGAGCTAACGAGTCTGCGAGGTGCGAATCAAAGAGGAAGGAAGCCAGTTTTATCGCAAGGTGCAGAAAGATTCTTTGATAAAGAAATAGGTCTTTCCGCGCCCTGATAGGCTCATTTGAGAGCCCGTAGCGAGGGAGTCGGCGCACGCAGCGCTATAACTCCCGAGCGGCGCCGCAAGTCATTAGTGGAGGCCGCTTGGGCCGAAGCGGTGAGCCGAGGCCGAGCGTAGCCGGCGGAAGCCCTGAGCGGAGCCGAAGGGAAACGAGTCAGCGTGCGCATAGAATAAGCCGGTGAAAACGGGTGACCACGCATGACGACCAACACAGAAGAGGCGCTTGAGCAACTTAACCGCTTGGTGCGCGCTAAAACCGGCGATGCGAGGGCGCGGGCCCACTCGCTCGAAACCCTGCCGGGGCATGCCGGCTTCAGCTACAGCTTCGTGCTGGAGCGCGACGACGGCGGCACGCCCGCCGGCAGGCTGGTGCTGAGGGTCGCGCCGCCTAACGTCAAGATTTCGGGACCGGCTGATATCGTCCGCCAGGCCCGGATTATGGTTTCAATGACCGGCACCGCAGTGCCGGTGCCACCGGTTTACTGGTACGGCGACGAGCCCGAATTCTTCGACCGGCCGTATTTTGTGGTCGGTTTTTTGGATGGAGTAAAACTGGCCGACGAGCCGTTCGCGCCCGAGCACATGGCTCGCCTCGCGCGCAAAGGTATTGAAACCCTGGTGGCTCTTCACAGCCTGCCCTGGGAGCCGCGGCGAGCGGCTTTTGGCGACCCATTGCCGCTGAGCGAGGAGATGAAACGGCTCGATTATCTGCTCGATCGGCCGACGCTCGATGCCACAGTGGTGGCGCGTGCACCCGAGCTTCGCAAGCGGCTACGGGCGACGCTGCCGCATGGTGGACGGCTCGGATGTGTTCATGGCGATTTTCAATGGTCGAATGTGCTGTTCGATGCGGAGCGGCCGATCGCGCTCATCGACTGGGAGATCGCTTCGATTGGTCCGACGCTGCTCGATCTGGGCTGGGTCTGCTTTTTCGCCGATACCGACAGTTGGGTCGAAACCGCCGAAAAACGGGTGCGGCCGCTTTCCCCACGTGAGATCGTCGAAATCTATACCGGGGTGGCCCAGTTCGCCATCTCGGAGGAGGAGGTACGCTGGTTCCGCGCGTTCGCAGGTTACCGCTTCGGTGTAATTACCTGCTTCAACCTAATGCTCCATCGGCGCGGCAAACGCGACGATCCGGATTGGGAAGACATCGCGCTGTCCGCGCCGCGGATGTTCGAGCGCGGCCTCGAATTGCTCGGCTCCTGAGCCGGTCGCAAGTTTCTTCAGGCTGAGCCGAGCCCTTCTGCGCGGTCGCTATATCCGTCCGAGCAAAAGCAGGATTAGGAGGGATTAGGAGAACCAGCCCCAAACCTCCACTGGGGTAGTAGCCCCAGCCGGTGCTGTAGGGCCATGTGGGAAGAGCCCCGATGACGAGCAGGATGAGGACGATAAGCAGGATCAAGTTCATCCCAGATCATCTCATCGGATTAGTGGCATCTCAACAAAATTGTTGAGGGCGCTCGGCGCCAAGAACGCGCCGCTGTTGAGGAATTGGTGATGGCGCGGTTGCAACGTTCGCCCTAACAATTAGCTCTGCGGCGGCACCGGTTGTTCGGCTTGCGCAACGGCGGGTATATTCTTCGGATGAAGCCGGGATCTTCGTCAATGGCACATAACCGCCGGATCGCAGTCATCGACCTCGGTGGGCAGTATTGCCATCTCATTGTGCGGCGATTGCGCGATCTGACGGTCGGCGCCGAGATATTCCCACCCAGCGTATCTGCGGAAACCCTGGCGAATTACGCCGGTCTAATTCTGTCCGGCGGGCCGCAGAGCGTGTATGACCCGAGCGCGGTGATGATTGACGAGGGGATTTTGCGGCTCGACATACCTATCCTCGGCATTTGTTACGGCCATCAACTGCTGGCGAAACTGCTCGGTGGCGAGGTTACCAGGCACGATGGCGAATACGGATTTGCGCAGTTGACGACCGGCCCGCATACCTCGCCTCTCCCGCAAGGCACCCTCACCTCACCTCTCCCGCAAAACAGCGGGAGAGGGACAGGCAGCGGGAGAGGGACAGGCAGCGCCGACTCCCTATTCCTTGGCACTCCGCCGACGCAGCAGGTTTGGATGAGCCATTCCGATGCTGTTCGCAACCTTCCGCCCGAGCTCGTAACGTTAGCAACGACGGACAGATGCACCTGCGCGGCCTTTGCTCATTTATCGAAGCCGCTCTTCGGGCTGCAATTCCATCCTGAAGTCGCTCATACGGAATACGGCGGGAAAATCCTCGAAAACTTCATTCGTTCGGTGTGCCGGATAGGCGAAAGCGCTGCTACCTCGAGTAGGGTGCAGGCGCTATGCGAGCGAATTCAGCGAGCCGCAGACGGAAAATCGGTATTCTTCCTGGTCAGCGGAGGAGTCGACTCGACGGTTGCTTTCGTGCTTTGCGGCATGGCACTGCCGAAACAGCGGGTGCTGGGGCTCTATGTCGATACCGGCCTGATGCGTCAGGGGGAAACGGACGAACTTCGCGTCAATCTGGCGAAGCTCGGATTGGCCGCGCGAATCAGGATTTGGGACGCCTCCAAAGTCTTTCTGAAAGCGCTTGAAGGCAAAAGTGACCCGGAGGAAAAGCGGCAGATCATCGGCCGTCTCTTCGTCGAGATTCAAGCGCAAGCGATGCATGAGTTCGGTATTGACCCGGACCATTGGCTGCTGGGCCAGGGAACTATATATCCCGATACGATCGAGTCAGGCGGCGACACTGGGCGTGCAGCGGTCATCAAGACGCATCATAACCGATGCGATGAGATTCGAGAATTGATACGCCAGGGCAAGGTAATCGAGCCGCTTGCTGAATTCTACAAAGATGAAGTACGCGAGCTCGGCCGCGAACTCGGATTGTCGGCGCAGCTCACTAACCGCTGGCCCTTTCCAGGCCCTGGTCTCGCGATCCGATGTCTTTGCACACGGACTGAAACAGCGGCAGCGCCTCTATCGCAAGAAGCCGCCGCAAGCCTGGCGCGTGACGGATTTCAGGGAGTGCTGTTGCCCCTGCGCACTGTCGGAGTGCAAGGCGATGCGCGCACTTATCGTATGGCCGTTGCCCTGAAGCAGAAGGATGACTACATCGATTACGACGTCCTGCGGAGACTGAGTAGTGCGCTATGTAATCAGAGTACCGCGGTCAATCGAGTAGTGTTGTTAATCGGCGGAAATCAGCCGCTGACGGACGCTCGCATCGTGCCCGCGACAATCACGCGCGAACGCCTGGAGGTACTGCGGCAGGCGGACTCTATTGCGCGTTCGGAAATCGAGCAGGCGAATCTGGCAGGCATGGTTTGGCAATTCCCACTGGTGCTGGCGCCGATCGCTTTCCAAAATGGTGAAAGTATAATCCTGCGGCCGGTTAATTCGGTCGATGGGATGACTGCAAGCTTTGCCTGTCTACCGGAGCAATTACTTCACACAATCAGCGACAATATTCTGAAGCTGCCGGGCGTCGATGCCGTCTTCCTGGACGTGACCAACAAGCCGCCCGCCACGATTGAATGGGAATAGCATCGCCAGCTCAATGCGGCTGCCGGAGCAGTGTGGCCACGAGACTGATCCCGCATTACGTTAAGTGTAAATGCGCCGAAGGAATCGCTCCGCGCAAGCCCTTCCGCATCGACTTCCCCTTCGACTTCGCTCGGGGCTGCGGCTCTCCAGGGCTTCGGCCGGCCGTGCTCGGCGTGGGCTGTCGCTCGGACATTTACGGATTCGTTGGACCCCGCCACATTGCCCGAAAAGTAGAACGCGATATCCTGAGTTGGCAGTCTAAACGAAGCACATCAGAATTCTTCAGTGGGACAGACTTTCCAGCCTGTCATCTGCTCTTGTCCATTGCCGAGAAACGAGCAGCTTGCATTTCCCGAGGTCGACTACGACGTCAAGCATACGGTTGCCGGTTGAGCCTGGCTGGACACGGCCGTCTCGGGGACAAAATTCGGCGCTTTGCCGCATTACATACTCGCGCTCGGGAAATGTGCGCGGTGCGGCCGTTCCCGCTTTTGATCTCCGCGTGCGGATGCGGGTAGAGTCATCCTGCATGGCACGACGGCAAATCGGAACGGTCGGCGCACTGTGGCGTTATCCGGTCAAATCGTTGCGCGGCGAATCGCTCGATGAGGCGTGGCTGACCGAGCGCGGGATGGCCGGGGATCGGGTTTGGGCGGTGCGCGAATTGGAGCGAGGCGGGATCATGAGCGCGCGCACGTTCCCGACGTTGCTCCAGTTGAATGCTCATTACGAGGGCGAGCCTGCGACAGACCCGGCCGCGTTGATCAGAATCGAACTGCCTGATGGCGGGACGGTTCTTCCGGATGATCCGCAAGCGCCAGAAATCCTGTCGAGTTTGCTGCGCCGCCGAATTTCCCTTGAACAGGTCCGCAGGGAACGTCTCACGCCCGAGGAATTGGAGGCGATAATGCGCGGTGAAGCGTATCCACCGCATCGTGATTTCTTCGACGAAGAAGTGCTGCATCTGGTCGCGAGCGGCACGCTGGAGTTCATGCGCAGCCTGCGGCCCGGCTCCGACTTCGACCCGCGGCGTTTTCGCGCCAACCTTTATGTAGACACGGGCGACGAAGCGGACGGCTTTGTCGAGGATCGCTGGCTCGAAGGCGTGCTGGAAATCGGTGAGCAGGCTCGAATTGTCGGGCTGCGGCCGGCGATTCGATGCGCTATGACGACGCACCCCCAGTCGGAACTGCCGCATGATGTCAACATTCTGCGCACCGCATGGCAATATCACCAGGCCTATGTTGGAGTGTTTGCTGCGGTTGGCGCGCCAGGCAGGATTCGGCTCAACGATCCGGTGGTACTGGTCTCCTGAAGCATTGCGCTACGTCAGCGAGAAGAATCTTTTTGGGCAAGTCGAGGTTTCGATGGCACGGTCGCAGGTCGGAGTTGTCAAGGAACTCTTTCGTTATCCGGTCAAGTCGATGCTGGGCGAGCGCTTGACGGAAATCGAAATTGGACTGAACGGAGTAATCGGCGATCGCGCGTGGGCCTTGCGCGAGAGCAACGGCCGCATCGTCACCGCCAAGAAATGGGCGAACATGTTGGGCTTTCGCGCGTCGTACGAGGGCACGCCCGAATCGGAGCAACTAGCGCCAGTAAAAATAACGTTGCCGGACGGCAGGTCAGTTCAGGCCGACGATCCCGGCGCCTCCGATATCATCTCAAGCTATCTTGGAAGGCAAGTTAAACTGGAGCGCGCGCGCCTCGATGAGCATTCGCGCGCAGAAATCGATCCCGCAACCGTTTTCGGTGACGTCGGCGTCGCGAACGTTAATCCCGCGTTTACCGAGGCGACCTTACCTGACACCTTCGGCCTGCCGCACGGCACTTTTTTCGATTCGGCGATGATTCACGTGCTGGCGACCGGCAGCTTGGCGCATATGCGCTCGTTGATTGGCGCCGACGCCCAACTCGATCCGCGACGCTTCCGTCCCAATATTGTGGTCGAGACCGATCCGCGACTGATGGGATTCGTTGAGGATGAATGGGTCGGTGGCACGCTGGAGGCCGGTTCGGCGGTGAAGATTGTCGCGCTGCAGCAGGCGCTCCGCTGCGTAATGACTACCCATCAACAGAGCGAACTCGGCCGCGACTTGCGTATCCTGCGCGCTGCCGCCCAGCATCACAATGCCAAGCTCGGCGTCTTCGCCTCGATCGGCGCGCCCGGAAAAGTTCGGGTCGGCGACCCGGTCTGCCTTGCACACTGAACTTTTAGGGGGGTCGGATGGCGACAGTCTGCAAGTGGGACAGGCTTTCTAGCCTGTCTTTTTTGGAAGCGGACGAGAGAAGATGACAAGCCGGAAAGCCCGTCCCGCCGAGCAGCACAAAACCCGTTTGCGCGTTGGCAATCGATGAAAAACGATAGTCCTTCAGCCGGCGGACGACACACTTCGAATCCGGCGCCCAACACGCTCGAAGGCTTCGCAATCCTCCATCAGTTCTTCCGAATTAAACGGCGCGAATGGGCCAGGCGTTCGGCGCATGAGCGCGCGCAGGTGCTGGCTCAAGCCTCGGCGACATTTGCTGCGATGGGCGAACGCGAAGATGGTCAATCCGCGTTGTTCAGCGAGCTGGGGCATATAGGCGACTTGCTCGTGATTCATTTCAGGCGGGGGTTTGACGAGCTTGCGGAAGCGGAGCGCGAGCTCGTCGGGCGCGGCCTCACACCCGACTCATCGCAATGGCGCGAGGCGATGGCAACAGAAATGGCCGAGCAGTGTGCCAAACTCGCATCGCGTCTATTCCCCAAAATTCCTCAGCGCCGGTACGTGTGCTTCTACCCGATGAACAAGCGGCGCGCCGGTGCCGACAATTGGTACATGCTGCCGCTCAAAGAGCGCCAGCGCCTGATGCACGACCATGGCTTGATCGGGCGGCGTTACACCGGACAGGTTAATCAGATCATTTCGGGCTCGATAGGTTTCGACGATTGGGAGTGGGGAGTCGACTTGTTTGCCGACGATCCGCTGGTATTCAAAAAGCTGGTCTATGAGATGCGCTTCGACGAGTCCAGCGCCCGCTACGCCGAGTTCGGCCCTTTCCATCTAGGCATCCGCCTGGCGCCATCGGACCTTGGCCGTTTGTTGGGTGCAGATCAGAATCGAAACCCATAAAGCGCGCATCACCGCCGCGCGGTTTTCGCATGAACAATTCTCAACGCCACCACCTCGCGCAGACCTGTCAGATTGTAGCGACCGGGCAGCTTGCCTATTTCGGCTTTCGTGTATTCTCGGATCGGCGAATTATTCCATTCGCGCTCTCCATCGTGATATTCCTGATTTTAGAGGCTTCTGCCTTGGTCATCCTGAAGGGCGTGCGCGATGTATGACTATATCCTGCTCGGCGGGATAGCACTTGCAATGGGTCTTCTTTTTGCCTTTGTTGCAATCTACGAGCGTTGGCCACGCAAGCGCTGAACGCAATCCGCTAGCTGAGCGCAGGTCTGCCATTTGCGCTTGAGTTCTCAAACGTTATCCCTTGCTGTGAATCCAAGTTTAGACCAAACGGCGCAATGCTCCATCATGAAAATCACTTCAATCAATCCCGCTACCGGCAAAACGATTAAGACCTATGACGAGATGACGCCGCAACAGGCGGCGTCTGCGGTCGAGCACGCGCACGAAACCTGGACATCATGGCGAAAGACGCCGTTCGCTCAACGAGGCCGGCTGATGACGCGGGCGGCGGTAATTCTCCGTGAGCGCAAGCACGAACTCGCGAAGCTCATGGCTGTGGAAATGGGTAAGCCATTGACGCAAGGCATTGCTGAAGCTGAGAAATGCGCTTTGGTGTGCGACTATTACGCGGAACACGCCGAGGTGCACCTGGCGCCGGATGTCATCAAGACTGAAGGCTCGAAGTCGTATGTGGCGTTCGAGCCGCTCGGAGTTGTGCTCGCAGTTATGCCGTGGAACTTCCCCCTGTGGCAGGTGTTCCGGTTCGCCGCGCCGGCGCTGATGGCGGGCAACGCCGGCGTCCTGAAGCATTCCTCCAACGTGCCCGGCTGTGCTCTCGTGATCGAAGAGATCTTCCGACAAGCAGGATTCCCCCAGGGCACGTTCCGGACGCTGCTCATCGGCAGCAGGCAAGTAGAAGCAGTAATCCAACATCCGCTGGTGCGCGCGGTGACGCTCACAGGCAGCACCCCGGCCGGCAAGTCGGTCGCCACGCAGGCGGGCGCCGTGCTGAAAAAGACCGTGCTGGAACTCGGCGGTTCTGATCCTTACGTGGTGCTCGAAGATGCGGCCCTGGACCTGGCCGTGCAGACCTGTGTGAATTCGCGCTTAATCAACAGCGGCCAGAGCTGCATCAACGCCAAGCGCTTCATCGTGGTCGAACCGATTCTGCCGGCGTTTACCGAGAGATACGTCGCGCTGATGAAGACGAAAAAGGTGGGTGACCCTCTTCTTGAAGGAACGGACGTTGGTCCCCTGGCACGGCACGACCTCCGCGATGAGTTGCATCAGCAAGTCCTCGCGTCGATCAAACACGGCGCGAAGTTACTGCTCGGCGGAGAGATCGCGCCTGGCCCTGGTGCCTATTATCCTCCGACGGCTCTCGCTGAGGTGAAACCAGGGATGCCAGCCTACGATGATGAACTCTTCGGCCCCGTAGCCGCAATCATCAGGGCGAAAGACGAAGAGGATGCGGTGCGAATCGCGAACGACTCGGTCTTCGGGCTGGGTGCCGCCGTGTTCACTCAAGACGTTGAGCGTGGCGAGCGGGTCGCCCGGGAACTCGAGGCCGGTTCGACTTTCGTAAATGCCCTGGTGGCGTCCGATCCGCGCCTGCCGTTTGGCGGAATCAAGCAATCCGGCTACGGACGGGAGCTAGGCAGCTACGGCATCAGAGAATTCGTAAATGTGAAGACGGTTTATATCAAGAGCTGACGTTTAAAAGCGGCCGGGGCAGCGCCTCGTTCATCTCACCTCGTACAATGCGGCGGCGTTGCGCCAGAGGACTTGTTCGTGCGTCATGACAGATCTCTTTAGCGATCGCGCGGCTTGCTGCCCAGAAGCGGCCGCCGGCGGCACAATGCCTGACGTTGCGACGAGAGAGCTGCGTTGAATGATAGTCGACCTTTTTGTCCGCCGGCAGCCTCTCACGCAACTGTTTTGGAAGCCGCGACATCTCAGCAGGATGCTGCGTCCATCAGCGCAAACGGTTTGATTTTGAAGACGAAGCCGCCTTCCCATGCGGGGAATGCCGGGACACTTCCTTTGAAATTGCATAGAGACTTCGCCGTCCCGGCCGGCTGATTGTCACCGAGGCCAACTACGACACTTTCCTTCACAACCACCCGTTATTAGCAACAGCGGCTGTGTGCGGTGGAGTGGGAACGGAAGGAGGAGGTTTATCTGGAATTTACTAACAAGGCTCTCGTCAGTTTTGTGAAGTCATTTCCCCGGAAAAACCAAAGGGGAGATTTTCGCGGAGATTGCGGACGACTTGAACAACGTCTGCGGAATGGACCGATACCACGGCAATCAGCGGGATTCGGGTGAACAGTTTTCACTGTTCGGCGCGGCATTCTGGTATCACGTAGCGCTTCACGCTGCTCACAAGGCACAGCTCGTGGTCCTCAATGCGGGCCCTGAGCCGGGTACGTTCGCGGGAGGAAAGGAGAGAAAGAACCTACAGGCCGCCAGCGGTTTTTAAGGTGGGCCGTCCCAAGAATGTGGACGCTGCCGAGGCCTCGTTACTGACGCTGAGGCGCCAGCCTTTGCCAAGAGCGCGATGATGAGCTACATGCCCATAAGGACCAACCGACGCGGAGATTCATCCAGGAGGGAAATCAGATGGCTGCTGAGGAACCGCGGCATGTACTCGACGGCTACAAGGTACTCGATTTCACGCATATTGTAGCGGGCCCGACTTGTACGTTGATGTTGGCGGAGATGGGCGCCGAGGTGATTAAGGTGGAATTTGCGCCAGACGGTGACGCGGCGCGGCAAGGGCCCTATGTCGTCAACCATCGCAGCGGTTATTTCGTCCAGCATAACCGCGGCAAGAAAGGGCTCTGCATCGACCTCAAGCACCCAGAGGGTGGCGAGATCATCAGGGGATTGATCCCGCAGGTCGACGTACTGGTCGAGAATTATGCGCCAGGCGTAATGGGCCGGCTCGGCTTTGACTATGCGGCTGTCAGAGGGTTGAACCCTGCGATTGTGATGTGCTCGATTTCGGCGTTCGGACAAAAGGGGCCGCTAGCGAATGAGCCCGGCTTCGATTACCTGGGAGCAGCCTATGCCGGAATCGTCTCGATGTGCGGTGAACCGAACGGAGCGCCGTATGTCCCGATGGTCGCACTGGGTGACGTCAGCACCGGGGTCCATGCTATGGGCGCGATATGTGCCGCGTTGCTGGGGCGTGTACGAACCGGCCGCGGCCAGCATCTCGATATATCCTTGCTCGATACTTACATGCATTACCACGAATGCGGCATCGAAACGCATAGCTTGAGCAACGGCGAGGTAAAACCGACCCGTTCAGGACAGCACTCGTGGTATGCCGTGCCGGCCGGAATCTTCAAGGGGCGCGATCATTACTTCATTATCATCGCGCCATTGGACCATCACTTTGCCGCCTTGTGCCGATCAATGGGTCAGCCACAATTAGCGGCTGACCAGCGCTTCAAAACCAACGCCGCTCGGCTGACCAACCTGAACGAATTGATCGCGATTATGGAGCAATGGCTCCAGGCAGTCGGCGATGACGCCGCAACCGCCGCGATGAAAGAATACCGCGTGCCGCATGCGCCGGTACTGTCGGTGGCCGAAGCAGTCAGGCATCCGCATCTTAGAGAGCGCGGCACGGTGCGCACCGTGCATGATCGAGTTCTGGGAGATTTTGAGGTGCCGGGTTTTGCGCTGCGCTTTTCAGATTATCCGCGGCGTCTCGACCTCGAAGCCCCGCTGCTCGGCGAGCACAACGAGGAGATTCTCGGCCGTTACCTGGGCTACCCGCCATCGCGGGTTCGTGAGCTGGAGCAGAAGGGCGTGCTTCGCAATGGGCCGGTCTAGCAGGGTGCTGAAAAAAGCCTGCTGCGGGTTTCTCATCAGCGAATGCCTTCAGCACCCTGCTTGAAGACGGGCTCCTTTCCTCTAGTTCTCTCCCGCTTGCGGGGGAGATTACAGAGGGGGAGCAGGCTGCGAAGACTTTTTCCGCAGCCTGGTTAGTTACAGGCCGATTTCCTTGATGAACGGCTCCAAGGCGTCGAGCAGGCCGCGCGGATTATCGCCCTGTATTGTGTGACCGGCTTCGGGCACTCTGTGCCATCGGCCTTTAGGCAGCGCACTAGCGAATTTCTCGGCGTTCTCGTCGCTGAAAACGTCGCTGCGCGCCCCACGCAGGACCATCGTCGGACACGAGATTCGGTGGATTTCCTCTAAAATCTGCTTCGCCCGCGTATCGCGTTCGACGGCGAGATTCGGCGAATGACGATTGGGATCGTGTTTCCAGGTCCACTTGCCGTTCGGCAGTTGACGCAGATTGTACAATAAGCTCCGCCGCAACAGAGCCGGATTGCGCATCGGATTAAATGCCATTGCACGTTGGACGAATTCGTCGACCGAATCGAGGACGCGGTCCTGGCTGACAAAATCGCGGATCCGTTTGGCGCCGTCCATGCTCAGCTCTGGGCCAACGTCTACCAGTACTAATCCAGCCATTTTTGCGGCGTGCCGCATAGCATAGCCCATCGCGGCGAAGCCACCCATAGAATGGCCGATCAGTAGCGGCCGCTCGAGCCCGAGCTTTTCAACGAAACCCTCAATGTCTCTGATTTGGCTCTCGAAACTGTAATCGGCAGTCGGCTCCCATTCGCTGTCGCCATGGCCGCGCTGGTCGAGTGCGACACAATGGTAGTCGTGCCTGAGCATCAGGCAGACGACGTCCCAGGTATGAGCGTTAAGGCCACCCCCATGCAGAAAGACGATAGGCGCCCGTTCTTCGGTACCCCAATCGAGGTAATGCAGACGGATGCGGTGGACGACGACGTGGTGCGATTGGGGCAGGATGACTTCCGCCAATTCGAGGCCGGCAATATCGGCGGTTAGCTTGAGGTGCTCAATCTGTTCGGATTCGCTCAACACGATCAACCCTCCTGGTCTGTTCCTGGTCGGCTTCTTCCCGATCTCACTAGGGGGTGAGACGTGTACCAGTGCCCCCCGACAGAACCCGCGCTGCGTAGCTGCGCGAAACGCGCTAGAGGGTTAAGGGTCAGAATGCCGATGACGATAACAGCCGTCGTGATAGCCTATACCAGAGGCCCGAAACGACAAGCAATTCGCCGGATTAAGGAAACAGCCAACCGTTTCGATTCCACAAGCCGAACTGCTCCAATCGCTGTGTAACAGCGGCAAACCCCCCAGTCCCCTACAGTTCGTAAAGACGATCGAGAGAAATCGCCCGTCGGGCACAGTCCGCGCGCTATTTCTGGAATTCTCCGACAATCAGGCAACGCCACAACTGCCGGGCACCAAAAGCGAGCGTCCGAATGCCGAATGCTCTTAACAGAAGACTAGGCGGGTTTGACAACCCGCCTACGACACTTGTCGGGGCGATAGTGCGCGCGCCTTACCAGCGGCGGTCGCGCCCACCGCCACCACCGCCCGCGCCGCGCCCACCGCCGCCTCCCCGGCGCTCACGTCCACCGCCACCGCCGCCTCCGCCGAAGCCGCCGCCACGTGCTCCGCCCTCACGCGGTCGCGCCTCATTGACCCGAATCGCGCGGCCCTTGAGTTCGGTTTCGTTAAATTGCTCTATGGCTTGCGCGGCCTCGTTGGAATCCGCCATTTCGACGAAGCCAAAACCGCGCGACTGACCGGAAAATTTGTCGACCACTACAACGGCACTGTCGACCTTACCTGCCTGCGAGAATAGCGCTTCCAGGTCTTCGTTAGTAACCGCGTAGGCCAGATTGCCTACATACAATTTCGTGGGCATCAATCGCCCCTCCTTACCGCATTGCCGGGAAGCGCGAGCCAGAAAAACCCGTGACGGGTTTAAATGATTAGTGCTCCGGGCCTGTTACACTAAACCTTTTACCTTGCCCTGACGATAAAGTCTATGACTTCGCGCTAGCACTGCAGGCCAATAATCGGCAGACGCACCTTTCCGATGCCTCTCGTGCGGCCGCGAATAGCGCCCAGCCCAATCTCACCGGGTTGACTTGCAGGATGGGCTGAGGCTTACTCGGCTTTGTGCCGACGACTGTGCCAATATTGAAGGAGCCGTCCGCGGTGGTCTGGCAGCGTCTCATTCGGCTCGAAGTCTTCAAGGGCTTCACCGAGGACCAGCGCGATGCGTTTTTGCACGCCTACGATAACGAGCCCGCGATCGGGATGCGCCGTTTCCATCCCAGCGAGGTGATTTGCCGTAAAGGCGAATACGAGCTCGACTTGTGTTTCGTGCTAAGCGGCGTGGTCGAGCTGTTTGATGATGAGGCTCACGGCCGCGTCCATGTCGCGAGGTTGCACGCCGGGATGTTTTACGGCGAACTGGGAGTGCTCGGCGGATTGCCGCGAACGCTCGATATTATCGCCGGCGGCGAGACTGAGATTTTCTATGTACCGCGCCATGCGCTCAAATACCTGGAAATCAATCCGCAGGCGCGCATCATGCTGGCCGACCGTTATCGTGAAATGGCGGTCAGCGTCGCCGCTGCTGATTTGGATTTATTTCGGGGCGTGCCGCCTGAATTCGTCAAGGAGCTAACCCCCAAATGCGAAATCGTGCGCTATGACCTGCGTGGCGTTCCGATCGTCAAACAAGGCGAGCCGGGTGACGCGCTTTACATAGTTCGCGACGGTTTTGTCCAGGTTTCGCGTCAGGAGCCCGATGGCACCGAAAACGTGTTGGCTTATCTCCGCGCCGGCGATTTTTTCGGCGAGATGGCGTTGTTCGAGACCGGCGTGCGTTGGGCGAGCGTATTGACGGCGGGCAAATGCGAGCTGATCAAGATTGGCCGCGACGAGTTTCTCGACCTTTGCCGCCGCTTTCCCGAAATCGAAGTTGAGGTGCGGAAAGTTATCGCGCGGCGCCATGAGCAGGAGCGAACCATTACCCCCGAGCTTTCGGAACTGCTCAGGAAAATGGGGCAACTCGGCGTGATTCAGGCCGACGCGCTGTTGGTGATGGACCTCGACCTGTGCATCAAATGCGATAATTGTGTGCGTGCCTGCGAATCGCTCCATGGTCAGAGCCGGCTGATTCGCAACGGCATTCAGCTCGGCAAATACCTGGTGCCGAGCGCCTGCCGCCATTGTGACGATCCGAAGTGCATGAACGCCTGTCCCACCGGCGCACTGAAGCGGCGGCCGGAGGGCGAAATCTACTTCCAATACGATATGTGCATCGGCTGCGGCAACTGCGCAATCGCCTGTCCCTACGACAACATTGCGATGATCGATACGCCGACTTTCGACCGCGCACAGGCACGCAAGTCGCGTATCATGGATGATCCGAACTTCTTCCGGCCATATCCGGTTGCTTCGCATGATGTGGCCGACGAGGGTTGGTTCAGCCGGCTGTTCGGACGTGGCGGTGAAGCAAATAGCAAGCGCAAGCCGGCGCCATTCCCGGGAGGTGTTGAGGCGGGCCATGTGCCGGTCGCCTTCCCCATCAAGTGCGACCTATGCGATGGGTTGCCATTCATGGGCTGCGTGCATAGTTGTCCCACCGGCGCGGCCATCCGGATCGATCCGGCTACGCTGCTCGAGAAAACCGGCGCGGTGAGCATGGGTTCGCGGGTCCGCAAAGCACGCGGCGGCAGCGACTGAGGCGCCGGTCAGAGCGCGTGACCTCGCCTGGCACAACCGTGCCATCCCCCCCAAAAGGCATTCCCGGCAGCGGCCTCACCTGGCGCGAGGGTGCGCCTCTTCCGATAGCAGCCGGGCAGAGCAGGGAACCAGGGAAAGCAGCGAGAATACAGATTGGTGAGGCCGCCGCCCGGCGGCATACGGCACCGATAGCATCGATGATGTTATGGGCGGCGTTATGCGGTTCCACGGTCATCGCCCTGCATAAACTGTCGGCTGGCTTAGGCCTGCGCCTGGGCTCCTATCGCACTGGAGAGTTAACGCTGAGCGTGTTTCTGCTGGCTGCCCTTTATCCAGTGCGCAAATACACCCTATGGTTCTCGCTGCGCTGGCTGCGCCTGGCCGCCCGGCTGCCGCGAGCGTGGGCGGTGAGGTTTCTGCTCCTCGATCGGCTCGAGACCTGGCGCGTGGTGCACGTCACGCTCGGCGTATTTGCGATGCTGCCGTTCTGGTGGCATACGCAATTCGGCCACCGCAGCCTGCTCGAACTGGCGCTCGAAATACTGGTGATCCTGCTGGTCCTCAGTGGGTTTTTTGGCGCGTTGGTTGAGGATTTTCTGCCCGCGCGAATGCTCAAGTTGGGTAATCCGGAAGTCCGGCTGGAAGATGTCGAGGCCGCTTCTCGTGAGTTGTACGTCGAAGCCGAGGAACTGGTGCTGGGCCATTCGGAGGTGCTGGTCCGCGCTTACCTTTTATCCGTAAGGCCAATTCTGGCTGGCATTCCGCCCTCGCGTACGCTCTTATGGGCGACGCTCACGGGCAACAACCCCGCGCCGGCGGTGTGTAAGCCTGCCCGGGTCCTTGCCAGCGGGTTCGGTGCGGAAGCGGCGGTGTTCCACGAGTTGGTCAACATCGCCGAGCGCAAGGTCGGTCTTGATCACAACCAGTTCAATTTGAGGTTGGGCACTGCCTGGTTGCTGCTCCATCGTCGTCTAGCAATTACCGTGCTGGTGCTGATCATTTTCCACGTGACCGGCGTGTTGTATTTCGCGGGAATATGAATGTTCGCTTTGCGCCGCTAGCCTGGGGCATCGTGAGCGCGGCGATTGGCTTGTTGTTGCTCGCGCCGCGCTCCAGTTACCAGCCGGGAACTTTGCTGGCCGCGCATCAGCAGCTCAGCAGTAACTGCACCGCGTGCCATCGCCCCTGGCGCGGGCCGTCGAACGCCGGATGCGTCAATTGCCACGGTGATATCAGCGACAGCAACCCTCACAGCGGATTCGACGTCAGGCTGAAAGATGTTGGCCTGATAGCCGGCCACCGCATAGCGATGAGTTCATCTCATAACCTCGAATGCCTCAGTTGCCATACAGAGCATCGAGGGGCGGCGCCGAACGTGAGCGCGAGTTCAGCCGTTGCGTGTGTCTGGTGTCACAAGCACCCATCGATCGATAAGGTTGCCGAGCACCAAGTGCCGGAGATGCAGCGTCAGTTCTTTGGGACGCGAGCAGATGAGCTTCAAATGGGGCGGATGCGCGGGGGTGGGGTGCCACCTCGTTCCACAGGACAGCTTCATGGAGATGCCGGCTGCGCTCGGCCGTTCGCCTGTGACCATCCCATACTCAGGCATTGTTCCAGTTCGGCATATCAAGGCCGTCTTCCTGCATTCAGCCGGGCACCTGCAGAGTGCATGCGAGCAATGCCATTTCAAGGTGGCAGCGAGCCGAGATCCGGACGACCGCGCCTCGCTGGCGATTACGCAGTGCTTTCAGTGCCACGCCCATCAACCGCCAGCACCGCAGAAATCCGCAGAAAGGCAGTCT
>WNFD01010176.1_pt1 | contig 21616 bp, 20 predicted proteins | sample 5400491 | NCBI WGS metagenome assembly WNFD01 (sample SAMN13153343, study PRJNA577476) | soil metagenome | isolation source: 120 cm saprolite under Douglas fir tree site 2 hole 2 replicate 2 | place: USA:California | collected 2015-04-18
CTCGCCAAACGCTTGAGCGGCAAAGAAGCGGCCACCCCGTCGCGCACCTGGAAGCTGCTCTCCAGCGCGCGCCAGGAGATGGTTTTGTTCCTCGCGGTTACCGCGCGCCAGCAAGCCGTCGCGCAGAAGATCAAGAACTTCTTTACCAAGTGGCGTCAGGTACAGCAAAAACTTCCGCTACCAGAGATGACCGAGCTCCTCATTACGCCCCAGCTGCCCGAGTATCCGAAAATTGCGGAAGACGTTTTCATGTTGCTGCTGGACGGCAGGCTGCGCTCGCGGACCGAGCTAATGAAATTCCTGAAGCCGCTGGCACCGCCGCCACCGCCGCCGCCACCGCCGCCCAGACGCGGCCGTGGCGCAAAGGCGGCTGCAGCGACACCGGTAGTTCCAGCTGTGGCTGGCAAAGCGCCGGCAGGAAAGAAGAAAGGTAAAGCTGAACTCGCGCCCCCGGCTCCTGCAGTCGCAGCCAAAGTGGCACCGGCCAAGGGGGCACTTAAAGACCCGCCCAAGCCGGCAATCGTTGTCAAACCCGCAAAACCAGCAAAGAAAGCGCAGCCAAAGAAGAATTCATCGAGCTCCAAGAATTCGAGCGCGAAAAAGGTTGCCAAGAAACACTAACCTGGTGCATTGTCCCTAAGGGTGCTTAATGTATGCCGATTTTCCCTCCGGGAATGTTGATTCTTCCTCGGGTGCGTCTGCAGGTCTTACCCACCCCTCCCTCCGCAAACCCTTGTGCTCTAACTAGATTCGCCCATGGTAGTCACGTTTGGCAGAGAGGTTGCACCTTTCTGAGTGGCAACAAAGGTAGACTCAGGAGGTTTCTAATGAAAAAGACATTCTTGCGCCTTAGGTCTTTTCTTGCACTATTTACTCTCGTGACCCTCTTCTCACTGGTCACTGCGAATGCGCAGCAATCGCAGCCCCAGGGTGGTACTCAATCGGCAACTCAGGACAACGACACTACTCGTGGGGAGTTGGCAAGCTTTGATCGTTTCATGGACGGCCATCCCGAAATCGCCGAACAACTGCGACGAGATCCCTCACTGGTGAGGAACGAAGATTTCGTCCGAGACCATCGCGACCTACAGGAGTATCTGCAGCAGCATCCTGAGGTTCGCGAGGAAATAAGAGAAAACCCGGACCGTTTCATGCGCCAAGAACAGCGCTTTGATCGGCGCGAGGATCGGCGTGACTTCGATCGGCCGCAGGATCGCCGCGACGAGGACCGGCGCGACTTCGATCGGCCAGAGGGTCGACGCGACAACGATCGGCGTAACAACGATACGACTCGTGAGGAGTTGGCCAGCTTTGATCGCTTCATGGACGGCCACCCCGAAATCGCCGAGCAACTGCGTCGAGATCCCTCGTTGGTGAAGAACGAAGATTTCGTCCGCAACCATCGCGACCTGCAGGAGTATCTGCAACAGCATCCTGGAACGCGCGAGGAAATCACCGAGAACCCAGACCGTTTCATGCACCAGGAACAGCGCTATGATCGGCGCGAGGATCGGCGTGATTCCGATCAGCCGGAGAGTCGGCGCGACCAGGACCGGCGTGATTTCAATCGGCCGGAGGGTCAGCGCGACGAGGACCGTCGCGACAACGACACGACTCGTGGGGAGTTGGCGAGCTTTGATCGCTTCATGGACGGACATCCCGAAATCGCCGAGCAACTTCGCCGGGATCCCTCGCTGGCGAAAAACCAGGATTTTGTCCGTAACCACCCCGCGCTGCAGGAGTACCTGCAACAGCATCCTGGAACTCGCGAGGAAATCAGCGAGAACCCGGACCGTTTCATGCGCCAAGAGCAGCGTTTCGACCGGATTGAGGACAACCGCAATCGCGACATGTCGGACGGGGACCGGGCTGGCTTCGGTGAATTCCTCGGCAGCCATAGCAGCATCGCCCAGGAACTTTCTAAGGATGCCGGGCTAGTCAATAACGAGGACTACCAGAAGAGGCATCCCGAGCTTCAGCAGTATCTGAAGGCTCACCCCGGTGTGCAGCAGCAGTTGAAACAGAATCCGCAGATGTTCATGAAGTCGGCGCAGCCAGTTGGCAGCAGCCCGACCGCACCTGCAACCCCTCAGGTCGCAGTTCCGACAGCGCCTAAGAGCCCGAGTGGTATCGAACCGGTGCCAAAACAATAAGGGACGTTGCGCGAGAGTGGGAGTTCGGAATCTATCGGTCTCCCACTCACGCGAGTAAGACAGACTTGCCGCCGGTGTTGCGGCAGGCGTTCTCATCACGGAGGTGACATGAAGATTAAGACTGCACTACTCTCAGCGCTGGTTCTCATTGTGGTGGCAATTCCGTCCGTCGCGTCTGACAAACACAAGAAAAAGCAGCCCGACAGGGGTATGTTGGAGAAAATGGAAGCTGTGCCCTGTGGTGCCAAGGAAAGAGGGCTTACTGGCTTAGGCAGCGTGTTCGGGTCAGTCGGGGTTCAGCACGTGAACTCGGATGAAAAAATGTGCCCTCAGTATCTGTTTCGCACTGATGAAATGGAGTACCAGATCCGTCCGCTGGACCACAAGCATCCGGTGGTCCTGCCGGTCGGCCACGAAGCTGAATTCAAGATCAAAAATGACCGCATGTCTCTCAAAGTGGCAGAGGGAGGAGACGGAAAACGGCGGGAGTACGAGGTGGTTGCAGCCAAACCCACGAATCGGGAAACCCACATGGATCCCTCGGAGACCAAACCAGGGGATAATGCTGCTGATCCTTCTCGATGAAGGGCTGACACAAGTGCCAGGAGCTATGACCTCCTGGCGCTTGCTCGACTTCGCCAGTTCCGTCCCCGTGTCGGCCAGCCACTCAGGCCCACCCGCTGCCTCCCAGCTATAATTGCGTAAAAGGCGCGAAATTGCTTCGCCTTCGATCTCCACATGTCGATAATCTGGTTGCGGGTTGCGCTGGCTTTGTATGCTCTCGGATTGGTGTACGTCCTGGTGGCGCTTACCCGCACCCCCATACGTGCGGACGCCTCGGCTCGAGTCTCTGCGAGAGTCGAAGACCTGCTCAGCCGCATCGCCCTGCATGCCGCCTACCTCGGCATGGTCTTCCATTTTGTGGCGATCGCCGAAGCGGTGCGCCAGTCGGGTGACCTGAGCCTGGCCTCGCTGTCGGTCGCCGCGTCGGTGCTGGGATTTCTCATCATGGTGGTCTTCCTGATTGTGTACATGGTTTATCAGACGACCTCGCCGGGCATCGTCGTCTTCCCACTGGTGTTTCTGCTGACGTTCATCGGGGCCAGCGGCCAGGAGCCATTTGTCTTGAGTTCCTCCAAAGCGCGTGAAGGTTGGCTGATCGCTCATATTTCGTTGATTCTCACCGGATACGCTGCCTTGATCCTGAGTTTCAGCGCCAGTTTGCTCTACCTGCTCCAGGAACGCGCCTTGAAGGCGAAGCAACCCGGAGGATTACTCTCGCGCCTGCCCGCGCTCCAAGTCACGGATGAAATCGGTTTTCGTTCTTTGCTGATTGGATTTCCTTTCATGACCGCCGGCTTGGCGGCAGGCATGGTGATCGCTCAGTCCAGTTTTGGACGAGTAGATTTTCGCGACGCAAAAATCCTTCTCTCTCTCCTGATGTGGTCGGTGTACCTGATTCTGCTCTACACCCGTTGGAGTGCGGGTTGGCGCGGACGCCGTGCCGCTTATCTGGCGGCGGGTACGTTTGCGATGGCAATTGTGGCGTGGGCGGCAAATTATTTCAGTACTATCCATGCGCTGGCGAGGCCATGAACTTTCAGCTTATCGGCATCAATCACAAGACCGCTCCGGTAGAAGTCCGGGAGCGCCTCGCCGTCCCTGATCGCAAGCTGCCTGAGGCCTTGCAGCAATTGATGCGCGTCCCCGGCGTTGGCGAAGGCATGATTCTGAGCACCTGCAACCGCGTCGAGGTTCTGGCCCAGACGAAAAACGGTAGCACCGACCTACGCAAGTTCTTGGCGCAGTACTTTGGTCTAGAGCCAGCTTCGTATGAATCGCACCTGTACGAATACCGCCAGCATGACGCCATACGCCATGTGTTTCGAGTAGCCTCCAGCCTCGACTCCATGATTGTCGGCGAGCCGCAGATTCTCGGCCAAGTGAAAGAGGCTTATGCGACCGCGCGGGCCGCTGGCGCAGTCCAGTCGTACCTCGACTTGCTGCTCACCCGCGCCTTCGCCGTAGCAAAGAAAGTTCGGACTGAAACCGCGGTCGGTTCTTCCTCAGTTTCGGTTGCATCGGTGGCAGTCGAACTGGCAGGGAAAATCTTCGGATCGCTCCAAGGCAAGCGCGTGTGCCTCATCGGAGCCGGCAAGATGTCCGAGCTGGCTGCGCGTTCCTTGCTGGCACAGGGCGCAGCTCCCATCTTCGTCGCGAATCGCACCTACGACCGCGCGGTCACACTGGCAGCCACTTTGGGAGCGGAAGCCGTTCGCTTCGACGATCTCTACAATCACTGCGACCGCGCCGACATCGTGATCACCTCAACCGGAGCCCCCGTCGCCATCTTCAAGCGCGAACACGGCGAACTGTTTTTGGCGCGGCGGAAAAACCGTCCCATGTTTTTCATCGATATTGCCGTCCCCCGCGATGTTGATCCGGAAATGAACAAGCTCGATGGCATCTTTGTTTACGACATTGATGACTTACAAGATGCCGTCGCTTCTCACGTGGAAGGTCGCAAGAAAGAAGCCGAGCGCGCCGAGAGCATCATTGAAGTCGAGGTCGAGCGCTTTCAGACTCGCCTGCAGACTCTGCATGTGGTTCCCACTATCGTGTCGCTGCAAGATCAATTCGAAACCATTCGCCAGGCGGAACTGGATCGCGCGCGCGGGCGATTGGGGAAGCTCTCGCCCGAGCAGGAAGCGGCTATCGAGGCTTTGAGTCGCGGCATCGTGAACAAGATTCTGCATACTCCGATCCGGAGTTTGAAGTCCGCAGCCGCCGGGCCTGAGATCACAACACTGATTGATTCCTTTCGTAAAATCTTTGATTTACAGGCAACGTCTGCGGCTTCACTTAAACTTAAAGAAGATTCGCCTGCAGAACTGCCTTGCGCAGAGGACGAAACCGATCCCGGACACAGGAGCTGATGCTTGCAGCTCAGAATCGGTTCACGCGGATCACAACTGGCTCTTTGGCAGGCGAACCATATCGCCGCCCAATTGCGCGGGCGAAGCCATGAAGTAGAAATCAAGATCATTCACACCACCGGCGACAAGATCACGGATGTAGCCCTGGCCAAGGTCGGCGCCAAGGGCATGTTCACCAAGGAGATGGATCTCCCGACCGAACTCTCCGAACAATTCGAGGTCGCTGCCATCCTTGCACGCGAAGATCCTCGCGATGCGCTGTGCTCGAAAAGTTATCCTTCAATGGAGGCCCTGCCGAAAGGCGCCCGGATCGGAACTAGCAGCCTGCGGCGGGAAGCCCAGCTCAAGGCTGTTCGTCCAGATCTCGTTGTCCATCCCCTGCGGGGTAACGTCGATACCCGTCTTCGAAAATTAGAGGCGGGCGAGTACGATGCCATAATTCTGGCTGCGGCCGGTCTGCGGCGCCTTGGCCGCACAGAGTTAATCCGCAAGATCATTCCAGTGGAAGTCATGTGTCCGGCGGCAGGCCAAGGCGCGCTGGCGATAGAAATTCGCGCCGGCGATGACGCCGTGCGCGAAGCGCTCTTGTTTCTCGACGATCAGGCCTCACGCGCGGAAACAGAGTGCGAACGCGCGCTCTTGAAAAAACTAGGGGGGGGCTGCCAGGTCCCGATTGGCGCAAGTGCAACATTGCAGGACGGCACCCTGCACCTGCAAGCAATAGTCGCGAATCCAGATGGAACCATGCTGCTGCGGGAATCCGCGACGGGAAGCGATCCGTCGGAGCTCGGTGAAGAAGTAGGCGACAACCTTTTGCGTCGCGGCGGCGATAAGATACTGGATCAGCGGCCCTTCATCCCAATCAACTTTCGTCACTGAATCGGAGTTGATGTGTACATTCCCGAATTTAATCGCGTCGAAGATCGCGCCGTTGCCTTGGCCTTCATGCAGGCGAACCCGTTCGCCCTTCTAATTTCAGTAACGGACGACGGCCCTTTCGCTACCCATCTTCCGATCCTTGCGCGCGAGGTCGACGGCCAGTTGCGACTTCTCGGCCACGTGGCCAAGGCCAACCCGCACTGGAAGTCGATAACTCAAGAACAGGAATCGCTGGTGATCTTCCACGGTCCGCACGCCTATATCTCTCCGAGCCTGTATGAGCACCGTGAAAGCGTTCCCACCTGGAACTATGCCGCCGTGCACGTCTATGGATTGGGAAGTGCCTTTACTGAAGAAGCCCGGCTGAACCAATTCCTGCAAGAGCTGACTGCGCAGTTTGACTCATCTTATGCAGCACAGTGGCCGTCGCTCAGCGAGCAATATCGACGCCGCATGGTGCAGCATATTGTAGGCTTTGAAATCAACGCCAGCCGGATAGAAACCAAATTCAAACTCAGCCAGAATCGGACCAAAGCCGAGCAGAACAATGTGATCAAGTCACTGGTCTCCAGTTCCGATTCTGCCGCTGTCGCCGTCGCTACTCTAATGAAAGACCGTGGCCTGGCATTGCCATGAGATCGTCGCACAGAAAACCCAGCCGGGATTCTTCGCTCGCGGGAGTCCGCGTTCTGGTTGGACGAGCGCGGCACCAGGCCAGCTCGTTGTCCGCCGGACTAAAGAAACTCGGCGCGGAGGTCATTGAAATTCCATTCATCGAAATTCGCAAACCCCAGTCTTACAAGCCACTGGATACGGCGCTCAAAGCGATCGCGGAATATGATTGGCTCATTCTCACCAGCGTCAACGGTGTCGAGGCACTGTCCGCACGCATGAAGCATTTGGAAATTCCAGCGAAAAACCTGAAGCGCCTTCAAATCGCGGCGATCGGCCCCGCCACGCGTGAGGAAATCGAAAAGCTGGGGCTCAGAGTAGAAGTCGTCCCCGAACGCTACATCGCCGAGTCAGTTGTCGAGAGCCTGCGCGGAAGAGTAGAAGGGAAGCGAGTCTTGCTGGCGCGGGCCAAAGTTGCGCGCGACGTAATTCCCCGCGAACTACGCAAGATAGGCGCCCATGTAGATGTCGTCGAAGCCTACGAAACAGTTGTGCCCGCTTCGTCGCGAACGCGATTGCGAGCAATCATGAAAGATCCGAAGCGCAGGCCGCATCTCGTGACTTTCACCAGTTCCTCAACGGTAAAGAATTTCGCGAACCTGTTGGGCCTCGGTCCCGCGCAACCGCACGTCGTCTTGCGTTCCGGAGGAACGCCTGCTAATAGCCCGGCGCTTCAGCGCCGGGTGAAAACGCACATGAGATCCCGTCCCAGAGGGACGGCTGACACCTCTAAATCAATGAAGGGAATTCAATTCGCCTCGATCGGTCCCATCACGTCGGACACCCTGCGTGAACTCGGCCTACCGGTATACATCGAAGCAACGGAATACACCATCCCAGGCTTGATCAAGGCAATCCGAAACGGGCGGCCAAAATGAAACATCGCATCGTCCATATTCTTCAGAAATACTTGTTCAACCCGCCTGTCAAGTTTTTGTTTGCCATCGGCGTGGCCCTGCCGGGACGCGCCCTGCTCGAAACCACCGGACGCAAGACCGGTAAGCCACGCCGCATCCCCGTCGGCAACGGACTCGTGGGCGGGCAGTTCTGGATCGTCGCCGAGCACGGCCAGAAGGCCGCCTACGTTCGCAATATTATGGATAATCCGCGTGTGCGCTTGAAGCTCCGCGACGGGCTGCGGGCGCGTTGGCACACCGGCACCGCCCACTTGCTGCTAGATGACGACCCCCGCGAACGTCAACGCTGGCTCAAGACGCAGCTTCCCGGCAGCGCCAGCAATGCCGCCGCCGTCCGCTTCTTCGGCACCCAACTGCTCACGGTTAGGATCGATTTGGACGGATGATTTGGCCGCTTGACGCTTTGCCCGGGAGTTCGATATCTCGGATTACTCCGTCAACTTGCAGCCGCAATCCGCTGGCGGCACCCTCGCCTTCAAAAAATCCGTCACCCGCCGATAAGCGTCAATCTGGTTCTCCACCTTCGCAAAGCCGTGGCCTTCGTTTTCGTAAATCTTATAATCCGCGATCCCTCCGTGTTTCTTGATCGCGTCCGCCACCTGAATGGTTTCTTCCTTAGGACAGCGCGGATCATGCCCTCCTGCCAATAACAGCAGGGGCGCCTTGATCTGGTCCACAAAGAAAATGGGCGAACGGTCGCGGAACAATTCCGGGTTCTTCTCAGGATCGCCCATGGTCGCCCGGTCCGATTGCTGGAGCACCGGATCCTCGTGCTCCATTTCCGTAAACCAGTTCACGAACGGCACGATGGGAACACCCGCCGCCCAGATATCCGGCGCCTTGGTTACCGCCATCATGGTCATGTATCCGCCATAGCTGCCACCCATCGCGATCAGCTTCTTGGGATCGGGATAGCCGGTCGCTTTCAGGAAGTCCGTCGCCGCGATCACATCTTGCAAATCGCCTCCGCCCATGTCGAACAGGTTGGCCTGCTGAAATGCTTTGCCGTATCCGGTCGACCCGCGATAGTTCGGCGCAATCACCATGTAGCCCTGATTCACGATGTGTTGAATGAACCGGTTAAACGAATTCACCATCTGCGATGTCGGCCCGCCATGGATGTAAACGATCGCCGCATTCTGCCCATTTCGCTGCATGTTCCGCGCCACGTAGAGGAACGCAGAAATCGTCCACTTGCCGTCGCGGCTGGGATAGCGCACCAGAAACGGCTCCACAAAATGCTGCGCCGGTACCCCCGCCATCAGCGAATGTGTGACCTGCTGGGATTTACCACTGGCCAGGTTGAAAACCCAGGCATCGTTCGGAGCGTCTGCGCCGTTGTGGTAATACAGCAACCGAGAACCATCGTGGGTGAAAGCAGATTCCGCGCCCCCGAACGAGTTCACCCCTTTGGGTAGTGGCAAGGTTGTCGTCTTGCCTGACACCAAATCGTGGATGTAAATGGCCGTGTTGCCGTCAACGTTGGTGCGCCATGTGACTGACTTGCCGCTGGGCGAGAAATGTCCACCTTGGACTTCCCATTTCCCCTCAGTCAGCCACTTGATTTTCTTGGTCGCCACGTCCAGCAAGCCAACGTTCTCAACCCCATTGCCTGAGTCTGAAGTCAGCAGCAGTGTTTTTCCGTCCGACGAAATATCGTTCGCGGAATAAAGTTGTTCACCTTCGTGCGGCGTCAGCAGCGTGCTCTTCCCCGTCGCCACCTCCGCGATAAAGATGCTTGAATTCGTCCCCTTAGCTTCTTCCTGCGTATAGACGATGAACTTTCCATCTTTCGACCAGATGGGATTCGAATTCAGCTTGTCTGCTGGCGTGCCGCTAGTGACATGTTTCACCTCCCGCAGTACGGTATCGAACACATCAATCTCAGGCGACGACGAAGTCTTCGCCTTCACCGTGTATGCGAGATAACGCCCATCCGGCGACCAGGTCGGATTCTCCTCTGCAATCTCACGCGTCTTAGTGACATTAACTACCTGCCCGGTCTTTGGCGAGACTAAGAAAATGTCCCACTGCTCGTCGCCGTCATAATCCGATTGGTAAGCGATCCATCTCCCATCCGGCGACCACGCTGGATTACTCTGCCGTTGATCGCTGACCGTCAACTGCGTCGGCCAACCGCCGTCGGCAGCGACCACCCACAAATTGTTCCGGCCGGTGATGTTGGAAACGAACACAATGGTCTTGCCGTCCGGCGACCAGGCCGTGTCCCCGACCTGTCGCGTCATGTACAACCGCTCGAGCGAAAGGCTCTCCTCGCCCTGCTCAACATCGGCATCGGGCTTGGCAATGATCTGTTTGGGATCGGTGATAGCCTCGGGCGGAGTCAGTCCCTGGGAAACAGCAAACGTGCTCATGCTTACGACCATAGCAGGGACAAGGAATAGAAGCTTAATCATGCGCGGATTCATTTCATCGGATGCGCACGGCGGACGGCTGCCCTAAGAGCGTAATCGCCGTACCAATATTGAGTTGCCCCGCGGTGCCGACGCCATAGGCGGACAGGCTTGATCCCCCATTGTTCGGGATGAATACCCAGTTGCCATCGGAGGTGATTCCTCCCGAAAGCGGGCTGGCCCCGGTCGAGACCGTTGCTGGCGACAGCGCGGTCAAAGCTCCAGTCGCAGAACCGTACTTGTATTCCGAAACCTGGAACGACCCATTGTCCACCGCATATACCAGATCACGCGCCGGGTTAATCAGGAACGAAACCGGCCCATTGCCGGCGCCCACCGGCGATCCCGCGACCTGGGTTAATGTGCCGTTGGCGCTGGGACACGCCGTCGTCACTTGTATGCATGCCGAAAAAACGCTGATGTTATTCGAACCGGTGTTGGCGACTAATAGATAGCCGGGAGGCGCCGTCGTGGGGCAGTCGGTGGTTGCAGTCGTTGTCCCCGCGCAGCGCGAGAGCGCCAGACCGGTAGGATTTGTGCCCACCGTTACTGGAGAGGTAGCATCCTGGGTCAAAGCCCCGGTGCTGTCATAGGAGAGGATTGACACCGTACTGGTGAATTGGTTCGCGACATAGAGAAAATTTCCAGTTGGTGAGGCCAGTAGCGCGGCAGGACCGTTCCCAGTTGAAGCGAAAGCACAGGCAGGGCAAGGTGTCAGCGCGGTTCCCTGAATCGAGAAAACAGCGACCGTGTCAGGGGTATTCGGCGGAGGGAAAACCGACTGACTCGCCTGATTCGCCACGAACAAGAACTTACCCGATGGGTCCACCGCCAGCGCCAGTGGAGTGCCCGCCACCGGCCCTGCCGGCGCCGTGTTGCAGTTCGTGGGCTTAGGAGAAGGGCAAGGGTTCGGCAGGCTCCCGTCAGAGTTCAGGCTGTAAGAACTGATGGTATTGTCATCCCGGTTGGCGACAAATAACGCATCTCCAGCCGGCGTGATTGCGATTGCGATGGGGCCGAGACCGGTCGCAACGCTGCTCCCCACCTGCGAAGCCGCCCCGGTGGTCAAATTTATGTTGTACGAAGTGACCTTCTGGTCACCCTGGGTAGTGACCCACATGAAGCCGGTGGTCGGAGTCGTAATGGTGTTTTTCGAGGTCGCACAACTATTCAAGATGACGGCGAATAACCCGATGAACCCAGCCAGCACAAAACGAGACTTCATGCGCATTATTTCCTCAAAGGTTTAAAAACCTTGACATTTGAAACATTTCTTAATGAAAGATTCTGAAAGGCTTACTCCAATTGTGTATCAGGAATAGGCGGGAATGCGCAAACTGTAGAACCCGGCTGTCAAAGTTTCAACGTTTGTTGGGTTTTCACCAGCCCCGCCGGTCTGACAGCTTGAGACTTTGAAATCTTTACGTAGTTTCCGCAGCCACCGTCGCCGGCTGCTGCTGGGAGACCCCAACCAACTGCAAAGGAAGCCGGATTTCCAGCGCAAGACCGCCCTCAGCAAGGTTGGATGCTTTGACCGAGCCTCCGTGCAGCCTGACTGCCTGATCAGTGATAGCCAGTCCCAGGCCCACTCCTCCGGTTGAGCGTCCGCGAGCGTCATCAATACGATAGAAAGGCTGGAAAATCTTATCCAGGGAATCATCCGGGACCCCGGGGCCAGAATCGCTCACTCGAATCACCGCTTCCGCTAAACGTCCGGTCTGGACCCGCTCTGCACGAATATTCACCGTTGTACCATCGGCGGTATAGCGCGTAGCGTTGCGGACGACATTTTCGATTGCGCTGCGCAGCAGGGCCGGATCGCCCACCACCGGCAGTTCGTCCAGAATTTCCGCTTCCACCTGGCAGTTTCGCGACTGGGCCTCAAAAGCGGCGTCGCGGGCTACCTCCTCGATCAGCGCTTCCAGTTGAACTGGCGCCTTCCGCACGCTGCCGGCTCCGCCCTCCAGCCGCGCGACCGTCATCAGGCTGCTGATCAGCTCATTCATGCGGCCCGACTCCAGGCTGATCCGTGCCAGTGCGCTCTCCGCCTCGGGTCCGGTGCGCTGCCGGGCCAACTCCAGCGCCACCGTCAACCGCGCCAGCGGAGACCGCAACTCGTGCGAGATATCCTTCAGCAATCGCGACTGGGCATTGACCAGCTTCTCGATCTGTTCCGCCATCAAGTCGAAATCGTTCACCAACTGCGACATTTCATCTCCCGCGCGCGAGGTGCTGCCGCCCGCGCGCGCCGTGAGGTCCCCGGCTGCCAGTTTCTGGGTCGCCTTCCGCAATCGCAGGATCGGAGAAGTTAGAAACTGCGCAAGAAAGTAGCAGACCAGGCCAGAAGTCAGGACCGCGATCAGAATCCCAAGGCCCGGCACGCCATTCGGTCCAAACATCGCGCTCTGCCCGGGGGGCAGTTCGGTCACCAGCGTATAGGTGTGCCCGTCAGGCCCGGCCATGGAAGCCTTCAGCATTTGAATATGCGGGTTCAGGCGGCCCAGAAACGTGTCGGCAGTGCGCCGTTCGCCTTTTGCTGTTTCCGCAAACCACGGCCGAGCCGAACGCCCGGTCACGGGACCTTGTTCGTTGAATAGCACCGAGTGGACATGCTGGGTCTCGCGTACTTTTTCCACCCCGCCGGCCTGATAGGCGGCAACCGCTTCACTCAGGAACCGCGACTGCGATGATTCCACGGCAGAGATTTCTCGGGCCGGCCGCAAGGCAACCGTAACCAGTATCGCGAGTACCAGGAACAGCGCTTGCGCGATCCAGAACGAAAGAAAAATTTTGAGAAACAGGCTTCTCATTTGGTTCCGTTTTTACTCTTAGGCCTTGCCAGCGCAAAAATATACCCGGCGCCGCGGATCGTCTTGATGTAATCCTCCGAGCCCGAGTCCCCAAGTTTCTTGCGCACTTTGCTGACGTGCATATCAATGCTGCGATCGAAGGGAGAGAATTTTCGTCCCAGCACTTCATCCACCAGCGCTTCGCGAGTGACTACCCGCCCCGCTTCCCGCAATAGCACCTGCAATAGTCCAAACTCTACCGAAGTCAGATCAACCGGCTTGCCGCGGTGTTGCACCGAGCGGGTCGCCGGATCCAATTCCACGTCTCCCACCCGGATGGCTTCTGGAACCGGCGTTTCTCCCTTGCCGCGGGTGCGCCGAAGAATCGCCCGGATTCGGGCTACCAACTCGCGCGGGTTAAACGGCTTGGGAAGATAGTCGTCCGCTCCAATCTCCAGTCCCACAATGCGGTCCACGTCCTCGCCCCGCGCGGTCAGCAGCAACACCGGGATTCGCGAGCTGTCGCGTAGTTTTCGCAGCACGTCGAACCCATTCAGCCGCGGCAGCATCACGTCCAGGACAACCAAGGTGTGATCTCCGCTCTGCGCCCGCGCCAGGCCGGTGTTTCCGTCGTGCGCCGATTCCACCTGGAACCCCTCGGGCCGCAGGTACTCGCTCACCAGCGAGCACAGTTCCACGTCGTCGTCAATCACCAGAATGCGGTCCACGCTGTTTATTCTAGTAGCACCTCTGCCCCGCCTCCAGTAAAGATTCGTCAAATTGCGAAGGCACGGGGTTTACAACTCTTTACCCGAATTGACGCACTCTTTACCGCCAACCGCCATCGATTCGTGTTTCCATTCCAAGTAGAACGTAAAGTTCGAAAAATCAGGAGGAAGACGTGAAATCCAAAACGGCAAAGATAAGTTTATTCTGTGCGTTGGCAGCGGCGCTGGTTGTAGGCGTTGCGTTCGCACAAACGGAAGGAACGGCTGAGAGTGGGCCGACGCAGCACCATGGAATGAAGGGAATGCACGGTGAGTTCATGGGAGGCCACGGTATGGAATTCCCCATGCGCGAGCTGAACCTCACCGAAGACCAGCATGCCCAGATCAAGCAGATTTTCCAAAACGAAAAGGGCAACATCCACCCGTTGATGCAGCAGGAATTCCAGGCCCATCAGCAGATGATGCAACTCGTCACCAGCGGCAATTTCGACCAGGCCAAAGCGACAGCGATTGCTTCCCAGGAAGCGCAAACTCACATCCAGATGCAGGTGGAGCACGCGAAGATCGCCTCGCAGATTTACCAACTGCTTTCCTCCGACCAGAAGGCCAAAGTGGCTGACATCATGGCCAAGCACCAGCAGAGAATGCAGGAGCACATGCAGAAGGGAACCCCTGCGGACAACCAATAACTAAGGCCCGCGCTCTGGGACGGGGTGGCGCCAGCCCCCCGCTCCATAGAACGGCCTCGTGCTCGGTAGTGTTCGAGAAAGGTTTTATTTCCAGACCACAGTCTTGAATCTTGAAACTTGGAGGGCAGCGATCATGGCAAGCACCGCAACCCGCGCCGACTTCGTCAGTCTGGTAGCCGAAGAAATTAGCTTCGGAATTAATCACGCGCTCGATTACTGGCTCGGCCGCATCGAAATGGAACTGGTCGATGCCAAACTGACGACCAGCGAGCGGATTCGTGCAATTGAAAGCATCGTGCGCGAATACAAAGAGGTAACCGGAAAGGCCCACCTGACTTGCGCCTCGGCCTAGACTGACGACCTGTACAATTGCGTGGCATGGGGAGGAGGTATGTTGAGAATTGCTAAGTTAGGTATTTTCTTTTTCCTCTCGGTGATATCAGTAGCATTCCTGGAGGCACAACAGCCTGCAGAAGCAGCCCCGGTGCCGGCACAAATCCTCACCTCCAAGAAGGCATTCGTTTCCAACGCCGGGCTCGATAGTCTTTCCGCAGCCGCCCTCAAACGCGAAGGGGATCCCGATCGACCTTACCGGCAGTTCTATGCGGCAATGAAGAGCTGGGGGAGATATGAACTCGTGACTACTCCCGGTGATGCTGATTTGGTTTTCGAGATACGTTTCACCGCTCCACTGGATACCTGCGGAAATTCGACTTGTTATGCACCTCAATTGGGGTTGGCAATCCTGGACGCAAAGACCCACTTTACGCTCTGGACACTGGTTGAACCGGTTAACGGTGCGTTTCGGAAAGCCACCTGGGACAAGAACTTTAACCAGGGGATGACCGATCTCATGAACGATCTGAAGAAGCTGGCTGGCCCAACTCCGTCCACGGCGGATTCTGCCAAGAACTAGGGCTTACGTTCGCGTTTTCGAGGACTCGAGCACCATGGCTGCCACTGCTGGGCCGCCTTCGCCAAGACCTTTTACGAGAAACCCAGCCAAACCCAGCCAGACCCGGCCATCAGGCAACGACCACACTCACCCGCGCTAGCCTGCACGCTGTTAGAATCGCATCTACTACCCAATGCTACTGAAGAACCTGAGTCCCCTTTTTCCCTACCTGAAGAAGTACCGCAGCGCCTACATCTGGGGGATTATTTGCGTTCTTATCATGAACGGCATATGGATCCTCTTCCCGCTGGTGATCCGCCGCGCCATCGACGATCTGCGGGGCGGTGGCACTCTACACAAAGTTGGCATCGATGTCCTTTTGCTGTTGGCTGTGGCCGGCATTAAGGGAATCTTTCAATACCTCACCCGCTGGGTCGTGATTGGCGCCTCCCGGGAGATCGAATTCGATCTCCGCAACGATATGTTCCGCCACCTGGAGAGCTTGTCCTACAGCTTCTACCAGCGCACCCGTACCGGCGACATTATGGCGCGTTCCACTAACGACCTGAACGCCGTGCGCATGTTGCTCGGCCCCGGCCTGATGTATCCCGCCAGCACTTTCGCTTTCACCGCCGGTGCGCTGTTCTTCATGCTGTCCATCAGCCACAAACTCACTCTGTACGCATTTCTACCGCTGCCCATTCTCAGCATCACCGTCCAGTATTTTGGACGTCGCATTCACGACCGCTTTGAGCGTATTCAAGCCATGTTTTCGGAGATTTCCGCCCGCGCCCAGGAGAATTTCTCCGGCGTGCGTGTCATCCGCGCCTACGCGCAGGAAGAAGCTGAGATTGCAAGCTTCGAGACTTCTAACCGCGAATACATCGCCCGCAGTCTAAAGTTGGTCCGCCTGATGGGCATGCTGTGGCCAACGCTCGAGACCATGCTGGGCCTCGCCATTGTCTTAGTGCTGTGGATCGGCGGCAGGGAAGTGCTGCATGGCAAGATTACAGTCGGCGATTTCGTCGCCTTCAACACTTACATGGTGCAGCTCACCTTTCCTGTGATCGCCATGGGATGGATCATCAGCATCTACCAGCGCGGCACCGCCTCGCTCATCCGCATTCATCAGTTGATGATGGAAAAGCCCGAGATCCAAGATGCCCCTGGTGTACAGCCTTCTGATGAAGACATCGAAGGCGAGATCGAATTCCGCAACCTGAATTTTTCCTACAGCGGAGTTCCCAACACCGCTCCCGTCCTGCACGACATCAATCTCCGCATCCCAGCAGGCAGCAGCCTTGCCATAGTCGGCCCCACCGGATCAGGCAAGACCACCCTCGTCAGCCTCATTCCTCGAATCTACGACGCCGACCCCAGCGCCGTCCTCATCGACGGCAAGCCCGTCCGCGAATACGCGCTCGCCGACTTGCGCCGCAACATCGGATTCGTTCCCCAGGAGACGTTCCTTCTCAGCGAGACCATCCGCGAGAACATCGCCTTCGGCGTGCAGAACGCCGCCGATGACGACATCCGCTGGGCCGCCGAAGCCGCCAACATCGCCGGCGACATCGAAGAATTCCCCGAAAAGTACAAAACCATCGTCGGCGAGCGCGGCATCACCCTCTCCGGAGGCCAGAAGCAGCGCACCGCCATCGCCCGCGCCCTCATCCGCAGCCCCCGCATCTTGATTCTCGACGACGCTCTCTCCAGCGTTGACACCCACACCGAAGACAAAATCCTCAACCACCTCCGCGAAGTCATGCAGGGACGCACCACCATCTTCATCTCCCACCGCGTCTCCACCGTTCGCAACGCCGATAGAATCGCCGTCCTCCACAGCGGCCGCATCGTCGAACTCGGCACCCACGACGAACTAATCGCCGTCAACGGCTACTACACCGACCTCTACAACAAGCAGTTGCTGGAAGAAGAACTGGCGGAAGTGTAGGAACACCGTTCAACACAGAGATACGGAGAAAGTGAAAAAAAGCGACCCCACTTTTCGCAAGTCTGATCGGCTAGGTTCTACGGTGTAGCTTTGGAAGTTTCATTCGAGACATCTCGGGCAGTAATGTCGATGCCGGAACACTTGATGGCCTGGAAATCGATCGTGGCACGACTTCCATATGTCACATCTAAGTGCTTGGGTGTCACCCAATCCATCGCGAGGTACATACGCGGCGTGTCTTCGTGAGAGAACTCTAGGACCTCAATTTCGTCCTTCGGGCCATTAGTTCTCTTCAGGTACACACTCGTTGCAACATAGGCAGTTCCGGGGCCGCTCCACTGCTTGGTGCGAGCCGTGGCAAGCCAATACCCATCAGGAGAACGTGCCTCTTTCGACCAAATGGTAGTTCCTTCGTCGCGACAGCCGGCTAGTAGTGCACAGCCCGCAATCAGCATCCACATGAGGTACCAGCGGCTAGTTCCCATGCCGCCAATGCTACTACTCTCGGGCCACCCATCCGAGTGCTTTTCTCGGTGGTGAACAGCTCCGGCACCCCCGCCGAAATTGCCGGATCTGGCTTCTAACTGAAATGCTCACCCAGGTTTTTTACTAAGGCACTCAATCCACTGCCTAGCCTGTGCCGCCAGTTCTCCATAGAAAGCCGGGCCATCTCATCCATGGAATGCTCGAAGTCCTGCAAAGCTTCCGCCGACTGGGTTTTCAGCGAATCCGAGACTGACGCGACAATTCCTTCCTGGACAATCCTCATGTTTCCCGCCGTTTCGTCCATCTGGTTCCCAAGAACTTGGGCGCTACGGGCAGTGAATTCTTGTAACATGGTGTTGGCAACGCCTCCGATTTCGTTGCGCGTATTTTTTACTGTCTCGCCCGCCATCTGACCCAGCCGTTTGTCGAGACCAGACTCCAAACAACGGACCGACTCGTCTAATTTCCCGATTCGGCTATCCAACAGCTCAATCTCCTCGAGCAGACGCGACCGTTCTGCTGCGACCTCCACCCGAAGTTGCTCCAATTCTTCCCGCCGCGCATTGTGTTCGTCACTCAAGCTGAGCTGCAGCGATTCCAGGAGCTCGCTGGTGATCCGCCTGAACTGGTTGCGCCCCTCCACCAGTTTCCGCTGTAAGTCTCCGACTCCGTCACGCAGTTGCTCGCGAATGTTCTCGACGATGCGCGCTGAAATCTCCCCTGCTCGTTGCTCGACGACTTGAAGTTCTTCTTTCGATGTGCGCTGAAATTCCTGGCGAACTTCGACCACCTTTTGCTCGACGGCTGCCTTCGTCTCCGAAAGCACCCGTGTGGACTGCTCACGCGCCTCCCCGATCATTTTTGGCCCGAGGTCCTGCCGAAGACGTTGCTCCAGTTGTTGTTCCAACTCGGGAGGAATACTTGAGAGTGACACGTCAAAACGGCTGCGATTCGCTTCACCTCGCGCCAGCTTCTCTTTCATGGCCGTAATTTCGGCATGGAGCGGGTGCAGCGATTCCACGATCATTTTTCTTACCGACTCTTCCGACAATTGCGGGTTAACCGACAATTGCGGAGTAACTTCTGACAATCGGCTGGGCAAGCCGGCTTGAAGGAGAGAGCTCTTCGCAGGCGCTGTCAACTGCGGGACTTTTGGCAGCACGGAGGTGAGCGAAAGAGTCCAATCTTCCGGAAAATTCCGCAATCCCCAGAAGTTCTCCGGGCGATTCAGCCTGGCCCCCAGTACCCAGACCTGATTGTCCGATCTCATTGGCTGGCAGGAGACAACTTGGGCTGTCGTCTGCCGGCCGTCCTGGCTATGGAATTGGACTGGGACGCCTGCGTCAAGTTTCACACGCGACAGAATTGCGCAACCATGCGCATTGACCACCAGAGTTTCACAGACTTGAGAAAAGCGCGTCTCATCCAAGCGGGTAACCAGTATTGGCATGATCGCGGGAACTCTGGAACTGCGTCGAAGCGTGAACGGGGAATTTTCATTGTGCATACGCTACCTTGTGGTTCGAAGAAAGTCACGCTTCGCCAAAATCTCGCGGAGCGCCCATAAGTCACACCATACCTCTAACTTGAGTCCCCGAGCGCACTCGGAGGTATCGACCCGAAGAGTCCCGCAGGCCAGTATCCTGGCCGACTTTAGTAACCGTTACGAACCAGTAAACCACCTCTCTTCCCCACGAATCTTCAGCGAGTGCCGGTCCGTTTGTAAGACGGTTTCTCCGTGCCTCCGTGTTTCCGTGGTGAAGAGATGTTTGTCAATACCGGATGACACGCGGCAAGCTCCCCATCCGCTAAAATCCAGCAGTGCAACGCCGCCCCAGCCCTGAGCTGCTAGATAGCGATTCCGGCACCCACGCCGAAATTGCCGGATCGATCTCCGACCTGCGCCTAATCAACCGCTGGTTCGGCGGAGTCGCCACCACCCGCACCCTGATTCAAACCGTCGCCCGCAAGACCGGGAGCTCAGAGTTTTCGCTGCTAGAAGTCGCAGCCGGCGACGGCTCTCTTGCGCAAGATGTCCACGCCAGCCTGCAGCGTTATGGAATCCGCATCAACGTAACCCTGCTAGACCGCGCCGCTTCGCATCTTCCAGCCATCCCGAATTCAAACAACAACGGAAAACTGTCATCCCGAGATGCTCGTGTGGGTCGGACACTTTTGTTCGATGCCTTTGACTTTGCTCCTGGTGTTGGTTCTGAAGATCAACACCAAAACCAAGATCAAAAGCGTCGGACAAGAGTGTCCGACCCACACGAGCATCTTGCTTTTGGCAGCGCCCTAGTCGCCGACGCGCTCGATCTCCCTTTCTCCGACTCAGCCTTCGATCTCGTCTCCTGCTCCCTCTTCATTCATCATCTTTCACCGGAGCATGTCATCACATTCGCCAAAGAAGCTCTGCGTGTATGCCGCCGCGCAGTCTTAGTGAACGACCTGATCCGCAACCCGTTCCATCTAGCCCTGGTTTACGCAGGCATGCCACTCTATCGCAGCCGCATCACCCGCCACGACGCTCCTGCGTCGGTCCGCCAGGCATACACCGTCGAAGAAATGCGCGAGTTCTTTCAGCAAGGCGGAGCCCCCAGCGTCGAAGGCCGCCGCCACTATCTCTACCGCATGGGCGTTATCGCATGGAAAGAGAAGCCCGCCGCATGATCTACGATTTAGTAGTCATCGGCGGAGGACCGGCCGGATGCGCCGCCGCCATCAGCGCCGCCCGCACCGGCGCCAGCGTCTTGCTCCTCGAACGCGGCCGCTTCCCCCGCCACAAAGTCTGCGGAGAATTCGTCTCCGCCGAATCGCTCGATCTTCTGCAAAACCTACTCGCCCCTGCCCATCACGGATTAATTAAGAAAGGTCCCCGAATCGCCCGCAGCAGAATCTTCGTTGATGCCGCCGAACTCCAAGCCGAAATCACCCCCGCAGCTGCCAGCATCACCCGCTTCGATCTCGATGCCGCACTCTGGGATTCCTGCGCCCACGCGGGTGTCGAGTGCCGCTCAGACTGCGTCGTGCAGTCGGTCGAAGGCACAAACCCTTTCCGGGTGGCCACGCGGGCCGATTCGCTCGAAGCTAGAGCGCTAATCAACGCCACTGGCCGTTGGTCGAACCTCACCAGCACAGCAACTCGTGCCCGCGCGACTGCTGGCGCAAATAAAGACCGTTGGATCGGAGTCAAAGCCCACTTCCGCGAGGTCGCAGCGTCTCCTTCGGTGGATCTTTATTTTTTCGAAGGCGGATACTGCGGCGTCCAAGCCGTCAGCCCTCCAAGTCAGAACGGCGCAGCGATAGTAGTAAACGCCTGTGCCATGGTTCGCGCCGACATAGCAACTGATCTGACGAAAATATTGGAACTCCATCCCGCCTTGCGCGAGCGAAGCCTGAACTGGAAGCCACAGCCTATGATGGACCCCGTCACAACATCGCCTCTGGTCTTTCACCAACCGGAACCAACACAAAATGGAATGCTCCAGGTGGGCGATGCCGCCACTTTTGTTGACCCCTTCATTGGCGACGGAATTTCGCTCGCCTTGCGCAGCGGCGATCTGGCGGCCGAATGCCTCTCCCGCTTTTTCCGCAATGAATGTTCTCTCGAGTCAGCGGCCGTGGACTATACCCGCCTGTACCAGACTCGCCTGTCACCCGTTTTCCGCGCTTCGTCTCGCCTGCGCAACCTCCTCCGCTGGCCCGGTGTAGTGCGCAAACCAGTGCTGTCGTTGTTGGAAAAAACTCCAGCGATCACGCGGCACTTCGTAAAAATGACGCGCTAGGCTCTGACAGATTTTGATTTTGATTGTGTGGGGACAGCCGTCATCGGCTGGCCGTCGAGCGCAGCTCGACGCTTTTGATCTTAAGCCGCTTACCGCACCACCAGCACTTCCCGAATGTTATCCCGGGAAAGAAAAAACTTGATCGAACCGAAATCTCGAAATAAATTCTCGATATGCCGGTTATTGAAAACTCGCTGCAGCGTAAAAGGCCTGGTTCCCGCAGCGTTCACCGATTCCTTCCGCTGCCCCTGTTTAGTCGAGATCGCCTGCATCTCCAGCGTGTCTTTCCCTGAGATGTGATACCGAAAGCAAGGCGCATCCG
>WNFD01002031.1_pt1 | contig 21615 bp, 21 predicted proteins | sample 5400491 | NCBI WGS metagenome assembly WNFD01 (sample SAMN13153343, study PRJNA577476) | soil metagenome | isolation source: 120 cm saprolite under Douglas fir tree site 2 hole 2 replicate 2 | place: USA:California | collected 2015-04-18
AACTGGCGAAGTTGTACGCAGCCAAGGGGTTCATCTCGGAAGCGAAGCAGAACTTCGTCGAGTACGCTGAACGGATGCAGAAGGTCGGCAAGATCGAGCATGCCTTCGCGGCGCTGAAGGAATTCACCGATATCTCGCCGGAGAGCGCGAGTTTGCGGGAAATGCTCGCCGAACACCTCAAGATGTACGGCAGCGATCCCGGCAAGCGCGCCTCCTCGGGTCGGGTCGGCGCTCCCGCGGCGCCTAGAACGGCTCCGCCGGCGGGCGAGGATGACGTCCACAAGTCCGGAAAACGAAAGACATCGAGTCTCGTCTTCCTCGATCTCGACGAACCGCGTGTGGCTAAGGGGCGGAAAGCCCCGCAGCCCCCGCCGGTACCCCTTGCCCCCCCAGTTGCCGAGAAACTCATCGAGGAAGTCGTGCCCGAACCGGACGAGTCGCTGCAGATCGAGACGACCAGCCTCGTCGATGAGGCTCCGGGCAGCAGCGGGAGCGGCATGCTTGAAGGTCTCGAGACAACGGTTGCGGACTTCGGGCAGGTCCGCCAGGACAGCCCGAAGACGCCGTCGATCCGTGAGGAATTGAATCCGGCGGACCTCGATCTCCCATCGGTGCCAGAGCTCGAGCCCACCGTCCCCGACGTGATTGCGGACGACATAAGCGGTCTCGAAGACGCGGATCTGGTGCTCGAAGGCAACATCGTCAACACTCCGGCTCCTGCGCCGCGGCGCCCGACACCGCCCAGGACCCCAATGCCCGCCCCGCCCGCGAAGAAAGGGGGTCCGACACTCAAACCGCTCGGGCGTCCGCCAGCCGGTAAACCCGCGCCCGAGCCACCCCGCGTGAAGCCGGTCGTGCCCAAGCGACCGTCCGCACCGCCGTCTCCCGGAACACGCAAGACAGTCGTCGAGGTCCCGCCGCTCGAGCTGGAGCCGGACTTCGAGACGGCCACGACGGACGCGGGTCACGACGTCGACGATCAACCGCTCGCCATCGACGAGCCCCCGCCGTCGCGGCATCCGAGTTTTATCCAGACCGAGGACGAAACGTCGATCTCCGCGGGCGGACGGCGCTCCGGCTTCATCGACCTCGGAGTCGATGAGATCCACAGCGGCGGCGACCAGGCGGGGTCGCTGGTGTTTTCCAACATCGAGGACACGCCCGCCGCGCCTGGAATCGAAGAGCTGGAAGAGCGCGTGGCCGACAACCCGGACGATCCCGAAGCGCATCAAGCGCTGGGCGAAGCGCTGATCGAGCAGGGCGATCGAGAGCGAGGCATCGAGGAGCTCGATCTCGCCACCGCGGGCTACGAGAGCGCCGGCAATCTTGCGCACGCCCGCGACCTCGTGGACGAGGTTCTGCGCATCGACCCGAACAACGTGCGCCACCGGCAAAAGGCGGTGGAGTTCGCGTGAAACTGATCGACGCCTATCTCGAGCTCGCTGACGCGCTGCTGCGTTCGGATCTTCCGGAGAAGGCACGCGCGGTGTACGCGCGCGTTGCGGAGCACGATGCGAAGAATGAGCGCGCCAAAGCCGCGCTCTCGATGCTCGCTCCGGCGGTTGCGACGCCCGCCGCGTCCGGAAAGCCCGAGGGAAAGGTCAAGGCCAAAGACGCCAAGATGAAAGTCCGCGACGAAGCAAGCGCGGACGGCGATTTCATCGACCTCAGCGCGATGCTCAACGAGGAAGAAGAGGGCACGCCGGCGAGGGACTCGCGGATGACCGTCGCCGATGAGGAGCCGACCGGCGACGAAGAGCAGGACTTCCAGGACATGCTGGCCCGCTTCAAGCAGGGTATCGACGAGAACATCGACGAGGCGGACTTCCAATCGCACTACGATCTCGGCGTCGCGTTCAAGGAAATGGGCCTGCTCGACGAGGCGATTGCGGAGCTGCAGAAGGCGTCGCGCGCTCCGGAAGGCAAGCTGCGGACCTCGGAGATGCTCGGCATCTGCTTCTTCGAGAAGGGCGCGTTCGGGGTCGCCGAGTCGATCCTGCGCCGCGGCCTCGATTTGCCCGGCACAGGCGATCAGGAGCGTCTCGGCGTCTTGTACTGGCTCGGCCGCGCGCTCGAACAGCAGGGCAAGAAGGCCGACGCGCGCGACCTGTATGGGCGCGTCTTCGCCGTAGACATTCGTTTCCTCGATGCCGAGCAGCGCGTGAAAGCGCTCGCCAAGGCGAAGTAGCGTGAGTCAACAAGTCGCACGCGTCAGCCTGGGCGACGTCCAGCGGCCGGTAGCCGATAAGCTGGAACAGGTGGTGGTCGAGCTGCGGCGCCTCATCGCGGCGGACTTCCCGATCGTGAGTGAAGTAAACGACCACCTGCTACAGATGAAGGGGAAACTCTTCCGGCCGACGCTGCTCCTGCTCAGTCACCAGGCGGCGGGCTCCAAGGACCCGCGCGCGGTCACCCTTGCCGCCGTGGTCGAGCTGATCCACCTCGCGACGCTGGTGCACGACGACTCGGTGGATCACTCCGTGTTGCGGCGCGGCTTGCCCACGATCAATGCGCTGTTCTCGCATCAGATCGCGGTGATCATGGGAGACTATTTGTATTCGCGGGCGATCATCGAGCTGGTTCGACTGGACGACCACGAGGCGCTGCGCGTGCTGGCGCGGGTCACCAACGAGATGACCGTGGGCGAGATGCGGCAGCTCGAGGCCCATGACAAGCTCGCGTATGGCGAAGTGGCCTACGATGCGCTGATTCGGGCCAAGACCGCGTCGCTGTTATCGGGCGCGTGCGAAGTCGGCGCACTGACGGCGCCCGCCAAGTACCGGCAGGCACTGGCGCGCTTTGGGATGCTTCTGGGCATGGCGTTCCAGATTACGGACGACCTGCTCGACTATACGGAACCCGAAGCGGTGACGGGGAAGCCATCCGGTCTGGATCTGCGGGAGCACAAAGTGACCCTGCCGCTGATCGCGGCGCTCGCGCGGATGACTGCAGAGGGGCGGCGGGTCGTGGCCGAGCTGATGGACTCGGCGGAGCCGAGTGACGATTTGGTCGCTGACGTGATCCGATTAGTCGAAGGCGCAGGTGGGCTCGAGACGGCACGGCAGCGGGCGTTGGACCTGGCACAGCAGGCCGAGGCGGAACTCGACGTGTTGCCCCCCTCGCCGGCGCGGGACGCGCTGCAAGGCAGCATCGCCTACGCCGTGGAACGGCGCAGCTAGGCCGTGCCCCACGGTCCGCGTCGCCCCGCCTTCTACCTGGGGGTTCTGGCGATAGGCTTCGTGGTGGGGGGCTTGCTGCAAGCGTTTCTCCGACGCTTCTTGCCTCAGGGGCCGGCGAAGGAGGTGTTCACGTGGTCGGTGACACCGACGATCGGGCCGGTTCACTTGGATTTGCTGGTGATGTCGATTACGCTAGGACCTGTCGGGCTCGACGTGTCGCTGCTCGCCGTCATCGGCGTCCTGGTCGCGTATCTCGTGGCCCGCTCGCTCTTCTAGGAAAGGCAGAACCATGCTCGGCAATCTCGGCTTCACGGAAATCGCGATCCTGCTGCTCATCCTGGTGCTGTTCTTCGGGGCGAAGCGCATCCCGGAGATCGGCGCGTCGATCGGGAAGGGCATCAAGGAGTTCAAACGGGGTCTCAAGGACGAGGTGCCTGAGGAACCGCCGGCGACTTCGGACGCTTCACTTCCCAAGGCGTCGAGTGGCGGTGCCCCGAAGCGCCTGAATCAGTAAAGGCGGCGTCCCATGCTGGGAAATCTGAGCGGCAGCGAAATCCTGATCCTGATGCTGATCGTGCTGCTCGTCTTCGGTGCGAATCGGCTGCCCGACGCGGGCAAGGCCGTCGGGAAGGGACTGCGGGAGTTCAAGCGCGCGCTCTCTGACGCGGAACACAGTATCCAGCGGCTGCCCCCCTCCAACGAGGAGCAACCGCGCGATGCCAAGCCGAAGCGTTTAGTTGAGTAGCGCGTCCGCCGAGGCGGCCGGGGATTTGAAGAGGTCCTTGCGCCGATCCACGATCTTGGCTTTGGCGCGCACCCCATCCAGGTACTGCTGAATTCGCGCCTGCTGCACCGCCTGCCGCAGCTGCGTCCGTTGCACGTCGCGTTGCGCGAGCCAGGCCGTGGAGTCCGCGAGCTTGCGTCCCAAGGACTCGAGGATGAAGTAGGCGGCCCCACCTTCGACGACACCGCTGCGCTCCCCGACGCGCAGGCCAAACGCCGTCCCGACGACGAACGGCTCTGCGCTGAGATAGCTCGGCGGCCGCATGCGGGTGAAGGGACCGAACCGCTGGACTTCGAGACCGCGCCCCGCGGTCGCGGCCGCCAGGTCGGGCACTCCGTGCAACACGGTCGCGAGTGAGTCGGCTCGATGGCGCGCCAGAAGCTTCTGTTTCTCCAGACGAAGCACCGCGCTCACGCGCGAGCGAATCTGCCCCAGCGGCGGCGTGCCGGCTGGGGTTAGCGAGTCGAGCCGGAAGACGTAGTAGCCAGACGGGGCCTCGATCACGGGGCTGGTTTCGCCGACCGGCGCCTCGAATGCCCACACGCTGACGTTGGGAATCTGATAATCCCCCAGCATGAAGGGCTGACCTTCGACGATCTTGTACTCCGGCGATACCTGAAGTCCCATGCGACGTGCCGTGGAGTCGAGCACCGTCGGATCGCTGCGTTCCCCCGCCAGGCGCTCGAGGGTGTCGGCGCGCGCCTCGAATTGATCGAGGTGTTGGCCCTGCAGCGTCACGGGGATCAGGATGTGACGGACCTTGAGCGAGTCGCCCTTGGCCGCGTCGACGCGAATCAGGTGGTAGCCAAACTCCGTTGCCACGGGCGCCGACAGCTGACCGGGCTTCAGGTTCCGCACGGCCTGCATGAAGGGCGCGACCAGTCTCGTTTCGTTCTTCTTGACCCAGCCCAGGTCGCCACCGCGCTGTCCGCTGCCCGAGTCGCTCGACTCGCGCCGCGCCACTTCCTCGAACTTCGCCCCGCGCGCGAGCTCGCTGCGCACCCGCGCGACCCGCGCGCGCGCCGCGGCGCTGTCGGCGGAGTTGGGCAGGCGCGGCACCGCGATGAACCGCACGTACGCGACCGCCGGCCGGTTGAAGTCGTCGGGATGCTTCGCGACGTACGCCAAGAGTGCGGCGTCACTGATGGGGCTCGTGTCGGGGATCGTGTAGGGCGACACGACGAGCGAGGCGACCCGCACCGAGTCGTGCGCATCCCCGTAAAGCCGCCACAGCTTGGCGTCGGAGACGTAGACGTCGCTGGCGAGATACTCGAACAGCTTGATGCGCGGAATCTGCTCGCGGTAGAGTGCCTCGACCTGCAGCAGCACGTTGCGGTCGGTCGTCGTGGAGAGGAACTGCTGCCACTTGCGAATATCGAACTGGCTGTCGGTCTGGAACTGCGGATCGCGCAGCACCTGGGGCGGCGGCGAATTGTGCGCCATCGCGATGATCTCTTCGTCGCTGACCCGAATGCCGAGGCGAGTGTACTCCTGCTCCAGCAGCGCGTCCTGGATCATCTGATTGATGACCTGATCCTGGATTTGCTTGTCCGCTTCGCGCGTCAGCGGAGCCGTGCCGTTCTGCTGGCGATACTGCTCGGTCGCGATTTGCACGCGCTGCTGATATTCGGTGACCGGGAATTCTCGGTCGTTGACGCGGAGCACCACATTCCCGCTGGGACCGAGGATGCTCATCACTTGACCGATGGCGAGCCATGCCACGAAGGCGATGGCGAGGATGTAAAAGACCCACTTGGCGTTGGCGCGCATGGTGCGCAGCATGGCGACTTCGAACTCCACGTAGAGGAAGGGTGAAGGGGCATAAGTCTAAAAACGACAACGCGCAAACTCAAGCGCACACGTGCTCGGGTCATTTGACAGCGGCGCCGGCCAAACACTATCTTCGTCCAATCCCCACATAGACTTAGGCCGGGGGCCGTGGCCTATACCAGCGAGATCGACAAACTCGAAGCGCGTTTTCGGGATAACCCCAAGGGACGGAATTTCGCCCCATTGGCGGACGCCTATCGTAAAGCGGGGCTTATAGATAACGCAATCGACCTCTGCCAGAACGGTCTCACGCTCCACCCCGATTACGTCAGCGCCTATATCGTCTACGCCCGCTGTCTCGTCGACAAGAAAGACGATGCGGCGGCGCTGGGTGTCTTCAAACAGGTCCTGGACCTCGATAGGGACAATATCATCGCCCTGCGCGGTCTGGCCGAGCTCGCTGAGCGGAACGGGAAGTACGAGGAAGTGGTCGAGTGGCTGACGCGGCTCCTGAACGTCGACCCGATGAATGGCGACGCCGCCGAATCACTGGCGCGGGCCAAAGGCAAGGTGGCGACCAAGCCGTTGGAGTCCGCCCCCGAAGCTGCCACGGCGCCGATGGAGAAGCCGGACTTCGCCGTCGAACATGAGGAGGCAGAGCAGGTCGAGCTTACGAAGGCGTCTAGACCTTCAACGGCCGCACCGGAAGTCGAGAACTTTGAGAACCCGATCAGCTTCAACCCCAACGCCCACGCCGCCGCAAAAGCCGAGGGCTTGGAAGTTCAAGAAGACGTGGAGCTAAATCCGCAGCAGATCGAGCAGGTGGAGATCGAAGGACTGGCGCGTACGCAGTACGAGGGCAGCGGGATGTTCAACTTGGATGCGCCTGAACGTCCATCGTCGGAAGGCGCCCCAGACCTCGACGAGGCGCTTCCCCAGGTCGATCTGCCGCTCATCATGCCGGATGACGAGATGCGGGCGCCTCCGCCGCAGCCTCCCCGTCCACGCTCACCGCCGTCACCGCCTCCTCCCGCGCCGGCCCCGCCTCAACGCGTTCCCGCCGCCGTCGCACTGTCCGACGACGATGGCGCGGCGGATACGGCGACGCTGTCGCAAGCGAAGCCAGTGCTCACGGAAACGATGGCGGAGCTCTATCTCAAGCAGGGCCATCAACAGGACGCCTTGCGTGTCTACCAGGCGCTGCTCGCGCAGCGGCCGAACGACGCGAAACTAAGAAGTAAGGTCGAGCAGCTGTCGCCGGGCGGGAAGAGGAAGAAATCCGGTGTTTCTGCACAGGCCTTTCTGAAGGGAATCTGGTCGGGACGAGGCTCGCTGAGCACGCTTGCTGCCGCCTTCGACGGGGCCGGGCCGCCGCCTGGCGAGCCGTCCCGTCCGGCTCAGGACCACATTTCGCTCGACTCGATCTTCGGTGAAGAAACAGCGAGGCGCACGGGCACCGAGCGAGCTGAAGCTCCCGCCGCGCCCCCGTCGCAAGCCTCCGCCGCTCCCGCGGACGGGTCGAAGACCGGAGGCTTCTCGTTCGACGAATTCTTCGCCGGTGGGAAGCCGGGCGCTCCTGGTTCGGAGGGAGGGGGGGGGGCCCTGCCGCTGAAAGTGCGTCTCCCAGAACTCCCGGCGGCAGCCGTTCGTCCGGCCGAACTCAGCGGCAGCCAGAAGACGAGGTAGAGGCGGATCAGTTCCAGCAGTGGTTGAAGAAGCTCAAGTCCTAGTGTCTCGCCACATCGCCGTGCTGAACGGCCCCAATCTGAATCTGTTGGGAGAGCGCGAGCCTGAGATTTACGGCCGCACGAGCCTCGCTGAGATCGAGCGCGCCACGAAAGAGCGCGCGCGCACGTTGGGTGTCGAGTGCAGCTGGATTCAGACGAATCATGAAGGCGAGTTGGTGGAGGCGATCCAGAGCCTGAAGGGCCGAGCGGACGGTGCGTTGATCAATGCGGCGGCCTTCACGCATACCAGTCTGGCGGTGCGCGACGCGTTGCTCGCGGTCCGCGTGCCGTTCGTGGAAGTGCATCTCTCCAACATCTTCGCCCGCGAGCCGGAGCGGCGGCGGTCGTTGCTCGCGGATCTTGCCGTGGGCGTGGTGACGGGATTCGGCGCCGACAGCTATCGGCTGGGATTCGAAGCGCTTGCCAGGTACCTCGAGTCGCGATAAGCGCGCCGAGCGACATGCGGCGCTGGCTGCGTTGCTCGAAGCGGAAGGCCTGGACGCGCTGCTCGTGACGTCGCGGCCTAACATCCGCTATTTGACGGGATTCAGCGGGTCGGCGGGCGTAGCCGTGGCGACCAGAGGTACGTTGCTCCTGGTCACCGATTTCCGGTACGACGAGCAGGCGCGGCAGCAGTGCGGCGCCGCCGCGCGCGTCGAGATCGAAGGGACGAGTGTCTGGGATAGGCTCTTAAAGGAGCTGCCGACGCTCGGGACACTCGGCTTGATCGGATTCGAGGCGCATGCACTCAGCGTGAAGGACGCGGAGCGCCTCTCGAGCGGACCCGGTACGTCGTGGCGCTGGAAGCCCGCCGGTGAGCTGGTCGAGCGTCTTCGGGTGAAGAAGGACGCGGGTGAAGTCGCCGCGATTCGGGCGGCAGGAGCGCTCGCGGCTACGGGGCTGCGCGATACGCTTGCCGCTGTGCGCCCCGGGCAGACGGAGCTCGAGATCGCGGGGGTGCTCGAAGGGGCGCTACGGCGTCACGGCAGCGAGGCGCATCCTTTCCCGACGATCGTGGCGAGTGGACCGCGCAGCGCGCTGCCGCACGCGCACACGAGTGGCCGCACGGTGGCGGCCGGCGAGTGGCTGCTGCTAGACTTTGGCGCCGTCGTCGACGGCTACTGCGCCGACGTGACGCGCACGGTGGTGGTGGGCGCGCGTGCCGATGAGTCCCAGCGCGCGCTGTATGGATTGGTGCAGGAGGCGCAGCGGCGCGCGCGCGAAGGTGTCCGCGCCGGCATGACCGGGCGTGAAGCGGACGCCCTGGCGCGCGATCCGATCGAAGCACGCGGTTTCGGTGCGGCGTTCGGACATTCGACAGGACATGGCGTGGGTCTCGAGGTGCACGAAGCGCCGCGGCTCGCCCGCACCGCCGCCGAGTCGCTGCCCGAGGGCGCGGTCGTGACGATCGAGCCGGGCGTCTACGTGGCGGGGCGGGGCGGCGTGCGCATCGAGGACGACGTCCATCTGTCGGCCGATGGGCCGGTGCTGCTGACGGACGGCTGCACGGATCTCCTGGAACTGGTGTAGGGCCTCTTGGGGGGTATCTTCACGGTATGAAGCTCGACATCATCGCCCAGATCGTGCAGATCTTGAAAGACGCGCCCGAAGTGGGTGCGATCGAGATCCGTCGCGGTCTGTTTGGGGCCTGGTCGTCGGTGCGGGTGTCGAAGGCGGGCCACGGCGGCAACACCGTGGGTGGCGGGGGGGAGGGCCCGACCCATGTGGTCGTCTCGCACTCCGCTGCCGCACCGGCCGGGTCCCCGCCGGGCACCTCCCCAACAGCGCCTGCTCCATCCGCCACTCCCCAGCTTCTCGAGATCAAGTCCCCGATGGTCGGGACATTTTACCAGTCGCCTGAGCCCGCCGCGCAGCCGTACGTGAAGGTCGGCAGCCGGGTGAACGTGGGCCAGGTGGTATGCATCATCGAAGCGATGAAGATCATGAACGAGATCGAGTCCGAGGTCGCGGGCGTGATTCGCGAAGTCAGCGCGCAAAACGCGCAGCCGGTGGAGTTCGGCCAGGTCCTTTTCCGGGTGGATCCGCATGGGTGAGGCGACGCAGAGCAATCTGCCGGCATTCAACTTCAAACAAGCAATCACGCAGATGGTGCAGCGCAACGGCTCCGACTTGCTGCTGAAGGTCGGCCGGCCGGCGACCATCAGGGTGAACGGCGATCTGGTGGCGCTCGACGTGGCGCCGCTCAAGCCGGAGGAGCTGAAGTCGCTGGCCGAGCAGATCATGACGCCGCGGCAGGTCAAGGAGTTCGCCGAGCACAAGGAGGCGGACTTTGCGATCGGCGTGCCCGGCGTGGGCCGGTTCCGGACCAACGTCTATCAGCAGCGCGGCACGGTGGCGTTCGCGTTCCGGGCGATTCCCTACGAGGTCAAGCATCTCCGGGAGCTGAATCTCCCGGGCGTGCTCGAGGAAATCGCTCTCAAGCCGCGGGGGCTGGTCCTGGTCACGGGCGTGACGGGGTCGGGGAAATCGACGGCGCTGGCCGCGATGATCAATCACGTGAACACGAACCGGCGCGTGAACATCATCACGATCGAGGACCCGATCGAGTTCCTGCACCGCGACCAGCACTGCAACATTTCGCAGCGCGAGGTGGGGAACGACACACTGTCATTCAACTCGGCGCTGCGGCACGTGCTGCGGCAGGATCCCGACCTGATCCTGATCGGCGAGATCCGCGATATGGAGACGCTGGACACCGCGCTCAAGGCCGCCGACACGGGCCATATGGTGTTCTCCACGCTGCACACGACGGATGCGACGCAGACCATCAACCGCGTGATTTCGTTTTTCCCGCCGCACCAGCACGACGAAATTCGCCACCTGCTCTCGACTGCGCTTCAGGCGATCGTGTCGCTGCGGCTCGTGCCCCGCAAGGACGGCCGCGGCCGCGTCCCGGCGGCGGAGATCCTCATCAACACGGCGGCGGTGGCCGACAACATCCGCGATCTCTCCAAACTACTCAACATCCCCGAGTTGATCTCCGAAGGCTCGATTCAGTACGGTATGCAGAGCTTCGACCAGTCGCTCTTCCACTGGTACACCCAAGGCGTCATCAGCTACGAGAGCGCGATCTTCTACGCGACGAACCCGAGCGAGTTCGCCCTGAAGGTGTCGGGCGTCGATTCGTCGGGGAACCGGCTCGGTGGGGCCGACGCGGCCGGGGCGATCGAGCTGACGCCCTGATGTTCAAGAAAGTGCTGATCGCGAACCGCGGGGAGATCGCCCTGCGGGTGATCCGCGCGTGCAAGGAGCTGGGCGTCGAGACGGTGGCGGTCTATTCGGAAGCGGATCGGGAGTCGTTGCACGTCCGCTTCGCCGACGACGACGTCTGCATCGGCCGCGCGCCCAGCCGCGACAGCTATCTCAACATCCCACGCCTGATTGCCGCTGCCGAAATCACCGGCGCCGACGCGATCCACCCCGGCTATGGATTCCTCGCCGAAAACCCGGAGTTCGCCGAAAAAGTGAGCGCGTCCAACATCGCGTTCATCGGGCCGACACCGGAGCAGATCCGGCAGATGGGTGACAAGGCGGCGGCGCGCAAGCTCGCCAAGGAACAGGGTGTGGCGACGGTGCCCGGCTCGCCCGGGCCGGTCGGGTCGCTCGAGGAAGGCCAGCAAGTCGCCGAAGAGATCGGCTTCCCGGTCATCATCAAGGCGGCGGCCGGTGGCGGGGGCAAGGGCATGCGTGTCGCCAACGACGCCGATCAGTTCGCGCAGTCGTTTACGCTCGCCAAACAGGAAGCGCTCGCCGCCTTCAACTCCGACCAGGTCTACATCGAGAAGTACCTCGCCCGGCCTCGCCACATCGAGATTCAGATCATGGGCGACATGCACGGCAAGGTGATGCACCTGTGCGAGCGCGACTGCTCAGTTCAGCGACGCCACCAGAAGCTCGTCGAGGAAGCCCCATCGCCGGCGGTGGACCAGACGTTGCGCCAGGACATCGGCGACGCCGCGGTGAAGCTGGCAGAATCGATCGGCTACGTGGGTGCGGGCACGATCGAGTTTCTGCTCGACTCGGACGGCTCCTTCTACTTTATGGAGATGAACACGCGCATCCAGGTCGAGCATCCGGTGACCGAGATGTGCACGAACTTCGATCTCGTAAAGGAGCAGATCGCGGTCGCGTCCGGCGCGCCGCTGTCATTCGTGATGAATGGGCACCGGCTGCGCGGCCACGCAATCGAGTGCCGGGTCAACGCCGAGGATCCGAGCCGGAATTTCCAGCCCTCGCCGGGATTGATCACGGCGTACCATCCGCCCGGCGGGCCGGGCGTGCGTGTGGACACGCACATCTACGCGGGCTATACCGTCCCGCCCTACTACGACTCCCTGCTCGCCAAGGTGATCGTGCATGGCAACACGCGGACGGAGGCGCTCGCCCGCATGCGCCAGGCACTCGACTCGTTTATCATTGAGGGCGTGACCACGACGATTCCGTTTCTGGGCCGGGTCATGCGCCACCCGGATTTCGTCGCAGGCAAGGTCGACACGAAATTCCTCGAGCGCGAGCCGCAACTCCTTAAAGATCAAACATGAAGATCGACGTTTACCACACACCACTCGGCCTGAATGCGGGGGATCTGACCGGCCGAGCGGTTGTCGTCATTGACGTGCTGCGCGCGACGAGCACAATCGTCACCGCCCTCGCCGCCGGCGCCAAGGCCATCGTCCCCGCAGCCAGCTCGGACGAGGTGGTCCGGCTCACCTCGAATCTGGAGAAGAACGGCATCGTGCTGGCCGGTGAGCGCCGGCTGCTGAAGATCGAAGGGTTTGCGCTGGGCAATTCGCCTCGCGAGATGACGCCGGACGCGGTGGGTGGGAAGACGCTGTTCCTGGCTACGACCAATGGCACACCCGCGCTCCTGGCGGCGCAGGGCGGCGATCCGGTGCTGGTCGCGGCGGCGCTGAACTTCAGCGCGGTGGCCGAGAGAGCCCGCGGTCTGTTCACCGAGCGCGGCGATCTCGTCATCATTTGTGCCGGGCGCGACAAGCAGTTCGCCCTGGAGGATGCCTACACCGCCGGGCGTCTGATCAAGGCGGTGAAAAAAGGCGTTCCGCCGAAGAAGCTCACCCTCAACGACGCCGCTCAGGTCTCGCTCGATCTCGCGGCGCAGCAGGGCGGATGGCAGGACGCGCTCGGCGCGAGTGACGCCGCGCGGCAGCTCGGCGAGGCGGGACTGGGGGACGACGTGAAGTTCTGCGCCAATCCCGACCGGCTCTCGATCGTTCCCGTCTACGCGGATCGCCGCATCGCGGCATGAATCCCACGGAGGGGGGGGGGGCCCGGCAAGAGCTCATCGGCATCACGGCCCTGCTAGTGGGGTTCTTCCTGGGCCTGACGCTCCTGCCGGTGGCGCTCACCGGAAGTTGGGGACGGACGATCGGCGGCGCGCTGTGGCAGGTGTTCGGCGTGGGTGCGATCGTCGTGCCGATCCTCGGCGTCGGGTGGGCGCTCGCCGCCTTTGAACGCCTGGGTGCGCTGTCGTGGGGCCGCACGGCCGCACTCGGCGCGGGCCTCATCGTCCTCATCCCCTATGGCATCGCGGTCGCGATTGGCCCCGACTTCCCGCCCGACTACGCCAGCTGGACGCGCAGCGAACGGCTCGTGGGACTGTTTCCCGCGTTCCTCGCGAACGGCGTCGAGGGGGCGATCGGCACGGCGGGGGCGGTGCTGATCGGACTGTTCGCGCTGTCGGCCCTCGGAGTTTTGACGATTGGCTGGCACCCGCTCACGCTATTGCGTACGCGGTCCGCGGTAAGCGGTGCGCGGGAAGACGCACCCGCCAAACCCAAACGTGACCTGCCAAAGCCCGTCCCGGTTGAGGACGCACCGGCATTCCCGCGCACCGCGGACCGCGCACCGCGGACCAAGAAGCCCGCTCCGCCCCCGCGGCCCGCCCCGCCGCCCCCTCCGGGCTCCCTCATCCCGCCGATCGAGCTGCTCACGGAAGGGCCAGGAGCGGTCGAAGACGCCGATGCAGCCCAGATCGAAGACATGGGCCGGCGGCTCGTGAACACGCTCGAGACGTTCCGCGTCGGCGCGCAGATCATCAACAAGACCGTGGGTCCCGTCGTGACCCGCTTCGAGCTGGAGCCGGGGCGTGGGGTGAAAGTGGGGCGCGTCTCCTCGCTCGCCGACGATCTGGCGCTCGCGATGCGCGCGCAGTCGCTACGTATCGTGGCCCCCATTCCCGGGAAGGCGGCGATCGGGATCGAGGTGCCCAATCCGACGCCGCGCCTCGTGCACGTCCGCGATCTCATCGACAGCGCAGAATTCCGCCGCGCGGCGCGCGTGCTGCCCGTCGTGCTGGGGCGTAACCTGGAAGGCGACGAGGTGGTGGACGATCTCCCCAAGATGCCGCACCTCCTCATCGCCGGCGCGACGGGCTCGGGAAAATCGGTGTGCATCAACGCCATCATCACAAGCCTCGTGTACGCGCACGGACCCGACAAGCTCAAGCTGTTGATGATCGACCCGAAGATGGTCGAGTTGTCGATGTACAGCGCGCTGCCCCATCTTGGCCTGCCCGTCGTGACGAGTCATCACAGGGCTGCGAACGTGTTGAAGTGGGCCGTCTGGGAGATGGAACGGCGCTACCGGCTGCTGCACGCGAATCACGCGCGCAACATCACGGACTTCAACAAGAAGGTGGAGGCCAAGGCGCCGCTCAAGGGCCCGCGCGAAACGTTGGCCACGCAGGCGGGCATCCAGAAGGAGCTGCCGTTCGATGCGGTGTACAGCGACGGCATTCTGCCCTACATCGTGCTGATCGTGGACGAGCTGGCGGATTTGATGCTCACCGTCCAGGGCGAGATCGAGACGCCGCTCGCGGTACTCGCACAAAAGGCGCGCGCCATCGGAATTCATTTGATCCTCGCGACCCAGCGCCCATCGGTCAACGTGATCACCGGACTGATCAAAGCGAACTTTCCCTGCCGGATTGCCTTCCGTGTTTCGGCGAAAGTGGACAGTCGCACGATTCTCGACCAGAACGGTGCCGAAACGCTGTTGGGAAACGGCGACATGCTGTTTCTCCCGCCGGGCAAGAGCGAGCCGATGCGCGTGCAGGGCGCGTTCATTTCGACCGACGAGACCGAGCGGCTGATGGAGTGGTACAAGGCGCACGCGGCGGCCGCCGTCGCCGCCCCTGGAACATCGATTGACGAGCAGGTCGCGGCGCTCGAGAAAGCGGAGAAAGAAGGGGAAGAGGGAACCGGCAGCGGGGATCACGGAGCGGGGGAGCGCGATCCGCTGTTCCGCCAGGCGGCCGAGGTCTGCATCCAGAATCAGCTCGGATCGACATCGCTGTTGCAGCGGCGCATGAGCATCGGGTACGGACGGGCAGCCCGAATCATCGACCAGCTCGAGCTGGCGGGAGTGCTCGGACCGGCAAATGGCTCCAAGCCGCGAGACGTTTTGCTCGGTCTCGAAGACCTTAATGAAATCGTGACCCCCGGAAGTGGGGGGGGGGGCGAATAATCCTCTGCACCGCAATGCAACGGCACGCAGCAATCCGGTTATTGGCCCGCCGGCAGCGTGCGTAGTTTGTCGCTGTGTCGAGCGGCGTGCATAGTGATCCATCGAATTGGACCGATCCGCGTCATCAGCGAGGGCTCGCCGGTGAAGAGCACGCGATGCGGTATCTCCAAAGCCGCGGTTGGGACGTTGTTGCACACCGCTTTCGCGTCGGCCGAATCGAGCTCGACCTGGTGGCCCGACGAGGGCATCTGGTTGCCTTCATCGAGGTCAAAGCCCGGCGCGGCACGGCTTTCGGCAGTCCGTTCGAGGCTGTGACGGGCGCCAAGCGGAGAGAAATAGTGAAGGCGGCGCGCGTTTGGATGGACCGTTACGGCCAGCGTTCTGACGTGTACCGCTTTGATTGTATAGCGATTGTTGACAATAAGTTAGAGCATCTGGAGGACGCCTTCCGTCCCGGATGGCGGTGACAGCTGTTTCGGTATATATTCGGGCCTCACACCAGGAGGCTCGCAACCCATGCAGAGGTCAACCATGGCAGAACAGCAACCGGCCAAGTCCTCTCCCTCCCTCACGGACGACCGCCGCAAGGCGCTGAACCTGGCGATCACCCAGATCGAGAAGACGTGCGGGAAGGGCTCTATCATGCGGATGGGCGCCGACTCGCCGCAGGTGCGGGTGGCCGGGATCTCGACCGGCGCGATCAACCTCGATGCGGCGATCGGCATCGGCGGCATTCCACGCGGCCGGGTGACGGAGATCTTCGGGCCCGAGTCGAGCGGCAAGACGACGCTGGCGCTGCACGTCGTGGCGCACGCCCAGCGGGGGGGCGGTGCCGCCGCCTACATCGACGCCGAACACGCCCTCGACGTCGAGTACGCCAAGAAGCTGGGTGTGGACATCGAGAATCTGCTCGTCTCCCAGCCGGACACGGGCGAACAGGGCCTCGAGATCTGCGAGATCCTGGTGCGCTCGGGTGCGGTGGACGTCGTGGTCATCGATTCTGTCGCGGCGCTGGTGCCCAAGGCCGAAATCGAGGGAGAAATGGGCGACTCGCTCCCGGGTCTGCAGGCGCGGCTGATGAGTCAGGCGCTGCGCAAGCTCGCCGGGGCGATCAACCGCTCGCGCACGGCCGTCGTTTTCATCAACCAGTTGCGCGAGAAGATCGGCGTCATGTTCGGTAACCCCGAGACGACGAGCGGCGGTCGGGCGCTCAAGTTCTACGCCTCTGTCCGGCTCGACATGCGGCGCATCGCGCCGGTCAAGGATCGTGAAGTGGTGATCGGCAATCATGTGCGCGTGAAGGTCGTCAAGAACAAGGTGGCGCCGCCGTTCCGCCAGGCGGAGTTCGACATCATGTTCGACGAAGGGATCAGCCACGAATCGCTACTCGTGGATATCGCGGCGGAGGCCGGCATCATCGAGAAGTCAGGCGCTTGGTACTCGTACGGCAAAGAGCGGATCGGACAGGGGCGTGAGAACGCCAAGTTGTATCTGAAGGACCACCCGGACATGTCGGCCGAAGTCGAGGCACGCGTGAAGCAGCACCTCGGCGTCAGTAGTGCGGATCCGGGTGCGGAGGGGGGGGGGGCAGTTGCCGACGAGGAGAGCGCCGCGAGCGAAGAGTGATTCTCACCGGACTCGCCCCCGATCCACACCGGCCAGACTATAGGCTGGTCGAGGTGGATCGGGGGCGTTTTGCGTCGCTCCCAGCCGAATCGCTGGTCGGGCTTGACCTGGTTGTCGGTCGCGAGATCGAACCGCTGGTGCTGGAGCGGCTGCAGGAGCTAGCGGATCTCGAGGCTGCACACCGGGCGGCGCTGCGCGCGCTGGCGCGTCGCGCGCACGCGCGCTTCGACTTGCGGCGTCGCTTGCTCCAAAAACAGCATCCGCCAGCGGCCGTTGATGGCGCTCTCGATCGGCTGAGCGTGACGGGGCTGTTGGATGACACGCGGTTCGCGCTCGACTATGCCGCCGCAAAAGCTCGACGTGGGCGAGGACCGGCTCGCCTGGTGCGCGATCTCCAATCGCAGGGCGTCGATCGCCGGGTTGCGGAAGGCGCGGTGCGTCAGTCGCTCGCTGCCGAGGGGGTCGACCCGGTGGACGCCGTCCGGGCGCTGGCGGAGAAACGGGCGCGGCAGCTTGCGGGGTTGTCGCCGGCGGTGAGGAAGCGGCGGCTCAGCGCGTTCCTCGCACGGCGGGGTTTTGAGGCCCAGCAAATCTGGGAGGTGGTCGAATCCCTTAACTCCTAGTTGCACTATATTTTACCCGCATGAAGTCCAGCGAAATCCGCCGCAGGTTCATCGATTACTTCAAAGCCTCGCCCCGGTCCCACCAGGAGGTGCCGAGCGGGCCCCTCGTGCCGCCCGATGACCCCACGCTGCTCTTCACCAACGCCGGAATGGTGCAGTTCAAGCGCGTGTTTCAGGGTCTGGAACGTCGCGACTACACGCGGGCCGTGACCTGCCAGAAGTGCGTCCGCGCGGGCGGGAAGCACAACGACCTGGAGCAGGTGGGTCACACCGCGCGCCACCACACGTTTTTCGAGATGCTCGGCAACTTCTCCTTCGGCGACTACTTCAAGAAGGAAGCGATCGAATACGCCTGGGAGTGGGTGACGAGCAGTCAATGGCTCGGCATCGATCCCGACCGTCTCTACGTCACGGTGCATCACTCCGACGATGAAGCGCGCAAGCTGTGGCGGCAGATCACCGGCATCGCGGACGGCCGCATCTTTGGGCTCGGCGACAAGGACAACTTCTGGCAGATGGCCGATACCGGCCCGGCCGGGCCGAACACCGAGCTGCTGATCGACATCAGGAGCAGGGAGCGGGGAGCAGGGAGCAGAGAACCTTCGCTCGATGAGTTCGTGGCGTTGAGCGAAGAGGGCAAGTTCCTCGAGATCTGGAACCTCGTTTTCATGCAGTACGACTTGCAGCCCGACGGGTCGCGGAAGAGTCTGCCCAAGCCCTCGGTGGATACCGGTGCGGGGCTCGAGCGCATCGCGTCGGTGATGCAGAACGTGCCGTCCAATTTCGATACCGATCTGTTTCAGCCGATCATCGCGCAGGCCGTCGACATCGTGGGACGGCCATACGACCGCGGTCCGGCCGGCGCTCCCTATCGCGTGCTCGCCGACCATGCGCGCGCCGTCGCGTTCCTGCTGGCCGACGGTGTCTATCCGTCGAACGAGGGGCGCGGCTACGTCCTGCGGCGCATTCTGCGCCGCGCGGTCCGTCACGCCTGGCTCCTGGGCCGGCGGGAGCCGACGCTCGCGCAGCTGACGCGCGCGGTCACGGGCGTGATGGGCGAGGTCTATCCGGAGCTCGTGTCGAAGGAGCAGCACATCGAGCGCATCACGCGCGCTGAAGAGGAGCGCTTCCTCGAGACGATCGAAGGAGGGCTCTCCCGCATGGACGAGCTGCGCCATCAGCCGGTCATTTCCGGCGAGGATGCGTTCAAGCTCTACGACACCTACGGCTTTCCGCTCGACCTCACCCAAATGATCGCGGCCGAGCACGGACATACCATCGACGTCGAAGGGTTCGAGCAGGCGCTCGGGCAGCAGCGGAGACGCTCCAGGGCGGCGAGGAAAGTCGGCGGCGAAGGGCGGCGAAGGGGCGGCGAATGGGTCGAGGTGAAGAAGAAAGGGAAGCAGAAGTGGGTGGGCTACGACGTCACCAAAGCTGAGACCGAACCTCTGGCCTTTCGCCAGACCGGGGATCAACTCGAGCTGATCCTGGAACAGAATCCGTTCTACGCAGAGTCCGGTGGCCAGGTCAGCGACACCGGTGTGGTGAAGGGCGACGGGTGGGAGCTGACGGTCGAGGGCGTCGAGAGGGCGGACGGCAAGAGCGCGGTCGTCGGCACATTTGGGGAGACGTTCGAGCCCACACCGGCCCTCGCGCAGGTCAACGAAGCGCGGCGCCGCAACATCGAGCGCAATCACACCGCGACGCATCTCGTGCATGCGGCGCTGCGGAAGATTCTGGGCACGCACGTGCGCCAAGCCGGATCGGTCGTGGCGCCCGAGCGCCTGCGGTTCGACTTCAGCCATCATGGCCCGATCAAGGGTGACCAGCTCGCCGCCATCGAAGCCGAGGTCAATGCGCATGTCTGGGAGAATCTGCCGATCGAAACGCGCCAGATGGCTTATAAAGACGCGGTGGTGGCCGGCGCGATGGCGTTGTTCGGCGAGAAGTATGGGGACGTGGTCCGCGTCGTGGACGTGCATGGCGTGTCGCTCGAGCTGTGCGGTGGGACGCATGTCGACTCGACGGGGCAGATCGCGCTGTTTCGCTTCACGCACGAGACCGGTGCCGCCGCGGGCGTGCGACGCATCGAAGCCCTCACGGGTCCGGCCGCCTATCGCCATGTGATCGATTTGCAAAATCGCCTGTCGGAAGCAGCAGGGTTGCTCAAGACGCAGCCGGAGCATCTGACCCGGCGAATCGAAGCGATGTTGCAGGAGAACAAGAAGGTGGAGAAGCGGATCGAAGAGCTGCTACGCAAGGGAGCAGGGAGCGGGGAGCAGGGAGCAGTCGAGCAAATCGGCGACGTGCAGCTGCACATCTCGGAATCGGATCTCGACGATCGTGCCCAGATCGCCGTTTTGATGGACGGCTTCCGGGAGACCCATAAGGATGCTATCTCGGTGCTGTTCACGGTCGGTGGCAAACCGGGGATTCACGTAGCCGTCACGGACCACTTGATCGCGCAGGGCGTGAAGGCCGGTGACATCGCCAATGCGATCGCGGCCACAACCGGCGGCAAGGGGGGCGGCCGACCGCACTTTGCGTCGGCCGGCATAGGTGATGTGGCGAAGATGCGCGATGCGCGCAACCAGACACCTCGCATTGTCAGGGAGCTTCTGAAGCGATGACACGAGCCGAAGTGCTGGCATGGCTCGGAACACGCAAGCCGGCACCGCCGCAGGCGCTCCGGGAACGACTCGAGCGCGCCGTCCATGAACTGCTCCCTGCTCCCGGCTCACTGCTCCCAGTCCATCTCGCGCGCCTCGGTCGCGAGCTGCTGGACGGAGTCGCCGCGCGGCCGGCGGGCGGTCGCGAGCTGGCGCTCGATCTTCTTGCGGCCGACGCGTTCGCCACCTATGCGTTCGAAGCTCAAGCGGAGACCGACACATGAGACTCGACGGTCAGGGCCTGCTCGTTCTCGTGGATCCGGTCCGCACCAGCGGCGCGGAGGCGGCACGCATCGGCCGCGCGGCCAAGGCCGCCGGGGTGCGTGGACTGTTGATCGGGTCGTCGTTCGATGGCGCTGCCCAGACGCACGAGGTGGCGCGCGCGCTGCGGGACAACGCGCCCGGCATTCCGGTGGCGCTGTTTCCCGGTTCCGCCATGCAGCTCACCGATCAAGTGGATCTCGTGCTGTTCCTGTCGCTCGTGTCCGGCCGTAATCCGCAGTATCTGATCGAAGAGCACGTCCGCGCGGTGCCGTATCTGCAGCAGCATCCGGTACCGACGTTGTCCACCGCCTACATCCTCATCGATGGCGGGCGAGTGACGAGCGTGGAATCCGTGAGCCAGACGCGTCCTCTTCCCGCCGACAAGCCCGAGCTGGCCGCCGCGCATGCGACCGCGGCCAAGCTGATCGGAATGCAGGCGGTGTATCTCGACGCGGGCAGCGGGGCAGAGCGCCCAGTTTCGGTGGACATCATTCGGGCGTGCCGGGCGGCGGTGCCGCAGCGGCCGCTGTTCGTCGGGGGCGGTATCCGCACGCCCGCGCAGGCGCGCGCCGCGCGGCAGGCGGGAGCGGATTTCGTGGTCATCGGCACGGTCGTGGAGGAAGGGCCGACGGGCGGTCTCGAGGCCTTCGTCGAGGCTGTGCGGTGAGCGTACAGAAAATCCGGGAAGGCCTGGGTGGCTTGGCGGAACTCGCCGGCCGGGTCGCCGCGGAGCAAGCGGATGAGATCGCCGCCATCGCCGATCGGTACGAGGCCACGCTGCGCAGTGGTGGCACCCTGTTCTTCGCGGGGAACGGCGGGAGCGCGGCCGATGCGCAACACCTCGCCACCGAGTATGTGGTGCGCTACCAAAGCAACAGGCCGGCGATGCGCGCGATCGCGCTGACGACGGACACCTCGTTGCTCACGGCCTGTGCCAACGACATGGGCTTCGATGAGGTATTCGCCCGGCAGGTCGAAGCCCTGGCGGAGCCGGGCGATCTGCTCGTGCTGCACTCGACGTCCGGGGAGAGTCCCAACGTGATTCGCGCCGCCCAATCGGCCAGGGCACGCGGCGTGGCCGTCGTCGCCTTCCTGGGGAAGGGTGGGGGGCACCTCAAGGAGTTGGCCGATGCGACGCTGATCATTCCCGCCAGCGACACGGCGCGCATTCAGGAGCTGCACCTCGCCATCGAACACGTGATCTGCGATCTCGTGGAGGACCGGCTCAAGGGATGATCGACCTGGCCGGGAAGCGCGCCTTCGTGACGGGCGGAGGGCGGGGCATCGGGCGCGCGACGGCGTTGTTGCTGGCGCGTGCCGGTGCGCAGGTCGCCGTGGGATACCGCAGCCGCAAACCCGCAGCCGACGCGCACGTCACCGCGGCCGTGCGCGGGGACCTGGGCACGCCGGCCGGGGCCACCAAGGCCGTCGCCGAAGCGCTGCGCGCGCTCGGCGGCCGTCTCGATA
>WNFD01001795.1_pt1 | contig 21608 bp, 19 predicted proteins | sample 5400491 | NCBI WGS metagenome assembly WNFD01 (sample SAMN13153343, study PRJNA577476) | soil metagenome | isolation source: 120 cm saprolite under Douglas fir tree site 2 hole 2 replicate 2 | place: USA:California | collected 2015-04-18
GGCCAGGCCAAGCTGCGGCAGCGGATCATGAGCACGATGCTCTACCCGGCGGTGATGATGGTGATCGGCGGCGGCATCCTCACCATGCTGATGACGGTGGTGGTTCCAAAGGTCACCAAGATCTTTGAGAGCATGCAGGTGACCCTGCCCTGGACGACGCGGCTGCTCATCTGGAGCTCCAATACCCTTCAGAGCTACTGGTGGATCTTGTTGCCGCTGTTTGGCGGCTCGATCTTCTCGTTCGTCGTCTGGACCCGCAGTCCCAAGGGCAAGCCGGTCTGGGACCGCCGCGTCCTTCGAGCGCCGGTGGTCGGAAGTCTGGTGCGGATGCTCTCCATTTCGCGGTTCACCCGCACCCTGGCGACGCTGCTCAAAAGCGGCGTCCCCCTGCTGAACGCGATGGACATCGTGAAAAACGTGGTCACCAACAGCGTGCTCGTCGATGTGGTGGAGAAGGCGCGAGATTCGATTCGCGAGGGCGAGAGCATTGCCAACCCGCTCAAGCGCTCGGGCGAGTTCCCTCCTCTGGTGTACCACATGATCGCGATTGGAGAGCGCAGCGGACAATTGGAAGACATGCTGGTCAGCGTTGCCGACAGCTATGAGACGCAGGTGAACGTCCGGATCGGCGCGCTCACCGCTCTGTTGGAGCCGCTGCTGATCGTCGCGATGGGAGCAGTGATCGCCTTCGTCGCGTTTTCGATCCTGATGCCGATTCTACAGCTCAACACGGCAATACGCTGAAGGAGTGCTTGGTTTGAGATCGAGACAAGAACAGGTCGTCGGAATGGAAATAGCGAACGTGGACAGATGGGTTCGGCAGCTGATCTTCGCCGCGTTGCTGCTCGCCGCGCTGGGTCTGCTCGTCACCGGCCTCACCCTTTACGCGCCACGCACGCAATCCCGGCCGCAAGCACAGCCGCGAGTGGAGAAGTCGCAATGCGAAAACGGGCTTCGAGTCGAATCTCGCACCTGGGTGGAGCACGATGAAACTTAAAGATCCTCGCCGGTTCGCCCGGGGCATGACTCTGATCGAGATCATGATCGTCATTGCGATCCTCGGCCTGATTGCTTCGGCGGTCGCAGTGAATGCTTTTTCCAATTACCGGGACGCGCAGCGCCAACGGGCGACGTTGGACATCAAGAACATCGAAACCGCGTTGAAGCTGCAGCTGGTGAAGAGAGGGAGCTACCCCGATCCGGCGAACGGACTCGCGGGGCTGAATCTGGAGAGCACGCGGGACCCGTGGGGCAACGACTATGTCTACGCGTTAGAAGGTAGCAAACCCATCATCCGCTCCAATGGACCTCCCGGGGGATCAGCGATCGTCGTGTGTCCCGAGGGGTGTCCAAGCGGATATGCGAGCGTATCTAAGGAGGCAAAATGAGCTCACGACTGCAAAATCGAAGGCGAAGGATGAGCCGGGGAATGACTCTGATCGAGATCATGGTGGTGATCACCATTCTCGGCTTGATTGCCGCGGCGGTGGCGATCGCGGTGGTTCCACGGCTCGAGGAGGCCAGGCACGACCGGGCGGTTCTCGACATCAAGAGCATCGAGGGCGCGCTGAAGTTGTACTACGCGAAGAAGGGCGTCTATCCGGATACCGCCACCGGATTCAAGGCCCTGGTCGACACCCAGATTCTGGAGACGATGCCGAAGGATCCCTGGAACCACGACTACGTCTACATGTACGAGGCGGGTAGGCCGGTGATCATCTCCTACGGCCGCGACGGCGTGCCTGGCGGCGAAGGACCGGACGCGGACATTTCGAATCGGATCGATTCCACGCCGGGCCGGAGATAACGCAAAGCACCCACCGTGGACTGTTCGAGCCAACAACCCCGACGCGGATGCAATCCTCTGAGAGGATTCAGGCACGGATCCGCTCAGCGCGGATTGACGCTGATCGAGCTGTCGATCGCGCTGGCGATCGTGGCAGTCCTTTTCTCTGCGGTGGTGATGACCGCCGGCGCATTGACCGGCACCAAGGCGAAATCATCCGCCGCCGAATTGGCGGGAGTCATTCGCTCCCTCTACGACTCCGCCGGGCTGCGTGGAAAAACCTGCCGGCTGGTGTTCCAGCTTCCCACCGCGAAGCAGGAGGGGCCGGTCAAGTACTGGGCCGAATGCGCCGCCGGGAATGTCACCACCTCCCGCGCTCGGGATGATTTGCTTCAACAGGACCGGCAGAAACTCGCCGAGCTCGCCTCGCGCTCCCAGCCTTCGTCGCCCCCGGCGCGGCCACCGAGCTCCTCCACCTACCAACCCAATCTTCAAGATTTGATGGCCCAGGAGCGAGATCGGGTCGAGGCCGCGGCGCGCTTCTCGATCTACACCGCGCCCGAGATCACCGCCCGCCAGCTTCCATCCGCGGTGAAGCTCTCCGTCTGGACGAAACATCAGCGGGAAGCGGTCTCGTCCGGAATCGCATACCTCTATTTCTTCCCCCAGGGCTTCACCGAGAAGGCGATGATCTTCGTCGGCCAGGGAAACAACGTCTGGACGATTTCGGTGCAACCGCTCACCGGCAAAGCGGTCATCGTCGGCGAGCAGCTGGAGGTACCGAGGTCATGAGGCCGGTGCGCTCCGGATTCACCCTGCTCGAGGTCGTCGTCGCCCTGGCGATTCTCGGCCTCTCGCTGATGGCGATCTACGATCTCAATGCCGGGGCGGTGGCGATGCACGCCTACAGCAAGAAGCTGACCGTCGCCTCGCTGCTCGCGCGCTCGAAGATGACCGACCTGGAGCAGGATCTCTACGACAAAGGATTCAACGCCGACGACGAAGAGAAGTCCGGCGACTTTGCAGACGAGGGATGGAGCAGCTTCAAGTGGCGCGCCAAGATCGTCGCACCAAAAACCGACGGCGTGTCGCCGGATCAGCTTCTGGGAGCGATCTTCGGTCTCCCTCTCGGCGGAGGCTCGGATGGTTCAGGCGACCTCCTCAAAATGTTGGGCCTCGGAGGGAGCAGCTCCACGCCCCCCGCCGCGACGGGCTCTACGACCAGCGCGCCTACCCCCACGCAGAGCGGCCTGGGTGGCATGGCTGGAATCGGCGCGGGCTTGATCCAGACTCAATTCACTCAGCTGGTCGACCAGATCACCAAGGCCGTGCGCGAGGTGCAATTGACGGTGACCTGGAAGGATGGAAAGCAGGTGGAGACGCTGGACATCGTCACCCATGTCGTCAGCCTCGGGCAGGGGGGGGATCGAAACGGCAATCTCGCCGCGGCGGCCGCTTCCGCCGCCACTTCGGCGCAAGGAGGATACGTCAACGCCAGAACGGGCGCGCCGGTACCCAATCCCCGACCAGGACCGAATGGTCAGATGATCGACCCGCTCACCGGGGATCCCGCGGTCCTTCGTTCTCAGTTTCAGGGAGCGGGATCAGTATTCGGAGGAGGTCAGGGAGGAACGACGACCCCCGCCACGGGCGCTCCCCGGCCCGGCGTTTTTCGCGCTCCCGGTGGCACGAGGTGAGCCGCGCTCGTCCATACCGCGGCTTCACCTTGATGGAGGTGATGATCGCCGTGGCGATCACCGCTCTGATGGGAGCGCTCGTCGCCTCTTCTTTCAACGGAACCTTCAAAGCGAAGGAGATGGTCGAGGGCGAGGCCGAGCGGTACCGGATGCTTCGCACTGCGATGAATCGCATGTCCCGCGAAGTCGGCGCTGCCTTCGTGAGCGATCGGTTCGATCTGAAGCGATATCGCGACGCCTACGATCGCCCCACCAACTTCATCGGGGCTGCCGACCGGCTCCTCTTCACCTCCCTGGCGCACGAGCGGCTGTACAGCGACGCGAAGGAGTCCGATCAGATGGTGGTCGAGTATTCAGTGAAAACCTCCACCGACCGGAACGCCCGCGGACGCCGAGATCTGATGCGGCGCGAAAATCCGATCCTCGACGACAAAATGGACCGCGGTGGAACGGAGGACGTCCTCTTCGAAGGCGTCCAGAAGTTGGAGCTCGCCTACTGGGACAGCGACAAGAAGGAATGGCTCACCGAGTGGGACACCCGCAAGCTTGACCGCAAATCCTACCTGCCGACGCGGGTCCGATTCACCATCGTGACCAAGGACGAGAACGCCAGGGAGGTGCGCTACACGACGCAGGCGCGGGTGGTGCTGAATACGGAGTTTCAGAGGTACTGATGAGACAAGGCTCGCAGATGCACCCCACCCAGCCAGCGGCCTTCCGCCGCCGCGCTCGCGGTGCGTCTGGCCGGTCACAGCGCGGGGTGGCGATGATCATCGCGGTGGTGGCGATCGCCATCCTCACCGTGGTTGCCACCGAGTTCGCCTACAATTCTCGCGTCGATCTGCAGATGGCGACCAACCAGCGGGACGAGATCCGCGCCTACTACCTCGCGCGGAGCGGGATTGGCCTTTCCAGACTGCTCCTTCGTTTCCAGAAGCAATTGGACGGGATACAGATTCCTGGTCTGCCGGGTTTGCCCGGTCTGCCCGGCGCGCAATCCCCCAGGGGCCCGGGTGGTGCAGGCGGTGCATCGACCATGACCCTCCAGCTTTGGCGGATGGCCCGGGTCGACTGCCACATGCTGCGTCAGATGGTGAAGACGGGCCCGACCGCAAACGCGGGGCCGATCACGCGCACCAACCCGGCGGCGTTCGACAAGGAATTTCCGGATGTCGCCAGCAAGATGACGAAGCGGTCCTTCGGCGGTTTTGAAGGCTGCTTCCTCGCCACGATCGGGGACGAAGAGGAGAAGCTCAATCTGAACAAGCTGGACGCTTCCCAGAACCTGATTCTCGTCTCCCGCCTGGTAGATCTGTTGAGCGACAAGCGGTTCGAGTTTCTCTTCGAGCGCGAAGACAGCAATCGGGTGAAAGCAACGCCCGCGGACGTGGTGATCGCGATCCGCGACTGGATCGACGAGGACGAGATTCAGTCCACGCTCAACCTCGCCGCCCTGACCATGTCCGGCGTTGGAGATCCATTCGTCCGCGGTTTTTCCGACGAAAACTCTCAATACGACAAATACACCCCGCGCTACAAAGCGAAGAACGCCCGCCTCGACACACTCGACGAGCTCTACATGGTGCACGGCGTGAACGACCGTTTCATGGCGGCCTTTCGCGATCGCTTCACCGTCTACCCGGACGTGAACTCCAAGCTGAACATCAACACCGACGACCCGATGCTGCTCTACATGGCGATTCTGTCGGTGTCCGACCCGGTCCATCCCGATCCGCGAATCCGCGATCCGGTATTCATCGACGCTTTGATTCAACGCGTTCGCACCGCGCGAATGATGTCGATGCTTGGAATGTCGGTGACGGATTTCGTGAGCGTGATCCAGACCTCGGGGGTTGCGGTGAATCCGCTCATCCTGAACAACGTTCAGAACAACACCGCGGTGAGCGACAAGACGAGCACGTTCAGCATCAAGTCGGTGGGCGAGGCGGGATCGGTGCAGAAAACCATCTCGGCCGTGGTCCGCATGGATGATCAGGGGTTGGGTCGCCTCGTCTACTGGCGGGAGGAGTAGCGATGGCGACCGTCCTCGGCCTCGACCTGGGAAGCTACGCGATCAAAGGCGTGCTCTTCGAGACGTCGCTGCGCGGATACCAGATGCGCGACTACGCCGAGGTGCCGCGGCAGGAAGGAGAGCGCCTGGAGAGCCTGCGCCAGTCGCTCGGCGATTTCTTCAGCAAATACCCGATCACCGCCGAACAGGTGGTGATCGCCCTGCCCGGCCCTTCGCTTGCGTCGCATGTCCTGACCTTGCCCTTCACCGACACCAAGCGGATCGAGGCGGCGCTTCCCTTCGAAGTCGAAAGCCAGCTCCCCTTCGACCTTTCGGAGGCGGTGTTCGACTACCAGATCACCGGCCAACGCGACAAACAGAGCGACCTTTTCGTCGGGGTGGTCAAGAAGGACGAATTGCAGAATCTCCTGGCGATGCTCAAGGACCTCAACGTCGATCCTCGAATCGTCACCCATCCCGCGGTGGAATATCAAAGCTACCTGCTCAGCGCTCCACAGCTGTTCCAGGGGGCAACGAACGGATCGTCGATCGCGGTCGTGGACCTGGGCCACGAGCGAACGAGCGTGGCGATAGGACGGCCCTCGGTGGGACTGGACTTCGGACGGACGTTCGCCGGCGGCGGAAATGACCTCACCAAAGCGATCGCTTCCGAATTGCAGATCGGGTTACCCGAGGCTGGGCAATGGAAAGAGACCCGGGCCGCGTTTGGCTCTTCGACGCAGGACCCGGAAGAAGCGCGCGTCGCCGACGCGATGAGCCGCGCCTTGCAGCCTACGATTCGGGAGCTGCGCGCGACGATCAAGGCGTTCACCGGGCGTTCGCACCGGACAGTGGGCCGCCTTTACCTCTGCGGAGGCACCGCAAAGCTTCCCGGTCTGGACCAGGAGTTGGAAAGCAGCCTGGGAATTCCGACCGAAGCGATGAAGCTCCCCGCCGAGGCGTCGGTCGTTCCACCTGCCCAACACTCCGCGGCCGCTCAGGCATTTGCATTGGCCCTGCGGGGTCAGCTCTCGAGCGGGAGGGGCCCCCGTCTGAATTTGCGCCGCGGCGAGCTCGCGTTCCGGGGAGGCTTCGACTTCGTCCGCCAGCGGGTGGGGCTGGTCGTTTCGTTTGCCGCGACGCTCCTCGTTCTCCTCATTGCCTCCGGTTTCATCCGCAACTCCGTGCTCTCGCGAAGAGAAGCGGACGTGGACGCCGTGCTTTGCAACGTCACCCAGCGCGTGCTCGGGCGTTGCGAGAAGAATTTCGACCGGGCGCTGAACTTGCTCAAGGGAAAGGAGAGCCCGGCTGCGGCGATACCGAAATTCTCCGCGGTCTCACTTCTCAGTGAGCTCACCGCGCGCATTCCGACCGATACCCCGGTGACCTTCGACCAGATCATCGTCGATGCGGATCGCGTCTCCCTTCGCGGTGAAACCGAGAGCTCGAAGCAGATCGATGGCATTACTTCGGGTTTGAAAACGTTTCGCTGCTTCCGAAACATCACCGTGGGGAAGGTGCAGAAGACCAAGGATGGACAGCACGTCTCCTTTTCCCTCGACGTTCAGATCGAGTGTCCGGAGCAGGGTCCGGCGCAACAGGGCTCATAGACCATGGATCGATTGAAAGCACTGCTGGCGGATGCCCAGGCCTGGTTCCAGCGGTTGACCACGCGCGAGCGCAGGCTGGTGGCCGGTGCCGCCACCGGGGTCGCCGCTTTTGTTTTGTTCTTCGTCTTGATCGGGTTTTCGACCAGCGCGGCGAGCTATCGGCGCCGCACTGAAGAGAAGTTGGTCAAGCTCCAGGACGTTCAAACGCTTGCCGCGAGCTATCGGGAAGCCGAGCAGAACCGACAGTCGATGGAGCGGCAACTCACCACGAGCAAACTGTCGCTGATGAGCTACCTCGAGGAGAAGGGTTCCGCCGCCGGCTTGAGCATTCCAGCGATGAACCAGAAGCCGGAGGCTTCGATCGCCGACGGTAAGATCATTGAAAGCGCCGTGGAGCTGACGCTGACCGACATCACGGTCAACCGGATGGTGGACTTTCTCTCCGCGGTGGAACGCGGTCCGGGCGTGGTGAAGGTGAAGTTGCTTCGACTCGAACCGCGCACGTCAAACCAGACCCTCACCGTTTGGGCGACGATCGCCACCTACCGGCTCAAAGAATAGGACCCCCATTGCCTACCCTGCTGCGACTGAGTCGTTCGAAGGTGATTGCGGGCTACGTGGCGTTCAGCCTCGCGGCCTTCGCTTTCTTGTTCTACCTCACCTTCCCTTACGACGCGGTCGAGAAGAGGCTGTCGGCCGAGGCGGCCAGCCAGGGACTGCACGTCACCTTCAAGGGGCTGGGGCCGGGGTTTTTCGGGATCTCCGCATCGTCCGTGCAGATCAGCAAGAAATTGGAGCCCGGCGAAGACAGCGCTCCCGAGCCGATCGTGGTGAGGTCGGTGGCGATCCGCCCATCGCTCTTTCCGTTCGGGGTTGCTTTCCGCGGAACGATATTCGGCGGAAAAATGAGCGGCGCCATCGGCTGGTCGAGCGATGTCGCCCTCCGGCTGAACCTGGAGGATCTCAATACCGCGGAAGAGACGGTCAAGACGCTCTCCGGTCTCGATCTCAGCGGGAAAGTCCACGGTCGGCTTTCGCTGGACATCCCCCGGAGCGCGCCCACGCCTGCCTCGAAAGTGTCCGAGCCGGATCTGAGTCTGGCCAAGGGCACGTTGTCCTTGAATGTCGACCAGCTCGTGGTCAACGGTGGAACGATGTCCGTTCCGATCTACGGCGAGATGACCCCTCTGGACCTTCCGAAAATCTCCGCCGGAGACGTGGAAGCGAAAATCACTTTCCAGAAGGGAATGGGCACGATCGAAAAATTGCAGGCGAAGGGCGCGGATGTGGAGCTCTCCGGCAGCGGCACGGTGAAGCTCTCCAAGCGACTGGAGTACAGCGAACCCAATGTCGATCTCAGACTGAAGTTGGATTCTGGCTTTACCAAGCGCCTCGGGATCGTCGCCGCCGGAGTTTCGTCCCTTCCCGAAGACAGAGAGAATCCCGGCTTCCGGCTCGCCAAGCTCACCGGTTTTCTCGGAAAGCCGGTCTTCAACCCCGGCCGCTAAACACATCGAGGTGGATGCTCGCCCCGGGAGAGCCACCGCCGCTCTTGGGGCTGAAGTAGTGCGTCGATTGAGTACGCCATCTCGAAAGGCGTTTCCTGTCGCTCGAGCGAGGCGTCGCTTCGAAGCGACCGGGGATCGGGCGCATCGGCCGAATGGGTAAGGAAAACCCGGGCCTTGGGCGCCGGTTCCAACCGCTGCCCCCTTCCTCGCCGACGGACGGCGGAGGCTGGCCATTGAATTGCAGTCGGACCCGCCGGTTTCCCGGAGGTCGCCCCATGCCCGAGTTGGTGTTCTTTCACCGCGGCGAAGAAGTCTTGCGGTTTGGCGTCGATCGCTCGCGCGTCGTCCTCGGACGGGGCGACAAGAGCGATGTGGTGATCCCGGATCCTGCCGTTTCGCGTCAGCAGGCCGTCCTTCTGTTCGACGGGAATCAGGCCACGATCGAGGACCTTTCGGGGAGGGGTACGCTTGTCTCGGGCGCTCCCGTGGAACGCAGCTGCCTCAGCGACGGATCGGACATCGCCCTGGGCCAATGGCGAGCCATCTATCGGGAGAGAAACGGCCTGGGCACCGATGCCGAGACGGAAGTAACCGGGAGCAACACCGTCGTCGAACCTGTCGATCCGTCATTTGGGCGCTGGCTACCGGCGCAGGTCCGCATCCGCCAGGGCGTCAACGAGATGGTGCACAAGCTGATGGGCGATGCGTTCACCGTGGGCTCGCACCCCCGCAATGACCTCGTGATTTCCGACCGCTTCATCTCCGGCAAGCACTTGCGCATCTCGCGCAGGGACAATCTCTTTCGCGTCGTCGATCACCGTTCGACCAACGGCACTTTCATCGGAAACGTTCGCGTGATGGAGGCCGAGGTTCCGCTGTTTACCGCCTTGCGGGTGGGCGAAACCGAGCTGATTCTGGAGCAGGTCCCGACGGCAAAGAAGGAGACCGCATACGAGGGCATCATCGGCAACGACGCCTCGGTGCGCCAGCTGGCCGACCTGGTCGAGAGGGTCGCACCCTCGTCGGCAGCGGTGGCCATCTTCGGCGAGTCGGGCACCGGCAAAGAGCTCGTTGCCCGCGCCGTGCACGCCCGGAGCCACCGTTCCGACCGTCCCTTCGTTCCGGTGAACTGCGCCGCGATTTCGAAAGAGCTGATCGAAAGCGAGTTGTTCGGTCACGAGAAGGGCGCTTTCACCGGCGCAACGAATGCGCGCAAGGGGGCGTTCGAGGAAGCCGATACCGGCACGCTGTTCCTCGATGAAATCGGCGAGCTACCGCTCGATCTGCAGGCCAAGCTTTTGCGCGCGCTGGAATCGGGGGAGATCAAGCGCGTCGGGGCCTCGCGGCCAACCCACGTGGACGTACGCATCGTTGCCGCTAGCAACCGGGATCTACTGGCCGCGTGTCGCGCTCAGAAATTTCGGGATGACCTGTACTACCGCTTGTGCGTGATTCCACTTCACCTGGCGCCACTGCGGAATCGGCGCGGAGATGTTCTGGCCCTCGCGGAGCACTTCGTTCGCTTATTTTCGCCTCGCGGTTGCCAGATGGGCTTTACCCCGGCGGCAGTCGACCGACTGCAGACGCATTCATGGCCAGGAAACATCCGTGAGCTTCGCAACGCGATCCACCGGGCTATTCTATTGAAAAGAGGGCCCTTGATCGATGCCGACGACCTCTCCTTCGATCAGGAGGTGAACAGCGAGACGGGAATCACCGTTCCAGAGCTCCCGCGCGGTATGTCGTTGGAACAAATGCTGGAGAAGCTCGAAAGGCAAATCGTCGAAACCGCGCTGCGCCGCTACAATAACAACCGCGAGCGGGTGGCAAAGGAGCTCGGCGTGGCCCGCTCAACGCTGTTCAAGCGCCTGAAAGACTGGGGATTGACGCGAAAAGATGAGCCCTGGGTAGACCCCACGCCAGATGCATCGGGCGCGGCTGGGCAGGTTTAGTGTTTGAGACCCTACGGGAAACCCTAATTCGGACAAAAATTGGCGGGGAGTCGGCGGTCCGTCCGCTATGTGATTCAGAGACAATCGGGATGAAAAGCAGCTGAAAATGTGCTCTCAGTTAGCCAATTCGGCTCGGTTTGGCGCGTATCACCTGGGGGCAGACCTGGTGCTTCAATGAATGAAACTTGGGCGAGTGAGCTCCATCAAGGACTCCAGCAGCGCGGAATTCAATTCCACCGAGGCCTCTCGGATACCGAGGTCGAGAAGATCGAACGCCGATACCGCTTTCAGTTTCCTCCGGACCTCAAGTCATTCCTCGAGCAGGCGCTGCCGGTCGGCCGAGGGTTTCCCGATTGGCGAGATGGTTGCGAGTCGGACCTTCGAGATGCTTTGGACTGGCCGCTCGAGGGAATCCTCTTCGACGTGGAGCACAATGGCTTCTGGATGCCCGCGTGGGGGGAACGCCCAACGGAGATCGAGCAGGCGATTGCGGTGGCAAGAACAAATGTCTCCAATGCTCCGCAGCTGATTCCGATTTATTCGCACCGCTACATTCCAAGCGAGCCTCTCGCTGGCGACAATCCGGTCTTCTCGGTTTATCAGGCCGATATCCTGCGCTATCGATCGAGCCTTCGGTCCTGTCTCGCCGCGGAATTTCGCCTTGGTGCGGCGGAATTTGTCGCGCCAACGCCGCGGCGAATCAGATTCTGGGACGAGCTGGTCTCATACAACCGAGAGAACGGGCGGGCCTGTTTGCAGATCGCCTGATCTTTTCCGGACAGGACGGAAGCCTTTGGTGAGACATGTTCCGGGACAGGCTGGGACAGGTTCACCCTGTCGCGCGAGCAGCTATTCGTCCCCCTTCGCGCCCACGAACTGATCCTTTTTGTCGCGAAACAATACGTTGAAGCTGGTCAGCGATCCGTAGACCCGGGTGATGTACTGCTGCATCTCCACTTTCTCCGCGTCCGATAGCTTCGGGTGGGCGTTGATCTTCTGCTCAAGCGTCCTCAGCCGATCGCGGATCATCACCACCTTGTGAAAGAAATGGTCGAGCGGCAGCTCCTTGGCCTGAAGATCCGATTTGCCTGGAATGAGCTGCACCACCCCTCCTTCCCACTTGGCGGCAAGGGGGACGTCCACCTCGCACGCCGCTTCCCTGAAGATCTCCATCAGCTCATCCCGCGTCATGCTCAGCTCTCCTCCGAGGCTTATCGGCTGTGCTCCGTCCTTGGACCTTCTGACGACCACTGGAGCGACATTGCGCAAGGCCCGTTGCGGGGCTTGCTTGACCGGCTCCGGCAGCGACGGCGTGCCCTTCGGTGCGAAGTAGTCGCAGATCGGCGCACTGGGTGGAAAGAGGCCGCGCCCGGGCTGGACCCGGCACGGCCCGACCCAGCCCCGGTGATCGACCGAGTGTGGTTGCCAGAGCTTGCAATTGCCGCACACCTTCTCCTCCGGGAGAAAGCTCGGCAAGGGCGGCGGCTCGAGGACCGAATCGTTGCTCATGGACGGCCCGCCAGCCTACAACACTTCCGGCCCATCGAATCCGCAAGAAAGGCGAACGGCCGAGCGAGACCGGCAATCCGCGGCGGGCCGACTCGATCGTCGGCAGAGGGTGATAAGAACCCTTCATGAAGACCGCCAGTGGTGCCAAGCTCAACATCGCCCGGGTCCTCCTCCTCGCGCTCTTTCTGGCAATGGCATTGACGTTCTGGGACTCCGTGGTGCTTCTGCCGCTGAAGTTGCTGGTGGTGATGATGCACGAGACCGGTCACGCCCTGGCGACGCTGCTGGTCGGAGGCACGGTCCAGAAGGTGACGATCGCGGTGAATCAATCCGGAGAATGCCTCTCCTACCTGCCCCCTGGGTGGGGCGCGAAGGTGCTGGTCTATTCCGCGGGCTATCTGGGAAGCGCCCTGGCGGGAGGCGGGCTGATCCTCGCGACCTTCCGATTCCGGGCAAGTCGCTGGGTGCTCGGCGGCTTGTGTTTGTGGCTGCTGGCGATGGCGACGTTCTACGCGGGCGATCTGTTCACGCTGCTCTTTTGCGTCGGCACCGCCCTGGCGCTGGGGATCGGTGCGCGACTTCTACCCGTTTCGGTAGTCGATCTGGTGAACCTTTTCCTCGCCGCGTTCTCCGCCCTCTACGTCCTGTTCGATCTCCGCGAGGGCCTGTGGAATCCGGTCGCCCGCGAGCACAGCGACGCCGCTCTCTTGGCCAGGCTCACCTTCATCCCGGCGATCGTCTGGGCGGTCATTTGGACGCTGCTCGCGCTCTCACTGCTCGGGCTTTTCGCCTGGAGATCGGTCCGCGTGGCGAAGGCTCAGGGATTCTCGATCCGCCGGTCGTTCAGCACGATGCCCCATGGGTGAGTCCCTCTAGCCCCGCGGCCGCATGCGGTATTGAACGAAAGAGGGAAGATCCAAGAATCGTAAGTACGGGTTGCTTCGCTTTTCCTCGGCAATCGTCGACACCGGAACTTCGGCGTAGTCGTGACCGGGAAACAGGCGGGTCTCCTCCGGCAGTTTCATCAAGACCTGAGACAAGGTTCGATACATCGCCTCCGGATCGCCTCCGCGCAGGTCACACCGGCCGCATCCTTTGATGAAGAGCGTGTCTCCCGAAACCAGCGAACCGCCGGCGTAGAAACACTGTGAGCCCGGGGTGTGGCCGGGGGTGTGAAGGGCCTTGATCGCCAGTGGCCCGACCTGGATCGCATCGCCGGGGGCCAACCCTTTGATCGGATCGCCCATCCGGCGCAGATCGGAGGAGAACGCGAGCTCCTTCCGCTGGGCGTACACGGGAATGTCGTGGCGGGCGAGCAGCTCGGGGACGCCGTTGATGTGATCCGGATGGCAGTGGGAGAGAACGGCGGCTGAAATGGTTTTGCCGTCCTCTTTCGCGGCTCGCTCGATCGCGGCCACGTCCCATGCCGGATCGACGACCGCTACCTCTTTCGCGCCTTCTGCGCCGACGAGGTAAACGAAGTTCTCCATCGGCCCAAGGAGCAGCTGGCGAAGATAGATTGGATTTTCCATCGGCCGGGCATACCTGCGACGGGGCACCCACGGCAACTCGATCCAGTCCACCGGCCGGCAAAGTGTCCGGGGACTTTGGAATTGACCATCGTCAACGGAAAGGCGGAGCGACCGGATCTACGCGAGCCAGTCTTTTTCCTTGAGCTTCCGGGGAAGATACTCCTCAGTGATGAACGAGATGTCTCGGGCCGTAAGCGACTCGATCTCGAGTTTCACCCCGGTCTTCACCATATGCTCGATCTCGCGCTGCCATTCTTTCCGCTGGAACCACGGGTAGCTCATCATCTGCTTCGCGCGAGAGACGTCCACATCCTCCATGCGGATGATCACAGTGTCCGGGAGCTGGAACTTGTCCTTGTCAAATGACGAAAGTCCGATGAATCGTGCTTCCGGTACCGCCATTCGCATGGATTCGTACGCCAGGTTGATCGAGCCTTGCTTCACGACTGAGTAGATGTAGAAGCCCCAAGGATCGTTGTCGACCAAGACGTAGAGGGGGAGGTTCAGCTCCTTGGTCATTCGCCGGCACAACCGCCGCACACCTCGAGGGGGTTGCCCTTGGCCGTGGAGGAGGATGCACTTGTGCTTCTTCCAGAACTTGTCCTCGTTCAGGCGTCGCCAGACGGCATCCTTCTCCACGAGAAGGATGAACTTGGCATCGCACTTCTTGAACTCGATGACGTTGTCCTCGACGATGGAGGGAATTGACCAGCCACCGGAGCCCATTCGTCGACCATCGATGATGTCCCCTGAATCTCTGATCGTGATCTCACCGACGAGAGCACCCTTGTTGGAGGCAAACAGATTCAGCTCCTCCCTCAGCGCGTCGACAGTTACTTCCAGGTCCTCGATCACCGGGTCGGACTCGTCCTGGTCCTCGAAAGTGTTTTGCCTGCTCTCCCCAAGCGTGTGCTTGGTCATGTAGTAGAGGTCGCGGATGCTGGTCGTCTTACGGACGTTGATCAACTTCTGGCAGGCACTTGCCACCAAGAAGGTCTGCATGAACTTCTTCGCCTGGCCGACTTTGAAAAAGTAGCGCTTCTGCTTGTCCCCCTTCAGCTCGATCAATTGCTTTTTCTCATTGAACCGGACGTTCGCCAGAGTTCTCGTCGGCACTGAGATGAACGGGTTCTTCCCATTCTTGACGTACTGCAGGGTGTCCTTTGCCAGCGTCTCGAGTTTCTTGATCGTCTTTGCAGCGTGCACGTTGGTCGCCATCACCTAGTCCTTTGTTTCTTCTTTCGCCATCTCCGCCTCGGCGGTACGCGGGCGCTGAGCTAATTTGTCGGCGGCCTTTTTCAATATTTCGTCGGTCATCGATCCGCCGGTGAATTTGGTCGCCAGTTTCAGAAAGTCCTGCTTCACCCGATCCGGATTCGCGCCGATGATCTCCTTCATGCTCTGCGCGATCTCCTGGATATAAAGCTCGAAGATCGATCGGCGCTCCAACTCGTATTCTGCGTGCTGGTGCTTCCTCAGAAACCCAGAAAGCTTTCGCCCGCACTCTTGTAGCGCGAGCTTCAACTCGGAGATGATTTCCGGGTAGTGGGCGAGGGCTTCCTTGGACTCGGAGGTAAAAGGCACCCAGACCGAAGCGATGTGCACGAGCAGGATCATCGGTCCGACCGGCAGCGATCCCTTCGGCTGCGAGAGCATGTAGTTTCGCCAGTCGGTCCGGATCACCGCTTCGGCGGTGGCGCAGGCGGCGCGCTGGAACAGCAGGGGGACGCGGTTGGCGAACCGGTACAGCTCGATCGGCTTATCGGCCGCGAGAGGACCACCATAAACGAGCCCGACCTCCACCTGGAACGGATTTCCCCGGTAGACTTTGGGGGCCCGGGTCACCGAGGTGATGAAGAACTTGTGGCCCTTGATCACCTCTTCGCCTTCCTCTTTGCCCTGAGCTTCGACCAGCGCCGCGGTGGCCGCCTTCTGCTTGGCTTCCAGCAGCTTCCGCTCAGCCTCTTCTTTCTTTTTGCCCTTGCCGGTCTTGGCGGTGAGCTCGAGCTGCTCCATCGCCTCGTGCTGCGCTTCGTCCTGGGTGACCTCGAGGAAGTTGGTGAGCCCCTTGTGGACGAGCTCCTCGCCGATCGGCGAGAGGCAGTTGGTGGGCGGGGCCATGATCTTCGTCGCCTGGATCGCGCGGAAAAGGCGCTCCGCCCGCTCGCGATCATCGCCCAGCGCCCGCGGTTTGATCTTCCCGTCCAGCTTGCCGGCCTTGAGGATTTCATCAGCGACGGCAGGGGAGACGCGGGAGAACTCGTGCACCAGGCAGCCGCGGAGGTCGCGCGCCTTGGAGTCCTTCATGATCAGCATCAGCTGCCCCAGCTCGACGCCGTGCGGGTGGGGCTTGATCTCCACCGCTTCGCGGGGCGGCTGCTCCGAAACCCGGGGCACGACCAGCGGTTCGGCGTCCGGCCTGCGGTACTCGAGCCGGCAGTGCGGGTTCGCCAGCGCGGTCTGTTCGAGATAGCGGGTGAGCCAGCGCTTGCCGTTCCGGTAATCCGCCTCGAGCTCGATCTCCACCCGGGTGCCGTGGTCTTTGTCCAATTCCACCTGCTCGTCGTGGACCACCACCGGCATGTTCTTCCGGGTGTCGATCTGGATCTCGAAAAGGTGGGCTGGTCGGCCCTTGCCCGTCTTCGAGGTGACCACGATCGGCTTGCCCGTGGTGAGCTGTCCGTACATCGCCGCGGCCGAGATGCCGATTCCCTGCTGACCTCGCGACTGCTTCAGCCGGTGGAACTTCGAGCCGTAAAGCAGCTTGCCGAAGATCTTCGGGATCTGTGCTTTGACGATGCCCGGACCGTTGTCCTCCACCGCCATCACGTAGCGGTCGTCGGACAGCTCCCGGATCTCCACCGTGATGTCGGGGAGAATTCCGCCCTCTTCGCAAGCGTCGAGCGAATTGTCGACCGCCTCTTTCACGGCGGTGAGCAACGCCTTGGATGGGCTGTCAAAACCGAGCAGATGTCGGTTCTTGGTAAAGAACTCGGAGATCGAGATATCCCGCTGCTGGGTCGCCATCTGCTCGGCCGTCGCCCGTCTCCGCAGCTTGGGCGCCGGTGCCGCAGGGAGCGCTTCCACCTCCTTCTCGTCACTCTCGGGCAACGCGGCGACGGGAGCGGGGGACGCCGGGCGGGGACGCTTCGCGGCGGCGCTTCCCGTGCTTTTCTTGCCGCCACCTTCGCCGGCGATGAGAAGCAGCTGTGTCGGCTTGGCCCGCGCCTTGGTGCTCTTGGCTGCGGACTTTCCTTTTGGCTTGAGCTTCACTGCCATTCGCTCGGGGTGTCCTCCGGGAAAACCGGATCGACTATAGTGGGCACGATTTCAAAGGCAAAGAAAGCCGCGGCTCGCGGGGGCGGAGGACCCTCTGCTTTCGAGTCGAGGAAGGGCGACATTTCCTCAGTCCAACCGCCGAAGTTTGCTCGACTCGACTGGATCACAACCTTAGAGTGCCTTCCGCATGTCACGGTGCAAATCCTCGCTCGCCGCATTTACCGCCTGCGTTCTCGCGCTGTCTTTTGAGGCGTCCTCACAAACGGGCGGTCTGCAAACCGATGCGCCCGACTTCTCCCGCGGCGCCACACTTCCGCCCACCTCTGCGGCGTTGGTCGATGATGCGACTGCGCCGCTGGTGAATCCCGCCGGGCTCGCCCGGATGCCGGGACTTCAGCTCTTTTATCTGCACGAGCGGAACCTGGCGCGCAACCAGATCATCGATGGGGTCTATCTGGGGCAAAGCCTTTTCGGCTTGATCGACTTCGGATTCGACCTGGAATGGATTCGCGGAACCGGGCCCAGCCGACGGCGGACAAGCTTTTCCTTGGCCCTCGGCTCGGAGTTTTTGTCTCTCGGCGCCACCTACCACACCTTCTCGAGCGAAGATCCCAACCTGGACGCGCTGAGCACCTGGGACATCGGAATGGTCAGCCGCCCGATGCGCTACTTTTCCCTCGCGGCGGCGATCAAAAACCTCGACGCGCCCTCCCATGGCGGCCTCGGATTCAACCGCCAATATGACTTCGCCCTCGGACTGCGACCTCTGGGCGAACGCTATTCCTTCGCGGTGGACTATCTGCTCTTCGATCTTCCATCAGGCTCGAATCACCGGTTGCAGTACACGGTGCAAGCGGAGCTGCTCAAGGGTTTGCTCGTCGGGGCGGGCCTTTCTCACGGATTCAAGGGCGAGGACGTTCTCTTCCAGGCTTCGCTGACGCTGAACACCTCTCACCTCGGGGTGACTTATGCCGGTGGAGGATCGAGCGCCGGCGCGGACCACATCATCGTCGCCCGGCTTTCGAGCCAACGCTATCCGTCGATCGCCAGCCCGCAGCGCAAGTTCGCCCTGGTGGACGTCACCGATATGACCAAGGGCTCCAGCTCAGCGCTCGCCTTTCTCGGAATCACCGAGGTGGACCCCTATCTCCGGTTGATGCGTCTGCTCGATGGAGTCCTCCGCGATCCCGAGCTCGCCGGCCTGGTGATCAAGATCGACAACCTGACCGAGGTGGGGCTCGGTCGTTCGGAAGAGCTGCGGCGGACCCTGCTTCGAATGCGCGCTGCGGGCAAGAAGATCATCGCCGTGGTGTTGACCGCCGGCGACAGCGAGTACCTGATCGCCTCTGGCGCGGACAAGGTCTTCGCGGTGCCCGAATCGACGCTGCTGATCAACGGCTTTTCCGTCAGCCCGATTTACCTCGGCACCGCGATGAGCAAGCTCGGGGTGTCGTGGGAGGTCGCCCGGGTGGGCGCCTACAAGAACGCACCGGACTTCTTCACCCGATCCGGAATGAGCCCGGAGGAGCGCGAAACGATCAACGCCTACCTGGACAGCGACGTCAGCACCTTCGAGGCCGCGCTTTCTTCGACCCGTCAGATCAGCCCGGCCAAGATCAAAGCGGTCTGGAGCGAGGGCCTGGTCACCCCCGCGAAGGCGAAAGAGCTGGGTCTGATCGACGACATCATCATGCCCGAAGAGATCGAATCTCGCGTCCGGGACCTGGCGCCGGGCACGGTCTACGAAGCCGGGTACCGGCCGGGGCAGATCCGCGACGATCGCTGGGGCGACCGGCGGCAGATCGCCATCGTCCCGGTGATCGGGACCATCGCCAGCGGCCGAAGCCAGGAGGATCCGTTGGGTCTGGCCAAGATCGCTGGAGCGGAATCGGTGGTTCGCGCGCTGCGGCGCGCTCAGGACGACCCCCTGGTCGCGGCGATTGTCTTGAGAGTCGACTCCGGCGGCGGCGATGGGCTCGCCTCCGACTTGATGTACCGGGCAGTGCTCGAAGCGAAGAAGCGCAAGCCGGTCATCGCCTCGATGGGGGACGTGGCGGCTTCGGGTGGATACTACGCGGCCATGGGCGCCGATCAGGTCTTCGCCGAGCCGACCACGATCACCGGCAGCATCGGGGTCTTCCTCGTCAAGCCGGTCCTCAATCCGCTCGCCGAGAAGCTCGGAATCCATCATGAGACGCTCAAGCGAGGAGACCTGTCGAACTTCCTCAATCTGCTCGATCCCTGGACCGCGCAGGAGAAGGCGGCGGCGCAACAGTGGGTGGATGCCTTTTACGATTCATTCATCACCGAGGTTTCCAGGTCGCGGAAGATGACCAAGGAGCAGGTGGACGCGATCGCCCGAGGCCGCGTCTGGTCGGGCATCGATGCCAAGCAAAAGGGTCTGGTGGACCAGATGGGAGGTCTTCTGGAGGCGATCGATGCCGCCCGCGAACGCGCGGGGATTTCCAGCTCCGAGGACCTCGATCTGTCGATCATCGGAGAACCGCATGGCCTGCTGGGGTCCCTGGGAAGCAGCGATGGCCTGCTCAGTCGGGTTCTCGGCGATCCGGTGCCCGCTCAGCTGCCCCCGGCGCTGCGGCAGCTGGCGGTGGAAATCGGGGCCGACCAGGTCTTGCTTCTGCAGCCCACCGTCAAGGCGATGATGCCGTTCACGCTCAAGGTCCGCTGAAACCAAAGAAAGCGATGCCCAGCCGGATCCGAGGGGAAGCCGAAGAATCCAGGGAATCGGCCAGTTATCAACGGAGCCCGAAAGAATTTGGGGAATGAGGCTGTTTTCTTGTTAGGATGCTGGTGTTTCCGGAAGGCGGTTGCCTCTGGAAGCACACCAGGAAGCGGGTGAGGTGGTCGGCGCGGCCTGCGCATAGGGCGCGGGCGCTTCCCCTCGCAGGCTTCCTGCCCGACAGCAGAGCAGGTGGGTTCCTGGCCAATATGGACCGGAACCGGGATGGCTACGAAGTCTGCGCAGCCCCATCGGAAGACACGAAATGGATAATTCAGAGAATCACGATCCTTCCCCGGGCGTACCGCCCGCGGTCGCCGGCGATCCCAATTCCGCGGCAGGGGCTGACGATTCCAACGAAAGCGAAGACGCCAACGGCGGAGCCGATGGAAACGACGGCGATGCTGAAGGCGGTCCCGACGGTGCCCAGGTAACGACCCCCGGTGCACAGAGCGGCCTACCGCCGGGCCAGGTGGCCGGCGCACCTGGGACCGGCCGGCGCAGGCGTCGGCGGCGCCGGCGCGGCCGCGGCGCGCAGCTTTTTTTCACGCCCGAAGGCCAGGCCTACCGGCTGCAGGCGACGCCGGATGGCCAACAAGCTCAGGTCTTCCTCACGCCGCAAGAGGTTCAGCAACACCAGGCACGCATCGCTCAGCAGCAGAGCGCTCAGTCCGCCAGAGCACCGCAGGCAGGACCAAACCTCTCCGGGGCACAGCCCGCCCCTTCGCCTGCGCTCGCGCCGGTCGAAGGGGTGCTCGACACTGAGGCGAAAGGCCCCAATGCCTTCCTCCGGCAGATCAAGCGCAGCCTTCTTCCCTCGGCGGATGACCCCGAGCTGCCCAAGAACACGGTTCAAAAACTCCGACTGCGGCAGGGGCAGTACCTGACCGCGCTTGCCCAAATGCGCGGCGCCAAGGGATTTGTCCAGAAGGTGGAGACGGTGGATGGGGTGGCATTGGAGGGGGCGCCCCGCTTGCCCCACTTCAACGACCTGACCTCCATCGATCCGCTGGAGAGACTCAAGCTGGAGAACAGCCCCAAGGAGCTGGTCACCCGGGTCCTCGATCTCATCGCTCCGGTGGGAAAAGGACAGCGGGCACTGATCGTCTCACCCCCCAAGGCGGGAAAGACGATCATGCTGCAGCGCATTGCGCAGGCGGTGCTGGCCAATCATCCCGAGGTTCACGTGATGGTGCTTCTCATCGACGAGCGGCCCGAGGAAGTGACCGACATGCGCCGAAGCATCAATCCGCGCGGAGAGGTGCTCGCTTCGAGCTCGGATCGGCCCACCGGCGATCACCTTAAGGTCGCCGAGATGGCGCTCGAGCGCGCCCGGCGGATGGTGGAAGCCGGAAGGGACGTGTTGATCTTGCTCGACTCGATCACCCGCCTCGCCCGCGCCTACAACAAGGAGGTCGATAGCTCCGGCCGCACCCTGACCGGCGGCGTCGATTCGAGGGCGCTCGAGCGGCCCAAGCGCATCTTCGGCGCCGCGCGCGCGACCGAGGAGGCGGGGACCCTCACCATCATCGGCACCGCGCTGATCGACACCGGAAGCCGGATGGACGAGGTGATCTTCGAGGAGTTCAAGGGGACCGGCAACAGCGAAGTGACCCTGGACCGGTTGCTCTCCGAAAAGCGGATCTACCCAGCGATCAACATTCCCCAATCGGGAACGCGCAAAGAGGAAAAGCTCTTCACCCCCAAAGAATACGAGAAGGTCAGGAAGCTGCGGCAGATGCTGTTCGCGGTCAAGCCGGTGGAAGCGATGGAAGCCCTGGTGAAGCGGCTATCCCGATACACCTACAACGACGAATTCCTCGACGAGCTGTAGCGCCGCGCTATCCGGATACCCGCGTGGTGGACGCACCGGCGGGGGTGCGCACCGGCTCGCTGGCGGGCGCCGGCACTTGTCGGAGGATCGCGCTCTTCGCTTCGCCCGAGCGCTTCGCCGTCTCGAGGAGCATGGCCTGGCTGCGAAACG
>WNFD01008427.1_pt1 | contig 21605 bp, 19 predicted proteins | sample 5400491 | NCBI WGS metagenome assembly WNFD01 (sample SAMN13153343, study PRJNA577476) | soil metagenome | isolation source: 120 cm saprolite under Douglas fir tree site 2 hole 2 replicate 2 | place: USA:California | collected 2015-04-18
CGAGCATGCGTCGTCGGGCGAGGTGCGGGCGCTCGCGGTCTTGTCGCCGCAACGCAATGCGGCGCTGCCCGAGGTCCCGACCGCGGCGGAAGTGGGGTTCGCTGCTCTCGAAGGCGGCGCCTGGTTCGGCCTCATGGCGCCCGCCGGCACGCCGCGCGCGGTCATTGATTGGCTCAACGCCGAAAGCCGCAGGGCCTTCGAGGCGCCGGACGTACGCGAGCGCCTGGCCAAGCAGGGATTGCAGTTGCCGCTCGGCACGCCCGCCGAGTTCGCCACGTTGATTGCAGCCGAGAGCAAGCGCTGGGCTGACGTGATCCGCAAGGGCGGCATCAAGCTCGAGAGCAACTGAGCGGCAATCGGGCATCGCGCGGCGGTTCAACTAGAACCCTCGCGGTCGCTGCCGCGGCTGACCACCCGCTGGCGTAGGCCGGAACGGCCCAGCCCGGGGGCGTGGCAAGGCTGCCACACCCGTCGAGCAATCCGCTGCGGAATCGCGCCGCCCGCCACGCGGGCGCTTGACAGGGCGGCCTTCTCCGGAACCCGATCGGTTGTGGTATCGGAGTGGGCAGTGTGATGCGGTGTATCGGGTGCGGCGCCGAAATGCGCTTGATGCAGGTGGTGCAGGACAACACCATGATGGTGCCGGGCTACGAGCACCGTACGTGGCAATGCTCGGGCTGCAACGAGATCGAGCGCCGCTTGGTGTTCACCCGCGAGAAGACGCCGATCGAAAATGTCCCGCCGGCAACGGCCGAGACGCCAACCGACAGCGCGGCGGTCCCGAGCGCGTGGGCGCGCGCGGTCGCCAAGCTGCGCGGGCGGCACCCCTCATGATCGCGTCCCCGCGCATTTGAAGCGGCCAGGGCGGCCGATCGTACCGGGCGGCGCGCCGCCGGAACCGGCGCAATTCACGCAATTCACATGGCGTGATCGCAGACGTCACAACACAGCCACATAGCTCGATCAAATCTGATTCGAATCACAAGACGCCAGGGCTCTCCTCGTGCCCGTTGCTTCGTCGAGTGCGCGTCATGCGTTGTATTTCGTGCGGCGGAGAAATGCAGGTCGTGCAGGCGGAGCATGACGATACCATGACGGTGCCGGGCTACGAGCGGCAGACCCTGCAATGCGTGGGCTGCAACGAAACCGAGCGGCGAACGGTATTCGTCGGGGAGCCTGCATTGCGTCCTGCCGAGCCCGCCCCGGCCTCGATCGCGCCATCCTCGCCGGCGACGCTTGCCGCGTCGATCGTGTGGGAAGCCGACAGGGAGCTCGACGAGAGCGAAGCGCTGCTGCGGCGGGCGATCGAGATGGTCCGCGGCTCGATCCGAAGCGCAGCCGCCGGCAAGGCACCCGCTGACCGGTCGATGCGGGCCAAGAAGCCGCCCGGCCGGATCGTCCAAATTCGTCACGACCCGGGCGAGGAGCCCCAATACGCCGCGGCGGATACAACCTCCGGCCTCGTCCTGCTTCGGCATCAGGACAGTGCCCATCTGCGGGCGATGTGCGACCGGCTGGGGTGGGAGGTGGTGGAGGAGCGGGTGCCGAGCGCGGGCGAGTAGGAGCCCGTGCGTGCTCACCCACCGACGCGGATCACCACCTTGCCGAAATGCCGGGCCGATTGCAGGTGGCGATAGGCCGCCGGCGCGTCCTCGAACGAAAAGACCTTGTCGATGACCGGCTTGAGCCCGCTTGCCGCAATGGCGCGGTTCATGGTCTCGAACATCTGCGTCGAGCCGACCGAGATGCCCTGCAGATTGGCGCGGCGCGCGAAGATCAGCATCGGGTTGATCTCGGCGGCGCCCGCGAGCACGCCGATCAAGGTGATCTTGCCGCCGACGCGAATCGCGCGCAGCGACTGCCCCAACGTTCCCGGCCCGCCGACCTCGACGACGTGATCCACGCCGCCGCCGGTGAGCTCGACGACGGCCTTGTCCCATTCGGGAACGGATTTGTAGTTGACGCCGTGCGTTGCACCCAATTGCTTGGCGCGGGCAAGCTTCTGGTCGCTCGACGAGGTGACGACGACCTGCGCGCCCATCAGGCGCGCCAATTGCAGCGCGAAGATCGAGACCCCGCCCGTGCCCTGCACCAGCACGGTCTGCCCGGCGAGGATGCGGGCATGCTCGGCAAGCGCGTGCCAGGCCGTCACCGCGGCGCAGGGGAGCGCGGCGCCTTCCTCGAACGACAGGTGGGGCGGCAGCCCGACCACGCCGTCCTCCTCGAGCACGGCATACTCCCGGAGCATGCCGTCGATGCCGCCGCCGAGCGCGCTCGCGTGCGTATCGGCTTGCGGCGGGCCGCCGATCCAGCGCTGGAAGAAGCAGCCCGCCACGCGATCGCCGACCTTGACGCGGGTGACGCCGGCGCCCACCTCGACCACCTCGCCGGCGCCGTCGGAGAGCGGAACGAGGTTCGGCTTCACCGGCATCCGATAGCTGCCGAGCGCGATCGCAAGGTCGCGGTAATTGAGCGAGCAGGCGGCGACCTTCACCAGCACCTGGCGCCGTCCCGGCGGCGCCGCGGGAACATCGACGGCGGCGAGAGCGTCGATCGCGCCGGCTTGCGGTAGCTGATAGGCACGCATCGTGGTCCTCATCGGGGTGTGAAGCCTCGGCTCGGCATCTTGGCTGCCTAGAGCATTTTCAGGAAAAGTGGAAACCGGTTTTCCGTCCGAAAATGCGACCACGCAAAAAACCAGAGCGCCATTCAACCGCGACGCCGAGCCGGCCGTGCCGGTGGCGGCGGGCGCCCGCCGACGCGGCTGCGCCGCGCCTCCTCGCGCAACATCTCCCGGCGCAGCGCGAGCGTCTTGCGGCGATGCTGGCGCGCCAGCGTTTCCGCCAGATCGCCGTCGCGCTTCTCGATGGCGCGCAGCAGGTTGCGGTGCTCGTCGACCGCGGCCGCCGGTCGCCCCTGCAGGTAGAGGGTGCTGGATTGCGCTTGCCGGACGTGATCCAGCAGGGCCTCGAGCGATTGCACCAGCCTGCTGTTGCGCGAGGCCCGACAAATCAGGCGATGGAATTCGCCGGTGAGCTCGCGCAGCAGCGCGGTATCGCCGCGCGCGGCCACCGCCCCCATGTCCTCGACCAGCGCGTGGAGCTCGTCGATCTCGGCCGGAGTGGCGTTCTCGGCCGCAAGCCGGGCAGCCATGCCTTCGAGGGCTTCGCGCAAATAGAAGATCTCGGTGAGGTCAGCTTCGGTCAGTTGGCGCACCACCAGACCGGACGGCGCGGCGTCGACCAGGCCTTCGGCCTCGAGCTTGCGCAGCGCTTCGCGCACCGGCGTGCGGCTGACGTTAAGATCGTGAGCCAGCGCGTCGCTACGCAGCCGGTGGCCTGGGGGAAGCTCGCCGTCGAGGATGCTTCGCCGCAGCGCTCCGTAGACCGCGTCGGCCGTGGTGCCGACGTTCCCGGAGCCTTTCAATTGAGCGCGACGTGACATGTTTGCCTCATGCCAGGATGGAGACGGCCGCTGGCGCACCTGAACGCCGATCGCGACCATGGAGTCGACGTTGTCGCTACTTGAGCTGCATGAAGCTGTCGACATGGGCGATCTTCTTCGCGGCCTGGATCGCAATGAAGATCAGCATGGTCTGCAGAACCGAGAACGCGCTGAGCGCCGGATAGGCGCCGGTCTCGTAGAGCTCGTAGATGACCACCGGCATGACGACGCTCTCGGGCGTGTAGAGCAGGATCGACAGGCTGAGCGACCGGATGAACTCGACGAAGAGGAGGATCCAGCCGACGGTCAGGGCCGGCTTGAGCAGCGGGACGACGATTCTCCGCATCGTGCCGGCCCAGCCCTCGCCGTGGACGCGAGAGCTCTCTTCCAGCTCGACGCCGATTTGCGCAAGTCCGGACGTGGTCGCCCGCACGCCGAACGGAATGTAGTGCGCGATATAGGCGATCAGCAGCATCCAGATCGTGCCGTAGATCGGGACCGGCAGGAAGATGTAGCCCCACAGCAGACCGACCGCAAAGACCACGGCCGGCACCGCGGCCGGCAGGGTCGCGAGATAATCGAGCAGGGCGCGCCCCTTCACGCGGGTGCGCTGCACGATGTAGCTGATGATCAGCGAAAACAGGATCGTCAGCGTCGCGCCGGCCGCGCCGAGAAAGAGACTATTGACGGTTGCCCGCGCCGTGAGCGGGTTGTTGAAGAGCACTTCGGCGTATTGCTTGAGCGTCCACGCGCCCGGCTCGAACGCGAACGTCAGGTAGGGCTGGAAGGACGTGAAGATGAGCGCCCCGTACGGCAACACGATGCTCAGCAGGAAATAGAGGATGCAGGCGGCGAGGGCGAGGTAGCGCAGCCGGCCGAGGCTCGCGACCGCGGGTCTGAATCCCTTGCCGGTCACGGTGACGTAGCTCCGGTTCGCGAGCATGCGGTGCTGGACGAACACGATGGCGCCGGAGATCGCGAGCAGCACCATGGCGAACGCGGCAGCCTCGGTATATTTCGGCGGGAAATAGCCGAGCCCGATCCAGATGCGCGTCGTGACGACGTCGTAATGCATGGGAATGCCGATCACGGCGGGAATCCCGAACTGTCCCGCGGCATTGAGGAACACCAGCAGCGCCGACGATGTGATGGCCGGGGCCACGACCGGCAGCGTCACCCGCAGCGTGGTCGCGAGCGCGCCGACGCCGTGGATGCGCGACGCTTCCTCGAGCGCCGGATCCATCGAGCGCAGCGCGCCGGCCGTGAACAGGAATACGATCGGCGAGTAGTAGAGCGCCATCACGAAGACGAGGCCGGGAAGGCTGTAGATGTTGATCGGCGCGTCCTCGAAACCCAACGTGGCGGTGAAGAAGTTGTTGACGAATCCGATGCGCGGGTTGGCAAGAATGGTCCATGCGATCGCGCCGACGAATGGAGAGAGATAGTAGGGGATGACGAAGACGTTATCGAAGAAACGCCGAGCCGGCGTGTCGGTCCGGCTCGTCACCCAGGCGAGCGATACGCCGATCACGACCGCCGCGACGGTGGCGCAGGTCGAGCTCACGACGGTGTTCACGATGGCGTCGAGGTTCTCCGAATTCGCGAATATCGCCGCGAAATTCGCCAGCGTGAAGGTGCCCGGGCGCATCGGCAGGTCGGTGCGCACGCTGCCGATCAGCAGCACCAGCAAGGGATAGAGCACGAGCCAGACGAGGAGGATGGCGGCGGCTGCGCAGGCGATCGCCTCGGCCGTCATGGCGCGAGTAAGCCGGTTCACGAAACGCGTGCTCAGCGTGGAGGCGCCGCCGGTGGTTCCGGCGACTGTCGCGGACGCAAGGGGACGCACGGCATCATCTCGGCGGACCGCCGCCGAGCCCCCACAACCGCTTCCATCTCGCGACGTAGTCGTCGCGGGCCTGCAGCGCTTCGTCCAGCGACAGGCCGGCGCTGATCGTCTTTATGTCCGCCGGCGCCTCCTTGATTTCGGGGGCGGGCACGTCCGGGCGAGCCGAGCTCCATCCCATCAACTTGACGTAGATCGCCTGCCCCTCCTGCGAGAGAAGAAAGTCCATGAACAGCCTGGCGGCGTTCGGATGCGGCGCGCGCCTGAGAATGCCGGCCGTCCACGGCTCGCGCGGCACGCCTTCCTTCGGCCACACCCCGCGAACCGGGACCGACGGCGCGGCGTTGCGGATATTCTTGAGATGGAAGTCTGCCATCTCCACGGCGCCGGCATATTCGCCGGCCGCGACCTTCTGCGCCATGCCGGCATGACCGCGCTCGAGGGCGGGTTTGTTGCGGCCGAGCTCCTCGATGAATTTCCAGCCGAGGCGATCGTCGTTCACGACGGCGAGGAGCCAATTGTATCCGGTGCCCGAAACTTCGAGGTTGTCGATGGTAAGCTTGTTCTTCCAATAGGGCTTGGCAAGGTCCCACCAGCTTTGCGGGACGTCGGCCTCGCCGACCTTGCGGGTGTTGAGAAGAATGATGATGCTGCTCACGCCCGTCGCCGCCCAGTATCCGCGATCGGCATAGCCGGCGGGGTAGTGCGCATATTCCGGAGAATCATATTCGAGAATCTCGCCGCGCTTGCGCAGCGACGTCGTCAGATAGGGCAGCGAGAACTCGAAGACGTCGCCCTGAACGCGGTCCGCCTCGACCTCTGCATCGAGCCGGGTCGCGAGCTTCGAGGAGGAAGCCCGCACGGTTTCGGCCGCGATGAACGGATATCTCTTCGAAAAGGCGGCGACCAGCGCCTGCGCGCCGGCGCGATCGACGCCGGTGTAGACGACGACCTTTCCCTCTTTCCTGGCGCCGTCGACGACCGCATCGATGGCGCCCGCGCGATCGGCCAGCGGGCCCGTGGCCGCGGCCGCGCCCAGCGCAAGCGCCGTCAGGAACCGGCCGATGCGCATGTTTCCTCCCGCGCAGCGCGGGTTCGTTGCCGTTGCAAGGTCGCGTCTTACGATTGCCGCACGATCCTTCGCGTCACCGGACGATAGCTGAACGAGGTCGGCACGAACAGCGAGTGAATGCCGGCACCGCCCGCGACGATGACGCTCACGTCCTGCGGCCGGTCGGCGACGCCGATGTGCCGGGGGTCGCCGACCTCCGCGAACCAGCGCGATCGGCGGTGCTTAAGGCCCTCGACCGTGCGCCTGGCGAAGCGCGTCAGCGGAATGCGGGCGCGCTCGAACACCGCCTGCTGGATGTCCTTCTTGCCGATGCCGTCGCGCGCCAGCGTGCCGGCATGCTCCGGGCTCAGAACGAGCAGCGGGCCGGTCGGGAAGATGATGTTGTTGTGGCCGAGGCCCGTCATCGCGCCCACGAGGTGGGTGAGAATTTCCTCCCCGGTCTCGCAGCCATAGGTGAAGACGTTCTGCGGGGCGGAGGCGCCGATGACGGTGACGGCGCTGTCGCCGGCGGCGAGGCCGGCGTCGACGTGAAACGACGTCCACGGGCTGTTTCGTTCCGCTTCCGCGATGCAGAAGGTGAATTTGCCGGGCTGGCCGTGGGTCGCCATGTCGGTCTCGCCGGCGACGTCGCCGCCGATATTGCGCAGCACCAGCTGGACGGCGCGGCCGATGGTCGCGTTCGCGCGGCAGCCGCCGCCGAACAGGTTGCCGCCCGAGTTGATATCGAGCTCCTCCGCGATCGGACCGTTGACGATGAGCAGCGGCGTGGTCGTGTTGGTCGCGGTCTGGATGCCGTGCAGCTGGCAGGCCGGATCGAGCAGGGCGTCGATCGCCGTGAGCACGACCGGAAAATATTCCGGGCGGCAGCCCGCCATGACCGCGTTGATCGCGATCTTCTCGATCGTCGCCTTGCGCCAGCGCGGCGGGATCGGACCGACGACGGCGTCGGCCGGGCGGCCGGCGGCCGCGACCATGCGCGCGACCTTCGCGGCGGTCGGCGTCACGACCGGAAGCCCGTCGGTCCAGCCGCGCTCGAAGGCGAGCTCCTGGTCGTCGCCGGCGGCCGCCGTTGCTGCGGCGGCCGTCGGTCCGGTCGCTTCCTCGACGGCCGCGCGGGTCAGTCGATCGACGACGACCTCGACGGCGTGGTCGGCGCGCTCGGTCACGACCGCGCGCGGCGCCGTATGCATGGGGTGGGGGACCTTCACGAGACGAAGCCCGCGCATGCCGCGTCCCGCTGCCTGGTTGCACGCGGCTTTCGCGAAGGCGGTGCTGAACACCGTGACGGTTGGGACGCCGCGGCGCTCGAGCTCGACCGCGTCGGCGACGCTGACCGAGGTCGACGTTCCGCAATCCCCGAAGCACTGCACGACAGCGTCGCATTCGGCGAGCTCGGCGAGCTCGCCTTCGCCGAGGTGGTCCTTGGGCGCGTTCTTGCGGACGACGGGCCCGATGACGGCGCCGAACCGGCCCGCGAGCTCCCCGGTCAGACGCGACAGGAAGAGATCCGCGTTGAGCTTGCTGTTGTCGACGAAGCCGAGGCGCTTGCCGCCGAGTCCGGCGAGCCCGGCGGCGGCCGGGATCGGCGAGGCTTCCTCGGCGACGACCGGATCGAGGAGGGGAGGCATCTTGGTTCGGCTCCGCTGATTGGATATTGCTGGATCCAAATTAATCCAAAAGGCCGATCGGCCGCAAGCGGCGGCCAGAGAGGCGCGTTCCCCGTACGCACCTCGAGGCGGGCAGGGGAGCAAAGTCCGCGCGTGGGGCTTGACCCCGGATCCTCTTCGCAATGGATTGTGCATCGCAGGGTCGATACCCCGGCAATGAGGAGGGACGCCGTGAGCACACGCCTGCTGCTCTGTTGCGGCCTGCTGGCGCTCGCCGCGCCCGCGCTCGCGGAGACATTCCCGAGCCGTCCGGTCAAGCTGATCGTTCCGACCGGGCCGGGCGCGGCGACGGACGTCATGGCGCGGCTCTTGGGCGAGGGCGTGTCGCGCGGCCTCGGCCAGCCGCTGGTGGTGGAGAACATGCCCGGCGCGTCGGGCATCGTGGCGCACCAGTCGGCCGCGCGCGCGCCGGCCGATGGCTACACCTTCCTGTTCACCAACACGTCGGGCATGGCGATCAATCTCGTTTCCTTCAAGCAGCTTCCCTACGACCCGACGCGCGATTTCACCCCGGTCGCGATGGTGTGCAGTCTCGGGCCGCAGATGCTGTCGGCGAACGCCGAATTGCCGGTCAGGACGCTTCCCGAGCTCATCGCCCACGCCAGGAGCAACCGCGGCAGGCTCTCGATCGCCTTCGATACCACCGCAGGTGCCGCGGCGTTCGCCGCCAAGCTCGTCAACAAGCGCGCCGATATCGGCCTGATCGAGGTGCCTTATCGGTCGGCGGCACAGATGACCCAGGACGTCGCGAGCGGCGTGAACCAGGTGATGATGAGCTCGGTCGCCGCCGCCAATGCCGTCGTCCAGGCGGGAAAGGTTCGCCGCATCGCGATCACGTCGGAAAAGCGGTTTCCCGGACTGCCCGATCTGCCTTCGATCAGCGAGACCGTGCCCGGCCTGGTCATGAACGGCTGGTTCGCGGTCGTCGCGCCCGCCGGCACTCCGGCCGATATCGTTGCTCGGCTCAATCGGGAGATCGGGCACTATCTCGAAGGACCGGATGTCCGGCAGCGGCTTCTCTCGTTCGGCCTCGCAACCGAGGGCGCCGGTACCCCCGACGCCACCGGCCGGTTCATCCGGCAGGAGCAGGAACGCTGGCGGGCGCTGGCAAAGGAGCTCGACGTCGAGCCGCAGTGACGCGGGCCTCGTGATCGGTGAACGGGCTGATTAGCATTTCCTTTGCCGCAAGCGGGCAAGAACCATGATGGGGCGCGTACGTGCAAGGTCGGGCCCTCCCTTGAGTGACGTGCAAAGATGACCACCATCTCCGGCAGTTTGGGCGCTTCGCTTTGGCTTGCGGATGCCTGGGCGTCGTTGCAATCGTCGCGATAATCGTTATCAAGGGGGCCCAGCATCCAAGACTTTCTCGACCAGGATGCGGCCCTCGCCGACGCGTTCGCCACCATCTCGCAAAACGCAACGACCGGCTTCGCGTCGCTGGCGGCGCAAGCCGCACAGGACCGCGTTCAGGCCGAGATTGCGGAGCTGAAACAACAGATTGCGCTGGTGGCGCGGGCACGGCTGCCGGATCGTCGGTCGACATAAAGGCCTGAAGTTCCTCCGGCGAACGGTCGCGACGGTGGCCCAGCCGCTCGCGACGGGTTCCGACGGTGCAAACGGAACGAACGCGTGCCGTCACGGTTATACGCACGTCGGGGGCTGCCCGTCAGCGACGAAGGTCAGCCCCAATGTCGAAGCAAGAAGACTACCGGCGATACGCCGCACAGGCGGTCAAGCTCGCGCAGGGCGCGAGCACCGCGGACGCCAAGGCGCACTTGCTTGCCGTGGCCGAGGCTTGGGTCGATCTCGGGGATCTCGCGGCCAGGATCAAGCAGGCGGCGGGCGCGCGGCCGGGCCGCCTCGACCAGCGGCCTGATCAGGGGGCCGCGGACGAGGGGCACACGGCGCTCGAGATATTGCCGCAGGGGACATGGCCCGACGACGTGCGTGTGGTGGCACTCATCGGCCGTGCACGACCGTGGTAGTCCCGGTCGATCGCAGCTTAGGCTTGCCGCGCCTTGCCTTCTCTTCTGCCCGATCGGCTTTCTGGAATCGCCGAGCGAACGGAGCGCCCGCTTACGTCGTTTGGTCGCCAATCCAGAACTCCCGGATATTGGCCAGAATTTCGCGGTGCACCGGATCGAGCGAGATCCGCAGTGCCCGCTCGCAGTCCGCCGCCTTTTCCCATGGGTCCACTTGGAACATTGCCTCCTCCAAAGCGAGCGCCGACCCCGCACGCAAACCGGCGCCACGCCGTTCAAGGTCCCGAGGAACGAGAGTTTTGCCGTTCGTGCAAGACTCGCGCCTCGCGCTCGCGCCGATCATCCCCGACATTCACAGCACCGGCCCGTGACGCGATCAGCGCGCCGGCTCCGATTGCTCGGCAGGCGCCGTCCTCGCCGCGAGTAATCTCTCGGCGGTGATCAGATGCTCGCGGGCTTTCGCGACCCGGTCGGGAATCGGCGTCGGCTGTGCGTTGGTGAAGTAGTTTTCGACCATTCTCCGCCACAGCGGCTTTTGAAGCTCGGCGGCCTTCGACAGGACGTCCATCAAGCCCTCAATGGCCGCGGCTGCGTCGCGGCAAGGGCGGTGCGGCGCGTCGAGCAGCGCCGCGACGACCTTGCGGGCCTCATCCGCGGCGAGCGCCAGGTCCGCGACCAGCGCGCTGCCGTTCTCATCGGGGTATTTCTGCAAATAATCCTCGATCCGCCGGTCGAATTCCTCATGCGCGCCGGCGAGCTCGCTCGCCAAACGGCTTACGACCAATCCGTCGAACAGATATTGTGGAATATACCGACCCATCGGATTGCCTCCGAAGGCGGCAACGCCGATCCTCGGTTTCCGTTCCGCACGGCGTGGTCTGGAAATGCGAAGCCCCTTCCCGGCGGACGCCGGGAAAGGGGCCAATCGCAAACGAGACGAGATGTATCGCAATGATACGTCGGCGGCCGGCTGCACGCAATGCTACGCAGGTACCGCGCCGGTAGCGGGCTGCGGTCGGGGAGGCGGCGCCGCCGAACGAAAGGCTTCGCTCTCCTCGCTTGCAATATGCTCTAAAACGGGGCCTCGTCTCGTCCGACCGACATCTCGACAATGAGCGATCTCCGGAATGCTTCCTTCGTCGGCCGCTCTCTGCCTCGGCGCGAGGACCGGCGCCTGTTGACCGGCCGCGGACAGTTCATCGCCGACCTCGAGCTGCCGCACATGCTGCACGCGGTGTTCGTCAGGAGCCCGGTGGCGCATGCGCGCATCGAGGCCGTCGATCTGTCGCGCGCCGCCGTGATGCCGGGCGTCGCCTATGTGCTGAGCGGCGTCGAGCTCGCGCGGCTGCTGCCGCCGGTTCCGGACACGCAGCTCGCGCTGCCGAGCAAATGGACGGCGCTGGTGCAGCACAAGTTCATCAACCCTCAGCAGCCGCTCCTCGCCCACGACAAGGTCCGGCACGTCGGCGAGGCGGTCGCGGTCGTCGTGGCGGAGGGCCGCTACGCGGCCGAGGACGCGGCGCAAACGGTGACCCTCGATCTCGATCCCCTTCCGGCGGTGCTCGATCCGGAATCCGCGCTGCGTCCGGGCGCAACCATCGTGCACGATCGATTCGGGACCAACCTGATCGGCGCCTTCACGATCGGCAAGGGCGACGTCGATGCCGCGCTCGCGCGCTCCCCGCGCCGGCTCGAGCGGCGTTTTCATCATCACCGCTACGCCGCCATGCCCATGGAATGCCGCGGCGTGGTCGGCCTCCATGACCCGCGCACGGATTCGGTGACGATCTGGTCGGCCACCCAGGTCGTGCACTGGGTGCGGCGCGAGGCGGCCGCGATGCTGCAGATTCCAGAAGGTCGCGTGCGCTGCCTCGCGCTCGACGTCGGGGGCGGCTTCGGCGTCAAGGGCCACGTCTATCCGGAAGACCTGCTGATCCCGTTCCTGGCGCGCAAGCTGGGCCGTCCCGTGCAATGGATCGAGGACCGCCGCGAGCACCTGGTGTGCTCCTGCCACTCGCGCGACCAGATCCATGACGTGGAGGTCGGCTTCGACGAGACCGGCCGCATCCTGGCGTTGCGCGACCGGTTCCTCGTCGATTGCGGAGCCTGGAACCCGATCGGCGCCGGCGTGGTCTACAACACCGCCGTGCATCTGCCGGGCCCCTACAAGATCGAGGCCATCGCGGTCGACGCCCGCATCGCCGCCACCAACAAGGTCCCGAACGCGCCCTATCGCGGAGCCGGGCGGCCGGAAGCCGCCTTCGCCATGGAGCGGATCATCGACCTCGTCGCCGGCGCGCTCGGCATCGAGCCCGCCGAGGTGCGCCTGCGCAACATGGTCCGCGCCGACGAGATGCCCTACCGTGTCGGCATCCCCTACCGCGACGGCGAGCCCATCGTCTATGACGGCGGCGACTATCCGGGGGCGCTGCAGAAGGCGCTCGCCGCGATCGAGGGGCGCTACCTCGGCCTCGGCTTCGGCTGCTATGTCGAGGGAACCGGCGTCGGGCCGTTCGAGAGCGCGACCGTCCGGATCGATCCTTCCGGCAAGATCTTCGTATCGTCCGGCGCCTGCCCGCAGGGCCAGGGCATGGAGACGATCTTTGCCCAGGTGGTGGCCGATGCCTGGCGCGTCGCGCCCGACGACGTCACCCTGTCGCTCGCCGATACGGCGGGGATCGCCACCGGGTTCGGGACCATCGCCAGCCGGACCACGGTCACCCTGTCAGCGGCCATTCATGGGGCGAGCGAGCGGCTGCGCGCGAAGGTCTTCGCCATCGCCGCCAACCTCCTGGAATGCGCGGCCGCCGACCTCGAGCTGCGCAACGGCGGTGTCGGCATCGTCGGCGTGCCGGGCGCCGAGATCTCGCTCGCCAAGGTGGCGCATGCGGCGCGCCCGGGCTGGGACCACGGCCGTCCGGCGGGCGTCGACGCCGGCCTCGAGGAGACCTGCTACTTCGAGCCCCCCACGGTGACATGGTCCTATGCGGTGCACGCGGCGGTGTTGGAGGTCGATATCGAGCTCGGGCGCGTGCGGATCGAGAACTACGTCGTCGCGCACGACTGCGGCGTGCTGGTCAATCCGATGCTGGTCGAGGGGCAGATCGTCGGCGGTGCCGCGCAGGGCATCGGCGGCGCGCTGCTCGAGGAGGTCAGCTACGATTCCGCGGGACAGCCGCTTGCGGGCTCGCTCATGGATTACATGCTGCCGACCGCCTGCGAAATCCCGGGCATGCACCTCATCCACCAGCATTCGCCTTCGCCGCTCAATCCGCTCGGCGTCAAGGGCGTCGGCGAGGGCGGCCCGATCGGGCCGCCGGCCGCGATCGCCAACGCCGTCTGCGATGGCGCCGTGGTGCATCAAGCCGACCGGGACATGCGCGGTGGCCGGCTTCGCGCGCGTCATCGGAAATCTTTTGCCCCGCGCTCTAGTCTTTATTGCGTGGTCGCATTTTCGGACGGAACACCGGTTCCCACTTTTCCTGAAAATGCTCTAACGCTGCGGGCTGCCGGCGCCGTTGTAGCGCCGGTCCCGCGTCGGCGAGCTGCCGAAGCCTCTGCCGAAATTCGTGCCGGGGAATGGATTAGGTTGGCAGTTTGCCTCCAGCCCGGAAGCGGAAGCCCGGCACTGCTCGTAAGACGAGTAGCCGCAGTTTTCCGAGCCAGTGGTGTACATCACGCACCACTCGCCGGTGGCGCCGGCATCGTTGATCATCGAGGTGATCGCAGCCACGGCTAGGGCAAAGCAAGCGCTGTTTCGCATGCGACGGCTCCTTGCCACGAAAATGCAAAAACCGACGTAACCGGCCTACGCAAATCCTTATTCGAATCCAGCGGGGAACGCGAGATATTCCCGGGTGGGCGCGGCCATGCGCCCCGCGATGAAGACGACACCCGCCCGGCCGCGTGCTAGTCTCTGCGCCGTTCATGCAGATCGAGGGGTGTTCCATGTCGGGCGAAAGTCTCCTTGTCATTCTCGTCGTCGGCATCATCGCCGGATGGCTCGCCGGCCATTTCGTGCGCGGTACCGGCTTTGGTCTCGTTGCCGATCTCTGCATCGGGATCATTGGTGCGCTCATCGGCAATTGGCTGCTGCCGCGGCTCGGCATCCATCTCGGCGCCGGCATCGTCTCCGCCATCGTCTCGGCGACGATCGGCGCGATCATTCTCCTGCTTGTCCTCGGGCTCGTCCGCCGTCGCGGCCGCTGGTGAGCCTATTCGCCTGCAAGCATCCGCGGTGGCACGGCAGCCGCCGACAACCTACGGCGAGCCCCTGAACGCTAAATAGAGCAGCATCACGCAAATCGCGAAGGTAGCGACCCAAATCAGAATAGCGCGGATGCTCACGGTGATCGCCCCTTTTGGGGGCGCCGCTAACACATCTTGCGCGCAAGCTGTGTGAGCCAACTCACACATGGCTTGGCCGTGGCCAAAGAAAAGCCCGCCGATGACCATCGGCGGTTAAGGTTCTCGGCTGTCAGAGTCCGCGTAAGCGGACGATCCAGTAACCACCGAGCGCGGGTCATGGGAGCGCTTCGCACGGCGTTGCGCTGGGGGAGACGCCGATCCCTCGCCGCCGCCGGACCGCGGAGTGGTATGCTCGGCAAATGCGGGCTGCCGCGTTGATTCAGAAGGATTCAGGTCGCCCCAAGGACTTGCCGGCGGCCGTATGACAGGTGAGCATGCGGCAAACCGACTGCACGGGCCGTCGCCGTCGGCGCCGGCCACGCCAGGCGGGTGGGAGAAAGCCCCATGTCGGAGATGCGGCGACGCGAGCTCATCACGCTCCTCGGCGCCGCGGCGGCCGCATGCGGCGGATCAGCGTGCTCTTGCCGCTGCCGCCGAATATCATGGCAGGGTTCTTTGTCGAGCTGCGCCAGCTCGGCTTCGTCGAGGGCGAGAACCTGATCGTCGATCGCAGGGGTTTCTCCGCACGCTACGAGCAGTATCCGGTTCTGGCGGCGGAGCTGGTCGAGGCCAAGGTGGATGCGATCATGTGCGGCGGAGAGGCCGCCGTTCGAGCCGCCCAGGCGGCGACGCGAACGATTCCCATCCTCGCGATCGCCGACGACATGATCGGAACGGGGTTGGTCCCTTCGCTCGCGCGCCCGGGCGGTAACACCACTGGCATCAGCATCCTCGCCGGCGACCTCGACGGCAAACGGCAGGAAATTCTGATCGATCTCATCCCCGGCGTGCGCCGGATCGCCGCGCTCTCCGATGCCCATACCAACACGCCGGGCCAGCTGCGGGCGCTGCAGGAGGCGGCCGGCACGCGCGCGGTCGAGCTCTCGATCCATCCGGTCGACCGACCGCAGGAGATCGCGCCGGCCGTTGCGGCAGCCAAGGCCGCCGGCGCCGCCGCGCTCAACGTGCTCGCCTCGCCGCTCCTCCACGACAACGTTCCGACGATTTTGGCGAAGACCGCGGAGTTGCGTCTGCCGGCCGTGTACCAATGGCCGGAGATCGCCGAACAGGGCGGGCTCGTCGGCTATGGCCCGCGCTTTTCCGAGGTCTTTCGGCAATGGGCCCGCCAGCTCCAGAAGGTGCTCGCAGGCGCCACGCCAGCCGACCTGCCGGTCGAGCAGCCGACCAAGTTCGAGCTCGTCATCAATCTCAAGACCGCCGCGGCGCTCGGCCTCGAGGTGCCGCCGACGCTCCTCGTCCGCGCCGACCAGGTGATCGAGTGACCGCGCCTGATTCGATCCGAGCCCTAGGTTTCAGGCGGGACAACGACGCAGTAGAGGTGATCGGGTTGTCCATCGCAACGACGCAGTAGAGGTGATCGGGTTGTCCATCGAATTTGAAAGGAGCGCAAACGTGAAAGCCTAGGTCCGGGGCCGACTGTCTCAAGATTTTGCCCGCAGGAACGGATACCCACGCGCCGTTGACCTTCACCTCGTAGTGGCCCCCGACCTGTCTCCCCGAGGTAGGGCGACAATCGGTAAGATTGCAGCAAGGGCTTTTGGTATCGGGGCGTTCGAGGGTTTGGTAGAAGCCGTGATGCCACGCGTCATGGTCGTGGCCGAGATGGCCTTCCTGCGCTGCCGCATGAGACCACAGCACCGCAAGCACAAAACCCACCGTCGCGATGAAGCTCATGGTGGGGCTCCTTCTGAAATGAGCCCGCTCCCAAGCAAATGAACGATCGGCGGTCGGATCGGTTCCTCGAAGGCCCACTTGCGATGCCGGGGTCAAGCCTGGTCAAACGTGGGCGTGACAGGTCGCGAGGCAGTGCCGTTGGTATGAGTCGTCACCAAAATGGAAATGGCCACGATGGAGGCGAGCATGGAAGCGAACAAGGTCTATTTCATGGTTCGAGCCGAGGTGGCAAACGAGCTTGACCGCCGGAAATTCGATCAATGGTATGGGACGCACCATTTGCCCTTGGCGATGGACAAGTTTCACGCCGAGAAGGGCTGGCGCTTCTGGAGCCGCAGCGACCCGTCGGTCCACTATGCGCTCTACCAGTTCAGTGATATGGCGACGCTGCGCAACCGCCTCGAGTCCCCGGATTTCAAGATGCTCGTTGCCGACTTCGATCAGGCATGGCCGCAGGTGACGCGCAGCCGCGACCTGATCGAGGCCGTGCAAGAGAGCTAACGCCCCGGGCGAAGCACCCGTGCTCATGCCCTATCCACGCGCGCCCGCCCTGCGGGCCCTATCGTGCCGGGCGCGGAGGCTGAGTGGGGGCGCCGCCGTCGGCGCGCCGGTAGACCACGCGAAAACGACGGCCCGGTTGAGGCGCGCTCCGACGCAAGCCAAACCACCCCCGTCCCCGACGGACCGGGGTCACTCAATAACGGAAAACGCGGCGCCGTTCGTCTGTGCGATTCGCTGCGATCCTACCGGACTTCGACGTCGACCCCGGGGCGTCGCGTTCTGAATTCAATCCCCGGTTCTCGTCGTTCCCGGCGCTCTTCGATTATTACGTCTCGGTCGCGTCGGCTCCGACCGATCGTGATGTCGCGGTCGCCCCTCTCGACGCAGCGTTCCCGGCACACCGGTCCGACGCAATCCTGGCGACACACGCGCTCGGCGCTCGCTGGCTGCGAAAGCAATGTGGTGCCAACGATGGTAGCGGCCGCCGCGACGGCGTAGAGTGTTCGCATCTTGGGTTCCTTTCGGTTGTTGGCGATCGATAACTCCTCTCTCCCCGTGTCGGTTCCTTTAGCGGGACGGTTGCTCCCACTCTTCCTCATTCACGGGTGGGCAGGGGATGGAGTATGATTCCCGGTGAGTATCCCTGCCCCGGCGTCGGCTGTGGGAACAGCCGTGAAGGAGAGAACCATGAAGCGCGCTTTTCTCGCCGTCTTGCTGTCGGTCTTCGCGCTTGGCTCGGCAATCGCACAGCCCGGAACCTGCGAGAGCAAAGCGATAGGGAAGGACGGAAAACCCCTTGCCGGTGCCGCGAAGGCGAGCTTCATGCAAAAATGCAAGCGGGAGACCTGCGAAGCCAAAGCAGTGGGCAGCGACGGCAGGAAGCTGTCAGGTGCCGCAAAGGCCGGCTTCATGAAGAAATGCGAGGCCGAGCAGGCATGAAGCGAACGTGCGCTGAATGACCCCGCGCGAGACATTCGCGCCTGTCACGCTCGGCCACATCCGCTCGCGCGGCTGCCGTGATCTTCTGGTCTACTGCGAGTCCGGCCACTGCCATCACAGCGCGCTCATGAACGGGGATTGGTTGCCGGACGAGACGCCGGTGCGGTCGCTGTGCTCGCGCATGGTGTGCTGCGGCTTGATCGGCGCCGACGTGCGACCGGACTGGTCGCCGCATACGAATCACGTTTAACCCGCTCGCCACGGCCCAAGCCGCCCGGAGCAACGGTGAGCCCTTCGGCCGCGGCCCCGCCGGTCGCGACGTGATCAGTGCCGCTGCCGCGGGCGCGGGGAACGACGTCGTGCAGCCGCGGCTCCCACTCGGTGCGGTGCAGCCCCATGGATGTGGTATGGTTGCGATATATGAGGGCCGGGCGGCGCCGCGGTTCAGAACGTTTCAGCTTTGCCCCAAGGACTTGCCGGCCGCCGCGTGGCGGGCTGAGCGTGCGGGAGGCCGACCGCACGGGCATTCGCCGGCCGAGTGCGAGGCGACGCCTCGTCACGCGCGCTCCTCAGGATGAGGTCGGAATGAAGGCCGCGCTTTCGGCCGACGAGGTGACTAAATGAGGCGCCGCGCATTCATCACACTCCTCGGCGGCGCGGCTGCTTGGCCGGTCGCGGCTCGCGCGCAGCAGCCGATTGGCCAAGCCGGGAAGATGCCCCGGGTAGGCCTCTTGATGCCCGGCCCCGCTGCGCATTCGGCAACCATTCTCGAGCCATTCTACCAAGGCCTGCACGAGCTCGGATACATCGAGGGGCAGAACCTGGCCCTCGAGCGCCGGGATGCGGAGTGGAAGTCGGATCGGCTTCCCGAGCTCGCGGCCGAGTTGGTGGCGCTCAAGGTTGACGTCATTGTCGCGTGGAGCACGCCCGCAGCCCGTGCCGCCAAGCAAGCCACCAACACGCTCCCCATCATCGCGGCGGTGATGGCCGATCCCGTCGGCGACGAGCTGGTCGCCAGCCTGGCACGGCCGGGTGGAAATATCACCGGGACGACCTTTCTCGGCCCGGAGCTGGTCGCCAAACGCCTGCAGTTGCTCAGGGAGATCGTTCCCGGACTCTCTCGTGTGGCTGCCCTCTGGCATCCCCGTGCGTACGGCGAACGCACGATGGCAGGCGTATTGAAGGAAATCGAGGTTGCCGCCAGGACCTTGGGAATGCAGCTTCAACTCGTGCCCGCGGCTGGCCCCGACGAAATCGCCGGCGCATTTTCCGCCATGACCGGAGAGCGCGCCGAGGCTTTCATCGTCTTGCCCAGCCCGATGTTGTTCGGCGAGCACAGGCGCATCGTGAACCTCGCGGCCGACAACCGACTGCCGGCGATGTACCAGGCGCGCGAGTTCGTCGACGCCGGAGGCCTCGTGTCCTACGGAACGAACCTGAACGACCTGTTCCGGCGGACCGCCGCGTATGTGGACAAGATCCTCAAGGGGGCGAAGCCGGCGGACTTGCCCGTGGAACAACCGACCAACTTCGAGCTCGTCGTCAATCTGAAGACTGCGAGAGCGTTGAGCCTGACGATTAGTCGCGAATTCCAGTTGATTGCCGACGAGGTGATCGAGTGACACGGCGCAAGGTCATCGCGCTTCTCGGCAGCGCCGCGGCCGCCTGGCCGCTCGCGGCGCGCGCGCAACCGGCGGGGAAGCCGCCGACCATCGGGTACCTCGGCGGCGGCACGCCGACAAGCCAGCGCGCATGGGTCGACGCCTTTGTCCAGCGGCTGCGCGAGCTCGGCTGGATCGAGGGCCGCACCGTCGCGATCGAGTACCGCTGGGGGGAGGGACGCGCCGAGCGCTACGCCGAGATCGCGGCCGAGTTCGTCCGGCTCAAGGTCGATGTCGTTCTCGCAGGCGGAACCGAAGCGGCGATCGCGGCACGGCAGGCGACATCGGTCATCCCGATCGTCTTCCCGACGGCAGGAGACCCGGTCGGCAGCCGCCTGGTCGCTTCCCTGGCCCGACCGGGCGGCAACGTCACCGGTCTGTCAAACCTGGGAAGTGACCTCGCTACCAAACGCCTCGAGATTCTGCGTGAGGTTTTCCCAGGACTGCGTCGGTTGGCCACCATGGCCAATGCCGAATATTCAGGCGGCGTGACGGAGATTGCTGAGATTCGCGCGGGGGCGCGCACACTCGGCCTTGAGGTCGTCCCATTGCCAGTCCGGCGCGTGGAGGATATCGCGTCCGCCTTCGAGGGGCTCAAGGACCGCGCGGAGGCGCTTTATGTTGTCGGCGACCCGTTCATGAACACGCACCGGGTCCGCATCAACACCTTTGCGCTCGCCGCACGCCTGCCGACGATGTTCCCGCAACAGGAGTACGTCGAAGCGGCCGGTCTGATGTCCTATGGCGCGAACTTCCCCGACCTGAACCGGCGCGCCGCCGACTATGTCGACAAGATCCTACGCGGCGCGAAGCCGGCCGACCTTCCGGTCGAGCAGTCGACCAAGTTCGATCTCGTCATCAACCTGATCACGGCAAAGGCTCTCGGCCTCGAAATTCCGCCGACGCTGCTCGCCCGCGCGGACGAGGTGATAGAGTGAACCGGCGCGAGCTCGTCACGCTCGCCGGTGCCGCGGTCGCCTGGCCGCGCGCGGCGCGCGCAATAGGGCGACCAGGGACCTGGGTCAGTCCGGCTTGGCGCCGGCGAACTTGATGACCTTCGCCCACTTCTCGGTTTCTTCCGCGATGCGCTTTGCGTACTCGGTGGGCGAAAGGGGGAGCACCATGCCGCCAAGGTCGGCAAAGCGTGCCTTCGTCTTGGGCTCGGCGAGGGTGGCGTTGATCTCCCGGTTGAGCGTGTCGATGATCTCGGCCGGCGTGTTCTTCGGCGCGCCGATGCCGGCCCACGCGCTCGTCTCGAAACCCGGCACGAAATCGGCCACGGTCGGGATGTCGGGGAGCCCCTCCCAGCGCGTCGCGGCGGTCACCGCCAATGGGCGCAGCCTGCCGGCCCTGATGTGCTCGATCGACGAGGGCATGTTGTCGAACATGACATGGACCTGTCCGCCGATCAGGTCGGTCAGCGCCGGCGGCGCCCCCCGATAAGGGACATGCAGCATGTTGACGCCGCTCATCATCTTGAACAGCTCGCCGGTCACGTGGGCGACCGACCCGTTCCCCGCCGAAGCGAAGCTGATCTTGCCCGGATTGGCTTTGGCGTAGGCGATGAACTCGGGAACCGTCTTGGCCGGAAATGAGGGATTCACCTCCATGACTTGAGGCACGCGGTAGATACTCGCGACCGGCACGATATCGCGGATGAAATCGTAACTGAGCTTCTCGTAGAGCGTGGCGTTGATCATGTTGTTGGAGCCGACGGCGAGCAGCGTATAGCCGTCCGGGGGCGCACGCACGACGACCTCGGTAGCGATGTTGCCGCCGGCGCCCGGCCGATTCTCGACGATGAATTGCTGGCCGAGCCGCTCGGACAGCCGTTGACCGATCAGGCGCGTGACGATGTCGATCGCCTGGCCGGGGGCAAATCCGACCATCAAGCGCACCGGCCGCGACGGATAGGATTGCGCCGGCGCGCCCCGTGGCAATATCGGCAGGGTGATGGCGCCCGCGGCCAGGCGCAGAAATTGACGGCGTCGAAGCTTCATGGCGTTGCCCAGGTCCTGTCCGGGCGGCAGACTATCACACCGTTGCATCCGCCACGAGATGGAAACCCCGGCGTTGGTACCGCCGTAGCGTGCTCGGTGCGGTAGCGGCCCCTGGATGTGTTATGGTCGGCACGACTGGAAGGCCGGGCCACGCTTCGGTTATGTGGATTACTCAGGAGGGGGAAGACATGGTCACGCCGGTTGTGCCGAGTCAGTTTGAGCTTGGCAAAAACAAGATCGTTCACAAACCGACGCGGGCGACGTTTAACTTCGACACAGGCCACACCACCTTCAAGAGCGTCAATTGGGGACGTGCGGGTGAGCAATTATCGACTGGCCAAGATTACCGAAAAGACGACGTCATGCGGGTTGCTCAGCAGTTGTTGAGCAAGTT
>WNFD01011263.1_pt1 | contig 21594 bp, 19 predicted proteins | sample 5400491 | NCBI WGS metagenome assembly WNFD01 (sample SAMN13153343, study PRJNA577476) | soil metagenome | isolation source: 120 cm saprolite under Douglas fir tree site 2 hole 2 replicate 2 | place: USA:California | collected 2015-04-18
CCGCTGCCGAATCCAATGACCGGCAATATCCCGTGGAATCAGTCTCAACCTCCGGGAGCGGCGCCCGTCGAGAAGAGCTGGAAAGCCGCGGAAGTAATTCCGGTGCAATGCAACATCCATCCCTGGATGCACGGATGGTTTGTTGTGGTTAAGGGGCCCCACGCGACTAGCGACAGTAAAGGCGCCTACACGATTAGTAACGTGCCCCCCGGAAATTACACCGTCACGGCCTGGCAGGAGGCAGCCGGCACCCAGACTCAAAAAGTGACGGTTGCGGCGGGTACAGCGGGAACTGCCAATTTCACGTTCAAGGCGAAGTAGTAGCACCTCAACGGGATACTGCAGCACCATGGAATCACCGATCGCCGCAGTTTAAAGCTGCGGCGATTTGAACAAGAAAAACGGCCTGATGCCGGGTAAAGGTAGGACCCTATGGCGAAGATATTCGCGGTGACGATCATCCTGATCGCAATTGCTTCGGCCGTTCCCATCGTGATGCACATGTGGCCCATGCCGCAGGATATCTCCACCCACGGTCATCTGATCGATGACCAGTATGCGGACACGATGCTGGAAGCGGGCATTTCGTTCCTCGCCTCCCAGTTCCTCCTGGCCTTCTTCATCTGGAAGTTTTCCGCTCCAAAGCCCGGGGATAAGATCAAGAACCTTCCCGGTGGCGCCGCAGGCCTGGTGGCTGCTGCCTTCCTGCTGGTCGGGACGGAGGCCTTGGCTCTGGGCGTGTTCGGGACCAAGGCCTGGGCCAGCGTGTATTTCACCCCGCCGGCGGCCAATGCGATTCCAGTGCAAGTCCAGGCCGGACAGTTTGCCTTTTATTTCCGCTATCCCGGTCCCGACGGAACTTTCGGCCCGATTCATCCCGAACAGATCAGTGAAGCCAATGCGAACTTTTACGGTTTGGATACAACGCACGATCAGGATTCGAAAGACGATATCGTCGCCGCTGAGATGGCAATTCCGGTGAATCGCGAGATTCACCTGCTGATGCATTCCAAAGATGTGGGACACTCCTTCTATGTCCCAGAATTGCGCATCCAGCAGGACTTCGTCCCCGGATTGGACGTTTCGGTCCACTTCACGGCCACGAAAATTGGCAAGTACGAAATCGTCTGCACCCAGCTTTGTGGCCTCGGGCATTACAACATGAAGGCGTATCTCGAGGTGAAGTCCCAGGAAGATTACGATAGCTGGATCAAGCAACAGGCGGCGCTGCAGTAGCTGCCATAGGTGTAGGCAGGATCTGGATAGACCAAACATCTCTTTTGAGGTGAGGTGAGCACAATGCACGATATGTCCACACATGCGGTGCAGCACGGAGCTCCGACCAGCTTCATTCGGAAGCATGTTTTCAGCCTTGACCACAAAGTCATTGGCAAGCAGTATTACGCGCTGGCGCTGCTCGCCGCCCTGGTCGGCATGGTGCTGTCCTGGATCATGCGCATCCATTTGGGCTGGGGAAGCTTCGCCATTCCCGGGCTCCATCTGCTTTCCAGCACGGGCGCCCCGGGCAACGTACTGACGCCCGAGTACTATCTGCAACTGATGACCATGCACGGAACGATCATGGTGTTCTTTGTGCTCACGACCGCCCCGTTCGCCGCATTCGGCAATTTCTTCTTGCCCATCCAGACGGGCGCCGAAGACATGCCGTTCCCGCATTTCAACATGATGTCGTTCTGGGTCACGTTCGTGGCCTTCGTGGTTCTCGTCGCCTCGTTCTTTGCCGGCGATGGGCCAACTCTGGGTGGCTGGACGCAGTATGCCCCGTTGAGTGCTATCGGTTCGGTTGGCGGCCCCGGCGAGGGTATCGGCGTGGTTCTTTGGGCAAGTTCGATTGGCCTTTTCTGCATTGGCCAGTTGCTGGGCGCTTTGAACTTCATCACTACAACCCTCGACATGCGCTGCAGAGGCATGTCCCTGATGCGGCTCCCGCTCAGCGCCTGGGCCTGGTTCATTACCTCGATTATGGGCCTGACGGCATTCGCGGTGCTGATGCCCGCCTGCATCCTGCTCATTCTCGATCACGTCGCGGGAACCAGTTTTTTCGTAGCTTCGAACCTGGTAATCAACGACCAGGTGTTGCCGCATTCCGGGGGATCGACTTTGCTCTGGCAGCATCTGTTCTGGTTCTTCGGACATCCTGAGGTCTACATCGCAATCGTGCCGGGCATGGGCATTATTTCGCACATTCTCATCACCAACATGCGCAAACCGATGCTCAGCCACAGAGTGCTCATTTATTCCATGGGAGCCCTGGCCGCCCTCAGCTACATGGTTTATGGCCACCACATGTTCGTCAGCGGGATGAATCCTGTCTCCTCGCTGGCCTTTTCTTTCCCCACGCTGGTGATCACCATTCCATCCACAATCATCGTGCTGATCTGGCTGGGCAGTCTGTATGGCGCTAAGTTACGGATCAACTCGGCATCGCTATTCTCGCTGGGCTTCGTTTCGATGTTCATCAGCGGCGGCGTGAGCGGCTTTTTCCTGGCCCAGCCTTCGATCGACATCATGTTGCACGCCACTTATTTCGTGGTCGGCCACTTCCACCTGGTGATGGGCGTCGCCGCCATGTTCGGCATCTTCGCTGGAACTTACTTCTGGTTTCCCAAGATGGCCGGCCGCATGATGAATGAGACTTTGGGCAGAGTCCACTTCTGGATGAGCTTCGTGGGCGCGTACTGCATCTTTATGCCGTTCCATTACCTCGGAATCGCCGGGAACGTGCGCCGCTATCAGGCCTTTACCGACGATTACCTGATCCCGCTGATCCCCGTGCACAAGTTCATCACCATCGCGGCACTATTCACGGGCGTCGCCCAGTTGATTTTCGTCTACAACCTGATCCACAGCCGCTTCAAGGGCGAAATTGCCCCGAACGACAATCCATGGGAAGGCACTTCGCTGGAGTGGAGTACGGCCACGCCGCCGCCCCACAACAACTTTGGCGACAAGATGCCGGTGGTTTATCACGACCCTTATCAGTACAGCGTCGAGGGTGCAAGCACCGACTATGTAATGCAGACCTCGCCGGAAAAACTTAACAGCCCGAAAGAAGAAAAGTAATCTTCCAGCAGGGCTGGGATCTTTCACCAAGGGAGAGAGGTAGCAGTATGGCGACAACAGTCCACGAACCGCCAAAAATCGAGCTGGACCGTTTACCGAGCCAAGGCTCAGGCAACGGGGGCTGGCGGAATCTTGTTCCCGCGGATGGAGACCTGCGGCGGGTCAAGGACTATTCTCCTCTTCCCGCCAGTACCGGCATCTGGGTGGGGTTGGCGTCGATCACCATGACTTTTGCCGCCTTCACCAGCGCATTGGTCGTTCGTCAGGGGGCCTCGCCGGATTGGCGCCACATCACTTTGCCCCCCGTGCTTTACCTGAACACTCTGGTGATCATTGCCAGCAGCGTCACGCTTGAGATCTCGCGCCGCCGGGTTGCGGCATTTATGGGCGGTTTGAAAGATCGGGCCACCAACCCCGCTCGCTGGCTCTATATCACCCTTTTCTTGGGACTGCTCTTTGTTGCAGGCCAGACTTTCGCCTGGCTGCAACTCAAGGCGCAGGGATTCGGACTCGCGACCAATGTGAGCTACTCCTTTTTCTACGTGCTGACTGTAGCCCACGCCCTGCATTTGCTCGGAGGACTCGGTGGACTGGCCCGCGTCATCGGAAAGTTAAGCAAGTCTGTGCTGAAACGCAGCACTCTGGACGCCACTTCGCGCTACTGGCATTTCATGGGTGTCCTGTGGGTGTACCTGCTTTTTCTGCTTTGGATGAAGCTCTAACCCAGTTAAAGGTAGGAGGCAACGTGAGCCAAGCCGATTTGACGATACAAGGACACTCCAGTGCGGGAGCAATGGCTGAACCCGCGTTCTCGGTCCCCGCAAAGAAGATGGCGATGTGGCTGTTCATCATCGCCGACTCCGCAACCTTTGCCGGTTGTCTTGTCGCCTATGGATTTATACGCAACGCAACTCCCAATTGGCCAAGGCCATTTCACAGCATTACCAATGTTGCGGTCATGACTCTCATCCTCCTGACCAGCAGCTTGACCATGCTGATGGGAGTAAGAGCAGCCCAGGCCGGCGACAAGCCTAAGGCTTTCCGCTGGGTCATGATTACGGCTGTGGCCGGAGTTCTGTTTGCCGTCCTTCACCTCAAAGAATGGATGGGCATGATCTCCGAAGGGGCGACACTGTTTCACAACCCGTGGGGCACGCCGCTGTTCAGTTCGTTATTCTTCAGTATTACCGGCTTGCACCTGCTGCACGTGACCGGCGGCGTCATCGCTCTGATCGCAGTGGGAATTCGCTACCAGGGCGGACGCTACAAGGCCGACGATCTTGAAATCACGGGACTTTACTGGCACTTCGTAGACTTGGTTTGGATGTTCGTCGTGCCGCTGGTTTATCTTTTGAATATCGCTCACTGAGACTGGAAAGAGGCAGGAGCCGCGCTATGACTACCGCTGAAACGCACAAGAGTAGTGGGATGGGGAAGGACTTGGCCGCCTACGTTTGCCTGCTGGGCCTGGCTGGAATACAGTTCGTGATCGCCTATCAAAATATCAGCGTGCAGCAGATGTTCGAGCGTATGCTGATTGTGGCGATCGTCGAGGCCGGGCTTGCGCTTTTGTTTTTCATGCATTTGGCAGACAACCGGGGCCTGCGGTGGTTCGTCATCATTTTTACGGTCGCCGTCATCCTGGGTATGCAGTACGGATGGACTGACAGCTTCCGCCTAACCAATGGCGTACCATGGGCGAAGTAGTCTTGGGCGAAACGGGTTACATCCGTCGGGAAACGTCGATGAAGCATTCGAGATCAATCTGGATTTTGGGAATTGCTCTGGTCGGACTAATCATCCTGCTGGTGCCAGTTCCGGCCTTTGCCCAGAGTTGCGCTCTCTGCTATACCCAGGCCGCATCCTCAGGATCTCGAATGATTCAAGCCTTGAAGAGCGGAATCATAATTCTTATTGCTCCGCCGACGTTCATGAGCCTAGGCGTAATCGTCGTCTGCTATCGCAGACGTAATAAAACCCGCGACGACATCGCCGAGTCAGACCACGAATGGAAGAAGGATGAGGGCGACCTCCCCTCGGACGATTCCCCCGGTAAGAATTGGTAGGGCGCTTCGTCTCCGGGCATGCCTTCAGGCATGCCGCAAACATTGGATTGTGTTTCACGCCTTTAGGCGCTGCATCCAGCCTACTTCACATCTCGGTTTATTTCTTGTAAATCACTCCCCCCTTCATCACGAACGATACATTCTGCAGCGCACCGATATCCCGTAACGGATCTCCCTGAACCGCGATGACGTCGGCCAGATAGCCCGCCTCCAGCGCGCCAATCTGACCGTCCCACCCCAGCAGCTTCGCCCCATTGAGCAAGTCAGCCTGCATCACCGCCAACGGCGACATCCCGTACTTCACCATCAGCGCGAATTCCCGCGCCTGCGTTCCGTGAGGAAATGGCCCGACGTCGGAACCAACCGCCATGGGAACTCCGGCCGCGATCTGTTTACGAAATTCCTTTTCGTGCAAATCCAACATCGTATGTTCCCGGGCAGCCTGCGCCGGCGTGCCGGCGTGATCGGCAAAATAATCGAAAATAGTAAACGTAGGCACCGCGAAAATCTGCTTCTCCCGCATCAGTCGCATGGTCTCGTCGCCAAGCTGGTTGGCATGGTCAATGGAGGCAACGCCGGCCCGCGCCGCAAACAAAGTCCCCGGTTCGCCGGTGGCATGCACAGCAACCCGCTTCCCCGTTCGTGCGGCTTCTTCCACCGCAGACCTGAGTTCAGCCTCCGTGTACTGATAGTTGGTAGATAACTGGCCGTTGCGCACCGTGTCAGGCCCAGTCTCATAAATCTTGATGAAATCCGCGCCTTCCTTGAACTGCTGTCGAATCGCAGCGACTAGTTCATCCTTATTGTTCGCGTAGGTCGCATTGGACAGCACATGCTGCGCCGGATTGAATTTGTTGGCATCTTCATGTCCGCCCAGGATGTCGATCGCATTTCCGCTGACGCGCAACCGGGGGCCCGGAAACAGCCCTTCGTCAATCGCATTGCGAACCGCGGTATCAGCCGATCCCGCGCCTTCCGTGCCCATATCACGCTCCGCGGTGAAGCCTGCCATCAGATCGTCGCGAGCCGCGGATAGGGCGATGATTGTGCGCTGCGGCACGGATTCCTGCACAGTCTGCAAGTCCTCCGCGCCCGGATGCAGAAACAGATGAACGTGCGCATCGATCAACCCAGGCAACAGCGTGCGGTCTCCCAGATCAATGACCTCCGCCTCTGCGGGATGCTTTACCGACGCGCCCGCCTCCGCGATTCGCTCGCCCTCCACCCGCACTTCGCCCGGCGTCACTAGCCGCCCGCTCTTCACGTCCAGTAAACGAGCCGCGTGCAGCACTATCGCATGTTGAGTTGAAGGCTGAGATTGCGCCTGTCCCGCCGAAAGCCCCTGCAGCACGCATGGCAGGAGCAGGGATAACAGAAGGGAATGTGGTTTTGTCATGGTTGTCAGCAGGGAATGGTACCACCTCGGATTCACCGAATCCACGTAGGGACAACCGGCCGTGCGGCAATCTCAGGGCAGCTCTCCGCTGTCCTTCCGAGCGCCGCGAGGTTCCGGTCGCGCAACTTTCAGCGCCGGTTGTTTACCCGCCGAGCTCCAGTCCCTTCAACTGTTCGAGTAGAGATTTTTCGACTCTCTTCCGGTGCTCTGCCGTCAGCTTCTTCCCCTCCGACGTCAAATAGAAAGTGTCGATCGCCATCTGTCCCTCAGTATCGATCAGCGCGATTTCAATGTTGCACCGCTGCTGCGAAAGGCAGGAACTGACGCGATGCAACAGGCGCGGCCGGTCCTGCGCAATCACCTGCAGCAAGGTGCTGGTCGATGAACATTCATCGTCGAAATCAGTCCGGGTCTCAACCACCACCTTGACCCGGGCATGTTTCTCGCTGCGCTGGCGATCACGCAGCATCCGATCGAGATCCGCCGTACCCGCCAAAACAGCAGTGATGCTCTGCTTGAAGCGCTGCCACTCTGACATGTTTAACTCGAGCGTGCGAAAGCGGTCGGTGAAGTAGAGCGCATCCACAACCTCCGGTCAAAGTCGCAAATAATGACGGCCGGTCTTTTGTTACCAGTGTGAGTTCATACCAATGCCGTCCCCGCTTCAAATCCACTTGCACTGGATCGTGGCCAAATTCCTCAGCCATGGCCATGTGGCGCATTACTTCTTCGGCGGAGTGCACCAGCAAATACCTCTGCGGAAATCCTTCCACAAACTCTTTAAACTTAGCGCCGGTTAGCGGAGCCAGGCTGCGCAAGCGCGCCAGTTTTTCGTCACCGGCATCCCCGTGCACGCGGTGGTCCGCACTGCGGTTCAGATAATTCGCGGCGCCAATGTAGAGTTGCCACACGTTTTCCGCCTTCCACGGCGTCAGGGCCTCCGGATTCACCGCCTTGATATCCGCATACGTGAGCAGGCACAACATCTTCAGCCGCTCCGGCGTGCCCATCTTCTCCGCGAACGCCGCGACGGTTTCAGGATTGAAAATATCCCGCCGCAGTTGCGCCGACATTTCCAGGTGGTTCCCAATCAAAAATAATACTGACGCGCGTTCTCCCGGCTCGACATCCAGACGGTCCAGGCAGCGGCCGGCGATCTCCATGCTTGCCTCCACGTGATTCCCACCTGGTACCCCTTTCCCCGTGTCATGTAGCAACAGCGCGAGGTAGAGCAACTCGGGATCCTCCAGTTCGCCCAGCAACTCCGCATACCGCTTATCCCACTCCGACTGCGATTGGTTCAACCGGTGCAAACATTCGATGGCGAGAATCGAGTGCTCGTCTACGGTAAAGCGATGATAGAAATCCCGCACCACCAACGAATCAATCGGCTTCAGTTCCGGCAGCAACAAGGTCAGCAGGCGCAGCGAATGCATGGCCCGCAGGGCTTCCGCCGCATGTGGCTGCAGCAGCGTTTCCTGCAGGTAGAGCCAGAGTTCCGCCCCTCGCGGCGGGGTCACCGCCAAAGCCGGAAGCGCTTGCTCGATTCGGTGCTCGGTGGTGGCACTCAGTTTTAACCCGTGGTGCGCCATGAAGTGGAATAGCCGCAGCAACATCTCGGGATCTTGCAAGGAAGAAGACTGCTGCAGAAAAATCAGGCCATCCACGACCGAAAAATCGGGACTCGCGGGCCGCGACTTCCAGCCCTGAAACTGCCGGCGCAGCGAAGACCAGGCCTCCGGAATCTCCTCCAGCAACTGCATCACCGTGCGTTGCACGGCGCGGGCATGCCCGAAGTAGATCCGCATCCAATCCGCAGCCGTCAGGTCTGCCGCATCCCCCGCTCCAATCTTCCGCGCCGCCGCTTCGTCCTGCGCCTCCCAGCTCAGCGCATTGTCGTCGCGGCCATGCCGGAAGTGCAGAAAACAGCGCGCTGCGATCAGGAACTCTAGAGCAGCATCCAACTGCTTGCGCACCGGCGCCCGCAACGAACTCGCGCCGGACCAGTCGCCCAGCTTGCCCATGGACGAGATCAGCGCCAGCCAGCAGGCCACGTTGTAATCGCGCAGCCCGCCCGGCGACTCTTTCAAATTCGGTTCCAGATGAAATACCGTCTGCCCGAATTTTCCGTGCCGCTCCCGGGTCACTTCGGCCAGTCCCTGCAGCAAGGGTTTGGACTCCCTCATCACAAGCTTGGGAATCACTTTGTCATGAAGGCGCACGAACAACTCGCGATCCCCCGCCAGATAGCGGCAATCAAGGAGAGAAATAGCGAATTCGGTGTTGTTTGGATCAAAACGGTCGCACTCCGCAAGTGTCCGCGATGCAGGACTCAACTTGAGCTTCAGATCCCACAGCTCTTGTGAAAATCTGCGGATCGCATCTTTATGAGTCTCCTCTCCGCTATGATCGGCATACAAGAAAAGCAAATCGATATCGGAATAAGGAAACAGCCAGCCGCGCCCGAAACCTCCAGTCGCCACCAGTGCGAAGCCGCGCGGGCCAGCTTCGTCGGCCGCCACTAAATCCTGCCAGAGACGCTTGAGGATGTCTTCGATCAGCCGCGTCCGTTGCGCGACCGCGGAACGGCCGTCTCCGGTCAAAGCAAAGTCGCCAGCAATCCGCGCCGATTCTTCGGCGATGGAAACCCGAAGTTCACCGATGAGTGAAGGAGCTGCCGTCATGAAGATGGGTCGAAGAAATCGATAATCGAGCTCTCATGCCGCATGTCCCTTGGGTGGGCTAGCAATACCTGCCTTACAGTGCTCCCTCGCCCCGCTCTTCATTACGGATGCGAATCGCTTCATCCACTCGCGTCAAAAAAATCTTCCCATCCCCGATCTTGCCCGTCCGCGCCGCCCCCAGTATGGCCTGCACGGCCTTCTCGACCATCGCGTCCGCCAGAACCACTTCCAGCTTGGTCTTGGGAATAAGATCCACGCTATACTCGCGGCCGCGATAGACCTCGGTGTGCCCCTTCTGCCGGCCATGCCCCCGCACCTCAATCACCGTCATGCCTTCGACGCCAATCTCCTGCAGCGCGCTCTTTACCGCTTCCAGCCTGGAGTTTTGGATGACCGCTTCAACCTTTGTCATGATTGTTCTCGAGCTCCAATCCCCTCCACATGCGCGGCTCTGAAATTCTACGCCGACGCTTCCCAGTAATAACCTTCTTCGCCGTGCTGCGACAAGTCCAGACCCTGGATTTCTTCCTCTTCGCTGACGCGCAACCCGATCGTCATGTCCACAAGCTTCAGGATCATCAGCGTGCCCACAATCGCGATCACCCATGAGATCGCCACAGCCGCGAACTGGTTCACCAGTTGGTGCGCATTCCCTTCCAATAGCCCCGATGGCAGCGGGTTCCCCTGCGCATCCTTGAATATCGGATTCACCGCGCTCGACGCAAAAACGCCCGTCAGCAGCGCCCCCAGCGTTCCCCCAACTCCATGCACGCCGAAAGCGTCCAGCGAATCGTCGTATCCAAAAACTGCTTTCACCTTGGCAACCATCCAATAGCAGAAGATGCCCGCGATCAAACCAATCAGCAGCGCCGGCATGGGCTTCACGAACCCGGAGGCTGGAGTAATAGCCACCAATCCCGCTACAGATCCCGAGATCGCACCCAGCGTGCTGGGCTTGCCGTTACGTAGCCACTCAGCGCCGGCCCATCCCGCTGCGGCTGCGGCTGCCGCAAAATGCGTGGCCACAAATGCGCTCGTCGCCAGACTCCCCGCGCTTAACGCACTGCCGGCGTTGAAGCCGAACCATCCTACCCACAAAAGACACGCGCCAATAAAGCTCAAGACCACGCTGTGCGGCGGCATCGGCTCTTTCGGATAGCCTATTCGCTTCCCCAGGTAAAGCGCGCAGACCAGCGCCGACACTCCGGAAGTGATGTGCACTACGGTACCGCCGGCAAAATCGAGTGTTGGAAATCGCCCGCCCAGAGCCGCGTTTAGCAGTCCACCCTTGCCCCACACCATGTGCGCCATCGGATCATAGACGACAATCGACCATAGAATCATGAACACCATCATCGCGCTGAACTTCATGCGCTCGGCAAATGCGCCCGCAATCAGTCCCGGCGTGATAATAGCGAACATGCATAGTCCACGTCGGGCGCGGCTCCCACGCCCCGCAAAAACAGATGGTGCAGCCCTCCAATAAAACTGTTACCTGAACCGAACGCCAGGCTGAAGCTGAACAGGCCCCACAGCACGGTGACGACCGCCATCAAGGCGAAACTCTGCATCATGGTGCCGAGCACATTTTTCTTGCGCACCAGCCCGCCATAGAATAGCGCCAGCCCAGGTCCCGTCATCATCAGAACCAAGGCTGAGCTTGTCAGCATCCAGCCGTTGTCGGCGGAACTCTTGGCGTCCGCTACTTGCTGCTCCAACCTGGCAATGCGGGCATTGGTGTCGGTGGAAGGTGCGGGCACCGCGGCTGGGGAAGCGGTTTGCGCCAGCAGCGGCTGGGAGAGAAGAACAAGCAACAGGACGAGGTGGAACCTGGGAATCAGCCGTTTCCCCATGAAGATTAAGTCTGCTCCCGCAAGCGAAGTCGGTCCGAACACAATACAACACGCGACTCACTCTATCGTCTGCTGCGCTTCGCGGCAATCGAAACTATTTATCGGCCCTATCAGGATTTATTATGCAAAAACGAAGCGGCGCTCACTTCGCCTGACCCTTCCGATCTGCGGGAGGCGCGAGCGGCTTGGCAAACTTCGCATCATCCACCGGAATATTCTGCTTAACCTCACTGATTTGAATGGTGAACCGCCCGCCCGGCCGCGCCAGTGTCCAGCGGAAGGGAATCTTCACTCCTCCTGCGTCGCGGTAATCCGCATAGTCGATTTGCGTTGGCAACCGCCCCAGCGGCGTCTCTCCAAATCGAACCAGCCGCAGCAGCAACCCCGATTGCTGGTCAAAGTACAACCTGAGCGGCGGCTTGCCCTCCCGCCGTCCTACCACAAGGTAAGCATCGTGGCCGCCGATCTTCTCCGTTCCTTGCAGCCGCGCTTCGCTGAACATCCCTCCCAGATGCGTTGCAAAATGAAGATCCGCATCCATCGCCGCCGCGTCGATGTCCGGTCCATGCATCTCGCGTGCCGGTCTGCCCGGAAATCCCAACCAGCCTTCATGACCATCGAAAGCGGTCACGCTATCTCCGTCAGGCGTGTGCGTGATCGAGATCCGCTTGTCCGTATCCTTCGAGAGAATGTCGATCGGAACATTTCGGTCGCCGAAGGTAATCGTGCCCTTCATCATCCGGCTCGTATTCTTTTCAATTGCAGGCGCTCCGCCCACGGCCTGCAGATACTTGTCGAACAACTGGTCGGGCAGCGGCCCGTTCGGTTCCTTCGTTTCCGCGCTTCCGCTCTCTCCCTCTTCCCCTTTCTTCGCTTCGCTCATCACTGGTTTCGCCGCTTCCGCCATCACCGGAGGCATTCCCACTGGATCGGTGCTGCCCCGGTGACAGGAATAGCAGGTCACTTCGCGATGCCCCTCAAAGTTGTCCTTATTGATGGCGAACATCATCTCTATCATCTTCCGCGCAGTCTGCTTGGGCTTCTTGTCGTCTTTCTCGAATGCGCCCTCTACGTGACAGAATTCGCACTCCACGCCCAACGACACCGTAATGAACTGCATCCCGGGAATTAACTGGTCAGCAGGAATTCCCTTGAGAACCTGGATGTTTTTGAATTGTTCTTCCGCCTTCCTTGGCTCGGCAGCGCTAGAAGGCGCAGGCGTTCCGCTCGATTGAGCCTTCGCGGCTTCCAGGACAACTCCGCCCCCTGCCAGAAATGCGATCATCCCGACACCAATAACTAAGATCTGCTTGCGCTTCATCGGCTGTCGCCCCCAAAGAAAATGTTGGAGCAATCTCTTCTCCACGATTTCCGCGGCATTTCTCTGCGCCTTCTGCGATTCAAGCTTCCGCCTGGCGTCAGTAGAAACGGCGTGCAACCCTATGGCCGATTACTGTACACGTACTTGCCCGAAAGCTCCGCGATGACTACCTTCGCTGGCAAAAGCCTGTCTACCGTTGCTTTCTGGTGTGGAGGCACGAACAAGAATACCCGTCCGGCCCCGGACCAGTCTTGCTGCAGATCCGCATCGCTCAAATAAATCTTGGGCGCATCCGCGAAGGTTGACCCGAACCACATCGATGTCGTTCGTCCCTCGACCAGATCAATCGGCCGCTGCGTATAAAACAGAAGCGATGATCCAAACGCCTGGTCGCCATAAATCATTACCTTGTCCTCTGGACGGACCCGCATCATAATCTCCTGCGCCAATCGCTTCGAGGAAAGATACGGGCCAAAACGTCCCAAGGCAATATGCGCCGCCACGAGAAAGACTGCTAATCCAGACCCCAGCACCCAGGTTGCGGAATAATGTCGGCGATACAGACGTAGAACGAATGACAGCAGCGGAGCCAAGAGCAACACCACGGCGGCGAGAACCGCCGGCAGCCGCAGCGCCGCAAACGACGCGTAACTTAAATCCAGCATGTGCGACGTTGAAAGCGTGTAGGCACTTAAATCCTGCCTGGCCAGCACATTGCCAATGTCGGCCTCAAATGGCAGGTTCCGCGATTGCCACAGACCCACCGTCAGCATGGCGCTGGCCACGATTCCAATAACGGCAAGCAAACCCGCGGAAGTCGTCAGCCAACCCGCCCGCTCTTCGCCCCCACACTCCAACCGCTCACACTGCGCTATCCCGTCCGCCAGTAAAAGCAGAAGCGGCAGGTACGCGGGAAACGTGTAGTACTCCTGGTTGGTGGAAACGGCGAAAAAGATCAGAACCACTCCCGCCAGAATCCAGCACAACAGCCGGGTACGTGAAGCCAGATCACGTCGCTGGATCTCGCTTTGGCCGGCTGTTCCGAACCTGGTGCGCCCACCGTGCCACTCTCGTACTGCAATCTTCAGCGCAGCCGGCAGGTACAAGCTCCAGGGGAAAAGCCACACCAGATGCAGACTCCAATACAGCGCAGCAGGAAGCTTGTTGTAATCCCGCGGATAACGCTTTCCCAGGAACCGCAGGAAATGTTCATTCACAAAATAAAACCAGAAAAAACCGTGATGACCGGCCGTACCAGGATTCCGCAAGCCCGCCGCAATGTGCCACGGCGCGGCGATCACCAGAAATAATACCGAACCTGAGATCAGCCGGAACTCCCGCCAGCGCCGCCAGTCTCCCGTAACCAGCAGAAAGAAAAACGCCGCCCCACAGAGAAATACCAGCGCGATCAACCCTTTCGTCAGCATGCCCAACGCGATCAGCGCGTATCCCGCGTACCATCGCCAAACCGCAGCCTCAGGCTCCAGTGTCGTCAGAAAGAAATACAATGCCCCTGCAATCAGCAGGCTCAACAACACCTCCGGAATCAGAATCCGGGTAAACAAGTAAACGCCCGCGCAGGTGTAGACAAATAGTCCGGCATAAATCCCTGTCCGCTCATCGAAGGAGCGACGGGCCCACAAAAATGCCAGCAGGCCCAGAAGCATCACCGACAGCACCATCGGCAGTCGCGTACTGAATTCATTCACGCCCAAAATCTTGTAGCTGAATGCCACCAGCCAATAGGGAAGCGGCGCCTTCTCCAGATACCGCACCCCATTGATATGCAGCGTGACATAGTCTCCGGACACAACCATCTCGCGTGCCGCCTCGGCGTGCGTGCCGTCGGCGTCATCCAGCAGTCCCGGAGTGAACATTGACCCTACATAAACCGCCAAAAACACGAACGCCAACGCCCAGCGGGACACTCTGGAGCCGCGCATCGGCTGCTTTTGTTCTGCTGTGAGAGAAGTCGGGTTCGAGATCAAATGGATGGGCCCAATCCAGTCTTACAAAAACCAGCTCAGTCAGCAACCATCAGTATCACCGTGTCTTTTCCCCGGACTCGCCGTGCCGGATAAAGAACTTCCACTTGTCCATTCCCGCAGGCACTGCCACGTCAAAAAATCCCACCATCATTTCCTGCGAAGTCTGATCGCCCCACGTCACCGTCTTCTCCGGGTCGGGATTGTGCGGATTGTTTTTCGAATTGTCATACCATGCCACCGCCCGCAGTTTTGTTCCGGCCTTCAATTCCCGCTGCTCCGCCAGCTTATAACTCAACTGCCAGTGAAAGTGATAATTCACCAGCAGCAAAGTTTCCCCGCTCCCATCGTTATGAATAATGTCATATTCAAATCGCTTCCCCCGCAGGTGCATGTGTGGGAAAAAGCTCAGCAGCGTCGCGTCATTGGGCAGCGTGCCTTCAACTTCCACGCGAAAATTCTCTGCCCCAGGCGGAATCACCAACGCATGATTGTTCAATTGCAGCGTGATCACCCTTTGCTTCGGCTGACTCCTGGCGAAGACCAGCCCAGCGCTCGTCTCATCGCTCGCAGCCTTCCCGTTCGTCGTGTAATGCATCTGAAAGACGAGGTCCGATCCCGCCGGAACGAACTTTGCCATCCCGTCCGCCCAGCGGTCCGGCGCACTTCCCGGCGCGTACACCAGCAGCAGATCGCTGGTGGTCTCGTGCGCCTGCCGCCGCTCCTCGGGATCGCTCAACATGGATGCCGTAAACGGCGCTCCCCTCGGAGCATGCCGCAGCCACGCCGAATCCGGAGGCCGGATATACACCACCGCGTGGTGTACGTGCGCCGCGCTCGAGGGCCGTACCTCCGCCATCTGCACCCATTTGTCTTCGGTAAAATGCGTGGCCACAATTTCGTAGGTGTATTCCACTTCGCCTCGCGCTGGAATCCGCACCAGCTTCGGCATCTTCACTACCGCATCCGGCTGGGGAATATTCCAAACTTCACTCCACTTGCGCGGCGCGGGCGCGTCCTGCGGATTCCCCGATGGAGCTCCAGCGCTTGCCCAAGCGCCTATCGTTGCGATCTGCTCCGCGTTCAACGACGGGTCATTGGCAAAATGTCCGTACCGCAAATCGGCGAACCATGGCGGCATCATCTTCATCTCAACCGCGGCAGCTATCTTACCCGCCCAAGGCCGCGTCTGGTCATACGTCACCAGCGGCATCGGCGCAGGCTCTCCGCGCCGGTGGCAACTCTGACATTTGTCCTGCAGAATTGGAACGATATCCTTATAAAAGGTCGGCGCGGATACGGCCTGCGTTTTCTGCCCGGCGGTCTGAGCCGCCATTCCTGCTAGAAACACCAGCATCCCCAGCGCCGTGAAGACAGTCGCAAATGTCCTAATATCTCCCGCCGCGGTTTTGTTTTTCGGGAAACCCATCAATGTCTCATCTTCAGAAATCCCAACCTCAGTTTCGCACAAACGCGTGCTGCGTCACCGCGCCAGCCCCCCTAAAAATGCTACAGTAATCGGTTCATGTCTGCTCCCAATTCTCTCTTCGTTCGCGCTTGCAAGTCTCAACCCGTCGAGCGCACTCCGGTCTGGTTTATGCGTCAGGCCGGACGCTACATGCCCGAGTACCGCGCCGTTCGGACACAACATTCTTTGTTAGAGATCTGCAAGAAGCCCGAACTCGCCGCCGAAGTCACAATCACCGCCGCTGAATTTCTTGGAGTTGACGCCGCCATTATCTTCGCCGACCTCCTGCTCCCGCTGGAGGTCATGGGATTGCCGTTCCATTTTTCCGCAGGAGAAGGCCCCGTCATTGGGAAGCCGGTCCGCTCCGCCGAAGACGTTGCTCAACTCCGCACCGACCGTGCCGCTGAACTGGACTATGTCTCCGAAGCCGTCCGTCTGGTTGCGAACCATTTCGCCGGAAACCTTCCCGTCATCGGTTTCTGCGGAGCGCCTTTCACCCTCGCCAGCTACATGATCGAAGGCGGGGGCTCGCGCCATTACCTGCATGCCAAGAAGATGATGTACAACTCCCCCGCTCCGTGGGATGAGTTGATGCGCAAGCTGGTCGAGGTGACCGCAGAATACTCTTCGGCCCAGGTGCGCGCCGGAGCCGATGTCATACAGATTTTCGATAGTTGGGTCGGCTGTCTCAGCGTGCAAGATTACCGCCGCTACGTCCTGCCGCACGTGTCCAGCCTCGTAAAACGCCTGCAGAAAACCGGCGCGCCAGTAATTTATTTCGGCACTGACAGCTCCACGCTTCTTCCCGCGATGAATGAAACTGGAGCCGACGTCATCGGCCTCGATTGGCGCATCCCGCTGGACAAAGGCTGGAGCGACCTCCAGCATCGTTGCGCCGTGCAAGGCAATCTCGATCCCGTTCTGCTCTTCGCAGATTGGAAAGAATTAAAATCCCGCGCGGAAGAAATCCTTCGACTCGCCGCCGGACGCCCCGGCCACATCTTCAATCTCGGCCACGGTATCCTGCCGGAAACCCCGGTCGAGAACGTGAAGAACCTCGCCCGCCTGGTGCAAGACTATTCTGCGTCTCTTTTCGCCTCCAACCTCGAAACCGGAGGCCGGAAACCAAAAGCCGGAAGCCGGAAGCCGTGAACCGCATCGCCATTGTCGGCGGCGGCATCTCCGGATTAGCCGCCGCTTTCTCCCTTGAAGAACACCGCCGCGCCGGTGCCGTCGAATACACCGTTTATGATTCGTCGCCGCGCTTGGGCGGTGTTCTTCGCACCGAGCTCATCCAGGACTGCCTCGTCGAAGCCGGGCCGGATTCCTTCATCACCGAAAAACCCTGGGCCGCCGATCTCTGCCGCACCCTCGGCCTCGGCGATCAGCTCATCGGTTCCAACGATGCCGAGCGCAAGACTTACATTCTGGTTCACGGCCGCCTTATTCCTATGCCCGACGGCCTGATGTTCATGGTTCCTACGAAAATCCTGCCCACCGGTTTTTCGCCGCTTTTTTCCTGGAGCACGAAACTCCGCATGGCGCAGGAACTGCTTCATCCTCCTCGCGCAGCCGACGGCGATGAAAGCGTTGCCGCGCTGGTCGAGCGCCACTATGGCTCAGAAATGGTAGACCGCCTCGCCGACCCGCTGCTTTCCGGCGTCTACGGCGGCGAAGCCTCCAGCCTCAGCGTGCGCGCAGTCCTTCCACGCTTCGCAGAGATGGAGCGCACTCACGGCAGCCTCGGCCGCGCCATGCTCGCCGCTAGAAAAAAGATGCCACGCCTTGCGAACAAGCCCGCTTCTCCCCTTTTCACCTCGCTCCAGAACGGCATGCAGCAGTTGGTTGGGAGCCTGGTTCCGAAACTCAATCAGCCTTCGTTACTTACCAACACCTCCGTGGAATCGATTCGGATCGAAGACGCCAGATGGAAGATAACTGCGGGATCGAAAGCCGATCAATTCGATGCCGTGATTCTTGCGATACCCGCGCCCGCCGCCGCGCGAATCCTTTCGATTTGCAGCTCTCAGTTATCCGCAGAACTTGCCGCCATCGGTTACACTTCCTCCATAACAGTCGGACTCGGCTACGGCCGCGACGTACGCCAGTCGCTCCCTCCCGGGTTCGGATTTCTCGTGCCGCGCAGCGAAGGCAAGCGCCTGCTGGCCGCAACTTTCGTTCACAATAAATTTCCTTATCGCGCGCCTCACGATCGAGCTCTGCTGCGCTGCTTTTTCGCGGGATCAAACGCGGAAAACATCTGGCAGCTCTCCGACGACGCCATCATCGCAATCGTTCGCAACGAACTGCAGCAGATCCTCGGCCTCCGAGCGACGCCCCTCTTTGCCCGCGTCTATAAATGGAAGTCTGCAATGGCCCAGTATGGCGTGGGGCACCTCCAGCGTCTCGACCGCATCGAGCGTCTGCGCCGGCAATTGCCCGGCCTTGCCCTGGCTGGTAACGGCTATCGCGGCATCGGCGTCCCGGACTGCATCCGCTCAGGTCGCGAGGCGGCGAAGCAAGTTCTCAATACTTAGAGAAATACAATGCGTGCGATTTTGGCTGGCCCTGCACATCCAGCCCTGCGATATAGTGCCGAGAAAGATCGGCTTTGGCCGCTGAGGCCCGACTCCATACCTACGCGGGAACTCCCGCCTTCTTTAAACTCTCCTCTCGTCGCAGCTTTCCCATCACCAGCCGGATCTCATCATAAGTAATCTCGGGAGGGACGATGTCCTTAACTGGCTTGTACCGTTCGAGTCCTACCTTCGCACATGCGGCCTCAATTACGGACTGCCTTTCCCTACTCACCCATCTGCTCTGCAGTTCCAGTTGTCCCGACTCCAAGAGACTTGCGACACCGCTTACGATGGTCGACAGTTGCCGTCCTCGAATCTGCGCAATCTCTTCCAGAGTTTTGCTTTCGCTCAGCAACCGCAAAGTCTCATCTGCTGGCTTAGCTCTCCGTTCAGCGCCGCCGGCTCGCTCCCCTTGACGGAATTTCTCCAACGCATCCAGAATCGGCTGACCATAACTTTCCGCCTTGCGCTCGCCGATGCCCGGAATTTCAAGCAGCTCCGCGAAAAATTTGGGTCGCCGCCGGCAAACTTCTTCGAGAGAAGAATCGTGCAGCACAATATAAGCGGGGACGTTTTTCTCCTTCGCCATGGCACGCCGCCACTCCCGCAGATACTCCCGCAGTTTCTCGACCTCAGATCCCGCAGCCGGAGCCGACACCGGCTGCAGCGGCAGCCGCCTTCTACCTGCCTCCTTACCCGCGATCACCGCAGGAGACTTCACCATCCACTCCGCCGCGCTCCCGCACACATCGCAAGCATCACACTTCTCCCATTTCGGAGCTTCTCCAAAGTGCCCGCAGATTTGCCGGTGACGGCAGCGCCGTGACTCCACAAACTCCCGGATAATCCGGTACCCTCCCATGCCCGCTCGCGCTCCGCGCCATCCGTAATCTGATTGGCGAAAAAACCCAGCAACCCAGCGTCTTTCTTCTGCCAGAGCAGAACACAATCCGCGCTCTCCCCATCACGCCCCGCTCGTCCTGCCTCCTGGTAATACTGCTCGATCGACTTCGGCAGCGACAAGTGAATCACCGCTCGCACTGCCGCCTTGTTAATGCCCAGCCCAAAAGCAATCGTCCCCACCAGCACGCGTACTTCGTCCGACATCCAGCGCTCCTGGTTGCGGCGCCGCTCTTCGGATCCCATCTTGCCGTGATAGCCCACTGCGGCTATGTCGCGGTCTTCGAGAAAATCCACCGTCTCCTCCACCCGGTTGATCGTCGGAGAATAAACGATCACGTTGCTGCCGGCATAGCTCCGCAGGGCCTTGACCAGCAACTCCATTTGCTCCAACCCCTGACATTCGCGCACCAGGTAGCGCAGGTTCGGCCGATAAAAACTGGCGATATATTTATCGGGATTGCGCAATTGCAGTTGCGCCAGAATGTCGTGCCGCACGTGCCGCGTTGCACTGGCCGTAAAGGCCGCGATGGGACGATCGGGAAACTTCGTCCGCAGTTTGTTTAACTGCCGATATTCCGGACGAAACTCGTGCCCCCACTCAGAAATGCAATGCGCCTCGTCGATCGCGAAGAAAGTAACGGGCACTTGTTGCAGCCATCCCATGGTGTCGCCGCGCGCGACTCGCTCCGGTGAAACATAAAGCAACCGGTAGCCCCCTTCCCGCGCCCGGCTCATCACCTTCGCCTGCTCACCTTCGCTCAACGTGCTGTTCAGCACCCCCGCCGGAATCCCCATCTGCGCGAGTTGCGTGGCTTGATCCTGCATCAGCGCGATCAGCGGAGAAATCACCACCGCCGTCCCTCCCGAGGCCACCGCAGGCAACTGATAGCACAATGACTTGCCCCCGCCCGTCGGCATCACCACGCACGTGTCGCGCCCGGCCAGCAGGCTGCGCACAATCCGCTCCTGCAGCGGACGGAACATGCTGTAACCCCAGTACCGCTTCAGCGGCGTCAGCAGATCGGTTTCCCCACCCATGGAAAGGAGTATAAGCTTAGGAATATTAGGAGAAAGCGAATGCGCGGAATTCTTTGCAGCAGTTTCCGAACCGGGAACCTCGATTAGCCATAGCCGCCCTCCGCTGACAAGGTGCTCATGTGGGGACAGCCGCCTTAGCCTGCCCTGAGCGAAGCCGAAGGGCCTGTCCCGCCGAACGAAGCCAGACGTCCTAACCGGTGCGATACTTCACTTCCGGATAAACCTTCGCAAACCCCACCCACGCCACCGCGATCACCACAAAGCACAGCACACTGCCCTCCGGCCCGACGGAGCCTCCGGTAAGCCATCGTGGCCCGTGAAACGACGACTTCAGCAGATGTCCCGGAAAGACCGTCCCGCTGTCGGGCACGGAATAGAAGAATGTCTCACCCCAGTCCCAGGCGGCGTGAAATCCCACCGCAAACCACAGGCTGCCGGTCCGCCGCAAGGTGAGACAGAAAAAGAAACCGATCGCCGCCACCGCCAGCAAGCCGGACCACTGCTCGCCCCTATTCTGCCGGTGAATCAGACCGAACATGCAAGACAAGACCACCGCCGACGGCCAGAAGCCGATCACTCGCGTCAATGTGAACTGCGTATATCCGCGCAGCAAAAACTCCTCGAAGAATCCCACCAACAAAAACATCATCGCCCAGAACACCGCGAACTTCACGATGCGCGCCCCATGCATCGCCAAATGACCCACATCAAACACTCGCAGCCCATACATCGCCGCCAGCAGCAGCGTGATACTCGCGAATCCCCACACTGCCCCGATCCAAAACAACTTCCCAAACGCCTTGTGCCCCGGCAATCCGTACACGCCCCACGGCCGCTTCTCAGCTCTTGACAGCGCCACCGCCGGAGCCACCGCTGCCACCAGAACTCCAAACTCCGCCAGCATCATCGACCAAAGCCCGCTCGCTCCCAGCTCCAGCGACCCAACCCACCGGCTTACTACAAACTGCAGTGGATAAAACATCGCCACATAGAATGCCAGCCCCCAACCCGCCCTCAGACCATCCGAACCAAGAAATACCGTCCGCACATACGACGGTTGCACCGCCGCTGCAAAATCCGGCGCCGAGCTCTGCGCCTCCGTCTGTAACGGCTGCGCTCCACTCGAAATGTTCGGCCCATCATTCATCACAGAAGTTTCTCAAAAAGCGGCTCGGTCATGGTAAAACACTTCGTCCTGCCTTATGACCCAATTCTTC